>JGI24795J26692_1000462_pt1 | contig 24056 bp, 14 predicted proteins | sample PinacodermBB_FD_26692 | JGI IMG/M metagenome (IMG submission 26692)
GGGCGGCCCAGCCCGCCTGCTGCTCGGCGGCGGCCGCGACGACCCGGTCCACGCCGGCGACATCTCCGGTGAGCGCGGCGGCCGGCCCGCTCCAATGCCTGGAGACGATCTCGCGGGCCCAGGCCCGGTTCGGGGCCAGCGCGGGGTCGGTGTCGGGCTCGTTGAAGAAGCCGCCGGCCGGGTCGGCGGGCTCCGGCGGGCGGTTGCGGTCCTGGCGTCGGCGCGGGGCCCGCCCGACCGACCACCTCTCGGCGACCGAGGCACGGAACTTGGCCGCCTCGGCCTCGAAGGCGGCGCTGCCGGGCTGCAGGCCGAACAGGTGGTGGATGAAGTTCTCGTCGGAGGCGTTCTCCTCCAGGCGGCGGAACAGGTAGGCGATGGNCACGTCGAAGTCCTCGGCGGCCACCGCGGGCGTGTACAGCAGCACCTCGGAGCCGTCGGATCGCAGCCNTTCGGCCTGGGCGGGCGCCATGCCNTCGAGCATCTCGAACCCCACCCGGTCACGGACGTCGCGCTGGTCGGCCAGCAGGTCGGCCCAGGCCACGTCGAAGAGGTTGTGGCTGGCCACGCCGATGCGCACTGAGTCGGTGCGGTCCGGTGTGAGCATCCAGTCGAGGCAGCGCTTGAAGTTGGCGTCGGTCTCGGCCTTGGTCGGATAGGGCGCCTGCGGCCAGCCCCGCATGGCGGCTTCCACCCGCTCCATGGCCAGGTTGGCGCCCTTCACTAGGCGGATCTTGATCGAGGCCCGGCGGCGGCCCTCGACGACCAGGCCGTTGTGCCACTCGACCAGGTCCATCAGCGCGTCGAAGCAGTCGGGCAGGTAGGCCTGCAGCGCGATGCCGGCGTCGAGGGTCGCGAACTCGGGCTCCTCCAGCAGGCGGCGGAAGGCGCCCACCGTCAGCTCCAGGTCGTGGTACTCCTCCATGTCGAGGTTGATGAACGTCGCCGGCGACGCGGACGCGGCGGCTCGAAGCAGGGGGCGCAGAGCCTCGCAGATCCGGTGCAGCGACCCGTCGAAGTCCCACGGGTTGAGCTGGGACACCACCGCCGACACCTTGACCGACACGTAGTCGACGTCGGGCACAGCAAGGGTGTCGAGCACCTCGGTGTGGCGGCGACGGGCCTCGGTCTCGCCCAGGACGGCCTCGCCCAGCATGCTCACGTTCAGCGAGTAGCCCTGCGCGGCCCGGGTCCCCAGGTGGGCCGACAGCCGCTGGGGCTCGGAGTCCACGACCAAGTGGCCGACGAGGGACCTCATGCGGCGCTGGGCGATCGGAATCACCAGCCGCGGCATCCGGGGGCCGAGCCGGGCCCCGAGCCGCAACAGCAGCCGGTCGAGCGGCGACAGGAATGCGGGCAGCCGCGCCTCGGCCACCAGCGAGGCCAGCTGGCCCGCGGCGGTCTCGGGATCCTCGGGCCGGATCACCCGGTCGACGAACCGCATGGCGAAGGCGGTGGCCGGCGGGTCCGTCACCACGCCCGACAGCCGTCGGGTCGCGGCGCTGTCCCGCCCGGACGCCCGCGGCCCGGCCGCCTCCAGCCATCCCGCGACGCGGGCCACAGCCTCCTCGGCCAGCAGATCGGCACCGTGGTCGTGGCGGTTCACGCCTTGCTCGCCCCTTCCTGCCGCGAGGCACTCGCTACAGCGTGCCGAACCATGATCGCACGAACCGGCCGCCGACGATGCAGCATTCGGGTGAACGGAGCGGCCGCGATTGTGCATCCTGGAGTGAGCACCCGCGGCCCGCCGGCGGCGCGGGCCCACAACACCGTGCGGCAGCGAATTCCGGCAGAGTGGAGCCTCCCAAAGTACGCCAACGTTGACTCACCCGGTCCGAGGAGTAGTGAATCATGACTATTGATAGTCTGTTGCTGCAAATTTCGAAGCAGAACAACCAGAGGACGGTCGATTTTGTATCACTCTTCCGGTGCTGGGAGTGATTCATCCACGACACACAGCCGAGACTCGGGGCCTGGAGGCTGTTCATGGGGCTGCCCGGGTCCGCGCGAGCCAGCCGGTTGATATCTGGTAATGACTATTATATTTCGAGTAATACTGATTCTCAGATGGGGGCTTCGCGCCTCCCCGCCCCAAGGGCTGCGACCTCGTCCGTCGGATCCTGGGCACTCACCTGAACGCTGAGGCTCGCGCAGACTATTCGAATGAGGCATTCGATCGAGCTGTGTCATGCGTTCGAGAGAAGTTTCTCCAAGGAAATGACACCAGTGGTATTTGGTGGTTTGTAACATGACCGCCGTGCAGTTGGACGACATAGATCTAAGGATCGTTCGGACCCTGCAAGCGGACGGCCGGACGAGCTACAGCGACATCTCCAAGGCCGTGGGGGTCAGTGCCGGCACGGTCCGGAACCGGATCAACCAGATGCGGTCTTCGGGGATGCTCTCGGTCAACGTGTGGCTCGATCCGCACCTCACCGGCCTCTCTATCCACGCGACCCTGCTGCTCAAGGTTCGGCCCGGGCATCTGACGGAGGTGGCCGACGCGCTGTCCGGACTAGAGGAGACCGTGTATGTGGCCACCCTGGCGGGCGCCTACGACGCCGTCGCCGACGTGTTCTGCCGCGACACCGCCCACCTGCGCCTCCTCATCCATGACAAGGTGCAACAGATCGACGGCGTCGCCGAGGTGACGACCAACCTCGTGACCGAGCACAGGCACCGGTCGAGCCTCGACACCATTGCCGGCGCGCCGCCAAGCCGCTCCTGAGCGCCGTCGGCCCACGCCGGCCCGGTGACACACCCAGGTCGCCGGGTGACCCGAGCCCGCTAGCCGATCCGACCGGCGAGTGACCCGAGTCCGGTGGCCGATCCGACCGCCGGCCGTCTCAGCGACCGACCGGCGAGTGACCCGAGTCCGCTGGCCGATCCGACCGCCGGCCGTCTCAGCGACGGATCCGACCGCCGAGTGACCGGAGTCCGCTAGCCGATCCGACCGCCGGCCGTCTCAGCGACCGACCGGCGCGGTGTCAGGGCCCCGGTGTGCCGCTCTCGGCGTGGAGGATGTCGGCGATGCAGCCGGTGAGCCTCTCGGCGTAGGCCATGTGCAGGAACTCGTTGGGGCCGTGGGCGTTGGACTCCGGGCCCAGCACGCCGGTCACCAGGAACTGCGCTCTGGGGAACATCGCGCCGAGCATCGCGATGAACGGGATGCTGCCCCCCTCACCGAAGAGCTGAGCCGGCCGGCCGAAACGGCGCCGAGCGCTGTCATTGAGCGCTCCGGCCAGCCATGGCGACAGATCGGGGGCGTCCCAGCCGTCGGCGCACTCCACGTCCTCGACGCTCACCGACGCCCCCAGGGGCGGATCGGAGCTGAGCAGACGGACCAGTTCCGACTTGGCGGCCTCGGCACTCGCGGTGGGTGGGAGGCGCAGGCTGAGCTTGAGCGCGGTGTAGGGCCGCAGTACGTTTCCCGCCGACGCGGTCGGCGGCAGGCCGTCGGCTCCAGTGACGCTGAGAGCGGGGCGCCAGGTGCGGGCCAGCAGCCCCTCGGCGGCGTCCTGCTCCATCAGCCGGAGGTCCCCGACCAGGCCGAAGTCCTCGCCGGTTCCGCCGAGCAGGTCGGCCACCGCCCGAGCCTGCGAGACCCGATGGGGCGGGATGTCCACATTGGCCGAGTCCAGCAGCACCCGGCCGGTAGCGGAGTCCTCGATCCGGTCCAGCAGGATGCGGGCCAGCCGGAACGACGACGGCACCAGGCCGCCGGCCATGCCGCTGTGCCAGCCCTCGGTGATCACGTCCACCCGCAGGGTGGCCTGCACGATGCCCCGCAGCGACGTGGTGAGCCACATGGTGTCGTAGGTCGCGCAGCCGGAGTCGAGGCACACCAGCAGGGCCACGTCTCCGAGGCGATCCCCCAGCGCGTCGAGGTGAGCGATGAGGTCTGGACTGCCGGACTCCTCGGAGGCCTCGATCAGCACCAGGCACCGGCTGTGGCTGCCGCCGCAGGTCTGGACGGCCTCGATGGCGGCGATGCTGGCGAAGGCTGCGTAGCCGTCGTCGGCTCCACCGCGCCCGTAGAGGCGCTCGCCGTCGCGCACCGGTGTCCACGGCCCGAGCCCGTCGCGCCACCCCGTCATCTCCGGCTGCTTGTCCAAGTGGCCGTAGAGCACCACCGTGGAGTTGTCGTCGCCGTCCGCGGACCGCCCGCCGAACGGCTCCACCTCGGCGACGATCAGCGGGGTGCGCCCCGGCAGGCGCTGCACCTCAACCGTCATCCCGGCGACAGGCCGCGACGCCATCCATGACGACACCTGCTGCACGGCCGCCTCGATGTGGCCGGCCTCCTCCCAGCCGGCGTCGAAGGCCGGCGACAGCGCAGGTATCGCGATGTAGCGCTCGAGCTCGGGAATGATCTGGTCGCGCCAGGATCTCGCGACTGAGGCCGAGACGGCATCTGTGTCCATGCTCGAACGCTACTTTCTGGCCTCTGCTCGGCCGGCTTGCCGGCCGTCGCTCACACGGTGCGCCGGCCTCGGCGACAGACCGCCGACGCGATGAAGCCCACGTCAGGATACATGCTCTGACCTGGGCTTTTTGTTGGTGGCGGGGGTAGGAATTGAACCTACGACCTTCAGGTTATGAGTTGCTTGCGGGCCGTGTCAGGCTGTGCCGGTCTGTGTCAGAGAGTGCCCCTGAAGTGAGCCTTCGCGAATTCGCTGTGCCGGCCGGTGCCTGTGGATAACGCTCCGTGCCGATCCGTCCATTAGAGAATCCATTAGAAGCCTGCAGGCCAACCTCAGCGAGGCCGCAAGCCCGTAGCGGACCGCTGACTCCAGCATCCCGCCATCGCTCCGGCAGTCAACGTCGATGGCGCGCATCCACCGCCGGCGCGAGGCAAGTGACCGGATAGCGCCAAACTTGGGTGACTACTAACGTGGCTAGCCAGGATTGGGTAGCTGGCTGGAGTTTGGTTCGGGGTTCTTGCCGCGGCAGGTCTCGATGGAGACGGTGGCGACGACGGCGCGGCCTGCCTTCTCCCAAGTGTCGAGATCGACTGTTGGCTCTTTGCGTGTGGGCGGGTCGGGTTCAGGTGCCATGCTGGTCGCTGTGCGGTCCCGGCTGGGGCCTGTGCGCCGCGGCTGAGCCGGTGACGGTAGTGGCCCCTACGCGGCCCTTCCAGCCGCCACCACGCCACCAGTTCCCGCCACGGCAGCCGCCGGCGCTCCATCATGGCCGCGGCCTCGGCCATCCGGTCGGTGACATGGCGGTCGCGGCGGTTGTAGCGGAAGCTGTGCTCCTCGATGTAGCGGTGCAGATGATCGTCTGACATCCAGTGGTAGGTGCCGACGTAGGTCCGCTTCAAGTGGCTCCAGTAGTTCTCGATCCCGTTCGTCGAGACCGGCCCGCGGACGTACTCCCCGACCGAGTGCATGACCTTGGCGTGCAGGTATCCCATCTCTTTGAGCGGGTCGTAGCCGCGGTCGCCGTCGGTGAACACCGTCGATCCCGGCCGAGTCGTGTCGGCCACGATCCCGGTCAGCGTGTCCGACGCGGTGTCGGCTGTCGGCCGGGCTGTCACCTTGCCGCTGGCGCGGTCGCGGACTCCCACCACCGGCGTCTTGTCCACCGCTCCGCGGCCGTGGATGCGCTCGCGGCGCTTGCTGGCGTGCATGTTCTTCGCTCTGCCGCCGATGAACGTCTCGTCGCACTCGACCGGCCCCTCGAAACCCGGCAGCGACCCGTCGGCCAGCGCCTTGCGCAGCCGGTGGCCGACATGCCAAGCCGACTTCTGCGAGATGCCCAGATCGGCGGCGAGCTGCACCGACGACTTGCCCTTGGAGTTGGACAGGATCAGGAACAGCGCGAGCAGCCATGTCTGCGATCCCAGCTTCGACGCGTGCATCACAGTGTGACTCATCACGCTGAAATGGCGGCGGCAATCCCGGCACCGGTACGGCATCGGGCGACGCTCCCGCACGCCGGCGACGTTGTGCGACTCGCAGTGCGGGCACTGCGGTCCGCGCCGCCAGCGCCACGATTCCCACTGCTTCTCGGCAGCGGCGTCGTCGGGGTAGCGACGAAAGAACGCCGCCAGCGGCATCCCGGTCTTCACGATCTCGTGCGGTTTGCTCATGCCCCCATGATCCCACAGGGGTACGACAACGGATTTGCCGTCCGACCTCACCTTTGGCTAGCCACGTTAGTAGTCACCCAAACTTGCAAAGGCTGCGCCGCACAGCCGCGACGGACTAGTCCCCCTCGAAGCCCTCGACCGCTTCGGCCGGTCGCTACTCCGGCACCGGGAGCCTGCTCGGTTTGGGGTCGATCTTTGGGAGACTCTGGAGCGCGGACATGATGCCCTTGCCGGAGTACGTGATCGTCAGCGTTTCAGTGGCCCGGGTGACCGCGACGTACAGCAGCCGCCGTTGGTCTTCGGCAAGCGTCTCTGGAGAGGTCGAGCGCACCCAGATGTGGTTGGCGCCTCCGATGATCACATGGCGGAACTCGAGGCCCTTGAGCAGTCCCAGAGTCGCCACCCGGACTCTGCCCTCTGCGTCGAAGATCCTGTCGCGGTTGCGTCCGGCCTTGGTGTCGAAGGCATCGGGCACAAGGCGCACCACATCGTGGCGCACGTCCTCGGTACCGAGCAGCACCGCGATCTGATCTGGGGGCGCGCCTGCAGCGCGCAGCTCCTGCACCCGCTCGGCGATCGCCTCTGCCTCGCCGCGGAGATCGGAGCAGTTCAAGGAAAGGGGCGGAAGACCGGTTCGCACGGCCTGGTCCGGCTCTACCAGCACATCCAGGTCGTCGGGTTGGTGCGTGCCGGGCTCCCGGCCGAGCCCCGCCAGCAACTCCCGGCCGAGGTCGAGTATCTGGCGGGTGTTGCGATAGTTGACGCTCAAGATGGTGGTACGGCCCCGCGCCGTGATGCCGGGCGGATTCCAAGCCCTGCGGCGCCGGTAGATCATCTGGGCGCCGTCCAGGGCCATCACGAAGTGGTCCCGTCCCGGCTTGAGCATCGCCCAGGCCAGATCGAGGCCGGCCTCATCGAGGTCTTGGGCCTCGTCCACCAGCACCATGTCATACAGTTCGGCTTCGTCGAGGTCGGGCACCGCCTGGACTGCATCGCGGCGCCGCCGGTCGAAATCGGGCCTGCGCTCATCATCGGGAGCGCGGCCCGCGTCCACCAGCACGTCCCGTGCCAGCGCATCCAGCGTGCGCACCCGGACGCCGTCATGCTCCGCCACTTGGTGTGTCAGCGCGAGCGACAGCGGTTTGTTGAAGCAGAGCAGGAGGATGCGCCAGTGCGGGAAGTGGCGGGCCATGTGCCGGGCCCGGTAGGTGAGGACGAGCGTCTTGCCGCTGCCGGCCACTCCCCGGATGAGGCGGTAGCCGGGGCCGAGGCTGTGGGCCAGGCGCTCCTGCCGACGGTCCAGGGTGCGGAGGATCTCGTCGTCGCTCTCGCGTTGCGGCGCGAACAGCTGCCCCTGCGTTCCCCGGATCACGATCCCAGGTCTGACCGCGGCCCGAGCCGCGGATTCCTTCTCCTGGGGCAGCGGTGCCCGGCGACCGCCGACGATCTCCTGAAGAGCCGGCCTCAAGGCCTCGATGTCGAAGTCGTCCGCGCACAGCACGGGAACATCCGCTCGGACGCTGGCCGCTTCGACGGCAGTCACATCGGGACAGGCCGCGGCCACCGCGACCGGCAGCCGCGCCACGTTGCGAGCGTCGAGACCTCGGCGCAACTCCGACGCCCGCTGTGCCGTCAGGTCCCGCAGCCGGTCGCGGTCGATCCTTCTGCGCCGGCTGCGCCGCTTGCCGGCCCGAATCCTCGCGGGAGCCTCCAAGACCACGATCCCGGACGACGGGTCGAGCACCACCAAGTACGCCTCGCCCTGGTCGTCGGCCGCCTCGATGCCCTCGAATCGCTGCTGCTCGAACTCCCTGCGCAGGGCGCGGTCCTCGCCGTCCCCGGTCCACTCCAGCCAGACCGTCACGTCGTCGGGCAGGAACTCCCGCAGGCACTTGGCCACCGCCTGCAGCCGAGCCGGCACATCGTTGCGGCTCTGAATGTTGGCAGGCTGCAGGAAGGCCATAAGCACCTGCGACTCTAGTGCAGCCGTTGCGGCCGCAGCGGTTGACACCGCTGCGGCGCCCCTTCAAGCATCCCCAGAGGCGGGCAGCCGCGGCTAGTCGATCCCCCTCAGCTGTTCGCGGCCCTCGTCGGTGATCTCGAGGCGCTCGTAGCGGGTTCCGTCATGCTCGGCCGGAACAGAGCGAGCCAAGCCGTCGCCGATGAGGCGGTCGATGTGGAGTGCCACCGCCGATGCGCCCATGAAGGCGAGCCGGCCGGCGAGATGGTGGCGGGCGAGACGCGGGGGCAGGGCGTGCTCGGCCGATCCCAGGCTCCCGACCAGGGTCCGCTCCAGGTTGCGGCGCGAGTAGCCGGCGCCCCTGGTGTCGTCCAGCAGCTGCAGCACGATCCTACGGGCCGGCAGCGACTCCACCAGTCCCTCCCGGCTGATGTGGCTGGCCGCCCACCGGCGGTCCAGGTCGGCGCAGAGGTCGCATCGGTCACACACATCGAGAGCCTCGGCGTCGAAGTACTCCATCATGGTGCGCACCCGGCAGCCGCTGCTCTGCCCCGCGTATCGTTTGGCCCGCTCCGACTTCGCTGCCACCTCGGCGTGCCGCCGCTCAGCCTGGGCTTCGATGACGGCCCAGCCGGGCTCCGCATCCGGCTTGCGCTCCAGCATCCAGGCGTGCTTCCACACCGAGAAGCCCAGGATGTCGCGCCGATTGAGCTCCAGCAGATCGGCGCCCACATCGCCTGCCGGGCGCCCCAGGCGCCTGCTCCACTCCCCGGCTCGGTAATCGCCGGTCCCGAGTCGTTCGATCAGCGCGACGAGGCTTCGGCCCCGCTCGGCCAATTCGGGCTCAGCAGTGCTCAACTCCTCCAGCCCCATCCCGGTGTCGGCCATCACCGACACCCGGCCGCGCCACGGCGTGTCGAGATGGCGGACAACCGCCCCAGACTGCTGCAAGTAGTGCACGGCCAGCGCGGCCGCCACCGACTCGCGGTCGGTCCCCGCGTCGTCGCTGGAGTCGAGCTCGTCCGGGTCGTAGGCGTGGACTCCCGGCCGCAGCCGCGACCATATGCGGCGCACCTGCTCGATGCCGGGGGCGGCGCCCTTCACGAAGACCCGGTGGATCGAGCAGTCGCGGCGGGTTCTCAGCAGCACCGCGGTGCCGAAGGCCGGGCCCCTGCCCTCGACCGCGCCTCTGGCGGCCCGGCCGGTCTCCTGGACGTACTCCTCGATGGTGGCGGGCATCTCGAGGTGCACGATCAGCGCGATGTCGGGTTTGTCGATGCCCATGCCGAAAGCCTTGGTGGCCACCACAACGTCGAGTTCGCCGTGGCGGAAGGCGTCCTCGATGTGGAGGCGCTCGTTGTCGTCCATTGCCCCGTGATAGGGCCGGGCCACATGGCCGGCGGCTCGGAGCAGCCCGGCGATGCGGACTGTGTCCCGGCGGGTGGGGACGTACACGATGGCCGGCTGGGACCGGAAGGCCTCCACAATCTGAACGGCTTTGACATCGCGGTCGGCCCGATCGTTGCATTCCTCCACGAAATACCGGATCTCGGGCCGGTCCGGCGACAACGCCACCGGGGCGCCGGCCAGATCGAGGTCGAGGAGCTTCACGATGTCGCGGCGCACAGACTCGGTGGCCGTCGCCGTCACCGCAAGAACCGGAGGGCGGGAGCCGCCGGAGGCGATGCGCTTCAAAGCGTCGGGGATGGCGGCGTATTCGGGTCGGAACGAGTGGCCCCACTGCGAGATGCAGTGAGCCTCGTCCACTGCGACGCGGGCTGCGCCCATCGCGGCCAGCGTGCCGACGAACTCCTGGGACCAGAGCCGCTCGGGGCTGATGTAGAGCAGCTTGTAGTCGCCTCGCGCCGCTCCGCGCAGGATGTCTCGCCACTCCGCCTGGCCCACCCCGCTGTGAATGGCCGCCACTGTTGTGATCCCGCGGGCGCGAAGGTTCTCGACCTGGTCGTTCATCAACGCCTTCAGTGGGGAGACCACCAGCGTGACGCCCGGTGACAGCAGAGCCGGGATCTGGAAGGTGATCGACTTTCCCGAGCCTGTGGGCAGCACAGCCAGGAAGTCTGATCCCTCGATGAAGCGGCTCATGGTCTCGAGCTGGCCGGGTCGCCAGCGCCGGAACCCGAACATCTGCCGCACCCGCTCAAGGCGCGCCGCCACGACCTCCCGGCGGTGTGCGTCTGTCTCGCTCAACTCGAGATCCGCGAGTGCGGCCCAGGGGTCCGGGCTCTCGACGGCGCCAATGCGCTCCAGCATCTGGTCGTTCAGTTCGATGTCGCCTAGATGTTCGGCGATGTGGCGGTAGGCGTCCTCGGCCCGCTTGGCTTGGACCCGTCGCGGTGGACCCGCAAGCGTGTCAAGAACCACGTCGCGGTAGGGAACCGCCCGGCAGAGGCGGCTGTCGAGCACGACGGTGACACCCCGGTCGTGTTCGGTGCGTATGAGCCGTCCGACGCCTTGGGCGAAGCGCAGCGCCGCCCGCGGAACCAGGTATTCGCCATAGGGGTCCTTGCCCCGCAACTCGAGGGCCTCCATGCGGGCGCCGGCCACGGGATCAGCCGGGGAGTCGAACGGGATCTTCTCGATCATCAGCAGGCTGAGAGCCTCGCCGGGGATGTCGACGCCCTCCCAGAACGAACGCAGCGCGATGAGACTGGTGGCTGTCTCGGCCCTCATCCGCTCCACCAGGGCAACCGCCGCATCGTCGCCCTGCGCCAGCAGCGGGAGGCCCTCGGCCTCGAGGATCGGCCGGGAGTGGTCGCGCACAAACTCCAGCCGGGCGCGCGCCGCCATGAGCACCAACCCCCGCCCGGAGGTGAGCATCAGCAGTCGGGGGATCTCCGCCGCGGCGGAAACCTTGAACTCCTCCATGAGCCGGCTGCGCGGCGCCGGCAGGTAGTCGGTCAGCACCAGCAGGTGGTTGTCGCCGATCCAGGCGAACGGGCTTCCCAGAACCGACGTCTGAACAGAACCAAGTCCGAGGCTGTCAATGATGTAGTCGAAACTCCCACCTGCTGTAAGCGTCGCCGAGGTGAGCACCGCGGCCTCCAGCGACTCCCACACGCTCGAGAGCGGTCCGGCCACCGACACCGGCGAGCGGCGCAGTTCCCACGCCCAACTCCGGGAGTGCGTCCCATAGGAGATGGCTGCGATCGCGATCAGCTTCTCGGGATCGGTCACCCACAGCACGTCCCCGACGGTGCGAGCGGCGTCGCGGGCGGCCCTTCCGTGGCGGCTTGCCTCGGCTTCGAGGCGGCTGCGCCGGTAACGGCCCGACAGTTCTGCGGGAAGGTTCACCTCATTGAGCGAGCCAGCGAGCCCGCGGAGGGCCTCGACCAAGTGCTGACCGCTGGTGAGGACCTCGCGGTAGTCGGGGTGCTGGGTGTCGTGGCCGCGCCTGATCCGGTAGGTCGCCGGATATGTGTCGGTGGCACTCGCTCCCGTGCGGATGCGCAGGTAGCCCACGAGCGTCTCCCCGAAGCGCTCGGACCGTTCCCTGACAAGATCCACGGCACGACGGATGGCGCCGAGGGGCTCATAGACGCCCGCCGACGACTCGCTGTCGAGCCTCTCGTCTGGCCCCAACCCCTCCCCCGTCCGGTCAGCGACCTCTTCGAGCCGGTTGCCGGTGTCGAGGACGACCCGGTTCGCGGCATCGTCGCGTAAGGACCATCCGGCGGCATCCGCCAGTCGGCGCACGGTTCCGCTGCGGCGCCGCGGATCCCACAGCGCGTCGCACAACGCAGCGAGATCGTCCCGAGACACCGCGTCGGTGAGGGCCTCGGTGGCGGCGTCCTCGAGATTGTGGGCCTCGTCGAGGACCAGGTGCTTGGAGTGATGGATCCATTCGTGGTCCGAGACGACCAGCGCATGGTTCAGCACCGCAACATGGACGCTGTGCAGACCCTGACGCGCCCGGCGATGAAAGTCGAGCCTGTCCAGCGCGGAAATCGGCGGACCCGTCGCATCCTCTCGACTGAGTACACGACGCAGATCGCTCAGCGCGGTCCGTCCGCCCTCCAACGCCCCGGCCCTAAGGTCGTCCCAATCCCCGGTCGCGGTCTGGGCCACCCAGCCGCACACCATCGCCAGCGCAAAGACCGCATCAGGTGTGAACACTCCCGGATTCTCCGCCAGGGCGTCGAGCTCGCCGGCCAGAGATTCCAGGTCTATGTAGTTGTTGCGTCCTTTCACGAGCACCCACGCGAAGGGCTCCACTTCCTCCGAGAGATCCTCCAGGGTGGCCATCACCTGATCCTGGAGCACCTTGGAGTGCGGGGCGACAACCACCGTGCCGCCGCTGGCCCGTGCGTACTCGATGGCGGGCACGAGGTAGGCCAGCGTCTTGCCGGTGCCGGTGGGCGCCTCAATGAGAAGTCGGCCGCCTGCGTGCAGGCTCTCGGCGGTCCGTACGGCCATCTCCATCTGCTGGCGCCGCGGCCGGCGAGCATGACCCATCAAGGCGCCCCCATCACCGAACATCGCGGCGACATCGCCAGGGTTGAAACCGCCGGTGGAAGGACCCCGCTGCCGCCCAGCCGGCACGGGAACGACATCCTCCAGCGGCACCGGCTCGGACTCTTCGGTGAGCAACCCCGCCCACGGATGGCGCCCGGCTCCCAGAACCCAGCGCTGCAGCCGTCGAGCCGGTCCCGAGCCGCCGACTCGTCTCAGCAGCGACGGCAGAACACGCAGGAGCAACCGGGAATCGTCCAGCGCCCGGTGCGCGCTCCGCGCTTGGATCCCCAGCAAGTAATGGGCCAATTCGTCAAGGCTGCGTGCCGCAGGCGGCCTACTGCCGTCCACGTTGCCGACAATGCCCTTGCCGGCCCGGGGGAACGCCAGATGCGCAAGTTCCAAGGTGTCGAGCCTGACAACCTCAGGCGTGGGCACTCCGGCGTCGGCTCCAACAGAGTCCAGCAGCACGAAGTCATAGCGCAGACCGTTGTGGGCGACCATCGGTCGGTCCCCCACGAAGCTGTAGAAGCCGCGAAGCGCCGCGGCCGGCATCGGAGCAGCAGCAAGCCCCTCGTCAGTCAAGCCCGTCAACTCGCAGGTGAAGTCGCGCAGCCGCCGAGTAGGACGAACCAGAGTCTCGAATGTGTCGACTTCGACCCCGTCACAGACCAAAACCGCGCCGATCTCGATGATCTCATGCGCGGGAGGGTCAGACCGGTCGGCGTTGGCCTCAAGATCGAAGACTATGAACTCCCCGTCAACCCAACTCAAACCCTGAACCTCAACTCCCTGACCGGCCGACCTCAAACGTTAGACACCTGGAATTATCTGGTGCACCAGAGCCGGCGCAATACCCGGTGAGGTTCAGTACGCCTCGCGTGTGAGCAGGTCGTCGAGGGAGTCGACCCAGGTGTCGTCGATTCGCTGGATGGCGCCGATCTTTGTGTTGTCCTTGGTCCACGGTGTGAGGTCGCGGGCCCACTTGAACTTGAATGTCCATCGCTTGGTGACCGGGAACATGCACGCTGCGACGATGTCGAAGGCGTCGTAGTCGTACTTCCTTCCTGCGCCCGAGTCGCGTGTCTTCTGGGTCTCGACCTTGGCGTCGCCGTCCTTGTAGGTCTCGCTGAGGGCGTTCTTGCATTCGATCGTCAGTTCGCGTCCGTCGCTGAGCCAGATCCGGAAGTCCGGCATTCCGTCCTGATCGATCGCCTCGCAGGCGGCGACGCACTGGTCGCCGTCGAGGAGGTTGCCCAAGTGGTGTTCTGCAATGCTCCCCCGCACCGCGACGCCGAGGCGGAAGTTCGAGTCGATGATGTCGAGGATGGTGGCCGCGCTGACCCCGTAGAGGGCTTCAAGGTCGTGGCGACCGATCCTGCCGTCGACGAAGTGTTCAGCGAGGCTGAGGCGCAGACCCGTGTCGAAGCCGAGGCTCGTTGCGAGCGCCTCGAAGCGGGCGTAGTCGAGCAAGCGGTCGGGACGGAAGCCGACCATGGATTCGATGCCGTCCCAGCCCTCGCCTTGGGCCGTGCGCGGTCTTGTCTTCTCCCTGGCCCACCAGGCCCAGCCCGTGGCCCTCACTGTTTCGGCGTTGATGTCCCGGTAGTAGCCCGAGATTCCCATCGGGAGCTGCGCGTAGACGAGGGGATCCAGACCGACGACGACGCCCGTCTCGGGGTCGACGGCGAGTATCAGGGTGATGTCCACTCCAGCGGGATCGTGGCCGACCGGGTTCAGTTCGCAGCGGACTCGTTCCGGGTCGCCGTACCGGATCTGGAAGCGGTGCTCTGTGGATGGTCGGTTTCGGGTGGCTCGTCTCGTCGTGGTGAACGGATAGACGACGAGGCCGAAGCGGTGGTTGTCGCTGTCTTCGGCGCCGAAAAAGATCGGTGCCAGCCTCTTGGCCGGGAAGGAGCACGAGACCACTCGTCCGCCCCCGTCCTCAATGCCTTTGAGCAACAGGTCTACGACGGGTGTGCGGGACCTTGAGATGCGGTACAGCTTGGGGATGTAGCTGCGGCCGGCCAGATCCGCCACGGCCCACTCCTCAGTTCGGCCGCGTCAGCATGCGGCCGCCAGGGCCCGAGCCACTTGCTCAGCAAACAGCGGAGGCACAGAGTTCCCGATCTGAGCCTGAACTGATGCGCGCTTCCCGACGAACGCGAAGTCGTCCGGGAACGTGAAGAGCCTGCGTAGCTCGGGGACGCGCAGGCGGCGGTTGTCCCAGTGGAACGGGCCGACGTTGGGGCCGGGCTGGGCCTGGATCGTCGGTGACGGCCTGTGGGGATCGAGCTTCAACAGGAACGACCAATACCGGGACCGCCACTCGAAGATCGGCGCGGGGTGACCGCGCTTGTCGGTGAAGTAGAGGTAGTTGTCGCCAGGCGGGATCTCGGGCAGGAGGTGGCCCCAGCGTCCCCGCACCACCTCCTCGGGCTCGGGGTCGGTGATCAGCCCGGCGAGCGCCTCGCCGGCGGTGACGTGGGGCAGCGGCCCACCGGTCGCAGCTCGTCGTTCCCACGGTCCGTGATGAGTCGGATCCGGCAGATCCGGCAGCACGTCTCGCTTGCGACAGCCCACGAGGCACAACCGGGGCCGGGCCTGGGGCACCCCGAAGTCGGCGGTGTTGAGCACCTGCCATCTGAGGCGGTACCCGGCAGTCTCGATCTCTGCCAGCAGGCGGGTGAACGCCGGCCTGCTCGCCTTGTTGTTGAAGGTCAACGCGTACACGTTCTCGAGGATGAAGTACCGGGGCCTCGCCTCGGCAAGAACACGGGTATAGGCCTGCAGCAGACTCGCTGCGGGGTCGACGCCCTCGCGCTTCCAGTCGAGCCAGAAGCCGGACTTGGAGAACGCAACGCACGGCGGTCCGCCCACGAGCAAGTCGGGCCTCTCCCGGCTCGACAGGCCTGCCGCCCGGAGGATGTCACCCGTGGTCAGTCCCTCGCCGGCGCCAGTGGCGAGCGGGTAGAGGTCGGCCCGGACCACCTCGCGGAGACCCGGAAAGCAGGTCGGGGCGTTCTTCTCCATGGTGTCGCAGGCATCGTCGTCCCATTCCACCGCAGCCAGGATGGCGAACCCTGCCGACTCGACCCCCAAGTCGAGGCCCCCGGCGCCAGAGAACAGCGAGATCGCGGAGCCAACCATCACGCCCTCAGTCTGCACGCTGCGGTCGGCATGGACGCGCACCCTCTGCCCATCCCCAAGACGCAATTGCACGCCTCGGGCTCGCTGGTCAATGTGAGCGGAATCCACGCCAAGAAGCACACAGCAGGGGTGTGACAGTTGCGGCGGCCATCAGCTCAGAGCCGCAGTTCGCAGCCTCTCTGGACACGGAATCGGCGGTCCGCTCCGTTGACGCGACGGTGACCGAGCCACCGATCCCCTAACCGGATCAGGTAAGGCCGTCGACCGCATCTCGTATGATCGAACATCCGGCTGCACATCAACCCCGACATCGAGGCCATCCCGCTGCAGAGGCTCCAGCCCGAGGACCTCGACGAGCTGTACGTCAGGCTCCTCACCGACGGCAAGCGCAACGGCGGCGGAGGCGGCCCGTCGGCCAAGTCGGTGCACAACGTCCACGCCACCTTGCAGAGCGCTCTGTCCGATGCGGCCGGCAAGGGCACCGTCGCCCGCAACGTGGCCGACACCGCTGATCCGCCCTCGATCAGCCGCAGCGGCCGATCGATCAGCGTGTGGACCGGCGACCAGCTGCGCTGCTTCCTCGACGCGATGGCCGACCACGAGCTGTGTGCGCTGTATCTGCTCGCCGCGACCACCGGGATACGCCGCCGCGAGGTCGCCGGCCTGCTGTGGCACAACGTCGACCTCGAAGCGGCCCGGCTCACCACCAACCAGCAGATCGTGTCGGTTCAGTACCAGCTCATCGAGAGCGACCTCAAGACCCCCACCAGCCGCCGCAACATCGACCTCGACCCCCGAACCGTCACCGAGCTGCGCCGCCACCGCCGCCGCCAGCTCGAAGAGCGCATGGCCACTGGCCAGCGCGGCGACGACGGCTACGTGTTCGCAAAGCCCGACGGCTCGCCCATCCACCCCGACCTGATCAGCCAGACCTTCGAGCGCGCCGTCGGCAAGCTCGACATCCCCCGCATCCGCCTACACGACCTGCGCCACACCCACGCCACCATCCTGTTGCAACAGAACGTCCACCCCAAGGTCGTCAGCGAACGCCTGAGCCACGCCAGCGTCGCCTTCACCATGACTGTCTACCAACACGTCATGCCCGGCCTACAGGCCCAAGCCGCCTCCACCTTTCAGGCTGCTGTCTTCGGAGAGCGATGACCTTGGGCCCTCGCTCTGTCTCGTCGAGACGACACGTTCGGCGGCACGATTCACCCAAGCGAGCACAACGCAGGCCGACCTCCCACCCGGAACCGAACCCTCGAAGGGTCCGTTAACCGCCGTGGGCGCCACGAGCCTAGTGCAACAGGCGTTTAGGGATGCCGGGCGGTGTGGATGGTCCGAATGTCCCGTGCCGCTGACCCACGTACTCGATGTGATCGGCGAAAGATCGGAGGTCATTCCCTCAAGGCCCGGTGACTCGCCCGTCGGGGTGCTCCAGGCCACCGACCAGACTCATGCTCGTCGGCTATCGCTTAGCGGACGATTCGGACGTGGCGTGTTCCCCCTACATACCGACGGTGCCCATCTACTTGACCCTCCCGACATGGTGCTACTGGAGTTCCGGCAGCCCACATCACTAGCGCCGACTCTGCTGTTCACCCCTCAACTAGATGAAGTTCCCTCTGCCCTCAGCCACGCGCTCCATCAGGGGGTATTCGACACTGGCGTTGGCAGGACGACCTTTCTTACTCATGCGGTCACCAAGCAGCGTATGCGTTTCGATCCGGTGATAATGGCGCCGCGAGATGCTCTCGCTCGTTTGGTCACCTGGTTCTTTGGCGAATGCATCGGGCGCTCGATCAAGTACCGTGCGCGAGCACCCGGCGTGACGCTCATCATCAACAACAGGCGGACCCTCCACGGACGAGCAGCCGTGCCGGATGGCACCAGCAGAGAGGCCGACCGAGCGATGATTAGGTGGATTCCAGCATGAGCCTCCCGTACGACCCCGAGGCTGTGTGGATGAAGGCCAAGAACTTCATCAATCGCAGCTTTGACGCTCTCGATGACGATGACTTCCCGCGAGCAGCGCTCTGGGCAGCGAACTCCTTGGAACTGCTCGCAGGTTCGACCCTGTGCCAGATCAACCCGCTGCTCGTCGCAGATCCATCAGACGACGGACGAAGTCTGATGCTGGCCGCCGGCCTGCCCGGAGACACGACCAGGTATCGCAGCATTCCAGCGAAGGCGCTCTTTAGTAGGTGTGCGCGTGCGTTCAGACCCTTCAACCGCGAGGAAGCGATGGAAATCGCGGCGCAGCGAAATGCCGAACTGCACTCGGGCGCAACCCCGTACAGCGAGATCAAGGACCGTCAATCATGGTGGGAACGGTTCTGGTCGAACGCTGAGACGCTGCTGGACCATCGGGGATGCTCTATAGAAGACTTCGTCGGACCCGGCCGTAGCGCCGACGTACAAGCACACCTGCTACGAGGCAAGCAGAATGTGCGGCGTCGGGTCGACTCGCTCGTGGAAGCAGCAGACCAACGCCTGGCGCTAGGCATAGCGCCACCCAAGCGGCTGGGCATCATTCCTGAATTGGACAGCTACGTCGAATGTCCAGTCTGCGGAGATGCCGCGCTATTGGGCGGTGACGACATTGAGCACAGTGAGCTTGTTGTCGATGGAGATCAAGACGGCATATGGGGTTACGAGCTTGTCCAAGTTGAGGCCGATTGCTTCCAGTGCGAGAACTGCGGGCTCATGCTCGAAGGGTGGGCTTACATCAGTGCGGCCGGTCTTCCCACGACCTTTGAAATTGAGCGCCCATACGAGCCCGACGACGACTACTACCTAAACGAGTAGTTCCGCGACCTCGACCATCGCCCGTCAAAGGGAGCCTGCCCGCCGCGGCGTGGAGATGACGCCCTTTTTCGGTGGCAACTGGCGCAAGCTGAGACGACCACGAAGCATGATCGATCGGCGTTACGGGCGTGAGCGCGGTGAATTCGCTCGTGCTGCAGGAAATACAGATGAAACAGGATCCTTACTCATACGGCTGGCTGTTGATACCTAGGCACCTCATTCACGAGTTCCGGTGTGTAGGCAAGCAGTATCGCGCCAGTGAGCCACCAGCCTCGGTAGATCAGGCGACGCGCAGTGCTGGGATCAACTCGCTTGAGTGTTGTGGGGTAGTTCGCGAGTTCTGCCACTCCATCGTCGGGCTCAGAAGGGTTCCTGTCAACGAAGTCGGACAGAGCTGCAACGTTGGACGCTGGCACATCTCGGGGATGTGGGCTCCGCAACGTGAAGAGGCATCCATCAAGACCATTGAGATTCTGCGACTTGAATTCGTCGAGGAGGCTGCGCGAGCGCAGTGAGGCCACTTGCTGATAGAGAACGCTGTTCGCGCGCCATACGTCTCCAACGAGTGGCACGCGGCCGGCACGCGGCGAAGGGTTGAAACTCCCCCCGGCATTGACGACGATGCAGAACAGGTCCCGCATTTCGTCACGCACCTTCAGCGCGTCCGCCCCAAGGTTGTCGTAGACGCCTCCGTCAACAAGCTCGGGCGCGCCGACCTCTGCCTGACACGGTAGTGAGAGATCATCCAGGATGGTGGTGTTAAACGGTCCGGGCACGGCGCATGACCATGCAACCGCGTCAGCAACACGGAGTCCTAACGTCTTCGTTGCCTTGCTTCCGGTGATGTAGTCACCGACCAGATCTTGCGTGAATCGGAACCTTGTCCCTGCCGTGAGATTCGCGGCACTGATCTCAAACCAGGTCCCAGTCGGGAGTTCATCGAGTCGAGTGTGGCCGAACAGAGTCGTGGAAAGTCGTTGTGCGAGGAGGTCCGTGCGCGATCTCCAAGGCCCGAGCACTTGCCATGAACGAACGATGAGATCATGCTGCAGCGAGCGGCGCGTAACGATGCGTAGGAGCGGGACGGTGACCAGCTCATCGAATGCACCACGAGTGAACCCGTGTGCCCGCAGTTGGTCCCATCTGAGAGCTACTAGGCCGGCAGCGATTGAGCCGCCGGACACTGAAGTCAAGTGACGGACATCCCCGAGACGACCGATGTCGGCGAGAAGCCGAAGCGTTCCAAGACCCACAAGAGTGGCTCGTAGGCCGCCACCAGAGAGCGCCACTCCAAGCGGTCGCTGTCCGGGCGCCAGGCAATCAAGGGCGCTACGCGCTGGTGCTGGAGCCTCGCAAGGTTGACGCCGAATGGACGGAGCGAGATCCTGGCCCGTTGTTATTCTTCTTCGTGGGAGGATGTGCCGTCGGCTCATCGGCCCGGCACTTCTCTGACGATGCGGACTGCGCACGAACGGCTGCGTAGTCGGGTGGTGACGAGGCCGTATGGGATCCACTCGTTCTCATGTCTTGCGACGACGATGCTCGCCATCGTCCGGCCGTACTGTCGGCCTAGCCGTGCTACTGAGCGCCGATCGGTCAGGCTGGGCGGACTGTTCGCCAAGTGGAGGTGCCAATCGCCGATGAATCCGACGGGCGAGCCAGCCGGAAAGTGGCGTCGGACTTCGTCCAAGCGAGACTGCGCTGCTTCGCGGCGGAACATGTACGAGGTGGGGGTCGCGTCTTGATCTGGTACCTCCGCCACTCCGACCACTTGAACATCCCCGCGCTCGCGGAAGCCCAGCAGGATCCCGCCCGTCTCGACCGACTTGGCGCTGTCCACGACCTGGAGCAGGTCATGCCATGCTCTATCGGTGATGTCGATGCGAGGAGAACGTCGTCGCGTCGCAGTCACTAGGTCACCGTTCCTACTGCTTGATAGGGGACGTCAGGCTGGGGAATGCGGACTTGGACGATGCTGTCGGGGAGAGCAAGATCTCCGGTCAGCAGATCAATGACGTGGCGACTCGCTAGTCCTGCCGCCTCCATGACGGCTGCCGCCGGAGTCGTAGATACTGGATCACCGCATCCGCTCTCACGAAGTTCAAGCTCGCCATCCGGGTGCGCTGGGATTGGGCTTGGAGCTTGCTGGTCATGGCGGGGCCATCGATCGCTTCGAATGACACCCCCGGATCGATGCACCGCTACAGTCACGACCGACGAGGGAATGTTGTTAGCTCTCGCCACGTCGTGGAGATGCACTAGTAGCCCTCGCACGTTGTCATCTGCTGTCGCGTCAACGACGACATCCGACTGCTCGAGCAACTCGGCGGCAAGGGCCGGATCAAGTTTCTTCGTCGTTTGGCGTGCGCGACCAGCAGTCATGAGCTTCGAGTTCGTTATCACTTCTTGGACTGCTGTGGTCTTCGGACTTCCGATGTGGCCGTAACCAGCAAGGTGACGTATGCAGTTCCCCGGTCTGAGCACATCGTCGTCTACGAGATGAAGACTCCCGATACCAGCCCGAGCTAGGAGATCGGCCAGGAACGACCCCACGGCCCCGACTCCCACAATCGCAACCGTGCTTCTCCTGAGTGCGCGGACCGTTCGAGGGTTGCCTGCCCGCATTCGCCGAGTGTCGTCGTCGTCCGCCGCAGAAGATGCGGCGTGAAGTTGGATCTCTGAGTGTTGAACAGCAAGAAACAAGACCAGCACTCCCTGATGGCCTTGACGCTGATAGCGAAGAGCAAGGAACTCATATGCCCCGGCGCGGATCCTCTTCTCCACCCCGGTCGCATGAGGACCTAGTAGGGCACGCACGCTCGACCAGCTGTGAACGGGCTTGTCGAGTTCACCAATGTCGCCGACCCATCCCCACCGGCGCCTACGTCTTGTGCCCCGACGGCCAAAACGCTTGTTGCTCGGGAGCGAGCCGACCCGATCAATGTGAAGCCAGTTCTCTCGGCGCACGGCCGCCGAGACGGGCCTATGGAGAAACTCGGTGATGTCGCTATAGGTCACGAACATGTCAACTTGAGGGAAGTAGCGCTCCACATCTAGATCCGGTGGGTCGGCCGGCCAGCCATCGGCGGCGTTCTGGAACCAGGCCTGAATCCGACTGAAGAGTTGGTCAACATCCTGCCAGGGTCGATCAGCCACGTTGCGGCGCCCGTAGAGGCAGAGACCCCAGTCTGGATCGTGATGCCAAGTGTGCGCGGAGAGCATCGAGACATCCGTGACCTTCGGCGGCTCAAATGGGAATGCATCGGGAATCCAAATCTCGAGGTCAACGGTGGTAGGCATCCCGCTGAGGCCAACGACCTCAAGCTGGCCCTCCCACTTGCCTTCACTCTGCATCGGCGAGAAGCCGCGGGTCTCAAGCTCGGCTACGAAGCTCTTCTGTGTCTCGGCAAGTGACTCTGCCCATAGCGGACAGTGCGTTGGGTCGATCACCGCCGCGCGTAGGGTCGATCACCGCCGCGCACGTATTCCTCACCGGGATCAACCTTGGAGGCATTCCGGACGGTGCCGATGGATCGCCACCGTTCTGCCCGGTCTGCGCTTGACTCGCTGATGACACTCTTGCCATTCTCGTCCCAGCTGATGGTCAGGGGGTCGCTCTGGGAACCGTCGGCGTAGTCACTGGTGTAGTAGATGGCGTCATCGCCAACGATGCTCTTGTAAACATCCCGTGCGTCGTCATGGGGTGGGTCAGTGTCGTCGTCAGAAATGTCGTCGAACGATCGGGCGCTCACAACGACGACTGCACCATCGGCCGCGTAGCGCCGTAGATCGTCCGCTGCGTCGGCATCGACCCAATCGTCTCCGTCCTTGCGCCGGACAGCGTTGCGGGAGCAATGATGCGGGGCTAGCAGTAGATCCCACCACAGGCGACCGTCGTTCCCAGAGCGTTCGGTCTTGTCCACGAACGCCTCGATCTGCATGTACTCCAGATCACCCAGCAGCAAGAGTCGCTTGCCAGCCGCGTAACCGCTCATGAATTGTATCTGGACACCTAGCGACGACGAATTGCGGCTGCCGTCCTCGGTGTCGCTGCGGAACGGCGTATGGACGAAGACCTCAATTTCGTCGCTTCGATCTTCGGTGTTGATCGTAGCAAGGAGTTGTCCGGCACTCGTCAGTAGGGCCGAGGGAAAGTCCTTCCAGTCGTCGTCATCGAGGAGGTCAGCGTTGCCGATCACCTGCAGACGATCCCCAACGGCAGCGCGAGTGCCGGTAGCTGCAGCCTCGATCTCCTTCTCGCGGCGGCGGCACGCCTCGTCGTAGACCGCTTGACCAGCCTCGGTGAGGCCGTCCCCATCAACTTCGATGAAGCTGCGAAGCGTCACCCAGAGCTCCTCAACGACAACCTCTTCAATGAGCCGCTCGAAACCCGAGCAGTGATCCTCGTCGTGATGGGTAATCGCCAGCACCGACAAGCGAGGTTCACCATCTGCTGCGAGGGGCAGAACCTCTACCAGCCGATCTACGACAGGTACTCGTTCATCGTCCTCTTCATCAGCAGCAGCCCGATGATTGACATCGATTTGAAGGACCGTGGCATCGTCCACCACGATCGTAGTTGCGTCGCCATTTCCGACTGGCCAAAAGACCACTCCCATTTGTGGCAGCTGCCATGAACTCATGAGATCTCCTCCTCACTGGTCGTACGTCTTGTGAAACATCCCACCCCACCCTCCAGTGTGGTGATGGGGTGTGACAAGCTTCTGCCCCGCTCGGCAAATGCCCCGTGTCGTCCCGTGCTCTACTTCTAGGACGCCCACTCCTCAGCATGGATTCGATTGCCGAATCCCGAGATGGCTACCAGTTGACCGGCTTGCGCCACAGTCATGGCTTCCGTCTCGCCTGCAGCGTCCCTTAGAGGCAAATCACAGGGATGTAGCCCGAGTGTACGTGGACAGGACTCCCAAGGCAACGCTGCCCGCCAACCAAGCTGTCGCCCTAGTCGAAGTAGGCTCTACGCGAACCCTCCACACAGGCCAGCGGCTCTCGCACACGACCCTCCATTGGATCTATATTAGAATATCCATTAGAAGATCGGCTTGAGCGCGACAAAGCCCAGACCAGCGCATGTGCTCTGACCTGGGCTTTCTTTGGTGGCGGGGGTAGGAATTGAACCTACGACCTTCGGGTTATGAGCCCGACGAGCTACCAGACTGCTCCACCCCGCAGAGCGATTCTACCGGCCGTCGCTTGCGGCCCGCAACGCCTCGGAGCCTGTTGGTGGCGCTACTTCGGGGGTAGGCGGATCCCGGCGTCGACCCTGATGGTCTCGCCGTTGAGGTAGTCGTTGGTGAGGAGCTCCATCACCATCGAGGCCAGCTCGTCGGCGGTGCCCAGCCGTTTGGGGAACAGCACGCCCTCGGCCAGGCGGGCCTTGAACTGCTCGGCCTCCTCCCCTTTGCCGTAGATGGGCGTGTTGATCAACCCCGGCGCGATGGTGTTGATCCTAACCCCGATGGGCACTAGGTCCCGGGCTATCGGCAGGGTCATGCCCACCACGCCGCCCTTGGAGGCCGAGTAGGCGTTCTGGCCGGTCTGGCCGTCGAAGGCTGC
>JGI24795J26692_1000482_pt1 | contig 23514 bp, 21 predicted proteins | sample PinacodermBB_FD_26692 | JGI IMG/M metagenome (IMG submission 26692)
GGATACCAGGTATATAACGCCATATGGCAGACGCCCGGCCTCTCTCATCGAGACGGGTGTACCGATCGATCCAGTCCACTAAAGGATCGCCGAGCCTCATCAGCCTTGACCCAGGAGATCGTCGCGCCACGACTCGGTTGTAGGTCAACTTGCCGTGAAGTAGCGGGCCAAGTTCCTTCAAATAGTGCAAAGGTATGAGCGGTACCGTCCGCAACTGTTGGTCGAACTGTATGGAGAAGAGCCCAGGACAGTCTGGTACGTCGGCAACTGGAAGCCTGATGCCTCCATCTTCGGAGAAGAGTCGACCGAACGCTGCAGCGGTGTCACCCCATGTCTCTTCAAAGTCCTCAAGATCCTCCACGGCAACCGAGTCGAACACACTTGTGCCTGAGGTCGCCTCGATTTCCTCAAGTAGTTCGATTTGTTCTCTCTCTTCCTGCAGTTCCTCACGCAAGGTGTCAGCATCACGGATCAACCCCTCCGCGCCGATCGCAAGCGCGTCCTCCAGAAGCCGGCCGTGAACCGCGAGGAGTGGGCGTTGAAGACTCGCAGCCGAAGTGTCAAAGATCCCGACACCGTCACGCAGGAATTCTAAGTGGCTGCTTACCCATACTGAACCTGGCTCACATAGCACTAGTGAAGGAACTCGTTCCGACAACGCCTCATGGAACCGGTCAACACGTCCGATTCGCTGTTCAAGGCGATTTGCGGAGAGGGGGATGTCATGATGGACTAGCATCGTTGCTGTCTGAAGGTTTCGCCCTTCCTCCGAGGAAGAATCACACACCAGAATTCGGCATGCGCGATCTTCAAGAAATCTCTGTGCTGAAATCTGTTGTTCCTCTGTCGAGGAGGATCCCAGATGAGATGCAACGGCCCTTGCACCGAATTTGTCGCGTAGCAGAGTGGTTAACGCCTCAGCGACATCTGAAAAACACGAAAACACAACCACCTTCTGCTGACGCTTCGCTTGCGAGGGCCGGACTAAATCTAGAATGGCCTCGAATCGGGCATTCACGCCCGTCGTTCTCAGGTGTGACATCGTCTGATCGAGAAGAGCGACCTCCACGGGCCCAACAGCGTTCGCGGTCGCATCCTCGATCGCTGCCCGACGACGTTCAAGGTACAAGAACAGCGCCATAGGACCCGCGAGGCATCGTTCCAGCACCTCGTTGAATTGCGCATTCGAACGGCCTTCTTCTTTCAGGAGCACATTCCGCCATTCATCAAGGAACACATCTGTGATTGGCCGCGCTGGATCATCGATCACAATGTCCACAAATTGACGGCCAGCTACTCGAAATCCAGTCTCCGTTACGGCGCTTCTGCGGTTACGAATCACTCGGCGGCTGATTCGATAGGTTTCCCGGAGATGAGAGGAGAGCGCATCCAATGTCGACTCAGTCGGCCCCTCAGATTTGGCGATTTCTGATTCTAACTTGGCAACCAGATTTACGACTCGTGGATCATCGACGTGCTGTTCTCTAATGGCTCTGACAACTTCTTGCAGAACAGTTGTGGGCACCTGTGGATCTAGCAGTTCTATTGCTGAAGCTTGCTCCTCACGCATCTCAAGACGCCGCTCAAACCCGGATACGTCTTCTAGAGGGTACGCGTCGCCGTCGATGAGATGAAGCAATCCGAGGAATGTCCTCGCGTGTCCACGGAGTGGTGTTGCAGTGAGCAGCAGTAGCGACTCCGTTTCATGCGCGGCATCCCTCAGGATGGCCATTTCAACGGCATCCTGTAGCCCTCGCTCTACCATGCGATGAGCTTCGTCGATTACCAGCATCTTCGGACGCAACGTAGCCAGGAGAGGCAGGTCGTCGTATTCGACGACCTGGAGATTGCCTGACTCAATCATCCCGCCGAGGAGCAACTTCTGAGTCAACTCCTTGATCCACTGGACCCGAAGAGATCCGGGAACGCAGACCAACACGCGCGTACTGGGATCATCCAGGAACAGTTGCCTGATGATGAGACCGGCCTCAATGGTCTTTCCCAGACCAACCTCATCAGCGAGCACGTACCGCATCAATGGGTCCTCCAGGACTCGAGTCATGGTGTCAACCTGATGCAAATATGGGCGAACGGCCGCAGACAAGATTGACGTGTAACCCCGACAGGCAGCGCGCTGCGCGACTAGGTTCTGCATTAGCGGGAGCCGAGCCCTCATGTACGTGGGAGCGTCGGTCATACCTATGGCGACTGCGATATCTGGGTCTGTGACCGGCTGATCCCACCGGACCGTGATCGCGTCCCTCGGGACAGACACAGGTTGAGCGATGCCTGGGAACTGCAACAGGTATTCGCCCGAGGCCAGAACACTCTTCACGCGACCAGGCGACCAACCGAAGAACTTGTTCCGAAGCCAGACGCGCATTTCTTCCGGCAGATGCTGCGGAGCAAGTCGATCGATCGGAACGCGACACCGTTTGACCGCGACTTCCGGCAAATCCGTGTAGGCGATCTCGGCACTATCGGCATCAGACGCTTCACAGCGCGCAAACCCAAGGGGTAGTGCGGTGTCGACCACGAATGAACCGCGGAGGCCTACAACGCTCACCTCCTCTGGCCCCCGTCCAAGTGCAGGTAGGCCATGCCCGAGTCATGGCCGAATTGTAAGGTGTATACGTAGATCACTGGCGTTGGGTTTCTTGAAGAAATTGGCAGGCGAGCAAATGGTAACTGGGAAATTGGTCGCGTGACCACTTCGTCGCGCTCGCGTTACCGCATCCGACCTCCAATATTGCCAGGATTAGGTGCATTTAGATATTACTCCTTGGTTCCTCGGTATACGCAGCCCGATGTACATGTTTCTCGAACCACGACTTGGCTCAGTCCACGCAAGTGATCTTCAAGCCGTTCCCAAATCCAGCAGGCCAAGTTCTCGCTGGTGGGGTTCTCAAGTCCTTCAATGTCATTGAGGTAGTAGTGGTCGAGGCGGTGGAGGAGTGGTTTGAACGCGCATGTGATATCCGCAAAGTCAATGATCCAGCCAGCATCCTGGTCGACAGGGCCTTCGACGTGGATGGAAACTCGGTATGAGTGGCCATGGAGTCGAGAGCACTTGTGTCCCTCAGGTGTGTTCGGGAGGCGGTGTGCTGCCTCAAAGGTGAATTCTGTGAAAATCTCCATAGCTACGGAATCCCGAGAAACTTGTGCGTCTGAAGGCTCAATCGCCACTTTGGTTGACTCATGCAGTAGTCGACAGCGAGTCTCGTGTTCGCATCCCTGCACAGTCCGTCCATCGGCTGCAGAAAAAAGTGCTTGAAGTCAAGTTCCTCAAAGAGTTCTGGCTCAGCGCCTGGCTGGGGAAACACAAGTTTCAACTCGTCTCCGGATCTGAGTTCTAAGTCAGCACCCGCCTTCGGGCTCACACACACCCAGTCGACTCCGTCGGGGGGTTGACGCGTGCCATTCGTTTCGATAGCGATTTTGAAACCGTGAGAATGCAAAGCCTCAGTGAGGTCGCAATCAAGTTGCAGCAACGGTTCCCCGCCGGTGCAGACCACGAACCGCTCATCTGAGGTGTTGGGCTCCCACGTTCTGGTTATCGCCGCAGCAAGGGCGTCAGCGGAGGAAAACCTGCCTCCCCCTGGACCATCAACGCCTACAAAATCAGTGTCGCAGAACTGGCAGATTGCCGACGCTCGCTGAGCCTCCCTGCCAGTCCATAGGTTGCATCCGGCAAACCGGCAAAACACCGCAGGAGTCCCGGTATGGAAGCCCTCACCCTGGAGCGTGAAGAAGAGCTCCTTGACCGAGTAGGTCACGCTACTGTCACCGGTTTGAAGTACCGCGTGGGGTCTGAATGTCCGGCTTCTTCGAAACCCCTTTTCCTGAGGATGCAGGAGTCACAACGACCGCATGCCTCCCCCTTGCTATTCGCGTCATAACAACTGACTGTCAGTGAGTAGTCCACCCCGAGACCGATCCCCAGTGAGACGATCTCTGCTTTGGTCATGTCGATTAGCGGAGCGCGAACCGAGACAACGTCGCTTCCCTCGACGGCCGACTTGGTGGCGAGTCGCGCCATTTCTTCGTAAGCAGTGATATATTCTGGACGACAATCTGGGTATCCAGAGTAGTCGAGTGCGTTGACACCAATGAAGATGTCAACTGAACCCAAGACCTCTGCGTACGCCAGTCCGAACGAGAGGAAAATCGTATTCCGAGCAGGGACATAAGTCGTCGGGATACCCGAAGATATCGCATCCTTAGGCCGATCCTTGGGGACTGGGATGTCGTCCGTCAATGCTGATCCGCCGAACGCACGGAGATCCACATCGATAATCTTGTGCTCTGCCACATCCCATCGTTCAGCCACCAGTTTGGCAGCCTCCAATTCGGTGGAATGGCGTTGGCCATAAGAGAAACTCAGTGCATGCACATCAAATCCGTCACGAATGGCAATCGCAACGGTAGTTGCAGAGTCAAGACCGCCACTGAGCAGAACGACTGCAGGTTTATTCATATAGCATCCCATCCTAAATTGCATACAACAGTGTCTCAACGTACGCGGTTCGTTGCACTGTGCGGATCATTGAGCCCCTGTTGCCCTTGAGCGTTTCGGCTTGATGATAACTGTTCATCGTCCCCTTGCCACAACTTCGCTAAAACGGTGGACTTCGGGCGATGGCTCGCCAAGATTCTGTAGTCCGTCAGCAAAACGTTGCGGTAGGGTTTGAACCATGGGATGATCTCAACCGAAGAGTCTGCTTGACGTTGATTGATCTTATCCTTGAAGCGCATAGGAAACATAAGGTTAGGTAAGTTCTGTCAAACTAGGGTCTTGGATCCGTAACCAGCGCGGCATTCGGTAGAGTGCCGGTGGTGTCTTCTGTTGGTTTTCGACTTCGTCAGTCAATCAAACACAACGCTCCGGGGCTCAAGTTTGAACAGGAACTTTGGGCTCACGAAAAGTTCGTGGTGGCTGGGATTGACGAGGTGGGACGCGGTTCTTGGGCGGGCCCGTTAACGCTCGCGGCAGTAGTCATCCCTAAAGACAAAAGACTATATAAGGTGCGAGACTCGAAAATGCTCAAACCAAGCGAACGCGAAGTAATGTACGAAAGGATATTGTGTTGGGCTGATGCGGTGTCGTTAGGCCATGCCAGCCAACACGAATGCGACCAACTGGGGATGTCTGCGGCTCAGAAACTTGCCGCGCAACGCGCCCTCAAAGGCTTAGGCAAACCAGTAGACCATGTGCTAGTTGATGGCCACTGGGACTTCGTAGAAACCCTGCCCACCACCGCAATCGTTAAAGGAGATACGCTGAGCTTGTCTATCGCCGCTGCTTCGATAGTGGCAAAAGTCACCCGTGACCGAATCATGTGCGACTGGCACGAACATTATCCCGACTACGATTTTGCCAGCAACAAAGGCTATCCGTGCCCTCGCCACAAGGCTGCCCTCAGAATGCATGGACTCACCACGTTGCATCGCCGGAGTTGGGCGTTTATGGATAACCTAAGCAAGCAATGGGACAGCCAGTAACTTTCATCCGCTCCAACTCGCCCCGCCCCGGCGTGGTGCGTCTTGAACTCAACCGCAGCCTCACCGGCATGGGGCATGAGCACTATGTTGCGGGCCAAGACATTCATGCTGACCGCCCGCCCGATATACTCGCCAAGCGAATTTTTGAACTAGGCAATGTGGCATCTATTCATATCTACAGTTCAATGTTGACCATCACTTTAGCTACAACCGAACAACGTGACCTTGAACAGGTAGTAAGCGGTCTTTTTACCTACTATGTGCCCGGTGTGGAAATTCCCGACGACGAAGAACTGATGGCGATGGTCTAAGCCCAGCGGCGGATCCAAGTATGCATGGCAATGCCCGCGGCTACCGAGGCGTTTATTGAGCGAGTGGACCCATATTGCGTGATGGCACAAACCTGCTCAACAACTTCTTGAGCAGCAGTCGAGAGGCCCGGGCCTTCTTGGCCGAACAACAACATGCAACGGCGCGGCAGTTCAATGCGTTCAATCGGAGTTGAGCCAGCCACATTGTCGATACCGATAAGCGCTAGCCCCTCGGTCTTGGCCCACAACACAAGATCGTTGATCGTCTCATGGTGGGTGATGTGTTGGTAAACGTGCGTCATCATCGCCCCTCGGCGGTTCCATTTGCGGTTGCCGACGATATGAACTCGGGCAACCAAAAAAGCATTTGCGGTGCGCACCACCGTGCCGATGTTGTGATCATGCTCCCAGTTTTCAATAGCAACGTGAAAGTCGTGCCGCCGTTTGTCGAGGTCGGTGACGATTGCCTCGACTGACCAATAGCGGTACCGGTCGGCCACATTACGCCGGTCGCCGTTGGCCAACAATTCGGGGTCAAGGCGTTGGTCATCAGGCCAAGGTTCCGGGTAAGGACCAACACCGATAGCAGGGTCGCTCACGCCCATGNCCCCAAGTCTCGCAAAGAACGCGAAGNGGTGTCAATCAAGNANAGCATCGGAGCGCACACGTTGACGCTCGGCTAGTTCGTGTGCTGGCAAAACTCGCCCGAACAATTGCTTGGTGCGCGCCACCCGTCCAATCACTCCAGCGTGCTCGGCATCTGCAAAAGTGGCCGCATGGCGAGGCGGCGTGCTTTTGCTCAAACTCCGAAAGGAGTAGCCGTCCACACATCGGTGCATCCATCCCGCCTAGGCCAACAAGACGAAATTTTGGTAATTTTTCTGGTGAAGTAGACACCAATTCGTTGCTTTCTTTTGGGTTGGTGCCCTTACGGCTTAGGCCGGCGCGGGAAAAATGGGCTTGTGCGGCGAATGTATTCGCGGTATCCGGGGCGAGACTTGGTGAGGCTGCGTTCGAGCATGGGCACGCCCGAGATGCGCACCAAAAAGAAGGTAATCAAAGCTGGGCCAAGCAACCCTACAATCCCGATTGGGGTGGAAGCAGCGACCAAGCCAATACCCCACCACAGGACCGCATCACCGAAATAGTTCGGGTGACGGGTGAAACGCCAAAGACCTCGATCCATCACCGCGCTGGCGTTAGCGGGGTCGGCCCTAAAACTGGCTAGTTGCCAATCACCAACCGACTCGAACACGAAACCAACTACGAACACCAGTGTGCCGACAATCAACAACGCGGTGGCATCGCGGTTCGGTTGGCTAATGCCAATCTGCAAAGGCAGTGAAACAACCCACATAACCACACCCTGAACCGCATACACCGTCACCAAACTAATTATCCAAAAGTTCTCGCCACGGCGGCGGCGCATAGCTTGATAGCGAGGGTCTTCGCCTTTACCGATGTTGCGGATGGCAAGGTGGACACCGAGCCTCAACCCCCAGATTGTGGCCAAGCTGGTTAGCAAAACAGCACGAGCGTTGTCACCATCTGTGGTCAGCAAAGTTACCCAAGCCACCACCACGAAACCAGGACCCCAAAGCAGATCCACGATGCTGGCATCTCCAATAGCCGCGCTGATCGCCCAAACAACCAGCATCATCACAGCTATCACCAGTGCAGCGACAAGAAGAACCATTAGCGCGCAATCCTACTGTCACGCGTAACAAACAACACCAGACCAAAATATTAAAATTCTCAAACGGTGTTTCTCAGCACCGCGGCGCGAGCCAGCACCGCGAGGTTGTCGTCCAACGGTGCAAGTTCGACCTTGGCGTTCGCGTGTTTGAGCGCCCAGTTCAGCAAGGTGTCTGCGAGCCAAGGGTTCTTCGGTAATAGCGGTCCATGCAAGTTAGTTCCCACGCAACGCCCCCAAGTCGCCCCCTCAAAACCATCTTCAGCGTTGTTGCCAAAACCAAATTGGACCGATCCAAATGGTTTACACAGCGGTCCGAGGCTGGTGCGGCCAGCGTGGTTTTCGTAACCCACCACGGTCTCTGTGTGGCCGTCGAGACAAACCTCAATGGCGACATCTCCACAAAGCCGCGTTGCCGTGCCGGTAGTTTCAACGTCGAACAAGCCCGCTCCTACTAACTTGGTGCCCTGCACGGTGAGATAGCTGTGCCCGAGTAGTTGAAAACCTCCGCCTATAGCTAGCACCACCGCACCAGAATCAACTGCACGCCTCAAGTTGGCCGCCTGCGACACCAAATGCTCAGACACGAGCGCTTGATCGCGATCTTGACCCCCACCAATGTAATACAAATCGCAGTCCTCGGGAAAAGACTCGCCAAGACCGACCTCAACCAACTCAAAGGTTAGACCCCGCCACTCTAAGCGGCGCTTGAACACTGTGATGTTGCCTCGGTCGGCATAAAAGTTCAAGTGTTTGGGGTAGAGGTAAGCCAAGCGGATTGCGGAACGGTTGTTGCTCACTTTTCCTCCCACATCTCGCCCACAAGCCCCTTATCCACTAAGACACTGCGAATAGCGCGCATCTGTTGGGAGTTGTAGGGCATCACGAAGAGGTGTCCGCCCCTGTCACATGCGCTCAAAGCTGTGCGGAAAGCTGCTGCGTTGTCTCGCACTATGGAAATTTTCTGGGGGTCGAAGCCGGCGTATTGAAACCGCAACGCCAAGTCATGCGCTCGAGCCCCACCCACAGTCAGGGATGCAACTCGACCGGTATCGATAAGAGCCTCGTAATCAACATCGTAAATCCAAGACACATCAACGCCAGATTGCCCCGCTTGGCTCGAATCGGTTAGCAAAATCAACAGCTGCAGCGGCACGGTTTCCCGAATTAACATGCGCAGATTCTCATTCGCGCTAACCGGGTTCTTGTTAAACAAAATCGTCACCCGCTTGCCATCAACGTCAACGGCGGAGCCACGCCCAAAAGCGGCTTGCCGGCACCCGACGGCTTCGCTGATCGCCTCTGAGCTAACGCCAGCCGTTACGGCGGTAGCTACCGCGGCTGCAACATTGTAAACGTTGGCCAGACCGCCCAAAGAGGTTTTCGCTTCAATCAGGCCGTTCGGTGTTGAGACCGTAATGCGAGAACCGCCTATCCCGCAAAACTCAACTTGAGTGACTTGCACCTCGGGGTCCACCCGGCTGAACCCGCATGCAGGGCACGCCCAATGCCCAAGATGGCCGATAGTACACAGGTGGTAGGCCAATGCGGCGTTACAACGGCGGCAAGCGGTGTTGTCGGCAACTTGCAGCAAATCTTCTTGCGCGACACTGCTGTCTTCGATCCCGTAAGCAACAGTTTTGGGATGGCTGACCGCCAATTCGGCGATAAGTGGATCGTCGGCGTTATAAACCAAGGTGGTTTCTGGTGCCAAACCCGCAACCATGTTGCGCCACTTTTGCGCCAGATTTTCCAGTTCACCGTGACGGTCAATTTGGTCGCGAGACAAGTTCATCAACACCACGATCCGTGGCTGCGCCTTGGCGACAACCGCGCCAAGTGCGGCTTCGTCCACCTCAAACAAAGCAATATCTGGTGAACGAACGCTGAGCAAAGCGGTGGCCACGCCGCGCTCAAGGTTGGAACCCGCAGGGTTGGCCACCACTTTCACACCGCAGGTGTCTAAAGCGGAACGAACCAAACGCGCCGTTGTGGTCTTGCCGTTCGTGCCAGACAACACGATCACTCCATCTCTGACCCCTTGCGCGAGTTCCGCTAAGGCGTTAGGACGCAAACGATGCAGCACCAATCCCGGAAATGTTGTGCCACCACCTCGGCCTAAACGCCTAGATAACGAACCAGACAATCGCGACAACCAACAAGCCACACCGAACGGTAAAGATGGACACCTCACGACCCAGAATCGTATATGGTGTGTGGTTGTAACCGTACCGTAGCTTGTCGGCGGAGTTTCCGCGTTTGGGGGTGACCATGCCCGTTGGGCGAACCGAGATGCTGAGCGACGCTTTGCCTTCGCCCTTCCCTGAAGGCTGGTATTTCGTGACCAGCAGAGCCGCATTGAAGAAGGCTAAGTTGCTCGAAAAGACCTGGCTGGGAGAGAAGATTGTGGCCTTTTGCGACGAGCATGGCAACGCGTGCGTGGCCGAAGCCTTCTGCCCGCATCTGGGTTCTCACCTCGGCCCCACAACCGGTGGATGCGTGCGTCAAGGCCGCCTCGTCTGTCCCTTCCACGGCTTTGAATACGACACCAACGGGTCATGCGTAGCCACGCCTTACGCGGCACCACCAGCCGATATGTCGCTGCGCGTGTTCCCCACTCACGAAATCGCTGGCCTGATTTTTGCCTGGTGGGGGATTGGTGGGCGTACACCGCAATGGCATCTACCAGCTAATCCTTCCGCCCCCGCACACGTTGATGAACTAACACCCGTTGACGAAGCGGCACACTCAGCCAACTTGCGCGAACCCGACAACAACCAAGATTGGTCCAATCTCTGTATCTGGACCACCCGCTTTCCTGGTCATCCACAAGAAACCACCGAAAATGCTGTGGATTTAGCGCATCTGCTCTATGTGCATGGTTACCACAGCGTCAGTCGAGTTGAGAAAATCGCCATAGATGGGCACCGATTCGATAGTAATTTCAACTTTGCAACTACCCGAAAGTTCGCTGGGGTGCCTTTCGCTAAACTTGATCTCACCGCACACACCGAAGTCCATGGTCTCGGCTATTCGTTCGTTCGAGTGCGTGAACACAGTATCGGTATGGACTTGAGACTCTGGGTTCTCGCCACGCCAGTTGACGGCACCAACATAGACCTCTCAATCGTCTCGTCCGTCAAAGAAATCAAAAACCCGAAACGTGTTGTTGTTGGTTTAGGGATTTTGCCTCGGCGAATCCGAGCACCACTTATGAACCGCATTGTGTTGTTTTTTCAACGCCATGATGTGTTGCAAGACGTGATCATCTGGAGCCATAAACAAGCTCGTTTGAAACCGTTGTTATCGAGATCAGATGGAGAAATAATGGCCTACCGTAAATATTGCTCGCAGTTCTACTCCGCAGAGCCGACATGATACGCGTGCTTGACCGCTTCAGTCGCTTGGTCACCGCCCGCCCCTACGTAACGGTGGGAGTGTTATTGTGCATGACCGTATTTCTTGGTTTCGGAGCCACGCTACGTGCCGAACCAACCGAAGGCACAAACATAGATTTCCTTCCTGAAGATAGCGATTACACCGCAGCGATAAACGAACTCAACCAATCCTTCGGTGATGCGAGCGACATCAACCTAGTGACCATAGTGTTTCGAGGCGATGCCTTCACCCCCTCCGGGGTCGCACAAATGGATCAACTGCTAACAGAAATCGTCAACAACGCGCAAGTAGCCGAACTGTTGGCACCCCCCAACCCTTTAATCGCACCTTCGCTGCTAATCGCTGCAACCGACCCAACGCTTGAGCTAAGCAACCTAACCACCGAACAGATCGCTGGTTTGCGCGCCGTGCCTGAACTCGCCGCCGCATTCAACGCGCTTAGCGGCACAGACCAAAACGGCACCGAAATTGCCATCGCAACCGTGCGCCTGCACAACACCACCGACGAACGCGTAGCGGAAGCTGAACGTACCATCAACCAACTCGCCCAAACCTCAAGCGGTACCCTTGAGGTCAGCAGTGTGTCGCCAGCCGTTATTCAAGACGAATACAAAGAAGCGACCGAATCTGGGATGGCGCCACTAATCGGGTTAGCTCTGCTCTTGATCGCGGCGTTGATCCTGCTTTTCTTGCGTACCCTCTCAGACCTGTTGATCACGCTTACCGGTCTGGTGTTTTCGCTTACCTGGATCGTAGGTGCCGAAGGTTGGCTGGGGCCCAACGGGCTCGGTTGGATCGGCCCACCAAGTTCAATATCGGCGATGGTACCGATCATTGTGATCAGCCTCACAGTTGACTACGCAATCCAAACCGTTTCGCATTATCGTGAACAACGCGCCCAAGGCCAAGCGGTGCGCCAAGCGGTGCGCCAAAGTCTAACGCATGTGACATTGCCGTTGCTCCTAGCGGCAGTCACCACCATCGCCAGTTTCCTGTCGACCTTATTCTCGCCGATCAGTGTGGTAGGCGACTTCGGTATCGTTGCCGGGTTGGGTGTGGGACTAAGCCTCATTGTGATGCTCACCTTGGTGCCAGCAGGCCGAAGCATAGTCGACCGCCGCCGTGAAGCAAAAGGCAAGTTAGCGCCGCCACGCTCCGTGTCAAGCGCCTTACCTGGAGTGGAACGAGGGGCGCAAAAACTTGGCGCGGCGGTAGCGCGCCGCCCCGCCCCAAGCCTGATTGTGGTGGCCGGGATAACGGTTTGGCTTGGTTTCGCAGCCACAGGGCTCACTTCGGAGTTTAGTATCCGTGACATCTTGCCCCAAAATGGCAAAGTCCTCGCCGACATGGAAAGCCTTGAAGCTTCGGTTGGTGGCTCCACTGAGTTGGCTAGTGTCTTGGTTAAAGCCGAAGCCACAGAAACACGCACACTATTGAACTTGCGCGAATTGGAAGCCGCATTTGCAGATCCGAATACACGCCCTGGCGCGGCAGCCGGCCCGTTGGCCCCAACCTATGCAACATTGATTGAGGACTGGATCGAAGACAACGGCGAACCAAACGACAAATACGACCCATTGCTGGCGGAGTTGTTCAATGAAGCCAGTGCGGATATTGCACTCGACTCGGAGCGAATGCAAGATTTCTTGGACCGACTTGCGACTCAAGAACCAATGCTCAACAGTTTATTGGTCAACAACAGCGCCGGCCAAGATGCTATTTTGTTGCAGTTCTCTACCTACTCGGATGACCCAGCAGCATCCACGGTCCTTCAACAAGAGATCGAAGAACTTTGGGCGGGTGACGATGAGGCCATCACCGCAACCTCAATGAGCGTTTTGGCGGTCACCATAACCGACCTAATCACCTCAGGCCAGTCGCAATCGATAAGCACCACGATCGCGGTGGCTTTAGGCGTTCTGATTTTGTTCTATTGGGTGACACTGCGCCGCCCGGTCCTCGGCTTAGTTGCTGTGGGGCCAATCGTTTTGGTGCTCATTTGGGTGCTTGGCACAATGGCTTTGTTAGGTATTCCCTACTCGTTGATCACATCCATTATTACTGCACTATCAATAGGTATTGGCGTGGACTACACAATCCATNTGATCCACCGTTATCAAGAAGAATTTACCCGAGTGCGCAACCCTGAGAAAGCGGCAGTGCGCACGCTGGCCACAACTGGTTCAGCATTGTTAGGTTCAGCACTCACCACTGCTTTAGGCTTCGGCGTGTTGGTGTTTTCGCCTCTTGAAGGCTCGCAACATTTCGGAATCACCGCAGCTATTACCATTTGGTATTCGTTGGTCGTGGCTATTTTTGTGGTGCCGCCGCTGATGACCGTGTGGGGAGCGTATGAAAACATGCGCTTGCGTTCGTCTGTGCAAAGCCTCTGGGAAAACTTAGATGTGGTAATTGAGGATGTGCATCAAAAACACCAACAGGACCCACCAACCGATTAACTATCGGCCGATTAACTATCGGCTAACTTGCGACCAAGGCGTTGCGTTGTTCGGTGACGACCAACTTTAGTTTCTTGCGAGGCGATTGCGAGGGGAACGGGTTAATTTTGAGTTTGGAATTCTTGGGCGATATCTCAAGGTTGAAATGATGCACCAGCAATAATAGGTCTATCGCCATGTGCAACTCCACCCAACGCGCGCCTAGGCAAGTGTGGGTGCCTAACCCATAAGGCGCATAGCTGGTGCCGAGGTGTTCCTTGCGCGGTGCGCGGTAACGGTCTATATCAAACTTGAACGGCTCAGGAAACACATCTTGCATATAATGGGTAGCGGTGGTAGCAACGGCGATTCGAGATCCGAGGGGTAGATCAAAACCTTCCACAATGCATGCATTCATGACATTGCGAATAGACATAGGCACCACCGGATAAAGCCGCAAACATTCCATAATAAATCGGCGTGTTACATCAGTTGCCGGCCCAGTCAGAGCCTTGGTATCGGGATTGCCGTTGGCGAACAAAGCATCTGCTTCGGCGCGTATCTCACGTTCCAATTCCGGTTGGCTCAACATCGCGTAGATCACGAAGCTGAGTTGGTCACCCATATACATTGCCGCAAGCAAAGGTGCCGAAAGGACGAAACTCAAGTTTGCTTCAGGCAGGAACTGCCGGTCTGCGGTATGCATAGCGAGTAGTTCGTCAGCGAGGTTGCGGGGGCATCCGACCCTTTGTGCCGGGGTATGAACACGCAACACACGTTCGGTCACTTCACCAATCAGTTTAGAACGGCGCTTCATTGAAGGGGTCTTGGCCATAAACATAGGAAGTGTTCTAGCCACATGCGTTTGCAAAGCGCGAGCCTTGTACTTACACAGGTCATCAATTATGTCTTGCGTTTCGAGGTTCACCGACAACGGTGACATCGCCGCATTTACCAAACGGCGGCCCGCACTTAGCAACGACATCTTGTTGCCAACACCCCAAGTTTGTAGGTTTAATCGGGTATGGTCGATGCATTCGTCAAGCTGGGCTTCGAGCCTCCCGCGTGAGTAACCCGGCTGAACCGATTTGCGGTAACGGAAATGATCAGTCCCATCAAGCGCCGGTAACAGCCCAGAACCACCGTAAAGTTTTTCGAATTCCACCATATAGTCACGCGCGCCGAGGTAGTTTCTGCCGTGGCGGTGAACCCAATGGTTTGTTTCCGGCCCCACCAACACAATCATGTTCTCCTGAAATGGTGGACGGATTTCAAACACCGGCCCATAGGTTTGCCCAAGTTCAGCAAACAAGGCAGGAATGTTGCCACTGCGAGCATGTTCGTTGCGCAGCAATTTCCGCAACGGAACAACCGGGATACGTGTGCTTAACGCAGTTCTACGAAATGATGGCCTAGCGATGTTTTCGTGTACTGCGTCTGCAATCGAACGGCCAATCAAGTCCATTTTGATGATTTGATTAACGCGTGCTTCAGATTCCTCGTCTATCTCAAAGATGTAACGTAAAACATCGCAAGTCTCAACTAGACAAATAATGATGATGTCTCGCGGATCTGGGATTTCGTCATTGAATATTGTTTTACTGATACGTGTCTTGACGAACTCAACCGCAGTTCCCACCTCTGACCCCATATGGATTCCCATTGTCCAAGCGGATTGCGCTAATGACCAGAAGTCACCATCGTGATGTTGCAAAATCTTTCGTTGCACCAAGCGGTCTAGCGTGGTGTCAATAATGCTCTCGGCTTGTGGCGCGAGCCTTTCAATCCAATATTGAGTGTTGCGCTGCGTGGATTCCGAAGCGATTTCTGCGAGGACAGGGTCTAGGCAAGGGTCACCTGTTGGTGTCTTGTCGAGCAGGATTAGTGAGTTGGTGTCGGTATCAATGCGGCTGATCAAGGACAGCTCGGCAAGCGCAGAACCCACAATCGCACAATTCAAGTTCCATCCAGGAACTTGACGAAAGTATCCACTTTCTTCATTGAGAAGGGTGAGAACTAGTTCATCAGGTAACGTTAGCTGGTTGTTCACCCCCACAATGTAGCCAAATTAACGCCCATAAGCGCGCAAGTTTGAGTTGAAAGCGCGACATTCGGATTTAGCGTGGTTGACAGTTCGGGCACCAAGTTGTGCCACGACCGTCCAAAACCTGCCGCCTCAAGGTGTGACCGCAACGTTCGCAAGGTGTGCCGGCACGGCCGTAACAATGCAACTCATGTTGGTTGGTGCCAGATTGGTTTGTGGCATCCACATAATCGCGTAGCGTGGTGCCGCCGTAGCGTAAACCGCTGTCTAGGGCTTGACGAATACCCTCCACTAGACGTTGGGCGCGCTTGAGGCTCAAAGTGCGTGTCGCCGGGTTGATTCGGGCCAGCCAAAACGCCTCGTCAGCGTAAATATTGCCAATGCCGGCAACTGGTTTTTGTGACAACAATAAGGTCTTGACGTGCCGATTAGAACGTTTCACGAACTTCGCTAATGCTTCCGCGGTGAACGCAGCATCCCAGGGTTCTGGGCCCATTGCCGCGAGTGTGGGAATCGTTTCGTAGTTCCCTTGCGGCACATAATGGATACGGCCGAAACGGCGGATGTCGTGAAAAGTGAGCAGCGCGCCACAACTCAGATACCACCAAGCTCGCAGGTGCCGATGATTGAGTTGATTTGGGTGATTGTGGCGAACCGCGAGCCGACCCGTCATCCCCAGATGAACTACCAGTTCGTGCGGCGGCGCAACCGTAAGTTCAACTAACAAATATTTTCCGCGGCGGTGCAAGGCTAGGACCTCAGAACCGATGGCCTCTCGCGCCGCAGTAAATCTTGAAGACGAAAATGCTCCCGCATTAACTATCTCCGCGCCTAACAATTGCGGTTCAAGTTGACGGCGGATCGTTTCCACTTCGGGCAGTTCAGGCACCTACACATCCTAAACGCGCCAGCGTCTACTCGCTTCGTTGTAATGCCCGTAGGCGTGTCGGTAGGCGTGTCGGTAGGCGTGTCGCTACGTGCGGCTAAGCTAACGAACGTTCGTTCGTAACCCAAACCGCTGAGAGGTTTCATCGTGCCCCGACAACTCCAATTCGATCACACCGAAGCTTTCGACAACACCTACGCCAAAGAAGTCTTGAATGTTCCCGTTTCCGAGGAATTAAGCGAATCTTTTCTTGCCTACTCGTTGAGCGTGATCACCGCGCGTGCGATACCCGATGTGCGAGATGGGCTCAAGCCGGTGCAGCGCCGCATCTTTTGGTCGATGCTGCAGATGGGTGTGCGCCCTGGCACGCCATTTCGCAAATCCGCCCGCATCGTTGGCGACACCATGGGGCGTTACCACCCGCACGGCGATGCCGCCATCTACGACACCCTCGTACGCATGGGGCAAGACTTCTCTCGAATGCTTCCCTTCATCGAACCGCAAGGAAATTTCGGCTCACTTGACGACCCGCCAGCGGCCTCTCGCTACACCGAATGCCGCCTCGCCGCGCCAGCCATGGATATGGTGCGGGAACTTGATGAAGACACCGTCGACTTTCGCCCTACCTACGACGGGGAAGGAGAAGAACCAACCGTTTTGCCGGCTGCTGTGCCCAATATCATCGTCAACGGAAGCAGCGGCATCGCCGTCGGCATGGCGACCAACATGGCCCCACACAACCTGCGCGAAACCGCCGCGCTAATCAGGCTAGTGATGACCAAGAGGCGCCCCAAACCAACAATTGAACAAATCATGGCGGTACTCCCCGGCCCCGACTTTCCAAGCGGTGCCACGGTGGTCAACGATGGTCTACGCGAAGCATATGCAACTGGGCGAGGCTCGTTTCGTATTCGCGCCACAGCCCATCACGAGCAAGTCACGCGCAGCCGCTATGCGCTGATTGTTACCGAACTGCCGTATCTCGTGGGGCCCGAAAGGGTCATTAGCAAAGTGCAAGAACTAACCAACAACGGCAAACTCACTGGTGTCGCCGACATCACAGACCTCAGCGATATTAGTGGCTTACGGATCCAGATCGACCTGAAACCCGGGATCGATCCCCAAAGCGCATTGCGGCAGCTGTATCGGCTCACCCCACTTGAAGAAACCTTCGGGATCAACAATGTGGTCCTCGTTGACGGGGTACCAACCACGCTCGGTATCTACGAACTGTGCCTGCAATACATCAAACATCGCCTTGAAGTAATTGTGCGGCGCACGCGGCACCGTCTCGCCAAAGCCCAAGATCGACTGCACATCCTTGAAGGACTGCTCATCGCACTCGATGCGATAGACGAAGTCGTGGCCATCATCCGATCATCTAAAGACGCTGCTCAAGCACGAGTTGCGCTAATCGAGCGTTTCCTATTAACCGACATCCAAGCGGCACACATCCTAGACATGCCACTGCGCCGCCTCACGGCCTTAGCCAAACTCGAACTCAACGAAGAGGCCACCCAACTACGAATCGACATAGAGCAATACCACAAACTGCTTGGTTCAGAAACCGCGCGGCGCAGCCTGCTTCTCAAAGAACTTGACGAGTTGACCGCCGCGCACGGCACCCCGAGACGAACCGAAATTGTCACCGCCGACAGTATCGAAACCTCTCAACCCGCTGAACCGGTAGCCCCCAAAGCCACCAACATCGCGACACCTTGTGTGGTCACCCTGTCCACCTCAGGCAACATTGGCCGCGCCCCCACAGATACAGCAAAACGGGCAAAACTAGGGCGACACGACCTGATTGCGGCACGGGCCATGACCCAAACCAACGCAAGCATCACAGCTCTCAGCTCTTCTGGGCGAGCGTTCAGCATTTCAGTTTATGAACTGCCCGAAGCCACCAACCGCACCCGAGGTACCCCGCTAGGCGCGTTGCTTGGTCTCCCAAAAGGCGAGCGGGTGCTGACCTTGCTCACCGAAAGCGAAGAACGCCTTATGCTAGTGACCGCCGCGGGTATCACCAAACGAATGACCCTCAGCGAAACGTTAGCCACCGAATCAGGCGCAACATTAATTCCCTTGAATGCTGACGACTATTTGGTAGCAGCGTTTCGTGCGCCGGTCGAAGCCGACATCGCAATCGTGGCCTCAGATGGCCAAGTGTTGCGCACTAGCGTCGAGCAGTTCAGCGACAAGGGGCGGGTTGCTCCAGGCGTTGCCGGGATGCGCCTTTTGGGGGATTCCAAAGTAGTGGGTGCGGATGCCTTGTTGGGTGACGGTGTGTTGCTAACCGCAACCAGCGGTGCGGGAGTGAAGGCGACACAATATAGCGAGTTGCGCAGCAAAGGTCGTGGTGGGCAAGGCGTGCGCCTCGTCAAGCTCGCAAGTGGAGAGTCGGTAAGCGCTACTTGGTTCGGGCCGGCGACGATGACCGATGTGTATGCCCTGATGGCCGACTATGACGACCCTCGCAAACAAGACCCCAATCCGCTCCCGCTGAGCGTTGAGGCGACTGCACGTGGTTTAGTGGCAAGGCGTGGTGACCGGCAAGTTTTGGTGGTGGCTGATAGCCGTTGGTAACTGATAGCCACTGGTAACTGCGGCTAAGAGAAGTTTTCTAGTTGGTCAAGGATTTCCTGCTGGTCGGCGGCGCTAAAACCGAGCATCGGATTGGAGCCCTTGGTGAGTTGACCGTTCAACAAAATCAGTGAACTATTTGAACGAACCTCGTATTTTTGCCAGGTGGTACCTGAACGATCCCACAGCATGGTCGGGGTGCTAACTCCTGTCTCGTTGACGAAACGTACCGCAAAAGCAAAGTCGTCTTGAGCACCCATGCCGATTACTTGGATCTTGTCTCTGTGAGTTCGAGCGAACTGCTCGATATGCGGCGCTTCGCGCCGACAGGTCGGTCAATGAGGTGCCCAGAACCAAACCAACACGGGAAGGTCGCCTCTGACCACGTTCGCCAAGGTTGTGATCTCTCCGTTTGCCACATTCAGAACTTCAACGCGTCGCCTGTCGTCGTTTGGTTGCAGCAAAGCGAGGTTGTTTTCGCCGATTTGGGTGACGCTTAGTCCAGTGGTGGTGGTTGGTGGAACAGTGGTTGGGGGAACGGTGGTAGGCGCAACAGTAGTTGTGGTGGATGTGGTGGTGGTGGGTGGAACGGTAGTAGTGGTGGTAGTAGTGGTAGAAGTGGTGGTGGTAGAAGTGGTGGTGCTAGTTGTTGTCGTCGGTTCGCTGTCAACCGCGGGTTCGGTATCAGTTTGAGCGGTTTCGGTGGTAGTTGAATCGGTTTCGGTGGTGGCGGTCTCGGACGTGGTTGCGGTAGTGGTTGCGGTGTCGTCGGTCACGGTGGTTTCGTCTGCGGGTGCTGCGTCAATGGGTGTGTCTTGGTCCGTTTGGGTTGCGTCCGTTGGTGTGGCATCTGTTGGTGTTTCGGCGGTGGTGGTTGTGTCGGTTGGGATGGCCGTTGTCGGTGTTTCGACCGTGTTGGAATCGTCGGATTGGGTTGCGTCTATGGGGGTTTCGTTCACGGTGGTCGGCGTGTCGGTTGGTTCGCTTATCGTGGTTGTCGGTTGCCCCTCAAGCGGCGGTAATGTGGTTGTGGCGAACGCTCCGTCGGCGTTGCTGGTCGTCGTTGGCGAACCAGAATCGCTGCAGGCAGCAACAATGCAAGCAAAACAAAGCGCAATGGCTAGGGTGACAAAAAGGGATCGGCGCCGACTCACGAAGCACATATTATCACCACCAAACTGATCTTGCAATTTCAAACGTCACCAACACCTAGTATCGTTTTACGAACACCTGTTCGCTAGCTAACCAAACCTGGATCTCACCGTTATGTCTGCAACCGAAACAACCTACGATGCTGCCGCGATTGAAACGCTTGAAGGCCTTGAAGCGGTGCGTAAAAGGCCAGGAATGTATATCGGCGGCACGGGTAGTGCGGGGTTAATGCACTTAGTGTGGGAACTGATCGATAACGCCGTTGATGAAGCCGCCGCAGGCCATGCCACCAAGGTGGAGGTGATTTTGCACCGCAACAAGTCGGTGGAAGTGCGAGACAACGGGCGTGGTATACCAATCGACCGTCACGCCAAACGCAAGGTCTCGGCGCTAGAAGTCGTGTTCACCGAATTGCACGCCGGTGGCAAGTTCGGCGGTGGTGCATATAGCGCATCGGGTGGTTTGCATGGTGTTGGCGCATCGGTGGTCAACGCTTTGGCCACGAGACTAACCGTTGAGGTCGACCGTGACGGCGCTACCCATGTTTTGAGCTTCAAAGAGCGTGTCGCGGGCCAGTTCAATGGTGCTTCAATGAGTGACTTTGAGAAGGGTCACCAACTCCGCACAACCAAGCGCATCTCCAAGAACAAGACCGGCACCCGGGTGCGCTTTTGGCCTGATTATGAAATTTTCAAAGAGCAGGCCGAAGTCGATTACGAAGAGGTGTGTGATCGATTGACCCAAGCCTGCTTTCTGGTGCCGACCATGCGTGTTTCGGTTATCGACAAACGCCCTGGTGCTACTAATGAAGAGTTCACGTTTCAGAGCCGCGGGGGTCTTGCTGATCTAGTTGAACATCTATCTGTTGGGGAAGCGGTGTCGGGTGTGATCAGCGGCAACGGCATAGGCAGCTTCGTTGAAAAAGTTCCCGTCAACAAAAAAATGACCGAGGTGACTAGAGAATGTGTGGTGGATTTAGCGCTGCGCTGGGTTGACGGTTACAACACCAAGGTGGTGTCCTTTGTGAACACCATCCCTACCTCAGCGGGTGGTACCCACCTCGCCGGGTTCGACAAAGCGCTTACCCGCGTGGTCAACAATGTGTTGCTTAACGGCCATCACAAACTGGCCAAGCTAGCCAAAAACAATCAACACAAGGCGGCGAAAGATGATGTGCAAGAAGGTTTGGTGGCAGCTCTCAAAGTGACTTTCCCAGAGCCGCAATTTCGGGGGCAGACCAAGCAGGAACTGGGCACACCGGCGATTGACGGGATAGTCAGCCGAGTTGTTTATGAACAGCTAAAAGAATGGTTTGAGCCTGGTGGTGGTCCACGCACTCACGTCAAAGCCATCGCCGATAAGTTGGCCAACGCGGTGCAGAACCGTGTTGCTTCCAAGACTTTGTTAGAGAACCAGCGCAAAGCGGCGAGCCTAGGCACCACACCGATGCCCCAAAAGCTTGCTGATTGCCGAGTGCATAACCAAGATTCGGAACTGATTTTGGTTGAGGGGGATTCGGCGGCGGGTCCCGCCAAAAGAGGGCGCAACTCTGAGACGATGGCCATTTTGCCACTGCGCGGCAAGGTCGTGAATGCACACAAGGCAAGCGACAAGCAAGTGCTTGATAACGCCGAAGCGCGTGCTTTGTTTACCGCCATGGGCGCTGGCGCGGGAAGCAAGTTCAACTTGGATGATGTTCGATACGGTCGTATTGTGATCCTATGCGACGCTGATGTGGACGGTAGCCATATTCGCTGTTTGCTTTTGACTTTGATTTACAAGTACATGCGGCCGATGTTGGAAGCGGGTCGGGTTTTTGCAGCGCAACCACCTTTGTTCACCACCAAAGTTGGCGAAGTGATTTATCGGGTTTATTCCGAGGAAGAAAAAGAAGCGCTGACGGCTCGCCTTTGTAAAGGTAATCGCCGGCCTGAAAACGTGAAATGGCAGCGGTTTAAGGGACTTGGTGAAATGAATGTGGAAGAGTTGCGCCATTGCGCTTTAGACCCAGCCACGCGCACGCTGCGTCGTCTGACCATGAAAGATGGTGCTCAAGCCGCAGCAGCAACCGAAATGTTTGAGGTGTTGATGGGCACAGATGTTTCAAGCCGGCGCGATTTCCTGGTTCGTAATAGTGCGTTAGTTGACCGCGCTACCTTAGATATTTAAGCTCATTGCGAGCATCTGTCACACCTATGTTGTAGAACTACAGATATGCAAGCTGAGCCTCCGTCAACTGGTCCATCACGTCTATCCCCGTCGGGGGCTAGCACCTTTGTGCAATGCCCACGCCGTTGGAAGTTTCGCTACATAGATCGATTGGCCGACCCACCGGGTGAAGATGCATTAGTTGGCAACTTCGCGCACCGAGTCTTGGAGCTGTTGCTGCAACGCCCTGCTGAGCTGCGCACTGTGGCCGAGGCGCGCACCATCGCACGCAGCGTTTGGCAAGAAACAAAAGAACAGAGCGATTACCAAGATTTGCAGCTAGACGATGAGCAGGCGCGGCACTTCCGGTGGAAAGCCTGGAAGGCGATTGAGGGGCTTTGGCAGCTAGAAGACCCGACCAAGATAGATGTGCGAGCCACCGAGCAGGATGTGCAAGCCGAGCTTGCTGGTGTTCCCTTCAGGGGTATTGTTGACCGTCTTGAACAAGACGCAGACGGGGTGATTGTCACCGACTACAAGTCGGGCAAAGCGCCAGGGCCGCGCTATAGCCGTGCCCGGCTCGATCAAGTCTTGCTTTATGCGGCTGCCGTTGAGGCATCAACGGGTGAGTTGCCACGCTACGCGCAGTTGTTGTATTTGGGCCAGCGAACCGTTGGCATAGATGTGAACCGTCAAGAAATCACCGAAGTCACCGACAAACTAGCCAAGACTTGGCAAGACATCCACGAAGCGTGCCATCAAGGTTCCTTTGATGCGAGACCAGGACCGCTGTGCAGTTGGTGCCCATTTGTGGCTTTGTGTCCACAAGGAAACGCTGAAGTCGAGCGAAGAACTGAAGCCAAAGCCGCTCAGGAGGCTGCGTGGCTCACGATGGCTAGCTGATTTTGCTTCCAGCTATTTTTGACGGCTACGCCTTGAGCATCGTTGCCACAAATAGCGCAGCATCACGGCGCCGATGAGCGCTGCAGCTGCTCCCCCCAGCGCGCTAGACAACATCAACTTGTCTGCCGGTGGGTTAGCAGGTTCTGGTGTGACCGCTGGTGCTGCTGAAGGGTCTTCTGCGTTTGACGCGGTGGCGTTAGCATCGAAGAGTAAGGCATCCACTGGAGCAGAACCATCCGTTGCGGGTTTAGGTCTTTGACGTTTGGCTTGGGGGTCATAGGTCATGGGGCACCTCGTTTTTGCCGATGTCAGTAGTGCTGTCGTTGGCGTTGGAGCCGCCGACACGGGGATCAAATATATGGTCGAAAAGGGAGTCGAACTCGGTTGCGGCTGCGGCTGCACCCGGCCGTGAACCTAACGCATGGATCGGCATTGAACGAGCCGCAGCTTCAGCC
>JGI24795J26692_1000491_pt1 | contig 23379 bp, 20 predicted proteins | sample PinacodermBB_FD_26692 | JGI IMG/M metagenome (IMG submission 26692)
CGGCATNTCGCCCACCTTCCCGCCAAATCCACCGGGCGCTCAATGTGGGAAAAAAGCCTGGGCTGCTATCGAGCTAAACCGAAAGACAACAATGTTCCGTTATGTCGATGCGATGTCGTTCAATTTAAGTGTGATTAACTTATTGGTAACATTGAATTATTTATCAAAACCTTTTGCGGACAGAAATCCGTCTTCACGTTCCGTCATCAGATCGTAACCGGATTGGTTCCATAATGTGACGCAGCTTGTCCCCCTTTGCCTGCCGTTCGTTCGGTTCCGCTGCACGCCACCTGCTTCGCCGAGCTGTACCGTCGGCCGACCGAATGCCGCGCAATGAGGCGCCCCTTCAGGCCCTGGTTGCCGTCCGGCGCAGCATTTTACGATCCCCACTCCTGGCCATCGGTTCACGCGATTCCGAAGCGTCAGCCAATCTCGCTGAACACCAGGTGACTTTGGCCACGTCCAGGGAAGGCCCGGCGGGCAACCGGTGTTACCCTGCAATGCGTCATTCTGGACAAACAGTTTTGTCTATAAAGGCGCATTGCTGTTGTCGGCCATCAATTCTTGACCCCGGCTGTTGTTCGTCTCGGAGCTTCGTCCGCAATAACATGAAAGACGTCAGTGCGTGACCATGCCGATCGGCGCCCGGTTCGTACACGGGAAAGGAAATCGGCATCGTTCAGGCGATCAGCCCCCAGTCGTGCAGGTAGTTGCCGGTTTCCTGAAGGCCTCTTGCGAAGACCTCGACGGTGTCCCGCCGCTCGGTCCCCTCCGCCGGGAGGGGGCCGGACCGCGCCACCCATTTCTCGGCGTGTTCCGTATCGAGACGCTTTACCGCCCGTGCAACCGCCATCAGGTCGTCGCGCCTGTTTGCGTCTGCCATGACCCTGTCGAGATCCTCCAACCGGTAGTCCGCAAGATCGTCGACATTGGCGGCATAAAGAGCCGCGCGCCGGATCAGGCACGGCACGCAATGCCCGCACTGCACCCCGAAGCGCTTCCACCTGGCGCACGACACGGTGCGGCCCGCCAGCTCGGCAAGGCCGGGATAGTCCCCGATCGACGCGACCATCTCCCCCTTGGTCCGGAACCTCCAGGGATTGCAGATCCTGGCCGGCAGACCGACGGTCGCCAGGACGTCCTGCAGCAGCCCCAGATAGTACGGATGGGTCGTGCGTGTGCTCAGGGAGCCGATCCGCCGCGGCGTCAGCGGCGCATTGATCGACATGAAGCCGTTCTCCGGCACGCACAGCCCGGCCGGTCTCCCGCCGTGCCGGGCCGACCATGCATCGCAGACCAGGGCCGCGATGGCGATGAACAGGAAGCTCCGCGTCCGCATGGTGATGTCGGTCCCGAGCGCCGACGTCGGCCGGGCATTGACCGAGACATGCTCCAGGCGCTTCGGCAGGGCCGCCGCGACGCTCTTCTGTATCCCGGCGTCGCCGGGATAGGCGTGCGAAACCAGGATCGGCCTCCGCCCCTCGTCCAGCAGCGCGAGCGCCGATACCGTGCTGTCGAGCCCGCCCGAGAACAGGCTCACCGGGTCGCCGCCCGACAGGTTGACGGTCCTCTCGTGACGCCTCACCGCCTCCATCGGCGGCGGCGCTTCGCCGCCCGGCCGGAACCCGAAGCTCCAGCTGTCCCCGCTCAGGAAGGACAGCAGCCGTTCCAGGTCCGCCCGGCCCTCCTCCCAGGGTTCCGGCGCGCACAGCGGCAGCTCGACGTCCAGCCGGCGCGACCAGCCGTTGTCGGCCTTCCTGCGCGGCACGAACGTGTCCGCCGCCGTTACCGCCAGCGCGATCGAGACCAGGTCGACCGCCGCCGCCGAAGGCTGCACGCCGATCTGCCGGTACAGGTCCCGCAGGCGGCCCCCGATCGCCGCGGTCCTGTCCTGCACGGGTCTGCCGCCATAGAGCAGCACGTGAAGCTCTCCCGGCCCGGGCCGTGAGGGACGAAGGGGCTGTCGCCGCCGCGCCCCTCGTCCGACATCGACGTCCCCACGCCCGTCCCCTACGCCGCCGTCCTTCCCGGTCTCCGTCGCTGCCCTGCATGTCATTTCTCGCCGCTATCGCAGGGGGCAGGCGCGGGAGCCGGGGTGTCCGCTTCGGTCCCCGCGCCGCCGGCGTCCGGCAGGCTCGGGCCCTCCGGATGGACCGCGAAGCAGTCGATCCCGAAATCGTCGCGAATTTCGAGGTCGAGGGTCTCGCGGAGGGCCGGCAGGATCATCGCGTCGCTGCCGGGCTCGGGATCCGGCCGCACCCTGGGGCCGGACACGGCGCCCGGAAGCGCCGGGTCGGGTGGCAGCGTGCGGGCGGCGACTGGCGGGGGGCGGAAGGCTTTCCCGTCGCCCGCGCTCGAAGCGGACGGCAGCAGCAGCGCAGCGGCGAAAAGCAGGAAGCGGAAGGGCATGGCGGGCTCGCAGGAGTGAGGGGATGACGTCGAGGCTGTGTTCCGGACCCCGCGCAACCGGCAGCGTCCGATCCGATGTCCGGCGGCTCGTTCTTCGACCGAAGCGGAAAGTCTCAGGTTGCTTGAACCAGGCCGTGAACCGGAGCCGAAGCGGATAATCTTGCCAAGGACAAAAATAAACCGAAAAATTTTCTAATTCCGCTAGTCGGAACAATATCTGAATTCTGGACGGTAAACCGGCCGGAAAACGCGCGGAAGGCAGGCGAAAAACGTCGACCGGGCCGGCGTTCCAGGATCCCGGATTTGCCGCTCCATGGCGGTTTTCACAGCGCGCACGCGGTCTGATTCTTTCGATCCTGCCCCGCATCCCTTCCCAATTGTTGTCCGGCGTCGAATTCCGTGCCAGCGGAGCCGGAAAGGGGAATTCGCAATCTCAATTCGAATAGAATTCCGCATGCCGGAACGACAAAATTTTTTGCTTCCCAAGCCGTAACAACCGGCTCCAGAAAGCGACGGCCGGTTTCAATTCCGGCCGGATGACGCTGCCAAGGCGCCGGCGGCGCGTGCGGATTCCGGCCGGATCGCGTTCGCCGTTCCGGCGGCGTGGGCCGCCGCACCGGCATCGTTCCCGACCGCCGTCTTCCTGCGGCCCCAACCCCTGAACTGGAGAGACCATGCCCCCTTTCGTCCGGCCGGCCCTCGCGCCGGCCCGTATATTCGCCCTCGCCCTGCTCGCTGTCGCGGCCCTCGGCAGCGCCGGCGCCGCGCAGGCGCAGACCGTCACGCTTCACCTGTCGCAGCCGTCGATCGCCGAGAACGGCGGGTCGGCCATCTGCGAACCGACAGAAAGGATTGCGCCCAGTATTGCGGCGAATATTCTGTAACGGCTGTCCTTCTGCACAGGGTCTAGTCGTTTCCAATTGTGACAGAATCAACAGTCCGCCGGTCGAATCGAGATGAACAAGCCACGCGCGTTACGTCGTGATCCTGAAACCGACCACCCAAACCGAGAAGGCAACGCAGCTACCGATGCCTAATTCATCGACCACAATGCACAATCTGAATTCATGACTGTCAGTAGCCCAGCATCCAGCGGACCGGCGGGGGCCCATTTCGAAGGCCAAGTCGGCGCCCACTACTTGTTGTCCCTGTTGATCGGCGCAGAACCGCGCGGTCTGCCCGGTACAAGCACTGAATGCGTCGAATTTCAGAGGGCGGCAGAGGACCACCCGCTCGACGACATCGTCATTCACGCCCGTGACGTCGACGGGAGTCCCGCAGTCCTGGAAATCCAGGTCAGACGCAGCCTTCGGTTTACACATTCCGATCAGAGGTTTCACAGCGTTGTTGCCCAGATCGCCCAGGCATCGCAGCAGCCGGGCTTCTTCGACAGGCGTCATCAATTGGCCGTCGCGGTCGGTCGGGCGCCTCTCAATGTACAGGGCCCTTATCAAGACGTGCTTGCCTGGGCGCGGCGAATGAGTTCCGCCGATACATTCACGGCACGGATCGCGCGCCCGCGTTCCGCCAACGACGACATGCGGAGTTTCGTCGATGCGTTCAAGACGCATCTGGAGCATGCCGGTGCAGCACACGATGGGAAAACGGTCTGGCGGCTGTTATCGCGGCTCCAGATCCTGCATTTCGACTTTACGGCCCAAGGATCGACGTACGAAGCGTGGCAAAGGGAGCGGGCCGCCCACGCGCTTCATCCCGATGATGCAGGGAGAGCTGCCGCACTCTGGGGGTGTCTTGTCGAACTCGCGATAGAGCTGGCGGCCAGCGGAGGAGACCGCAAGCGCAGCGAGTTGGTGCAACAGTTGCGGGAACGGGATTTCCACCTGGCGGGCGAACGCCGGCATGCGCCCACCCGCAGCGCCCTCGCCGAAGACTCCCGCCATGCGCTGGAAGACATTGCGGATCGAGTCGGGAAGGTCCGGTTGACGAGGGGGGAGCATGTCGCGGCCGTCCGCACGGCACTCGATCAAGGCCGCTATGTGGAGATCCGCGGTGAACCGGGCGTCGGCAAGTCGGGACTGCTGAAACGTCTCGCGGAGGAGTTTTCCACGCAATCACGCATTATAGTGTTTGGTCACGGCCGCGTGAGACCCGGCGGCTGGGGGGCGATGCGGGCCGCACTCGGATTTCGCGGCACCGCCCACGAGCTTCTGGTGGACTTGGCTGCAAGTGGTGGTGCGGCCCTCTTTATAGACGGCCTCGATTCTTTCTCGGAAGAAGAACGACACACTGTTGTCGACCTTGTCCGCGAGGCTGCAGAAATTCCCGGATTCTCGGTTGTTGCCACGACGCGGCGCGGATTCGGAGGCGAAGACGAAGAGTTGGAGTGGCTGCCGGCGGTCGTGCTCGACCGGCTTGGCCACTCTCTCCCCATTACGATCGGCGAGCTGGGCGCGGACGAAGTGGGCGAGTTGCGCGACGCTGCGCCGGAACTCGCCCCGCTTCTCACTGACGCCCATCCTGCCCGAGCCATCACGCGGAATCTTTTTCGACTGGAACGGCTCGCTCGGCAGCCGGATGGCGAACGGCAACTTCTCACCGAAATCGACATGGCAGCGGACTGGTGGCGAACTGCGGACGGAAAGAAGAAAGGCCGACGCGAACGGTTCAGATTATTGGAGGCGCTCTCGAAGCAGGTGTTGGCGTCGGCGACGTTGGATGCCGGCGCCCATCCTGCGGCGGCGGTGGACGCTTTGGTCGGGAGCGGGACACTGCGCGATCTCGGTAGCGACAGGATGGCGTTTCGCCATGACATTTTGCGGGACTGGGCCGTCGCAAATCTGCTTTTCAAAGAAACCGACGTCGCGGGCAGCCTTCCCCTGGATCGCCCTGCGCCCGCCCGACTGGCGCGCGGCCTCGAACTGGCTGCCCGCATGAAGCTCGAACGGTCGGCGGACGATGCCGGTTGGCGTTGCCTTCTCGATAGTGTCAGCCAGGAAGGAATGCACGGTTCTTGGCGCCGCGCCGTTCTGCTTGGGGTGGTGCGATCCGAAATTGGAATCGAACTGCTCGACCGGGTTGCGGAGTCGATATTGGTAGATGACGCGCTCCTGCTCCGCGAACTAATCCGAACGGTCCAAGCCGTCGAAGTTCGACCTCTGTCGGAGCATCTGGCCCAAGTCGACGCCACCATTCCGGAAGCGGCGGCGGGACTGTATTTGCCTTCAAATCCTTCGTGGACCCGCCTCACGCTCTGGTTGCTCGGCCTTGGCGACGACCTTCCAGAGGCGGCGATCGGCGATACAGCCACATTCTTTACGGCTTCGTGCGTCGGAATTCTCAACCGCCATGAATTCGGCCATTTGTTGGCGCATTGGTTTTATCGCCGATTGCAAGAAATTGAGGCGCATCGGTCCGACACTCTTGCCTCGGACCTTTGCTTGGGTTTCCTCCTCGTGTGTCGCTGCGCCCCGTCACTTGCGTCCCAATATCTCCGCTCGTTGGTGCAATGCTACTGGCGCGACGAATCCATACAGACCGTATGGAGACTCAGTTCTCTCGTTGCTCAGGCCGCGCCTCAGGAACTTGCAGACCTGACCATCGCCATGTTGACCCCGAACAGGGAAGGCCGGAAGGCTCGGCGGCCGTTCGGCATCCCGACATCGCTCAGCGACCTCCCCTCATCCGAGTTAGACGATCTCGGGCAGGAGCCGTTCAGTTCACGCGATCTCGCCTTCGTGCCGCCGTCGCCGACGCAGGGCCCGTTCCTCGCTCTTCTAGACCACGCTCCCGCAACCGGTTTGAAACTGGTCCGCCAGCTGGTCGATCATGCGATATCGGTCCGTAGTCGAGGCCAGCCAGACGCTCCGGACGCGATGACCGTCACATTAGCCGACGGCGAGTGCGCGTTTTCGTGGATCGGAACCTACGCTTGGTCCCGGGTATGGGGGAACGGCGACTCTTGCGTCCAGTCCGCATTGATGGCGTTGGAGGCCTGGGCTCACCGCAGGGTCGATGCAGGCGAGGATGTCGAAGCGGTGCTTGCCGATGTGCTGCCTCCAGCGGGCGGCCCTGCCGCTTACCTGCTTGTGGCGGTCGATCTGGTCTTGTCGCACTGGCCTAAAACAAGGAAAGCGGCGATCACTTTCCTCGCTTGTCCCGAACTATTGTGTCTCGATCTCCAGAGGATGTCCGCCGATTCAACAACCAGGCTGGACATTTCCGGATTCGATGCATTGTTCCCGGCAACCGACGATCCATCCGGTCCCGACAATCTTAAAGCGCGCCCTTCCCGTCAGCTTTCACTAGAATACCTGCTTGGCAGCTATGTAGTCTCCGGGCCACCGGAAATACGGATCGAGCTTGCCGATCTATTGCGACAGGCCGTCGAGCGGCTCGGCCCGTATGGTGAAGACGCGGACAAGGGCGATCCGGAATTCATGGCGGTTCACGCGCTCAATCTCCTCGAGCCGGCCAATTGGCGGGAAATATCGACGATAGACCGAAGAGGCGAGCCCGTCGGAGCTTGGGAATACGTATCCCCGGCGGGAGAAGGACAGCATCTTGAACGTTTGAGGGTGTCGGACTCTCTATCGTCGTCCGACCGGGCCATGCAGCTCGCGCTGCTCGGCGCAGTCGAAGAGCCTTCCCGTTCGTCGCCGGAATTTGCTTCGCAGGCAATGGATTGGGTTCTCCAGCCGGCTCCGCCGAGCGATGACGACGCCTGGGACAATGAGGGGTATCGTAACCTGGCAACCATCGCCGCAGCGGTGGTCGCCATGCGTGACGGAGATGAAGTTCTTCGCTCCCGTCACCGTGTATGGGCGCGAAATGTCTTCATGAAAGCACTGACCGCCGAAGCCGGTGACAGGCTCGTTCCAGAATCGAACATACGCTTCAATCCCCTTGCGATGGCGTCTATCGGCATTGTCCAATTGCTCCGAGGCGGCGTTGAACCGCAGGATATTCGCTCCCTTCTCGAAGCCGCTATGCGCCGAGACCTGTTGGCGGCTTCCGGAATTCGCCGTGCTGCCAATACGATCGCGGCGATTGACGAGCGCCTGCTGCGCGCCTTGCTTCGAACCGCCCTTGCTTCCTGCATTCGTCCGCGCCGACGTCGGGAAAATCCCGAAGGGGATCGGGCTGCGGACATCGAGCGGCGAGTCCGGTCCGCGATCGACAGGGAACTCGGTTGGTTTTCTGGCCGAGGCGAAGAACCCGAATGGCCGGCATTCCCGGTGGCGTCGCCCGTCCGTGCCAGGGGTTTGCGGATACCGCTCTTCTCCGGGGAATTGCCGGAAGATATCGGCCGCCCGGAAGCCCACCCGCAGACGGAAGAATATCTCGATCACCGGAGCGCGGCCCTGTGGATCAGAAGCGTCTCAAGCCTGTTCGATGTTGAATTGCGTCCGTGGCTGAGAGACCTTGCCCAATCTTACGCCGAATGGACGGCAGTAGCGAATGGCTCCAGGTTGAAGCTGCACGACAGAGTCAAAACGAAACCATCGGACTGGAATGTTGCGTATTTCAACCTTGTCGCACGTTGCCTGCCGGGATTGGCAGCCGAAAGTACCGATCGGCTGGTGTTGGATCCGATTCGGTCGTTGCCCGATGAATCGTTCTTCGACGCGGCCAGTCACTTTCTGCGAAGCTTGGATTATGTCTATTTCGGGAACGGGAACGGGGGCCTGGCAGAGTTGGAAGCTGTCCGGATTCGCACTTCTCTTGCCGAGCGGTTGTCGGAGAGTCCTGACTGGGCATCGAGAGGATGCGATCCGTCCTCCTCGATCGAAGTACATATGGGATCGGCTGTCGCTGCGTTCTTCTTCAACAATTGGAATCGGATACCGCCGTCTTCTTGTTATCTTCCACCGCCGGGTATCGCCAGGATCGGACCGTTCCTGCCTGTCCTGGAGCGTCTGGTCGTCGAGGCCCCGGGCGGGTTCGTAGCGGGCCTCGTCCTTGATCTGGTCGAAGTCTCTCCGAAGCCCGAGCATCTGTCGTTTATCATCGCTGCTGCCGAGGCTTGGCTGGCGGCGCATCCCCGCAACAAGAGTTTCTGGACCGACACCGAAACAGCCCGGCGTCTCTGCGCAGTAATCGACAGTATCGGGACTCGGGAGCCGTTCTCCTGTTGGGATCCGTCGCTGCAGGATCGACTGGGCAACATCGTTTCCGCACTCGTCGCACTGGGAGTTCCGGCGGCCGGACAGCTCGAACACGATCTTGCCGGTGGGGCTCATGAGTGAGGATACGGCACGCCACGCATCCCTCCAGCCTCCGGCCTATGGCGCGACTTCCCGGCTCCTCGCCACCAAACTCCTTTTCTACGCTGTTGCGGATGCAGACCAGCAACGACATTGCCCGGACGCGCAAGCGGGAAAGCGACATCGATCTCGTTCCGTTCGAGAAGCAGGTTGCCTGAGCACGCCTCGCTCCATCCGATGACGCTGCGATCGGACAGGGAAGCTGAGGGATGAGCGGAGCGAGCATCGACGACAATGCCTTTGGCAGCGCCTTCGACCGTTTCCGTTCATTGGTCGAGGCCAGGTCCGGTCATCCGTTTCGGGGCTTCGACGAGGGTCTTGCCGCCGCATGGGAGAACTACAAGCCGCGTCTGCGCGACTATGCACTCGGCCTGCTGGGCTCCGGGGATTGGCTGGAGGGCGAAATCGGCGCCGGCGCGATCCTGAACCGGACGATCGAAGCGATCGAGATCCAGGACGGCCGCCTCAACCTCACCAACAACCTCGTCTTCTGGCAGAACCGCTTCGGTCACGCCAACCGCGACCACCGCGCAGTGCTGGAGGCTGCATCGAACCCTGCGCTACGCGGCCGAATCGAGCGCTTGCTGTTCGACCTCTATCGCGGCCATGCAGACGAGGGCGTCACGTTCGCTGGGCTGGTCGACGCGACGAGCGGCAAGTATCCGCTCCTGGCCTATCTGTTCTTCCTCAAGGACATGGACCGGTACATGCCGATCCAGCCGACCGGATTCGACCGTGCATTCCGTGCTCTCCGCATCGAGTTTACCACCCTGCGGCAATGCAGTTGGGCGAACTATGCGACGTTCAACGCGACGCTGGACCGGTTGCGTCCGCTGATCGCGCAGGCCGCCGGCCTCGACACCGTCCGGCTTGTCGACGCACACTCCTTCTGCTGGATCTTCTCGACCCTGTTGAAATGGGAAGCCGAGGGCACGCTCGAACCTGCGCCGGGCGGCCGGGACGAGGGACGTGTCCTGGGCGGTCGCGAAAAATCCGTCGTCGCGATGCGGTATGCGGTCGAGGACACGGTGCGACATGCCAAGGGGCAGATCGGCGAGCGGAGGGTGAAAAACAAGGAATTGCGCATGAATGCGGCAGCGCTGGAAAAGCTCATCGCCGGCCTGCTCGACCTTCAGGGCGACCGTTGCGCGCTAACCGGAATCTCTTTCAACTTCCACGGATCGGAGGGGGACTGCAACCTGCTGCCCTCCGTGGACCGGATCGACAGCGACGCCCATTATGAGGAAGGCAACCTTCAGATCGTCTGCCGGTTCGTAAACTTCTGGAAAAGCGACACCGGAGATGAGGAATTCAGGCGCCTGCTGAAGCTCGTGCGCGGCGAGGAAAGACCGGAATGACGTCTGCGGCTAACCGCGGGCGTCGATTTCCGGACAAGCGCACATGCCTCATGGCTGCCGTGCGCGACCTTGCTGCCCGAGGAGTTCGTACATGCGCTCGCGACAGAAAGACAGGAAGGCGGGGATGTGGGCCGGATCTCCCATTGGCTCGCTCCAGGAGAAGCGCTCCGGACGCCACACCGGTTCGTCGCAAGCCTTGATCTGCAGCGGCGGCGGGACCGGCCGGCACACCTCACCGTACAGGGCAATTGCCCGTCCTTGAAGAAGCGTGCGCAGCCTGTGTGAGAAATTCGTGGGCCTCAGAAACGCCGGAAGGTAGGCCGCGTTGGACGCGCTGGTAAACAGCCCGAACAGCGGGCCGGGATTCCCGCCGCCTGCAGCCACGTCCAGCTCCTCGTTCCATCGGTTCCCATGTTCCTTGTGGTCGAAGATGTGCGCCAGCTGGTAGCCGTCCGGCCCACGCTTGCGAAACGGCCGGCCGGTGAACACGAACGCCCAGAGGTGCTTCGGATAGTCGTTGTCGTCCAATGCGAGACAGTGGACAGGAGGCGTGTCGGGCGTGGACCGGTTTCGAAACGCCGAAATCTCCTTGCCTCCGGCATGGCGCCGGACGCCGGGAAAGGCGCAGGGCGAACCGTCCCACAGGTAGATTTCGGGGTCGATACCGAACGCTTCCAACCGCTGCGACCACTCGGACCGACGCCGGCGATTGTCCTCGGCAACGGCACCGACGATCGCCGGATCGAGGAATCGAGCGAGCGGTACCAGCTCCTGCGCGAGCGTGAACAGCGTTTCTTCGGACGGTTGCGGCCAGTCCGGCCAGCGTGAAACGCCGCGCTGCGCCCACGCCCGCGACCGCTTCCGCCGGGCGAGCGTCTCCTGGCTGCCGGGCGCCTGCACTGAATGAGGCGAACGCCGGAACTCGCGATAGAGCTTGACCGCGCTCTTCAGGGTCGCACTGCCATTGCGAACGTTGCCGGAAATCGGCACGCCGTGGTCCGGTCGTCTTCCAAATCTTTCGTCTTCGGCCAAGTATGTCAGCCGTTCGATCAACCGTTGCAACCCGTCCGCCTCGAAGTGGACGTCCAGATCGCCCTCGAATCTTTCAACCCGTTCGCAGTTGGCAATCCGGCTGGCAATCGTCCCGCTGCCGAGGCCCCGTACGATGTCCAGCCATTTTTCGAAGCGTCTCGTTCGCATGATTTCGTTCACCCCCGCGCGTGCACCTGTTCGATCGTACTAGCATGGTGCTGCCAATAGAGCCCGCCAAGCTCTCTGTTCACGTCACGCGATTCGCATGTCCACAGACGCCGGCCAAACCCCGTTCATGCTGTATTCGGGGTAATCATGTGAGGGCCCGCGACTCGTTTCCGGGTGAGCCCGCTCAACCCTGCAGAATTCCTTGATTCTTCGCTCCACCCGCGAAAACGGGCGCGGGCGCCCGTCATCGTGCCGGAACCGGTTGCGTTCAAACTCCAGACTGCGCTTGGCCTTTCATCAGGTCTTGCTGCTTGATGCCGGCCCCGGCGGCACGATCACGGCTGTCGACGAAATCCTCATCCGCTCCCGCCGCGGAGCCCAGCCCCATCCCGCTGGTGAATCTACGTTTTATGTTCTTCCGTCAGTATTCGCGGGGTGTCTCGCCGAGGCACAAAAAGCCGTGCGTATTCAGTGCATTATGGCAATGCTCGAACCACCGATCCATATCCGGTCTTCGTGCCGGAAGCGGGTGAATTTCAACTGCTGAGCACCACTGGCCCTTCATGACCTCGTCGTCGGACATCCAGGGCCCGGCGGAGACCGGCCTATCCCACCTCCAAAACGGCTGAAGTCGTGCAATTCACGACTATATCGGTCTTGCCCCTGCCCGAGCTGCCCAACGCATGAAGAAGAGCTGTCAACTCTTCGACCAAAGTGACGCTTGACACGAAAAGATTGCTTGCTGTATCAAGCAATCTATGAGCGACCACATCGAAAAACTTGGCCGCCTCCTGGCTGACGCCCGCAAGCGGCAAAGGCTTACCTTGCGGGCTGTTGAAGGCACCGTCGGAATTTCGAATGCCTATTTGAGCCAACTCGAAAACGGCAAGGTGCGCGCGCCGTCGCCGGTCATCCTACACAAACTGAGTGATCTATACAGCTTGTCCTACGCGACCGTGATGCAGGAAGCCGGATACCCAGTTCCGGAGAACGTGAAAAAAAGTGCCGAGAACGAAAGGTTCGTCGCCCGCGTGGGCTGCGTGACAGATGAAGAGGAAGATGCACTTGTCGAATACCTGATGTTCCTGCGCTCGCGAAAGAAGGACGGAGACTGAGGCGTGGTCTGGTCAGTATCCACAGCCAAAATGTTCGAGCGTTGCCAGCGGCAGTGGTTCTTCAAGACCAAGCTCGCGAATGCACGCGCGAAAGACTGGGAGAGGCAACGGGCCTACAGGCTGAGCAAGCTGCAAAGCGTCAGTGCCTGGCGCGGCAACGTCGTAGATCAGGCGTTGAGTAGGGAGGTCATCCCGGCTCTCGAACGTGGCTGGCCTATATCAGCGGACCGAGTCATTCACTCTGCCTTGGCGCGTTTTGATCGCCAGCTCCAAATCGCTCGCGCGCATCGGATCATGGATCCGGAGGTCAAACCCAGTGATTTCGGCGACGATCTGGCCGCATTCCATTGTCTTGAATACGGCGGAATCGTTGACGAGAACGAAATTCTTCGCGCCCGCGACGAAGTGGTTACAGCACTTCGCACATTCTTCGGCATGGAGGACTTGATCGCGCGGTTGCGTGCGGCGGACCGGCTAATTACGCAGCGTGCGCTCTCCTTCGCGCATTCGGACACAACCGTGCGGGCTGTTCCGGATGTCATAGCGTTCTTCGCATCGGCGCCACCATCGATCATCGATTGGAAGGTGCATGCGTTCGGCTGGCGGGACGCTTGGCTGCAACTTGTCGTGTACGCAACGGCCCTTACACGCTGTAAGCCGCATCGAGACTTCCCCATCGCAACCGACAGCTACGAAGTGACAGATGTCGAACTGCTCGAAGTGCAGTTGCTCACCGGGACGATACGGCAACACGCCCTAGAAGCCCGACAAATCGCTGAGGCGGATGCCTACATCGCTCGAACCACGGAGGCTATGGATCTCGCCGTCGGAGTGGTGAATGGAAAGGCGGCGGCGTTGGAGCCGAAGACATTTCCGGCAACTCTCTATCCCGGTGTTTGCGGGCGCTGCCCATACCGATCCCTCTGTTGGGAGACAGAAAAATTATGGATATCGAAACCAACATCTTTCCGGTGTTGAATGTCGAAGAGCTCGGATACAGCTACGACTCCTACGCGGTCCGCAATTTGCGCCGCGACCAGGACGAGTATTTTCAGAATCGGGAAGGCCTCGTCCGTACCCTGAGCTTCAGGCTCGGTGCTCCCGTCGAGGCAATAGAGCGCGATGGCGAACCGATCCTCGTCATTCCGAGCAACGTGAGTACGGTGCCGAGCAAAGTGTCGCTAGTGCGCACAACCGTCCTCTTGGAAAAGCTGACTAGTGGGACCCAGCTCGATTTCACCGCCCGGAACCCAGAAAATGACATGATCTGCACGCGCATCGTGCAGTTCATGTTGCAGGCACCGCTTTGGGGGAATGTCCGCCTATGGCAACCAGCCGCCGGCAACCCTTTCTTCGAGAAGAAGCCAGCCGAGGAGCAGGATGGCATCGGCCGCTATCGCGGCTTCGCCGTGCGTGCCGTCATCGCTCCGTCGGGACGGATCGGCCTGTGCGTGGATATCCGCAGCAAGTACGTCCGCACCCAACCAATCCCCGTACATCTGGATCGCCTGGGGTTTCGCCGCTTCGAAGGCCACCGATGCGTCTATAGATATGGCCACCAATGGTATGAGATCCGCGTCGAAACCCTTTCTGACCTCAATGTCAGCGAAGAAGATATCCAGACAGAGACGGGCAAGGTCTCGCTGCTTGACTACATGGTGAATCGGTGTCGCAAACCACTTCCGGCTGATCTCGCCGCCTTGCCACATGACGCCGCCGTGCTCCGGTATCGTAACAATCGCGGCGAAGAACGCGCTGTCGCAGCTGCTCTCTGCTACCCAATTTGTGACAATCAGGAAGAGATGGCGCGCCGCCTTCATGAACGAGCAATCGTCCCACCCCATGTCCGTCGCCGCCTTACCACCCAGTATGTGGCACAATTCCTTACTAAACTGAAATTTGGAGACATTACGCTTAAGGTCGACACCGAACCAGAACGCATCCGGCAGCAGGTCTTCCAGGTTCCCGACCTGGAGTTCGGTAACGGTTGCACGCTGACCGTCCGCGGCACCAACGGCGCCCAACAGGTGAGCCTCGACAATCTCGGTCGCAAGCGCATCGATCTCCTGCGCCATCAAGAAGCTGGCTTTTATGTCAAGGAGCCCTTCCGCAAGCAATATCTGGTGCTACCGCAATCCGTCGCGGAAAGCTGGGGCACGCAATTCGTCACGGATCTCGCCCGGGTAGTCGACGAACTCTATCCGGAGGGCGGCGGATATAAACCCGAGATCATCACCTACCGTGACCGCGGACCAAGGACCTACAGGGAACAGGGTAAAGCGGTTCTGGACTCGCTGGACCGCCATATCCTTGAACCTGCCTACGCAATGGTCATGGTACATCGTACGACTGACCGCAAGATCCGTGAGCATGACGCATTGGCGGCCATGGTGATCCGCGGATTGCGGGAGCGCGACATTTACGCCGCTGTCAATCACTCGGAGATGGGCGAGCGGTGTTACGTCATGGTGTCCGGGCGAGACGGCGGACCTCGTTACGAAATACGCCACAAACACCGTGGCCGCTTCTTGGGCTACCTGCGCAATGTCGCGCTGAACAAGGTTTTGCTCACAAACAGTTTTTGGCCCTTTGTCCTTGCGTCACCGCTGCATGCTGACGTGGTGATTGGGATAGATGTGAAGAACCAAACAGCAGGGTTTACGGTAGTCGGTAAGCGTGGCGCTTTTGTTCGCACCGAGTGCCACACCTCGCAGCAAAAGGAGAAGCTACTGAAGCCACAGGTGCTGACATACGTTACGAAACTTCTCCGTGACGAGTATCGTCGCGTAGGTAAACCGTTGACTGCAATTGCGATTCACCGCGATGGCCGATGCTGGCAATCGGAGATCGACGGAGCAGTGGCTGCGATTCGGATCCTGAAGAAGGAAGGCACCATTTCGCACAACGGGACGCTGACCATCCTCGAAATTTCCAAGACAGCCCCAGTGCGCCTGCGGCTGTTCGAAGTACACCGAAAGCACAACGGTCGCCCGCATGTGGAGAACCCGCAGGTTGGGACCCATACAATCATTAACGACGTCGAGGGCTTTCTGTGCTCAACGGGGCGGGCCTTCCCTCACCGGGGGACCGTCCAGCCGCTCCATGTGAGATGCGTGCTAGAAGGCATGCCGTTTAAGGATGCGCTCGAAGACGTGTACGCGCTGACCACGCTTGCTTGGATGCGGCCTGACGACTGTTCCCGGTATCCCATCACGCTGAAGCTGACTGACCGGTGGCTCGGCGAGGAAGCAAGCGAATTCGACGAGGATACGCTGAGATACATCGATGAAGAGGGAGAAACTAAGCGGAGGGCGGAGGCATGAGCGATCCCGGCCTTTACGCTACGCTGTACGGCCACCTCCACGATTGTGCGGAGCTGATCGACGACGTGATCGTTGATCTTGAAACCGCAGGATGCGCGCGTGATGATCCGCAGCGCAAGATGCTCAGTTTCTTGCTTCGCGCCCTCGAGACAGCGCCATCGTCTGATATTGGCGCGGCCTTGCTGTGGAACGTGCTGCGGGCAAACAAGGGTTCACGAGGCGCGGATTGGAACAAGATCGCGGATGCGATCGATCGCGGCGATGCGTCCGGTGACGTGATCAGTCGCCTCGAGGAACTTGCTCAAGTTTTGGAGGCGGAGCGGGCCGATATGAACGCAAGGATGTGCGCGTCGAATGCTCGATGAGTACTTCCACGGGACGCTGCCGCAACTCATTGAGCGCGGCCGGTTGCTGAAGGGGAAAATACCGCGAAACCTGCCGCGGGACTACGACAGCCTCATCCGGGCCTGCGACCTTGAGCTCGACGGTATCATCTCGCGGTTACGTGACCTTCAGACACCGCTGAACGCCGAAAGCAACACGTTACGGCATGCGCAGCTGCGAAAATTCCGGCGGGCAGTCGCCGATCTCGACCATGTGGAAACCACTGGCATTGCGGCTCTTAATCGTGCACATGAAGACGACCACCATGCAAACCGGTTGCTGTACAAGATTTGCAAAGAGATTGACTACCCGTGGATAACGCCTACCGTGACGACATTATCAACCTCGCACTTTTACATCGACACTAGGCTAAACTTGATGTTCATACCCCCCGCAGAGGGCAGTTTTCTACTGCATTTGCCGGATCTTTATCACGAATTAGCGCATCCCTTACTTGCGCGGACTAACAACCCGGTGCTAGACAAACTGCACAGTTGTTACCTGCAATGTACGGCGTACCTACATGACTACTTCGCCAGAATGCGCCAAACCGAGGACGCCCGGCGAGGACCACAGGCGTTCAAGGACAGCGTGGATCGGTGGGAAATCCTCTGGACAAAATACTGGCTGGTCGAGTTTTTTTGCGATTTGTTTGCAGTTGCAACGCTCGGCCCGGCTTTCGCGTGGGCGCATCTGCATCTCTACATGAAAACCGGTCGCAATGCTTTTTCCGTGCCGTCGGGCATTCGTATTGCCACTCACCCGGCCGACGATGCGCGGATGCGAGCGGTTCTTGCATCGTTGCAAAAAACCGGGTTTACGGATGCCGCCGACGCTATCACCGTACGATGGAACAAGGCGCTGCGGCTATCGGACGACGAGAGGGATCCAGACTATGCCCATTGTTACCCGGACGACCTGATCGATCGCGTTGTCGCAATGGCACTAGAAGGGGTTCGGGCGATGGATTGCCGCATCGCTGGTCCCAACAGCGGAGACCCGATCTTTGCACTGCTAAACGAGGCCTGGGATAGATTTTGGTCTGATCCCGACACCTATCATCGCTGGGAGTCCGAAGCTGTAAATGCTTTGCTTGACCATTGCCAAAGCGGTGGTGCCAGTATCACGATACCAGATACGATCTCGAGCGGTGCCGCCTATTGACGGATACTCCGCCAATCCAAGAGGATCACCAACTAGGAGACCGAACACGTCGGCGAACCGCTGTCATGAAACTACGTGCCGGTCCAAGATCCAAATTCCGTCACTTGGTTATCCCTGCATGGAGGCAATTGACGTTTGACCCATCGGCATTCGCGAAAAGTCACATCCCATAAGAGTTATTTGGAATTCAACCTCGCCAGTTGCCCACGTGATTCTCTCAGCCGTTTGTTGAACACCGCGATCCAGGCCTCGTGTTCTTCCTTCAAGCCCGCAACCAGCTCTTCGACCAGCGCGTCGTCGATAGCTTCCGGGTGGCCGTGGGTGAACTTGTTCCGGCACTGTTCCACTTGCTTGAGCAGCGACGCCACGTGCCCGTAACCGAGGTCGTTGAGATCGGCCCGGTAGGTTGACGAGAACACCACCCTGTACAGTCTGTCCATCCGCGCACCGACGGAGGAATGGCGCTCTAGCAGATGATCCATCACCTCCCCAGGCACCGTCTTCGTCGTCTCCCGAAACAGCCTGCCGATACGCGTTTCGAAATAGCTCCAGAACAAGAGCACCACGATGGCGCGTGAGGACGGCCGGCTGTTCTCCGGGACCGAGCCGTACAGGCCGGCGTCGACAGGCCTCCGCCATTCCCGTTCCAGCATGCTCAGGTAGACCCAGTCCTCATATCTTCCCTCGGCTCCGGCCAAATCGGGCTTCACACGCAGTTCGTAACCGTCGGTGTCGCGTGTCACCAACGGAGCGGGCTCTACCTCCACCCAAGCCTTACCGCACGCGCTACATTGTGCTTCTAGATTGATTGTCCGAATTCCCCCGCACATGCAGCGGACGTATCCGCTCCAGAGACATGCCCACGACCAGTCGTCCGGCATTGATTCGTACCACAGGGGATCCTCGTCCCGGCTGCCGCCGGTTCCTACCTCACCCACGCTCAGACCCCTTCTTTTGCTTTGTCCTTGTCCAACGCGCGTCTGCTAACCGAGTTTCTCGATCCCCGCGGCAGCCTCGCAAGACCTTTCCGAGAAACCTGCCATCGAATCCAAATTCTCAACCCGTTGCCGTGGGCAGTTCCATCGCATCGCCCACGCCAAGCCTTTTTCCGCACTCCCGGCAGTCCGGATCCTTCCGCGGCACCACCTTCTGCACGACGTGCCGCAGGAAATGATGATGTTGATACACCGCATCGCCGCCCTTCGGCCGCAAATCGAGAAAGTCGAACAAGAAGTTATTGACCGCCTGTCCCGCAGCCACGGCATTGAGCGTGATCACGCTGGGGTCGGGCTCCCTTACCCCGTAGTCCTGGGCCTTGCGCTCCTCGTCCGTCTTCGCCTCGATCGCCAGTTGCGTTCCATCGATCAGCCCGTTGCACCAGAGGCACCCTGTTCCCGGCCGCAACTGCCGGACTGCGCACATGGCCTCCTCGACCGAGCCATCCGCGCCCGGCCTAATCTTGGCACCCATCTGCACGGCAGGAATCAGGTACTGGTGCACCAGCGCGTTCACCACGAGCCGGCCCCGCATGGAGTCCGCCGCCATGAAAATGAAATCGCAGTCTCGCAGCTTCTTGGCGACCGGGTCGCTCGCAACGTCGCCCCGTATCGCCTCCAGCCGGATATCCGGTCTTGCTTCCCGCAAATGCCGCACGGCGATCTGCGTCTTGAACTGCCCGGTCTCGACGTCCGTCGGCGTCGCGCCGACGACCCGGGACAGGTTGGTGTCCTCGATGACGTCGAGATCGACCAGGACGAGGTGTCCGACGCCGAGGCGCGCGAGATACTCCGCGACCAGGGAGCCGACGCCGCCCAGCCCCACCACCGCTACTTTGCTCGCCCCCAACACGGCCTGCCCGGCATTGCCGAACATGCGCACCTGTCGATCGAAGCCGGCGCCCGCCTTGGCCGCCCGCTGAGGGTTGGCATACAGCCTTCTGATGGTCCGTCCGACGATTCGGTACGACCCGAGCGCCCGGCGCGTACCGTCTGGCATCCAGATGTCCGCGGCCACCGCGCGCCGCCCGAAGACCAGTGCGCCGACCGGCACGCCCTTACCGATGTCGCGCAATGCCGGATAGCCCCGTTCGTGCGAGTCCATGTCGACCTTGCTGAAGCGCACGGACCTGTCGGACCCGTGATTGTGTACCGCCAGGTAGGCCATGCGCTCGTCTCGGCATCGCACGATCTGCCGGTGGATAAATGTAGGGGCCAACGCGCGGTAGCCGTATTTTCCGGGAACGTAGTCCGTCCCCACCTGCGCCGGCTCCACAGCATTGACCAGCAGACGAAGCCCGGCGCCGCAGGACACGATCCCCGCGCGTAGGACCGCGCCGTATTCGTCTCCGTCGCCCGGGTAAAGATGCGCCATCAGGCGGTCGTGATCCTCTTCCCGGATCGTGACGTCGCATGTCGGTTCGCTCTTCATTGGATCTTTTCCAGGAAGTCGAGGATCTTCAGGAACTTCGCCACAGCGGTCTGCCCAGAATTCTGGATCCTGCTGTTCCGTCGGGAAATCTGGATTGCCGGGCGCCCGCAGAAGTTGTGCCCGGCGGTGATCGGCGCCTCGAAGGCCTTGCCGTCCCGGCGCCGTACCGCGGCGTCCATGAACACCGGATATATGTCCGCATAAGGATACTGGGGGGGAATGTGCCCCCCCAGCCAGGACTGCTTCGGCTCGTAACGCGCACCGATGGCCACACTTTCAACCATCACGTGAGCCCCTCCCTGTCCATCTTCGCTCACCGTAAGCTCCGAATTGGGAAAGGCCCGCTTCAGCTCTTCGATGGCCTCGCTAACCTCCGCCCTCACCCCACTACCCCGCATCAGCTGTTGTCGTCGGGTTCGATGGCCGTGAAGCTCAGGTGCTCGCGAATGACCACCTTGTCGTCGTCGCCGATGACCTTGGCGGTCCCGTTCGGCATTTCTTGCTGGAGCACGAAGTTCGGCTTGATGCCGACACCCTGCCTGATCGCCTCCTCCTTGATCTCCAGCCCTGACGCCGGTCCATCCAGCATCTCCACCTTCTGGCTGTTGACCTCGATCTCGACCTTCTTCGGCTCCGTGCCCGGACCCTCCCCGGGCTTCACGTCCTCGACCGCCGGCCTCTTCCCGCCGGCTTCGATTCCTTCGTCGTTCACCATCATCGCACTTGCTCCTTTGTTATACGATTGCTGATGAGCAAGAATATAAGGGTTGCGAACCAGCACGTCAATTGCTATTTCGCATTTTAGGTTGACGACTTTGGAAAGAACTGCACATGCGGATGACCACCGCCGGGCCACCGCTTCGCCCCCTAATCACCGGCCGGTACTTCGCCCGCCTGCCGTCGGACGGCGCCGCATGACCCGACGCGCCCAATTCGATTTCCCCTCCTTCTATGCCGCTCTCAGCGCCACGGTAAAAGCGCGTGACACGACCTGGAAAATCGTCAGCGAAGAAACGGGCGTCTCCCAAACCACCCTTTCCCGAATGTCAAGCGGCCGCCAGCCTGACGCCGCCAGCCTTACTGCCCTCTCAGCCTGGTCTGGGCTCAATCCCGTTGACTTCACGTCCGCACAGAGGCGCGAGCGCGAACCCATGGCAATGGTCTCCAAGCTACTTCGCGCCGATCCCAACCTCGACCGCGACGGCGCCGATGCACTCGAGTCCATTATCAACACCGCCTACGATCGCTTCAGGCGTCGGCGCGAAAGCCGTTAGCCTCGACGCACCCGGCCTCCTTTCGAAACACTCCTGCCCAGCGCCCTATTTTTCCCCTACCGCTGCACGTCTTTGACGCCTCGAAGCGGGGCTCGGCGAAAACCGCAACTCTGCCGACCGCTCCTCATTCTTCCTAATTTCCTTTTCTATCTCGGGAATAGTTTGTTCCTTCATTGCCCTCGAGTATTCCCTCAAAACACCTTCGTCTAGCGCCTTGGCTCCCTTTTTCTCGAGGTATTCATTCAACCACCTGTTCATGAGCCGCCCCCTGCTTCCACCGTCTCCGGTCCAATCGTCAACCATACCACCGGTCACCAGTTCACCGGTCTCAAATTGTCTTCCATCCGGCCAAGCGGAGTACACTCCGGTCGGTCCAGTTCGAATTCTTTTCCGCTCGGTTTGCCCGACGAACGATCAAATGCAATTGCTAACTCATGGTTATGACACAACCACATGGGGTGTTCGTCGGTTGGGCTCGCGCTAGCATCAATCACCGCTCGCGCAGCAATATGCCCGCACGCCCACTCTTGCTCCGAAGCATATTCAATCACCCAAACAAATTGGGCGGTTCTCACGTGCATAAACAAATTGACCAACTCTTCACCCATCTGAGATCTATTTTCCTTTACGTAACGTCTCAGTGCCGAAATCGTAGTTATAAAGTATCTGCGCAACAAAATGTCTTCTTCCGGCAAGTCCAATTTAGCCTTATATGATCGATACAAAGCACCTCGAGAAAACGATTCCACCGCGTGTGCAGGATAATATATCTTCTCCGGCAATGGAACGATGAAAGCAGTGAAGTCTCTTGCCGTATAGGCTGGTGACACTGCGCCCGGCACTTGTTTTCCTCCGACACCCACCGTACTGTAAGGAAGCAAGTTGTCATCAACCGCCAAGAGGCTCTCGACTTGAGTCCACACATGAGAATTATCGCCACTCACTTCGCAGGATGGCTCCACCCACGAATATCCCGCAACCACTATAGCATGTCCTTCATTCTCCAATGCCACAAACAAGGGAAAGCCCGATTCTAGATAACTTAATAGTTGCGCGTAGAAGCTACTGTCTTGATCATCTCCGTTCGTATCTTCCTCCCATTTCTTTACTACCATCAAGGGATAACATCCAGCAGCCTGAAATATACGCTCAGCCTCATACACCGTCAGTCCTAAAGACGGCGTCAATCCTCCTGGATCAAATGGTTTAGCCAACCTTGTAACATCGTGTACTAACAGCTCTTGATGTTGCGGGTACTGTTCGCTGTAGTGCCTGAGAATCGCCCAGCACGAAACATGCGCACAAACCGCGATATCAGCGGGCTGTGACATAGAAGGAAATCCCCGGGCACTAAGCGTCTGACCGATCAAGTGCACTTTGTGATGCGATTGGATTACATTTCCTCGCGCTCCTATTCTGATCCGCGGTGAAAACACCGACCGACCAAGAGTATGTTCTATTGTTGGTCGAAGCACGATAAACCCAAAATAACGGTAATCAAGCCATTCATCAGGCCCTTTCAAGTCTAATGGAGTATCGGAGTACTCGACCTCTCTATCAAAAAAATGTATCCGGACGCAATCGGCTCGATATGGTCTTCCCATCTTTGCATAATAGTTGTAAAGTGTACTCCTATAATCTTTGTCTATATAGCCATGCTCTATAAGAACTGCTCCCACTTCTCGGGATATGTTGTTCTTCAAATCCGCCGCGATCTTCTCGGGTCCAAATTCAATATCCAATATGTCGATCAGCCTATCATAGTCCTTGGAACTATAAATCTCGAGCCACGTATAGCTGCCTAGGCTAGTTTCGTTCGCTTTCTCGCTCACCAGCGTTCGTCCCCTATTCCTTCAGCAGCTGCTTTACGCTCACTCATTCTAAACAATACTCCCGCACAATCCTCGGACGCGCACAACCTTCTTGCGTTAAATGCGATCAACTGCTTAGGTGAACCGGGTACAAGCCACCAACTGCGCAGCACGGCTTGCTTTTCGCATAAGCAGCGAGACAGCGTCCGGAAGGTGGGTCATGATATCGTATCGCAATCGGCGAAACTCCAAGTTTGAGGCATCTATGACGGCCGACCCCGCGATCAAGGGTGATCCGCGGCTCGTAGGCGTCCTGCGACACTCCAGCTGGCCCGCGCCAGAGGGCGCCGCCATATGGCGCTCTAACACGTTTCTGCTTGTTCTGTCATAACGCACTGGTCGCGGCCGGGCTAACCGCCGCAATCCCAGGCCACGCCTCGATTCCCTGATCCGCGGGAAGGAACGGGTAGCGCCGCCGGTCTTCGCAGCGAAAGCGGGTGATTTCAACCTGCTGTCCCTCACCGGCTTCGAATGTCCCCGCACGCCGGCCAAACCCCGTTCATGCCGTATTTCTGCGGGTCATGTCCCATGGCGCGGTCCGATCTCGGCAGTTCTGCGCCAGCGCCGTGTCCCGCCGTGATTTTCCGCGACCGCCTCGCGGCGGGCGGCTTGACCCCGTCATCGTACCGC
>JGI24795J26692_1000542_pt1 | contig 21948 bp, 24 predicted proteins | sample PinacodermBB_FD_26692 | JGI IMG/M metagenome (IMG submission 26692)
CGGCGTGAGCCGCTCGTAGGGCGAGCAGCCCGCCGCGGCGGCCACTCGCAGCGGCCGGTGGACCCGGTCGGCGATCACGTAACCGAGCGCGTCGGCGCCGATGCAGGCCACCACATGGGTGGAGGTGGCAGGGATGGGCGGCTCCCACGGCGCGGGAGCGGTGAAGGGGCGGCGGCGGGCTCCATCGGCCTCCACAACTATGTGATCGGCTGCCCCGGTAGCAAACCAGCGGTCAACTTCCTCGGGGGGGTAGCCGAGGGCTTTGCGCTCGTCGGTGGTCCTCCATGCCAGAACGGCGCCGTCCTGAGCGAGTGCGGAAATCAGGTCGGTGTCGGTCGGTCCGACGATGCACGGGAACCCGCCGGTGCGGTCCCGCCCCATGCGGGTCGTGGTGGTGAGCAGCGTGGGGGCGGGCAGCTGGCGGCCCAGCGCGAACAGCAGGGTCGTCTTGCCGCCGCCGCCGACCAGCGACACCAGCGACCGGCGCCCCAGTTGCAGAGCCTCAGCGGCGCCGGCCAGGTCAGTGGCCCGCACGGATCAGCCGGTCGGTCAGATCTCCCGGATCTTGCGGGCCAGCACGACGGCCAGAGCCACTAGGGCGCCCAGGATTACGAGCCTCTTGAAGGTCTTCACCTGCCGAAGGGTAATGGGCGGGCGCGCCACCGCAACGAGGTTCCGCAAGGTCGCGGCGGGGGCGAGCGGGGCGAGCCGGTTACCCTGCCGGGCGGAGGTGTCTGAGCGCCTGGTGGGCTCCCCCGCCTTCAAAGCGGGTGGGACGGGCGATCCCCGTCCGGCGGGTTCGATTCCCGTCCACCTCCGCCATGAATGGTACAAGAAGTACCCTTTGACCTGTATAGATGAAGATTGAATGCAGCTTGATTATCAGTATCGCTATCAGGAACAGGACCGGCGGCTCGCTTCATCGACCGGATGGCCACGATGCTGTGAGGGTGACCGTGCAATACGCAGCAGGGCAGGGCAGGGCCATGGGATCCCTTGCGATCACAGGAGGTCACACCGCACCGCAACGACCTCGACGCCAAACTCCGCGCCGAAGGAACCACCCATGTTCACACAACGCATCTCGGCGGTAATGCCAGGCAAGTCGAGCGGGTAGCCGTCGAGGCGGAGCACGCGGCGGCGACGCGCTCGAAGGCTTGAGCCTGCAACCGCGCCATCGCCTTGGACATCATCGGGCCGAGCTACTTGGGTCCTCAGTCGGTTTGAGAGGTCGACGCCGCGCCTTGGCCCCAACCCGCCGCGGTGGTCTCGGTCAACAGCGCTTCGCCTCGCTCCTTCGGGATGTAGGCGCGCAGGTCCGGGCGGGGGCGTCCCGCGAGGTGGCATGGGGAGTCCCAGTGATCGGCGTCACTTGCTCGATGCGATCCGCACGTTGCGCAACTATCTCGATGAGGGCTCGAGCTGGCTCCGGCTCTACTCGGGGTAGCAATGCCATTGGCCTCCGCCTCGCAGGGCATCCACGTATTCGCAGTTCTCCGACTCGCCGCCCAGTAGGTGCATTAGAAGGGCGAACGCCAGTACCCACAGAACGAACACGGCGAGGGCGCCGACAACCTCCCGAGCGCCCACGGGGCTGATCCTAGGCAGGGCGGTCGGCGGGCCGCACGTAGAATCAAGGCCGTGCGGGCTCCAGCTGCCGACCTCGCCACCCTTCACCCACGCCGGCGGCGACCACGGCGGTGTTCGGACGTAGTGATGTGGTTAAGAACTTCCGCCCTCTAGACCCCGAGCGACCTGCGATGGATCGTCCCTTCTCCCAGTCGCGCGCTGCTTCGCGAGTGCGTCCGTGAGCTACTACAAGATTCTCGGCATCTCCGAAGATGCCTCGGACTCAGACATCACCAAGGCCTATCGCAGGCTAATCAAGAGCCTGCATCCCGACACCAACCCGGCCGACCCGGCCGCCGAGGAGCTCTTCAAGGAGCACTACAAGGAGGTCGTGACGGCTTACAACGTGCTCAGCAACGCCGCCAAGCGCAAGGCCTATGACCAGGCTCGCGAGCAGCGACACCGCCCCGAACCCGAACCGCAACCACCGCCGCGGCGCTCACCGACCACAACACCTAGTGACCGTCCAAACCCGCACCGCAAGCCGAACCCTGCGCAGGACCACCGCCGCACGGCAAGCCGTCAAGCGAGTGAGCCACCGGGCCGCCGGCAGCGACAGCGCCCCGAACCCGAGCCCGATCAGCTGCCCGGCTACGGCGCTCATGACAGCAGCCCCCCGAACCCGAGCGGCAGTCACGGCCGCCGGCACTCATGGCTGATCCGTCTGGCCGTGTGGGGGTTCTTCCTGGCAGTAGGGGGGTTAGTCGGTGTCACCCTGGTTCTTGGCGTCCGGTGGCTGGTCTATGACCAGCCACCGGACGAGGCCCTGGGGCGAATTGTGGATGCGATGACGACCGGCGATCTCGATAGCACCGAAACCAGCCACGACGGCACCGGCTGGCAACTCCGGGAGGAGCCCTACGAAGCAGAGTGGGGCATCATCCACGCCAGCGCGTGGGTGGAGGGGATGCCCGCCGACAACCTGCTTGAAGTGCGCTGCGTCACCGACTTCGAGCGCGGCATCGATCAAGGCCTCTACACGGTCCTGTACCCGGCCTCGACTCTGCGCAATTTCTTTGCCTTGTCACGGAGCAGCCACTCGCGGGTTCTCAGCCGGTTCTCCGGCGAGCAGCACCTATCAGACAACCAATGGCATGTTGGAGAGTCGGTTCTCTGGCTCGACCCGGAAGAGACGGATCGCTTCCTGGCCCGTCTCAGCGGGGCGGACAAGCTGTTCCTACGCATTGAATACAGTGAGTACAGCGACGAGAGCATAACGTTCGACCTCGGAGACTCGTCCGCCCTCTCCATCGTCGAATCCGCCTGCGACTAGAGGGGCGCTGGTCAAGCTCCGTTTGCCTGTTACAGCCAGTATTGGGCTTCCGACCCCGGCACTGTAGCGACCGCTACAGGCGACGAACTGCTCGAGAAGCCTCGGTGTTGCGGCCGCCTACGACCCTCCGACCCAGAGTCTGGGCCGCGGCGGCCGTCCTGGCTGGCATCGAGGAGGGTGGTGCTGGCTGGGCATGTGTAGCCGCGTGGATTGGGGCTGAGGCGGCGCATTCGCGGATTGTTGGGTACCTGGGTTCCTGGTTCTCGTGCGCAGTGTCCAGTGGCGGCCGGTTCGGTGTTGGTTGGTGCCTCTTGGAGCGTGCGTTTGTGAGCGTTCGCGTTGGCGTTCGTGAGGTGGTTTGGCCGCCACACGTTTGCACTTGAAGTGCCGGCTTCGAACAGCAACGCCGTTCGATGGCCACACCGTTCCGCGTTCGAGCATCGAACGGAGCCTCTTCGGGCCGAGGAACGCACACGAACGCAGAGGAACGCTCGCGAACGCGGCCGCGATAACAGCCCATTTCGATGCTTGTCGCTGTCAGGGTCGCGCCCGGCGCCGATGGCGTGGGCACAACGGTGATCGCAAGCGAGACCCGCGCCCACCACCACTGCGATATCAGGAGTCTTGGCGGCAGCGTTGTGTGGGGGAGCCTGGTCAGCGACGGACCGCCCAAGCAGGCGGGTCACCTCAACTGGCAGGCTGCCGGGTCATTGACCGACAGACACAGGCCCCCTTGCAGCTCTAGGCGGCGATTCAGTTGTTGAGTTGCTGGGAGCCGATCCTCACCGCTGTCGATGGCGCTATGTGGGCGATCTCGGCCACTGTGCGCAGGCTGTAGCCCGCGGCCAGCGCGGCCTGCACGGCGTTGGCGCGCACCCCCTGGGCGTGATCGAGGCGAGCCTGGGCTTGGCGCACCATCTCGGCGCTGTCGCCCGAAGCGGCCAAGGCCGGCACCGTCGCCACCAGATCGGCCGTCTCTGCAGCTTTGTGGCGCATTGCGGCCCGGCGCGACAACTCATCGAGAACTTCGCGCTCGCGTGCCGAAGACATGCTCTGGTCGCTCAGCAGCGTCTTCAGTTCCTCGGTGCTCACATCAGCCAACCGCGATGCGTTCCCCACCCAACAGACAATAGCCGTTCGATCCTCGAACATCCCTGACGTTCGAAGCCGGCACTTCTAGTGCAAACGTGTGGCGACCATACCACCCCACGAACGCCAACGCGAACGCAGCACCGCCAACAACGGCGCCAACGGACTCCACACCGGCCACGACCGCACCGCCATCCCAGCACAGAAGTCGCGGCAGCTGGCAACCAGGAACGCACCCTCTCAACGACACATCGGAACTCGCAGGGCATCGCTACCACCCATGCGCCCTGCCAGTCGTCGCCGCCTTGCAGCCCGTTCGGTTGATTTGGCTGCCACAGCGGCTCGCTGGTGCGGGGCGCCTTGTTCTTCGAGGTGGTTCGAAGGATGGCTGCTACATTCTTGAGTGGGTTTACTCAATAGAGTAGTGAGGCTTGTATGGTGGTTACGTGGCGATGTTCCAGCGTGCTCAGGTAGAGACCTTAGTGAGTCGGCTGTGCGAGCCGCCGGAGCGAATCATCGCGATCTTCGGCCCGCGTCAAACCGGCAAGACGATGGCTACCAGGCAGACGCTTGATTCCATCTGGCACGAGAGTCGATACGTAGCCGTCGATGAGCCTGAGCCGCAGGAGGCTCCGGGGCCGTTCGAGCAGGCTGGTGACACCGCTGCACTGCCGACCGCGAGGCGCGACGCCGCGTGGCTTCAGGATGTTTGGGAACGCAGCCGGAGCGCGGCGTGGAACTCGAGGCGCGGCTTCGTTCTGGTGCTCGACGAGATCCAGAAGGTCAGCGGGTGGTCCGACGCCGTCAAGGGTCTTTGGGACGCGGATCGCCGTGCTGGCTGTCCGATGCATGTGGTCATCCTGGGATCGGCTCCGTTGTTGATGCAGGCGGGGCTCAACGAGAGTCTCGCAGGCCGTTTTGAGCCGGTCAGGTTCACGCACTGGTCCTACGCTGAGATGTCGCAGGCCTTCGACTACAGCTTCGATGAGTACGTCTACTTCGGTGGCTATCCGGGCGCGGCGGAACGGCGACACGACCTCGATCGGTGGGCCACCTATGTCCGGGAGGCGCTCATCGAGCCGAACATCGAGCGCGATGTGCTGTCGATGACCCGAGTGGACAAGCCGGCACTGCTGAAACGATTGTTCGACCTGGGTGCGCTTTACTCGGGACAGGAACTGTCCTACAACAAGATGCTCGGTCCGCTCCAAGACGCCGGCAACACCACCACCCTGACGCGATATCTGACGTTGCTGTCCGAAGCAGGGCTGCTTGTCGGGCTGTCCAAGCACACCGCTCGCCGGGCGTCGGCTAGGGCCTCGACGCCGAAGCTGAATGTCCTGAACACGGCTCTTATGGCCGTCGCCTCGGGGTACACATTCGAGGAGGCTCGCGCCGATCGTTCCTACTGGGGCCGCACGATCGAGAGCGCAGTGGGGGCTCATCTGGTGAACACGGCATCCCTTAGCACGGCCGTCAGGTACTGGAGGGACGGCCCCCACGAGGTGGACTTCGTTCTCCAGCGGGGCCCCAGCACCGTCGGGATCGAGGTCAAGAGCGGCTCGGCGCCTACGCCCCTCACCGGCCTGTCTGTGTTCGAGAAGCGCTTCAAGCCTCGCTGCGTCGTGGTGGCCGGTGGGCCGGGTGTGCCTCTCCACGAATTCTTGTCATTTCCGGCCGACCACTGGATCGACTCGGCATGAGCCTTCTAGTCGAGCGCACCTGCACCCAACTCCCATCCGGCGCGACGGAACGTTCTCCCGGAAGCGAATCCCGGCCTCTGAGCGCGTATCGATCCCTGCCCGCGTACGTTCTGTTGGGCGACCCCGGCGCGGGCAAGACAACCGAGTTCGTAAGGGAGTCAAAGGAGCTTGGCGACTCGGCAGCGTATGTGAAGGCGCGGGACTTCATAGCCGACGTGACCCCTTACGGGGAACTCCAAGGCCGGACTGTCTTCATCGACGGACTCGACGAGATGCGAGCCGGCGCAGCAGTCGCTCGGACTCCGCTGGACGAGATCCGTAGTCGGCTCGTCCGGCTCGGGTCACCGCGCTTCCGGATCTCGTGCCGCGAAGCGGACTGGCTAGGCCCCAACGACCGCCGAAGCCTCGAGGCGGTCTCACCAGATTCGGCGATCACCGTGCTACTGCTCGACGAATTGAGCGAGAAAGCCACCCGCGAACTTCTCGCCGCAGAAATCGGTATCGACAACGCCGACACCTTCGAGGCCGAGGCCAGAGGTCAAGGCCTCGGCGCAATGCTCGAAAATCCGCAGTTGCTCAAACTGCTGACGAAGGCTGTGGGGCCCGGCGGCGCCTGGCCGGGCAGTCGGCTGGAGACTCTTGGTCTCGCCTGTCAAAGGATGGCGACTGAATACAACGACGAGCATTGGCACGCCGGGCAGCGCCATCCAACCGAGGTCGTCCTCGACGCGGCCGGCCACCTGTGCGCTCTGTTGCTGCTATGCGGCTTCGAGGGATACGAACTTGCTTGTGAGGGCTTGGCTGCGGATTCCGATCCGAAGAGTCTCGTGCCTATAGATGACTTGGGGAACACTACTCTTGTTCCGTCTCGCGAGGTGGTCCAGGCCGCGCCGGCCACGAATCTGTTCAGGCCCGACGGCGAGACGGGACGCGTTCCTAGCCATCGCCTGATCGCGGAGTTCCTGGCCGGCCGCTATCTCGCTGAACTCATCAAGCGCGGGCTGCCTGCTCGAAGAGTCGTCGCGCTGATGAGGGGCCCCAGTGACAGTGACGCGCGCGTCGTCACGGCGCTGCGAGGCCTATCGGCTTGGCTGGCAGCACATTCTGGTGACGCCCGTCGGCAGCTAATCGACGCTGACCCGGTGGGAGTCGGTCTCTACGGCGACATCGAGGACTTCTCCAGTCACGACAGAGCACTCCTGTTGAGGTCCTTGGCGGAGTTCGCCGAGCATGGGTCACTGTTCGGGCATGCAAGACAGGACGGCCGAGCCGACGAGTATCGAGATGACACGGCCCGTGCCTTCCGCTCGCTCGCTTCAGCTGACATGCTGGAATCGATCAGGAGTCTGCTTCACAGCCCGATCAGCGAGGCTCATAGCGACAGGACCGCGGCCTTCATTCTGGCGGTGCTATCCGAGGCCGAGGAGTCCGCAAAGGAGTCGCTGGCCGTCTTGGCACCAGAACTCGCGGCGATCCTGCGCGACGCTGAAAGACCGTCTTGGGTCACGATCAGGGCTCTGGACGCTTACACCCGAATTGCTCCTGTGGGCCGCGAGACTGATCAGACCCTCGTCGCGGTCCTCAAGGCGATTCAAGACGGATCGATCCCCGACCCGGACGACGATCTCCGCAAGTCGCTGCTGAAGCATCTCTACCCAAGGGTGATCGGACCAGCAGAGCTCTGGAGCTACGCACTGCCCCGCCTTGGCGGTCGCCCACCGAGCGGACTCGGGAGCTTCTGGGACCGACACGTCTTGAGCCAGTCTTCAGATGAGCACATTGCGGAACTGCTCGACGTGCTATGCGCAGACACAACGAGGCTAGTCCCGGCCTTGGCGGGGTCGTACCTTGACGATCTGCCCATTCGACTTCTTGATCGCGGTCTGCATGCCGTTGGCGACACGCTCGACACCGAGCGCCTCCTCAACTGGCTCGATGTGGCCGGACGCACGCACGGCGCATCCCTGCGGGAAGATGAGACTCGTTCGGTTCGACGATGGCTCGAGAGTCGCCCGCACGTCCAGAAGTCGGTGTTCGTTGCGTGGCTGCGGCGCGAAGTTGCGCGCGAATCGGGCAGGCCGTATCGCCATTGGTTCTGTGACGCGCTTCATCGAAGCAGACTCCCGGCGAACTTCGGGCGGTGGTGCCTCGATCAAGCAGTGTCGTTGCAAGACGACGAGCCGCTACTGGCACAGGAGTTGCTCAGTCAGGCGTACGTCGCGCTGGATGATCCATCCATTCGGGAGGGTCTGACGCTCGCGGGTATGCAGGACCGGATCGGAACCGGCGTGCTGGCCCCGAAGTTGGAGCAACTGCACACCCCACACTCCACAAGCGCTACCGAGGACCATGAGTGGCAGCAACAAATGGACGAACGCCGAAGAGAGCGGGCCGAAGAAAGAAGGCGACGCCGGCAGGAGTGGGCAGATGGTCTCCGCTCAGCGCTCGACGATCTGCGTGACAACACGTTGTTGGCTCCGAACCTGAACACGTTGGCAAAGGCCTATCTCGGCATGTTCACCGATGTGGACAATGAGGCATCCCCGCGCCAGCGCATCCGCGACTTCATTGGCGGCGACGAGGCGCTCGTCGATGAAGTCATGGCTGCGATACGGGAAACAATCTCAAGAGACGACGTCCCCGGAGTTGAAGAGACCGTCGCGCTGCACTCAGATTCGAAGCAGTCGTGGTTGGCGTATCCCGTCTTGGCAAGCCTGCACCTGCTCGACGAGGAGAATCAGGCTCGCTTGGACGCAATCAGCGCGGACCGCAAGCGCAGGGCTCTGGCCATCTTCTACTGCTTGCCGAGCGACGATGAGTTCCCGCCCTGGCACGATCGGTGGTTCCAACACGAGCCTGCCCTGGTGCTGGAAGTTCTCCGACTGTGCGCAGTCCGAGCGGTGCGTGCTGGTGCGGAGTTCGTGCCCTGCCTCAACACTCTCGACATTCTCGACGGCCACGACAACTCGGTCCCCGTCTTGTCGTTCAACAAGAGCACCGCATTGTTCGAGACTCGTCCTCCGACGCCGCGCGCCGGCGGCCACGACGATCTAATCCATGACACACGACTCGGCGTGCTCGCAGCGATCCCGAGCCGTGCCTCAAACAAGCAGATGGGCCTGCTGGACAGCTTGCTGGCGCGGGCCATGCAGCATCCCGACACCCTTTCGCTGCGCGAGATTGCCGCACGGAAGCTGTCGCTGAACAGCATGAGCGTCGCTCAGCGAGTTCGCTGGCTCACTGTTGATGCCCTGCTGTCACCGGACCCGAGTCTGCAGCCGGTCAAGAGATATGTCAGAGCCAACAACACGGACATGAGAGCCCGGCACTTCGCAGAGTTCCTCCGCCGCACCTCGCGCCGCGACGACATGGGAAGGTCACTCCTGGCTGACGTGAGCGAACCAGACGTGCTCCGCAACGCCATCGAGACCCTCGGCCCCTCATTCGGACCCGTCCCATGGGGCGAAAGCGGCTACGTCACACTCGGGATGGAGATATCGGACCTGATCGGCAATGTCATTGAGCAACTCGGTGCCCTTGCTGGCAACGGCGCGGACGGCGCCTTCAAGGAGCTGATCAAGGACCCGCGCCTGGAGCGCTGGAGAGACCGGCTCACTTGGGCCCATGAGCGTCAGCGCGTCGTGCATCGCGACGCCTCCTACCGCCACCCCAGCATCAACGAAGTGCAGCGCACGCTCAACAACGGAGCACCTGCCAGCACGGCAGACCTAGCTGCGCTGCTGCAGGACCGAATCGCGGACATCTCAGCCGATATGCGCGACAGCAACCACAACCCGTGGCGGAAGTACTGGAACGAGAACCGACACCGCCACCCGACCACACCCAAGCCCGAGGAATCCTGCCGCGACGCGCTCGTCGAAGCACTGAGAGACCGCCTACGGCACCTGTCGCCGAAAGTGTCAGTACACCCAGAAGCCCGCTACGCCGCAGAAACTCGAGCGGACCTCAGCGTGAGATGCGGCGACCTCGACGTGCCCGTCGAGATCAAGAAGAACTCGCACCGCGACCTGTGGACCGCTCTGCACCGCCAACTGATCGAGAAGTACACGTCCGACCGGGTGACATCAGGATACGGCATCTACCTAGTGCTGTGGTTCGGCGCCGACAACACCAAGACACATCCCAACGGCAACCGCCCACACCAACCCGAGGAGCTGAGGCGACTACTGGAGCAGCAACTCACCCCTGACGAAGCGCGCAAGATCTCGGTGATCGTCATCGATGTCACCAAGCCGGGTGAGCCGCCCCCTTAACGCGATCTAGGAATACGCCCGACGACGCACCACAGCCTCTCGCCCAGAGGAAGCGACGGCTCCACCTTCTTCGTCGCCGCCCAGCACGACCCCGAAGCCCGCGCCTACTACCAGCGCAAACGCTCAGAAGGCAAACGCCACAACGCCGCCGTGATCTGCGTCGCCCGACGCCGCTGCAACATCATCCTCGCCATGCTCAAAACCCAAACCCCCTACCAGCCACCCCACACCGAGAACCTGCCCCAAGCGGCTTGACAACAAGACAGGGACACCCCCCTTCAACTCATCTTGGGGTCCGCTCACCGCGGCTGTTTCAGCATCGACGTGAGGAGAAGGCCGTCGTCATACCGGACGGCTCAGTTTGGGCGATGTCCATGATGTCGAAGTCTTAGATTGAGAATCTCCAGTAGCTTTGGTGTCACGTCGCCGCGAATCTTGTCGTGTACCACAGCTGGTAGGCCAAGCAACACAGCTCCTCTGAGCGGGCCTCGTTTCAATGAAACCTCACGATACTTGCGCTTTACGTTACGATGGATCCACTCTTCATGGTCTGTCCCTCTTGTTTGGCCACTCTCACTGAGAATGGTCCTCCATATCGGTCCCCCGACCCCGTTCGCCAGCGTGATGATGTACCGTGGCCGAGGGCGTATTAGGCAAAGCAACTCCCAGCCTATCTCAACCCCGCGTCTCATGAGGGTGTCATCAAGCTGGTCCTTCTTGGACTGCCGGAACGGAATGATGTTCAGCGACGGCGTGCAGCGGAGAAAAGACGCAGCCTTAGTACCCGTTCGGCTCTCTGGCTTTATCTCTTGCTGTCGAATAGCGACAAACGCTTGGGTAGGAGTGGTCCCAGCTGCAACCATAGCGACACCTTGCACAGCCCTTTGGAACGGACTCTCACCTCTGCCTGCGTCGCGCCAGTTGTCGTCCAGATAGGCTGAGTACTCCTCTTCCTGGAAGGGGCGACTGCGGTCGTCGGTGTCTGCATCCGAGTGATCGCCGCCGGGATTCTCTCCGATGATGACGAAGCGGTTACTCCTCTCGTAAGTCTCGACGCTGGTGTATATGAGCCTAAAACTAGGCTGGGCTGTCTGAGGTCCCACAAGTCCAGTCCGAGCACATAGCTCTTCACATTCCGAGAATAGACTTATGAGCCGCTCACGAGTAGACATGTGATTCTCCCGTTACACCCTCACCGCTCTTCACCCATCTTCTGCTCGGCCCCGGCGACCATGTTCCGGAATGGTAGTTCTGGAATGCGGCCCACACGAACATCGAGGGCGGGACCACCACGATGGCGGCGACGAGGAAGTAGGCGATGGTGATAGCCCTGCCCATGCCGAACTGCTGCAAGGGCATCAGCGAGGAGTACATCAGCACGCCGAAGCCCCGGACGGTGGTCATGGCCGAGCCCAGCAGTGCCGAGTCGGCAGTGCCCAGAGTTCGGCCGCCGCCGCCGGATCCCTGAGGTGGGTGAACTCCTCCTCGTAGCGGTGGATAATGCGGCTCGTGTAGCCCACGCCTAATCCCCTGGACAGGGCAGTGATCAGCGCGGTGATGCCGTTGAAGAGGATGCCGGCCAGGGTCATGATGCCCAGCACCCAGACCAGTATCAGCAGTTCACGGCGCCGCGGAACGTGTCGTTCTCGCCCAGCGCGGTGGACACGCCTTGGCTGTGGCTCGGCGGGGTTCCGAGGGCGCGTCTCAGCCGAGCCCGTGGTGGCTTGGTGCCCAGACGAGTTCAGCTAGATCGCGATAGAGCGCTTGGCGCTCGTCGATGTCGGCCCTCGTGAACGCGGATGGGAATGGCGTGAATCTCAGCCCGTGGGTGTCGATAAGCCTCAGGAAGGTCGGGTTGTTCTGGTACATCCTGGGATGGAGCGACCTGGCAAGCGGGTTCTGGCCGTAATAATGCTCGACTTTGTCCTTGTAATCCATCGCGCCGTAGCTGGCGTTGAAGTCCTTTGGCAGCAGTAGCAGCGCGCCGATCCTGTTGCGGTGCCGCTGGAACTCGTCGGGGTGGTCGAAGTCGTCGGAGTGCCGGTCGAAGCGGTCGGCCCAGATGTGCTCCACTTCGAAGGGGTGCCTGCGGTCGGTTTCGCCGAAGTAGTTGCCGAAGCTGCCCGCGCTGCCCAGCTCTTGGTCGAGCCAGGCTGTGATCCGGGCGAGGATGTAGTGGATGTGCCAACGGTTGCGTTTGGTGAGCCGGAGTTGCAGGAGCCCGTCGAGTCGTTCGTCTTCGCTGTCGAGCCATTCGACAAGGACCTGCTTGATTTCCTCTGTCGGCTGGTTCCGCAGCTTCTTCAGCAGGTTGAACATCGTGTAGACGACGGTGGAATAGCCGAAGTTGCGGTAGTTCACCATGCGCCGCACGAAGTAGATCTCGATGGCACCAGCGATCAGGGCCGCCTTGTCGCGGAACGTGTCGTTATCGTCGTCGGGGGTCACGGCCGCGAGGATCACCGGCAGTTGCAGAGTGAAACCGGCACAAGCGTTGTAGTAGACCGCTTCGAAGCCGCTCGACGGCTCCCACCGGGCGCGAAGCAGCTCGATGTAGCGGCTGCTGAGGCCCATGAACTCATGCTCAACGAAGCGCCGGAAGTCGTCGGACCGAGAGAGCCCGATGCTGGCGGCGTTGTCTCGAACCCACTTGTGGAACGCCGTGCCGATGATCTCGAAGTCGCGGGGTGCGGCCTTCGACTTGCGCTGGCGCTGGGTCTGCGCGTAATTGCCGCGCAACCAGGCCTTCACGAACTCCGCATCGGCGTTCTCCTCGAAGTCGGCCAGCTCCGTGACGCGGCGTCGCCAGCGTGTGTTGAGGTCGTCGATCGCCGCCTCGTCTCGCACCTCCGAGAGCAGGAAGCTCTTGAGCATGTCGGTGCTGCTCAAACGCAGGCCCCGGTCGTTCATAGTCTCGAAGATCTCCAGAGCCATGTCCTGGCTGGGCGCCCCGATGTCCACAAACATCACTCTGTCCTGGAGCCAGTCCGAGAAGTACGCGAGCGCCTTGCCTTGAAGGTCGTCGGGGAAGCGGGCGCACACCGTGTCGTATCGCCTCCAGATGTTCTGCACTGACGCCGGCTGCCCGTCGGGGTCGTAGGCCTCTCCGTTCAGGATCGCCATCATGCACCGGTCGCGTTCCTCGACATCGAGGTTGAACGTCTTGCGCCCGTACCTCGTCGAGAAGATCAACGAGTCGAGCGACGACAACTCGTCGCTGTGCGTGTCGGCCAACGAATTACGCAGATAGATCAACAGCAAACTCAGCGTGGTGATCCGCTGCTGCCCGTCTACCAGGTACCGCACACCGCCGCGCTGGACCGTCACGATCGGCCCGAGGAAGTACGGCCGGTACGACTCGACATCGTGCCGCTCGTGTGCCGGGTCGAACTCGCTGCGGAAGCGGTCGGTCAAGTCGTCGATGAGACTCCCGACCTGGGCCTCCTTCCAGTTGTACTCGCGCTGGTAGTAGTCCAGTCCGAACCGGCTGTTCGCCAGGAGCTGGCTCACCTTGCGCGCCGTTCCGGTGATCTGCTGGATGTCCATCGCCCCCGAAGTGTAAGGCCCCGCAAACTCCACCACTGGCACTCAGCCCACAGCGTCTATGCTGCCCTCAGTCGCAACCACCGGTAGAGCTTGCCCCCCTTCAGCCACCGCATCAGTTCCGTAATGCGGCCTCGCTGGTCGTTGCTGTTCACCCAATACCGGAGATCTGAGGCAGTTCTTCGCAGTCCTGATTCGTTGGCGGTCTCGCCACACTCCGATCTCAAGCCAGTGACCAGCTCGGCTGGCGTGTCGTTCTGGCAAGGGCCCCGGCCATTCTCTGCTCCACCGGCGGCGCTCCCGCACCGCCCCGCTGGCCGCGAGCGTCAGCGCGGCACCTGGGACGCTTCCTCCGGTTCCCGAGCGTTGATCGCCTGACGGCGCCACAGGTCGAGGAGGTTCCAGGTGAAGTAGACTCCGTACGCGGCACACACCGCGGGCGCGGTCAATTGCATCCGTCGTCCGTATCTGCTGTCGAGGGGGAAATCGAACAGCATCACTTCGGGATCGGCCTTGTGGCCCTGGGTCCATGCTGGCACCGCGATGTGGTCGTGCAGGCACAAGATGCGCACGACCGCGGACACCTTGGCCAACGTGGAGGGATCAGTGTCTGGTGAGGGAGCTTCGTTGACCATGCTCTCGCGGCGCGACGGCCAGGCACGCCAGAACCGCGCTAGCTGCACGAGCGCCCTGTTGCGGCCGCGGCCTGCCCAGCTTCCGTCGTCGATCTCAGCCGTGGCGATGCGGGCGGCATAAGACGGCCGCTTCTTCGTCGCGGTGAGGACTCCAGATCCTCACCGATGTTCACGATGCCAGCGAAGGGGGCCTCGACGCCATGCGGCCGACCGTCACGGTGTCCCCTGCGCCGTCGAACGTCATGACCTCACCTAACCATTCACCCTGTCTCTGCCTGCCTCCGAGATCTCCCAGACGCCGTGTGGTGAATCTCGCAACATTTGCCCCTTCTCAACGAGCGCATGCCGAGCGAACTGAGTTCTGTTCCGCCAGCGGATGACGCCCTTTCCGGACGTCTTGTCACGGTCGATGTCGGTGAACTGTGCTGCGAGCTTCTCGCCCACGCGATCGACGACAACCGACGACGGAGCCGATCCGTCCAACTCGACAAGCGACTCGAGCACGGGCATCTCGTAGGCGGCCTGTGGCAGCAGCGACCCGCGGCGTGCACGCCCTACTTTCTCAAGTCCCGCCTCTTGTCGGTTCACTGAATCCTGATCGTGCCGCACACTCGGTCGGGACCCAAGCGCCACGCCTTCGGCAGCACCAGAACTGGGCCTTGTCGGCGGCCTTGAGGTGACTGTGGCGCCGGGCTCGTTCCCGGAGATGCCGAGCACGCGACGCAACACTGAGTTGGCATCATCCACAAGCGGTTCGGCGAGGTTCTGCAGTTGCTCAAACACCTCATTGTCAACCTCGATTCGCTTCATTCGCATGGAACTGGCTCCTTCTGCGTTCCGGATGAATGCGCTGGAACCAACATACCAAATTTTGAAAGATTATTACAATAATAATTCAAATACCCTCGCTCGGGTTCGCCTCCGACACGATCCTGCCCATCGCGCGGCGCAACGGAAGGCACTGCCTCAAGACTCTCGATGGCCACCGGCCCGCAATCCGCCGGTGTCCGTTCACGCCGCCTGCAGGTTCAGCGCCGGACCGACCCGCAAAATCGGGCTAGTCCCGTGCCCGGCTGCCGCGCGACGGCCTGCGTCGCGGGGCCGGCTGGGCGGCGTCGATCACCTCTTGGGCGAAGTACTGCATCTTCACCGTGCGATGCCGTTGATTGGGCAGAGCGGCCTCAACGACATCGAGGAGTTCCTCAAGGCTCTGGATCCGCAGCTCGGCAGCCAACGCGACGCAGTCAGCCTTGTCGACGACCCGCGCCGATGCGAGCTTCATGGCCAGCAGGTACCGGGCGCCGACGGACTCCACAACGAAGTTGGCGCCCACATACACCGGTTCCAAGTCCGCGTCGACTGAGACCGTCTTGAGCTTGGCAGCGTCGTTGATCCAGTCCGGGCGCAGATCGTGACGCGACGCCACCGCTTCAGCAGCCCGGCGCACATCGGGGTGCATCCCCTCAGACACCACATCGACATCGCCCGTGAGCCGGTCTGACAGCCTCAGCGCCATAGCCGCTCCACCGGCGATGGCGACCCGATACGGGCCGGTCCCAGCGGTGTGTGCGCCTAGTTCGGCATCCAACTCGGCGAGCAGCTCCATCAGCTGATCACCGTCGAAGCTGGCGTGCTCAAACCCCTCGAAGCCCACAGACCAGCAGCCGTCTAGTCCCTGAAGCCGTGCACGGTGATGTTCTCGATCATGGCCTGATCGAACCACACATCGTGATACGCGCACGCCGAGGGAGCGTCGGCCAAAGCGACACGCCCCCACTCGGTGGCCGGGTCAAACGACGCGACCACACCGAGGGGGCGACGGCTGCGGTGCTTGTAGACCCAACCGGGAACCGCGACGCCGTCACGGTCACATAGTGCATGGACCACAGCCGAAATGCGCACGAGATCATGCCGACGCGACGTGAACCGGTCAAACCACCGGTGACGCCGGGGTGCTCGGGCGATCATCATCGGGCGTTGCTGCGGGAAGCAGGCCCAACGCTTGACCAGTTCGCGTAGGGCCACAGCCCCGCCGCGGCGATCGCCAGCCGCGAGGTGCGCCGGCAGATCAGCCGCACACAACGCCGGACGAGCCGCCGCCGCGCGCTCATCGCTTCGCGACTTGCCCACGCGACCGCCGGCGCTGCCCGAACTCGGCGCTACATCCGCCACAGCGACGAGTCTAACGTCGGCCGCGGAAACGCTCGACGTCGCGGCAGTCACGGCCGCAACGCCGCTCCAACACTCGATACCCCTCCTTACCGAATGTTGGCCATCGGGTGCTTCCGGGCGACGGCCCGGAAGGTCCTAGTCGTGGGAGTGTTGCTCGTCACGGCGGCGGAGCAACGCCACCGTGAACGACGCCACGATGCCCACGAGGTCGGCCAGGCCGAACACGCCGCCGAGCACGCTGTGGCCCGACAGTATGAGCACCACCGACGCCACCAAGAACCCGAACCCCAACAGCCAAGCACCGATCTGGCCCCGCTTGGCCAGCGTGATGCCGGCGCCGACGAGCGCCCTCTCCATGTCGCGGCGGTGATCGGACTCGGCGTGCTGGTCGGTCACCTCGCTCTCGACGACAGTCATCATCCGGTCCCCGATGCCGGGGACGACCGCCTCGTATTGTCTGANCCACTCCGGCGGCGGCAGCGGCCCGCTGTACGCGGCAGCCGCCACCTCGGCGCGAGCCTGAACTACGGGTTCGCCCTCATCGCTGCTCATCGGCCGCCTCTGCCACGATGCGGCCCATCGCTGCGTACATCGTGGTGCCAGGGTGGTCCACGCCCGGGTCACCGCATCCGGCCGGGGCTGGTCTTGAGGACGGAAGCAGCGGGGACAGTGCCTGAGGCCTTGGACGCCAAAGAGGTCAAACGCTGAGACGATCCCGTCGACCACCGTCGGAACGTGCGCCCTGATCGGAGCGTCGTCGGTGTCGGGGCGTTCAATGCTCTCCACAACCGCCATGTGGCCGCCTCCCTCTTAGTTCTGTCGTGCGCTCTGGCCGTGGTGGCCGCTCCGCTTGGCTCTACGGCTCAGATCACCAGGGATCACAAGTAAACCCTGTCGATACAGGACCCGCAATTCCACATCGACGGGCTGCGGGGCCGGCCGGCTCGGGAGCGTGGTCGCTTCACCCTTCGGTGCCGGCGGTGGTCTCCAGCTCCTCCACCCGCCGGTAGAGGTCCTCGAGGTGCTCGTCGATGTGGTCGACGATGACCTCGCTCTCGGACTGAACGCCCGCACGGCTACGAACCGGACCGACAGCGGCACGCCAGCGGCGCTTCAACCCCGTGTAACGCTTACGAGAGGTGCTCATGCCTCCAGAGTACCGCCGCGTGGGCGCCGACACGTCGACCGCTCGCAGCAAGTCAGCGCCGGCGAGGATGCCGGTGGCCACCACTGCGAGAGGCACCCAGCAACCGGACGGCTGTACTGAGGAAAGGGGCGGCAGCCGATGGGGCGCCTACACCCCGCCGAACACGTCGACGCGCCGACGTTCCAGCACTCCGGACCAGCCAGCGCGACGGTACCGGATCGTCACACAGCCATTGATCCGAGCTCGCACGCCCACGCCGTGGCCCGGTGGAATGATGTGACCCCGCCACACCGCGTCGCCCTCACCGAGAACCTCCAGGTAATCGTCATGGGAGTCGGTTACATCGACCTCGATGAACTTCCCCGCGTCGTTGACGTAGCCGACCCCGCTGACGGTGACCTTCAAGATCCGCACCGGCAACGGCGACGCGTTGCGGACCGTCTGGAAGGCGCTGTCGTCGCCGGGACTGGTCAGCACTACCCCACGGGGCAGAAAGAACCACAACAGCAGCGACGACAGCATCGACACGCCGCCAGCGACGACTAGCTCCATCTAAAGCCAGCCGCCGTTGTCCCTTAGGCCTCGCCATGTGGGGCGATTGGCCCTCATCCAGTTGATCGCACCGGCCACCCCATCGAAGCAGCCCAGATCGCCCAAGTACTCCACCCCCACCGCCGTATCAATCCACGGGGGCCGCTCGGCGCCGAAGTGGACCGCGAAGCTCCGCACTCGGGCGCCGTCGCTTGCGGTCATGTGGCCCTCGAACAGCCAGCAAGGCCCGTCGGGGTTGTGGCTACTGGTGCAGCCGGTCACGTCGCGGCACCTGAAAGGGAACGGGAGCATCAGCGTGTGGTAGTCGCGGCTGCGCTGGGCTATTTCGGGGTCCACGCCGGCATCGACGCACACCTGGCAGAGGTACCGCCTCTTGCCGTCGCCGCCGCGGGCCAACTCGACGACGCGGCCGCTCGGGGGCTGCTCGCACCACACGCAGAGAGCGGACGCATCATGGTGAGACGGCCGGGTCGGCGGACTCGCCGCCGAGGTCGCGGTAGACGGTGAACAAGGCGATGGTGAACAGCACTTCGGGGAACACGCTCAACACGACGAGGACCACACCTGCGAGCCGGTCGCTACTGCGATGTCTGGAGCGGCTGCTGGCTACAGAGGCGCCGCTGTGGCGGGGCGCCCGATGCTCGGTCCATTGCGAGCCGTCCCAATACCGGTACTGGTCAGGGTCCTCGGGGTCGCTGTACCAGTCCGCGGGAGGCAGGTCCACCACCAACTGCACGGTAACAGCCTCACAAGGGGCTGTCCCTTGGCACTGTCCCCGGACACCTGAGAGCCGGAGTTCTTCGAACAGCTGGTACTCCCAAATCCACAACCTGTCGTAGGGACTACTCTCAACATATGGCAATCTCACCGTGCGCTCATGCCGTTGTTGAGGTGTCGGAGGGAACCTCGCGGCCATTCTGGGCGTCTCACATGTGATGGTTCGTACACGTCTCGCGATCGTCTTTGTGACCGCGGCAACTGTTGCGGCCGCCGCCGCGTGCGGCAGCGGCGGGTCTACCACCGCCGCTTCCACGGCTTCACCCACCGCCTTGGAGGAAGCGGCCTCCGGGGCTGCAGACCCGGCCACCGGCCTCGTTGGATTCGAACGCTGCGAGGGTCTGCTCGAGCGCCTGCGATCGGATTACGTCGAGTCGATGGACTTCTGGCTGCCTGGCCACCTGCCCGCCAGCGACGAGGACGAGTTCACAGTGCAGGCCGCCTCTGGCGGCTCGGCTGGGGGTGTGGGCTTCTCGGGCACCAACTTGCAGGAGGCGGGGGGTGTGGGCTTCTCGGGCACCAACTCGCAGGAGGTTGGGGTCGAGGAGTCCGACATCATCAAGACAGACGGTGAGCGGATCTATGTCGTGTCCTTTGACCGGTTCGTTGTGATAGATGCTGTCGTGCGCGAGGTGCTCGGATCCGTCGACGTGGCCGACGGCGCCTCCGCTGACTTGTTGGTGCACGGCGGCGGTGTGCTGTTGATCCGCGAGACTCGTTACGACGTGCCCGGGCATGTTCCGTACACGGTGGTTCAACGCATCGAGATTCGTGATGGGACTCCTCGAGTCGCTGAGACGCTGCGTATCAGGGGCCGCTTTGTGGGCGCGCGCCGCGTGGGCGGCGTGGCTCGAGTCGTGACCAGCCACTCTTTGATCACCGGTCTGCCCTATCCGAGGTCATATCAGACCGAGGACTCACCGGAGGCCAAAGCGGCTAATCGCGACGCGGTGCTGGGGTTCACGCTCGAAGACTGGCTTCCCGATATGCGCCACAACGGCGTGGCGCTCAATGCGGCGTCGTATTGTGATGACGTCTACGCCCCGGCGTCGTTCTCGGGCTTCGGCACGACGACGGTGTTGACCGTGAACATGGGGGCGGCGCTCGACACCGCCGAGTCGGTCACAGCAATGGTGCCCGGTGACATCCTCTACGCCTCGCCGGACTCGTTGTATGTCACGAGCACGAACTGGCGCGGGATGACCGACATACACCGCTTCGCCACTGCCGGTTCGGGCAACGCCGGCCATGTCGCGTCCGGTGAGGTGCCCGGATATCTCCGCAACGAGTTCTCGCTGTCGCAGCACGACGGTCATCTCAGAGTCGTGGCCACGACGCTGGACCCCGTGTGGGAGACTCATCTGCGCGTGCTGCGACACAGCGGCGCACGACTCGAGGAGGTCGGCGCAGTCAATGACATCGGTCGGGGCGAGCGGGTCCATTCGGTGCGCTTCGCCGGCGATGTCGCATATGTCGCAACGGCCAGCGACATCGACCCGCTGCACACGATCGACCTGACAGACCCGACCGATCCCGAGATTCTCGGCGAGCTGAGACTCCCGGGCTACTTGAGCTACCTTCATCTGATCGATGACGGCATGATGGTCGGCGTTGGCAGCCGCGAGAACGGCTTCGGCGCCGATGTAAGGCTCTTCGACGCAGCCGAGCAAGTAGGCGAGCCCGCGGCGCCGCGAGAGCTAGCCAGATGGACCGCCCCAGACGACATCGGCGGGTTCGGTTCTGAACACCGGCGGTTCCTGTGGTGGCCACCCGAGCAGATGCTGGTCATCCCGTTGTTCGTGGGAGTCTCCGAGGGCCGCCAAGGATCCGCCGTGGTACTGAGAATCCACGCCGAAGACATCGTCGAGGTCGGCCGGATCGTGCACGTCCCCGGCGAGACCCCGCCCGCGAAGTCGCCGTGCAGACAGATCACCGAAGACGACCTGCCAGATCGCCAATCAGGCGAGCCCACCCCATTCGAGGAGACGGTCGGATGGCTGATCGTGTTGGCGTGCGAACCCGGCGAGAAAGGCGCTCCCCGCAGCGAGGCCGACGACGAGTGGATGCGCCAGCCCGGATTCGATGTCGCCTGCGATCCAGAGATCCCGCTCAGCGACGAAGAACGCGCCATCGTGGCGCAAGTCTCTGAGACCAACGAGACGATCAACTACTGCTGGACCAACGTATACCCCAACCTGATCTGGCGCAGCGTCGCGATCGGCGACGAACTGTGGACACTGAGCTACCCGGGTGGCATCAGCGGACAGAGCAAAGGCCACTTGGAGGTCAACGACATCGAGACGCTGGAGCGCCTAGCCGCGCTCGAACTCTAGATCCCCTCTCCACGCGATGCTGGGCCTGCGTGTCGACGTGCCCTCAGATTCTGGCCCTCGCCGCCACAGAATGACCGCCAAGCCGTCGGCGTCCCGCAATCACTGCGGCCACTCTCAGTGCCGGACCGACCCGCGAACCGGGCTAGTCCCATCCCCGGCTACCGCGCAACGGCCTGCGTCGCGGGCTCGGCTGGGCGGCCTCGATCACCTCTCGGGCGAAGTACTGCATCTTCACTGTGGAATGCCGCTGGTTGGGCAGAGCAGCCTCAACGACATCGAGGAGCTCATCGAAGCTCTGGATCCCCAGCTCTGTGGCCAACGCGACACAGTCACCCTTGTCGACCACCCGCGCCGATGCGAGCTTCATGGCCAGCAGGTACCTGGCGCCAACGGACTCCGCCACGAGATTGGGCCCACATAGACCGGTTCCAGGTCCGCCTCGACTGAGACCGTCTTGAGCTTGGCGGCGTCGTTGATCCAGTCCGGGCGCAGGTCGTGACGCGACGCCACCGTTTCAGCAGCCCGGCGCACATCGGAGTGCATCCCCTCGGACACGACATCGACATCGCCTGTGAGCCGGTCCGACAGCATCAGCGCCATAGCCGCTCCACCGGCGATCGCGATCCGATACGGAACGCTCCCAGCGCTGTGTGCGCCAAGTTCGGCGTCAAGCTCGGCGAGCAGCGCCATCAGCTGCTCGCCGTCGAAGCTGGCGTGATCGAAGCCTTCGAAGCCCACAGACCAGCAGCCGGCTAGTCCCTGAAGCCGTGCACGGTGATGTTCTCGATCATGGCCTGATCGAACCACACATCGTGATACGC
>JGI24795J26692_1000635_pt1 | contig 20295 bp, 19 predicted proteins | sample PinacodermBB_FD_26692 | JGI IMG/M metagenome (IMG submission 26692)
GGGAGAAAGAGTTTGGATGCGGAAGCAGGGGGCACCGCTCAGCCAGTACCGTGGGCCATCCTCCATGGGAAATCATTGACTGGGTCCAGGCTCAGAGAGTGGGCGGAGGAGGAGGGACGCGGCCCAGCGGATCGCCCGGCTTCCAGCCGCAAAGGGGGTGCTGAGCCTCGATTGATCGGTCGCACCAAGGGGGAACGACCAGCAAACTCCATGTGGTATGCGACAAGGAAGGGCGTCCTGCACGGCTTCACCTGAGCCAAGGGCAATGCAGCGACTTCACTGGTGCCGATGTGCTGCCGAGAGAGCTTCCCCCGGCAACGGCCTTGATCGGTGACAAGGGTCATGAGCGACAAAATCCGTACCATGCTGACGGATCAAGGCATCGCGCTCTGCATCCCAGCCGAACGGAACCGTAACCAGCCAGTTGAGTACAGCAAGAAGCTTTATAAAATGCGCCGTCAGGGTGAGAACCCGTTTGCCAGACTCAAGGAGTGGTGCTGCATTGCAACCCGCTACGACCGCTATTGCACATAATCTTTCGTTCTGCCGTCCTCCTCGCCGCTACCCTCATCTCCTGGTTGTGAGTCCCGAGCCTGGGCACAGGCGTCCCCCGTCAACCGTTTCCCGTCGTCCCGTGTTTGCTGTCCCCACTCAACGGGCTTTGATTTTCCAGCGCCCCACAACGCTCCTTATCCAAGGTAGAGAGATTGCGACGCTCAATGTAGTAAAGCTCCTGCAGGCGTAGGGCCTCCCTGTTGCCCTGGACGTAGAGGGCCTGGATTTTGTCTGCCGCAGCGGCCTTGGGATCATCCGAGGTCTCCGGTGCTGTGGCGGATTCCTGTTCCAGCAAGGTGGCGATGCAGTGTTCCGGGGTGATGATGGATTCGTTGCTCCAAGCTGCAAGGAGATGGCGGCCGCGTCTCTCGCTACGCTGGCGCTCCAGCTTGGCAGCAGCATCCCTGAGAGTGAGCAGAGGTTGTATCAAATCCACCTGTGCGGTTTCACTGGGCTGCAGCAGGGCAGTCAATCGGGGTTGCAGGTCGATGGTATCCTCCGCCGACAAATGGGCCATCAGCAGAGGGGGCAAATCCAGCGATGTCAGAGCTTGGGCAATAGGTTCCAGATACGTTGCCGGGCCGCTGCTCGCTTGGGACCACTGACCTTCCATCGGAGCCAGGTGTTGATGCTCCACTGTGGTGATGGCTGCCCAAAGCCGTCGATGGGTGGCAATGGTGAAGCCGTCCCAATTCCGCTGATGCAGGACACGGCGGATGGCCGGGCGGTGCGCAGGGCAGAGAAGGTAAAGCTGCAAGATGCGGCTCTCGGCAGTGGCGCGGGCGCTGACCTCGCCCGGCGGCGCATGGCGGCTGGAGCGCCCATGCCACCGCTGACCCTGGACCTGCTGACGTAGATCCGCCTCCAGATCCAGCACCAGGCGCGCCTGGCCACGGGCAAGCCGCTCCGCCATCTGGTGTATGTAGCGGCTGCGCACAGCCGTGGGGGGAAGTTTTCCCAGCAACTCCACCATGGACCGCCGTGCCCTCTGGAAGTGGTCAGCGCGGCTCAGATCACAATCCCGTAGCTCCTCCTCGATCTGCCAATCCAGCCAGAGGGGGGCTATAGCCAGGTATTGGCCATAGGCCTGGCTGCCGTGTTGCCGTAGATAGTCGTCAGGATCCTGGCCAGGAGGAAGTGACAATACCCGCAGTTCCAACTGCCCCTGCAGGGCCAACTGCTCCACCTCCTGAATGGCCCGCTGGGTAGCCCGTGCGCCNGCCNGGTCGCCGTCGAAGTTGAGGACAATGCGTTTGCCGGTGGAGGCACGGCAGAGCTGCTTGATCTGCCAGGAGCTGAGGGCCGTACCCAAAGCCGCCACACTGTTGCGCACCCCGGCGCTGTGCAGCGCGATGACGTCAAAGTAGCCCTCCACCACCACGGCCAGATCAGCCTTATGGATGGCGTTGACGGCCATGTCCAGACCAAACAGGATTTTCCCTTTCTCGAATACTGCCGTCTCGGGAGAGTTGAGATATTTGGGTTCACGGCCATCCAGGCTGCGCCCACCAAAGCCCACTACCCGGCCTTGCTTGTCCCGAATGGGGATCATCAGCCGCTGACGGAAGCGGTCGTAGTGGCCCTCTCCCCCTTGCCGGGGCACCGCCAGGCCTGCCGCCTCCAACTGCAAGGCCGTGACACCCTCCACTTGGCCCAGATGGCGTAGCAGAGCATCCCAACTATCCGGGGCATAGCCCAGTTGAAATTGCTCCATGGCTGCCCCACTGAGGCCGCGTTGCTTGAGATAGGCCAGGGCAGCCTGCCCTCCNGCCTGTTGCAGATTGGTCTGAAACCAGCCTGCCGCCAACGCCAGGACACGGTAAAGCGACTCCTGATGGGAGAGTTTTTGCCGCAGCCGATCCTGTTGGCCACCGGAGAGGGCCTGGACCGGCACCTGATAGCGCTGGGCCAGTTGCAGCACCACCTCGGTAAAATTGCTCTGCTGCAGTTCCATGAGGAACTTGATGCCGTGGCCACCAGCCCCACAGGAGAAGCAGTGGTAGATCTGTTTGGCAGGAGACACCGTCATGGACGGCGATTTGTCCTCGTGAAAGGGGCAGAGACCCACAAACTCGCGTCCCCGCTTCTTGAGCACCACGTGCTCGGACACCACGTCCACAATGTCGGCTCGCTCCTTGACGGCAGCGATGGTGCTGGGGTGGAGCTGCGGGGACATCAGGAAAGAGACGCTTTGCGGTACGCCCGCAGGCTAAGCGGAAATCCCACGGTGAGGCACGGGCCATAAAGTTCCATGGATGCCGTTGTGGATACGTGGCTTCCCTACTTCTGGAAATTGGCACCGAGGAACTGCCGGCAGCGTTTTGCCCGGCAGCGCTGGCCCAGTTGAGTCGGCTGATTACAGCCTCCTTGCAAGACTGGCGTTTTGACGCCCTGCCCAGGCAGGTCTTTGCCACACCGCGCCGCCTGGGGGTGTTGGTGCAGGATCTGCCGGCACGGCAGAAGGACCTGGTGAAGGAACACAAGGGACCACCAGCGCAACGGGCCTTTTACCAGGGCAAGCCCACGCCCGCAGCCCAGGGATTTGCCCGGCGCTTTGGGCTGGCAGTGGAGGACCTGACCATCCGCACCACCACTAAAGGGGAGTTTGTCTTTGCCGAGGTGACGCAACCGGGCCAGGCAACGGAGGCGTTGCTGCGGGAGGCGATTCCCGGCTGGATTGCGGCCATTCAGGGCAAACGGTTGATGCGCTGGGGGACAGGGACTCAACGCTTTAGTCGCCCGATCCGCTGGTTGGTGGCTCTGCTGGACGACGAGTTGTTGCCGGTGCGACTGGAGCAGACCAGTCCCGTTGTTACAGCACAGGCCAACTCCTACGGAACCCGCCAGGGCTGGAAATGTAACCCCCTCCCTATCGTTACGGCTGAAGCCTACGAGACCAGCCTCCGGAAGGCCGGTATCGTTCCCAACCGCCAGCAGCGGCAGGCGGACATCCGCCATCTGATCGAGAGCAAGGCCGCTGATCTGGGGGCCGTCCCCCAACTCAAGACGGCGCTGTTGGAAGAACTGACGGATCTTGTGGAAGCGCCAGGGTTGATTGTTGGTCGCATGGAGGAACGTTTCCTATCCCTGCCAGCAGAGGTGATCGCCATGGAGATGGTGACACACCAACGCTATGTGCCTTTGTTTCAAGCCCCGTCAGCCTTGGCGTTGGATGCCCATGGGGTATTGGATCCCCACTTTCTGGCCATCATCAACGCCGGTCCCCTCGCAGATGCAGCCCTCATCACCCAAGGCAATGAACGGGTACTGCGGGCCCGCCTTGCCGATGGGGCTTTTTTCTATGACAGGACCGCTCTCAACCCCTGGAGGACTATTTACCCCGTCTTGAAGGGGTCACCTTTGCCGTGGGGCTGGGCTCCCTGAAGGACCGTACCGACCGTTTGGTGCGCCAGGCCCAGGCAATGGCCACAGCGCTCCAGCAGCAGAACGGGGCACTTCAGTTGAATCAGCAGGCGCTCAGCCGTGCGGCACTGCTGTGCAAAGCGGATCTGGTGACCCAGATGGTCGGCGAATTCCCGGAACTGCAAGGGGTGATGGGGGCCAAGTACGCCATGGCCTCTGGCGAAAATTCGCAAGTGGCCGAGGCCATCCGCGAGCACTACCTGCCCGGTGGCGCTGACGACCCCCTGCCCACCTCCGACCCGGGTCGGGTTTTGGCCTTGAGCGAGCGGCTGGAACTGTTGGTTTCTATCTTTGCCACCGGTCAGCGCCCCAGCGGCTCTTCCGATCCCTTTGCCCTGCGGCGAGCCGGCAACGGACTGCTGCACATCCTTGTGGACTGCGGCTGGTCCCTCAATCTGGTGACCTTGCTGGAGGCAGCCTGCAGGCAATCCGCCAAGGATTTTCCCAATCTGCGCGTGAATCCCGCCACCATCCTGGCAGACCTGCTGGGCTTTCTACAGCAACGCCTGCGCACCCTGCTGGCGGAACTGGGGCTGGATTACGACATCATTGATGCGGTGGCGGCAGAGGCACAGGAGCCTGCCACCTTGCTCCAGGATCCGGTGGATGTGGTCTGCCGTGGACGGCTGCTGCAGCGGCTACGCGGTTCTGGGGGCCTGGCGCCCATTCAGGCAGTGGTCCAGCGGGCTGCTCGCCTGGCGGAGAAGGGTGATTTGCAACGTCATCAGTGCAATCCCAAGGACTGCGTGGATGCGTCCCTGTTCAGATCCCCGGTGGAGGGGACCGTGTTGGCCTCTTTGGAAGCCCTGGCCCCCCTGAGCAGAGCCAGGGATCAGGACGGCTACGAACGCTTGCTCACGAGCCTGGGGATGCTGTCGCCCCAACTGCAGGACTTTTTTGATGGGGAAGACAGCGTGATGGTGATGGCCCCCGATCCGGACGTGCGTCGTAACCGGCTCAACCTGCTGGCCGTCCTGCGCAATCAGGCCCTTGTCATTGCAGACTTTTCCCGTTTATCCGGTTGAAGGTCAACTGCTGGCGTGCGGCCGCGTGGCGTCATCTCCACCTCTACAGTGCCGGGATTGAGAAAATCTTCCTGGGAGCGCCCCACGGCGGTGTCCACCGGGCGGTAGACCTTCGGCGCAATCGCCTGGCCCCGCAACAGGCTCGCCACAGTCAATGCCGTGATCTTCACTTGTTGCCACGGACTCATGGGCACAACCCGCTTGTAGAGGTAGCTGTCAAAGGTGAGGCGTTGCACGTCCTTGTCGTCGCACATCTCCACGAAAGCCTCACGGGCGGCATCGTTGGCGTAGAACACTCGCTGGAGGATGTCCAGAACCTTGTAGGTGGCGCCATAGCGGCGATCCCACTGGCGGAGGTAGGTGGATTTCATCTCCCCGGCGGTGGGGATACGTTGGCCCTGCCGACTCACCTGCACCAGAGCTTCAGCGCACATGCGGCCGCTCTTGGCGGCAAAGTAAATGCCTTCACCGGAACTCTTGGTCACATAGCCGGCGGCATCGCCCACCAAGCTCATTTGCTGCACCACCCGGCGCGGGCGCGGGTGCTCCGGAATGGGATGAGCTTCCACCTTGATGACCTCGCCACGGAACAGGCGCTTACTGGCCCGTCGACGAATGCCTCGTTGAAGGGCCTTGATCAGGGACTGGTTCTCCTGCATAGTGCCGGTGCCCACCGCCACATGGTCGTACTTGGGAAACACCCAGGCATAAAAGTCGGGAGACACGTCGGTGCCCACGTACATCTCCGCCAAATCCTCGTAGTAGGACATTTCCTCCTTGGGCAGACGAATCCGCTCCTGAAAGGCAATGGCCACCTTGTAGGACCCCGCATCCATGGCTTTGGCCACCCGGGAGTTGGCCCCGTCCGCGCCGATGATGTAATCCACCTCCAGGGTTTGGCAATCACCCTTGAGTCCCGCACCGTGCGCGGCGTAGTGGATGGTGTAGGGACCTTTGCGCTGGGCTCCGGTGGTGATGGACTGCACCAAGCCGTTGATCAGGGTGGCGCCATACTCCGTTGCCCGATTGCGCAGGAAGGCATCAAAAATCTCCCGACGGCACATGCCGATAAATTCATCCTGGCGATAGCCGAGGGGATCCAGGCGAATGTCCACTTCCTTGTTGGAAGGGGAAATCATCCGCATATTGCGAACCTTGCGGTCGATAACGTGGGTGGGGAGATCAAACTCCTCCACCATGCAGAGGGGAATGGCGCCGCCACAGGGCTTGGCATTGTCCAGCTTGCGCTCGAACAGCCAGGTTTTGATTCCGGCTTTGGCCAACACTTCCGCAGCGCAGGACCCACTGGGGCCTCCACCAACAACGGCAACGCGCAGCATGGCAGCTCTCCTCAAGACTTGGCAGGGAGTGATGCTCTGAACCTACAGCCACGACGCAATCCAATGGGTCGGCTGTTGCCAAGAGGTTGCAGGGCGGGGCTTCCTGGAGCAATAATTCAGGGCAAAGGCGGTGTGCCCAAGACGTGCCGAAGGTGACAACCCAGTTGGACGAGATCCCCGTTGCTCGCCGTCTAACCCCATCGGTTCGTCAGCAGCAGCAACACAGCCTGTTGACACTGCTGATCCTGCTGGCCAGCCTTATGATGGCGGGAACGGTTGTTTTCCTGCGCTCCACCCAGGACATGACCCCACTACTTGATCCCTTAACAGAACTCATGCCCCCGCCAGAGGCGGATGGTCGCCTCCTGGGGCACTTCTCCTACCCCATCGCCCAGGAGGCAGACCTGGTGGAAGTGATCCCCGGCCGCCGACTCCATGGGGATGCGGCGGCGGCATTTCTGGCCATGCAGAGAGCCGCCGCGGAAGAAGGCGTGCAGTTGCGGCTGCTGAGTGCCTTTCGGGATCAGGAGACCCAGCACAATTTGTTTTTCCCCGTCATGGTGGAACGGAGTCAACGGCCGGAGGAGCGGGCCAAAGTCAGTGCTCCGCCAGGCTACTCCGAACATCACACCGGTTATGCCCTGGACCTGGGGGATGCTCGCCAGCCTGAACTGGACCTGGACTCAGCCTTTGACCAGAGTGCTGCCTTTACCTGGTTGCAGCAGCACGCATCCCGCTATCACTTCCGGTTGTCCTTCCCGGCGGGCAACCGTCAGGGGGTGGCCTATGAACCATGGCACTGGCGTTGGGAAGGCAGCAGTCATGCACTGGAACTGTTTGAGCAGGCGCGCCGCTTTAATGTCGCAACATAACCATTGACCGATGCCTTGCCTGCCATGGGCCGACCCATCCGGAACATTGCCATCATTGCCCATGTCGACCACGGCAAGACCACCCTGGTGGATGCCCTGCTCACCCAATCGGGCATTTTCCGTCAGGGAGAAGCTGTGCCCAGTTGCGTGATGGACAGCAACGTTCTGGAGCGAGAGCGGGGTATCACCATCCTGGCCAAGAACACCGCAGTGGACTACGGGCAGACCCGCATCAACATTGTGGACACCCCCGGCCACGCGGACTTTGGCGGGGAGGTGGAGCGGGTGTTGGGCATGGTGGATGGCTGTCTGCTGGTGGTGGATGCCAACGAAGGTCCCATGCCGCAGACCCGTTTTGTCCTCAAAAAGGCTCTGGAGAAAGGCCTTCGCCCCATCGTCTTCATCAACAAAGTCGACCGGCCCCAAGCCATGCCGGATGCAGCGGTAGACAAGGTGCTGGATCTCTTCCTGGAGTTGGGAGCCGATGACGACCAATGTGANTTCCCCTACCTCTTTGGCAGTGGCCTCGGGGGATTTGCTACGGCTGATCCGGCCAAGAGCGGTGACACCCTGCAGCCCCTGTTCGAGGCCATTCTTCGCCACACGCCACCCCCCGTGGGTGACGCCGGCAGGCCCCTGCAACTGCAAGTCACCACCCTGGACTACAGCGACTTCCTGGGCACCATTGCCATTGGCCGCATCCACAACGGCACCATCAACACCGGACAACAGGCAACNTTGATCCGCAGTGACGGCGCCATGAAGCGGAGCCGAATCAGCAAACTTCTGGGGTTTCAGGGCCTGAGGCGCCTGGAGATCGAGACCGCCACCGCCGGGGACATTGTTGCGGTGGCTGGTTTTGGCGGGGTCAACATTGGCGACACCATTGCCTGTGGCAACAGTCCCAACCCCAAAGCCTTACCGCTGATCAAGGTGGANGAGCCCACCTTGCAGATGACCTTCATGGTCAACGACTCCCCCTTTGCCGGTCAGGAGGGAAAGTTCGTCACCAGTCGTCAATTACGGGAACGGTTGACCAAGGAACTGCTCACCAACGTGGCCTTGCGGGTGAGCGATACAACGTCTCCNGACCGCTTCGCCGTATGNGGACGGGGAGAACTCCATCTGGGTATTTTGATCGAGACAATGCGGCGGGAAGGTTACGAGTTCCAGGTCTCCCAACCCCAGGTGATCTTCCGCACCATGGATGGGGACGTTTGCGAGCCCTACGAGACCATCGTTCTGGATGTGCCGGAAGCGGCAGTGGGCGGCTGCATTGAGCGTCTCGGCACGTGCAGGGGGGAAATGCAGAACATGGCCACATCCAGGGACGGTCGCTGTCAAATGGAGTTTGTCATTCCTGCTCGCGGCCTGGTGGGCTTTCGCAGCGACTTCATCCGCATGACCCGTGGAGAGGGCTTGATGAGTCACTCGTTTCTGGACTACCGCAAGATGGAAGGGGATCTGCAAGCCCGTCACACCGGGGTGTTGATTGCCTTTGAGACGGGTATGGTTACCGCCTACGCCCTCAGGAATGCGGAAGACCGAGGCCAGTTTTTTATTCGCCCGGGCACCAGAGTTTACAAAGGAATGATCGTGGGGGAACACACACGACCCCAGGATCTGGAGATCAATGTCTGCAAGACCAAACAGCTCACCAACATGCGTTCAGCGGGGGCGGAAGAGTTGGACACCTTGCAGACTCCCGTGGACATGACCCTGGAGCGGGCACTGGGTTACATCGGCCCCGGTGAGGTACTGGAGGTGACCCCTGAATCCATTCGCCTTCGCAAGCTGTCCAGCCGCAAACCTGTAAAACGTTAGATCCCGTTCNCCTTGCGCCTCCCATGGCGGCCTGTCCGGATGTTGCCCTTGCCTCGGCGCTAGCCCTCTTTGCACAGGAAGACTGGTATGCCTGCCATGATGCCCTGGAGGAACTCTGGCAGGAGAGNCCGGAATCGCGCCGCAGGCCTCTTCATACCCTGGTTCAGGTTGCCGTGGCCATGGTCCATTGGCAGCAGGGCAACCGCCGTGGCGCCACTTTACTCTGGGGCGAAGCCGTGGCACGCTTGTCCCACTGCCGTGATGAACTGGATGGGGTGGACCTGGTCCACCTCAACGAGCAAGGGCGGCGTTGGCTCCGCTTTCTACAGGCATCTCCTGGGGGCACGGTCCCACCGCCACCGCGATTGTGTCGCCCAGCCGGCAGTGAACCTCGTAAGGCAGACTAGACAAACAGGCTATCACGCACGCCAGTGGTGATCAATTTATCCAGTTTGTGGCCAACCTGGATGGTGCTGGTGATGGCTCTAGCAGCCACAGCAGCCTGGTCCGGCAAAGCTCAACCGTCCCACCAACCCTCCTCCTCCAGTTCCCTGCCGTCGGTGGCACGGACCACTGGCACCAACCCCGATGGTGATGGNCAAAGGTCGGAGGGCAGACGGATCAGCATCCGCTCCGACCAGCAGGAGATGAANGAAGAGGAAGGCATTCTAACGGCGGAGGGAAGGGTGCAGATCACTTACCCGGCCCATAACCTCACCGCCACGGCTAACCACGCCCAGTACTTCACCCGGGAGGGAAGGCTTGTCCTCAGCGGCAGCGTGGAGGTGAGACAAAAGGGGGGCAACAGCATTCGTGGTGAGCGGCTGGTGTATACGGAGCAGTCCCGGACATTTGTTGTGGAATCCAGACCAGGTGAGCAAGTGCATAGCATCTACGACCTGTCTTCTCCCAACCAGGAGGAATTGGCTCCATGAGCCTGGAGCTGAAGGGTATCAANCTGAGCCTGGCCGGTCGTCAGTTGATTCGATCACTGGACATGCATTTGGAACTGGGTGAGGTGGTGGGTCTCCTCGGACCCAACGGGGCAGGNAAGACCACCACCTTTAACCTGATCATCGGTCAGTTGCAACCGGACCATGGCGACGTTCTTTTAGACGGCCACTCCATCACGACGCTGACCATGCCCCAGCGGGCCAGGATGGGGTTGGGCTATCTGCCCCAGGAGGCCAGCGTCTTCCGCTCCCTCACAGTGCGGGAGAACCTGCTACTCGGCCTGGAGCAATCCCGATTGCCTGCACCGGAACGGCATCAACGGCTCAATCAACTCGTTGCAGATTTCCATCTGGAGCCTTTTCTGCAGCGGCGCGGCACCCAGCTCTCCGGTGGTGAACGGCGGCGGACCGAAGTGGCCAGAGCACTGGCTGTGGGTGCCCGTGGTCCCCGCTACTTGCTGCTGGACGAGCCTTTTGCCGGCGTGGACCCGCTAGCGGTCCATGATTTGCAGACCCTGATCCTGAGCCTCAAGCAGAAACAGGTGGGGCTGCTCATCACGGATCACAACGTGCGGGAAACCCTTTCCATTACAGATCGTGCCTATATTCTCAACGAAGGCGCCGTCCTGGCATCCGGTTCTTCCCAAGCTGTGGCCAGTGATCCGTTGGTCAAGCAGTACTACCTAGGCGAAAGCTTTACCATCTAATGGTTTCCCTGCCCCCTCTGACTCGTCGTCTGAGTCTTCTGGATCGCTGGCTCTATGGCGAGTTACTGGGTCCGTTGATGTTTGCGGTCGGCATCTTCAGCTTGCTGCTGGTGACCGGTGACGTCCTGTTTGACCTGGTGCGCAAAGTGGTGGAGCGGGGTTTACCTGTTAGACCAGCACTTCATGTGCTCGTCCTGCAGGTGCCGGGCTTGATGGTCTATGCCTTGCCCATGGCCATGCTGCTGGGCACATTACTGACCTACAGCAGGCTTTCCAGTTGCAATGAACTCATTGCGCTACGCAGTGTTGGCGTGCCCACCAAGCGCTACGTACTGCCCGCAATGGTATTGGGGCTGCTCTTCAGCGTGGCCAGCTTTATGGTCAGCGACCTGGTGGTACCCAGCAGCAACCACAATTCCTTTGTGGTCCTGGAAACCGCCCTGGGACGGTCCATACCCAAAAGCAGCGGTGAGCACATCATCTATCCTCACCACGCCAGAATCTCCAATGCGGACGGTAGTTCTTACCGTAGCCTGGCGCAATTGTTCTACGCGCGTGAAGCCGTGGACGGTCATATGAAAGATATCATGGTGCTGGACATGAGCCGCCCCGGCACCCTTCAGGTGGTGCAGGCCCGCGAGGCCTACTTCGATCAGGATCAAGGCAGTTTGGTGTTTCTTGACGGCACGACCACCGCTCTCGCTGAGGACGGCAGTTCCCAGTCCAGGATGAGTTTCGAGGAGCAACTTTATCCCATTGGAGATACCCCTCTGCGTCTGGCGGAGATCCCCACGGATCCCGCCAACATGACTGTTGCCCAAACCCGTATGTCTCAGGTTCTGCTTGCCCAAACGGGCAATCTGCGCGAGGCCCGTAAGCTGAGTGTCCGTCTTCAGGAAAAGTTTTCGGTTCCGTTGAGCTGTCTGGTGTTCGCTCTTGTGGGTTCCAGCATCGGCGCCCGGTCCGTTGGTAATGCGCGGAGCCGCAGCAAGGGATTCGGCATCAGCCTCATTATCATCTTCGGCTACTATCTGCTCTCGTTTATCTTCAGTTCCTTTGGCGTGCAGGGGATTCTCTCCCCCCATCTCTCTGCCTGGACGCCGGTTTTCATTGGACTCACGGCAGGCTTGATTCTTCTTTGTCGCTCCAGTCGCTAAGGGGTTAGGATTCCGGCTCTAACCTGAAGATTCCCACAAGGCATCGGTGATGCCCATTGCGTTATTCACACCGACCGACCTCATTGCGGCCCTGGGCCTGGCGGCCCTGTTGTTGTTGCTGACGGCCTTGCCTGCAGCGTTCTGGGGTCTCATGGCAGGCGACCGTTTCCAGCGGCTGAGCACTGCCCTTGTAGCAGGAGCCAATCTTTTCCTGGCGGCGTTGTTGCTGCGTCGCTGGATGGACACGGGTCACTTTCCGGTGAGCAACCTCTACGAATCGCTGTGCTTCCTCAGTTGGTGTGCCAGCTTTACCCAGCTTGTGTTGATGCGCACCTCCCCTCACGCCTGGGTGCCTGCCTTGACAACACCCCTGGCCATGGGAACCTTGGCTTTTGCATCCTTTGCCCTGCCCCCTTCCCTGCAAGCGGCCAATTCCCTGGTGCCGGCCCTGCGCTCCAGTTGGCTGGTAATGCACGTGAGTGTGATCATGGCCAGCTACGGGGCATTGCTGGTGGGGTCTGCCCTGGCTGTGGGCGTGCTACTGGCAAATCGGGATCAAACCGTGGCAATTCGGGGGAGTTCGATCGGCAGCGGTGGGTTTCGCGCACCGACCATGGCCATGGGAGAAAATCTCACCCTCTGCAGCGAAACCTTCAGCCAGGCGGAACGCCTGGACAACCTGAGCTACCGCACCATCACGGTCGGCTTCCTGCTTCTCTCGATTGGTATCATCAGTGGCGCGGTGTGGGCCAACGAGGCTTGGGGAAGTTGGTGGAGTTGGGATCCCAAAGAAACGTGGGCACTCATCTGCTGGCTGGTGTATGCCGCCTATCTCCACACCCGCCTGAATCGGGGCTGGCACGGTCGTCGCTCAGCACTGCTGGCAGCCTGCGGATTTGTTGTAGTGGTGATTTGTTACATCGGTGTCAATCTTCTCGGCGTTGGCCTGCATAGTTACGGATGGTTTCTTGGTTCCTGACCCCCGCCGTGGCACTGGGTGCAGTCACGGGACTTCTCACAGCAATTGCTACAACTGATCCTGCACAGGTGGCGGAGCCCATGCAGGGCAATCCCATGGAGGCCTACCAACAGATCTGCTACACCGAGGCCGCCCATCAGGGGGCTCCGGAAGCAATTGCTCAGGGAGCATGCCGGTGCCTCCAGCAACGGCTGGATGCCCTTGATCGGCCGCCCCGTGCTTTGGAGGATCTCCACGCGTTCACCAAAGAGAATCGCCTGGCCTGTGTGTTCCAGGCCATTCTCGAACTCTGAGCATCCTGGCTGGATCAGGGCTTTGATCAGGCTGCGGCCATAGCGGGGTTACGGCTGTTGCGGATGCCATCCATGGCGGTGGCGTAGTCCGCCGCTCCGAAAACCGCCGAGCCCGCCACCAATGCGTTGGCGCCAGCATCAACGACGCTCCAGGCATTGCTGGCCTTGACGCCACCATCCACCTCGATCCAGGGATCCAGGCCACGCTCATCACACATTTGGCGCAGCTTGCGGATCTTCTCCAGCGCTGAAGGTATAAAGCTCTGCCCACCGAAGCCGGGGTTCACCGACATGACCAACACCATGTCGCAGAGCTCAAGACAGTACTCCAGGCTGCTGAGGGAGGTGCCGGGGTTGAGCACAGCTCCTGCTTTTTTATCCAGCTCCTTGATCTGCGCCAGGTTGCGATGAAGATGGGGACAGGCTTCCACTTGAACATAGATGTGGTCAGCGCCTGCCCTGGCGAAATCCGGGACATACTTCTCCGGCTCCACGATCATCAGATGAACGTCCAGGGGCTTTTCGGTCACCGGGCGCAGAGCAGCCACCACCAGCGGGCCAATGGTGATATTGGGCACAAAGCGCCCATCCATCACGTCCACATGAATCCAATCTGCACCGGCCTGGTCCACGGCCCTCACTTCATCCCCCAGTCGCGCAAAATCCGCTGAAAGGATCGACGGGGCAATCACAAGGGGCTTGGGAGACATAGCGCTGCCGAAGTGGGGTGGGCTCGCCATCAGCCTAACCGGCGGTTGTGGCATGTCGCTGATAGACTCCACAGCGCTCCCGCCTCCAATGGAGGCGTGCATCAGACCTTTGCTTCAAAATCCGTGGACCGCAACCTGATTCAGGAACTGCTGGAAGTTGTCGAACAGGCGGCCATCGCGTCAGCCCAGCTCACCGGTCAGGGACGCAAGAACGATGCGGATGCTGCTGCTGTGGAAGCCATGCGCAAGCGCATGGGCACCATTCCCATGCAGGGCCGCATCGTGATCGGCGAGGGGGAACGGGATGAAGCTCCCATGCTGTACATCGGCGAGGACGTGGGTAGTGGCCACGGTCCCGGTGTGGATTTCGCCGTTGATCCCTGTGAAGGAACCAACCTTTGCGCCAATGCCCAGCCCGGCTCCATGGCGGTTCTGGCCGCCAGTGACCGTGGCGGGCTGTTCAATGCGCCGGACTTCTATATGAACAAGCTGGCCGCACCGCCAGCCGCCAAGGGCAAAGTGGATCTGCGCAAGTCACCCACGGAAAACCTCGGGATCCTGGCGGACTGCCTGGGACTGGCCACTGATGAGTTGGTAGTGGTGGTGATGGACCGCGCTCGCCACAAGAATCTGATCGCCGAGATCCGCAGTGCCGGCGCCCGCGTAAAACCCATCAGCGATGGGGATGTGAGTGCCGCCATTGCCTGTGGCTTTGAAGGAACCGGCACCCACTGCCTCATGGGCATCGGCGCGGCTCCCGAGGGTGTGATCTCTGCAGCGGCGTTGCGCTGCCTGGGGGGCCACTTCCAGGGACAACTGGTCTATGACCCCGCNATCGCCATGACCAAGGAATGGGCCGACCTCACCAGGGAGGGTAACCTGGCGCGACTGGCGGAGATGGGCATTACGGATCCNGACCGTGTCTACGGGGCGGAGGAACTGGCCAGTGGTCGGAATGTAGTCTTTGCTGCCAGCGGCATCACCGATGGTCTCCTTTTCCACGGGGTGAAGTTCGAGCCGGACTGCACCCGCACAAGCAGCCTCGTGATTTCCTCCCTGGATCACACAGCCCGTTTCACCAACACGGTCCACATCAAGGCGGGTGCCACCAAGGTGTCGTTGCGCTGAGACGCCAACGCCTTCCCCAAAAACCACTTCCCATGCACATTGCCGTCATTGGCCTCAGCCATCACACCGCGCCGGTGGAGGTGCGGGAGCGGCTCAGCATCACGGACGAGACATTGCCAAACTCCCTGAGGAGCTTGATGGCGGTGCAAGAAGTTCAGGAAGCGTCTATTCTCAGCACCTGCAACAGGTTGGAGATCTATACCCTCCTACGCCAGCCCGACGCAGGCATCGCCGCCATGGCTCGTTTCCTCAGCGACCGCAGCGGCCTGCCGGCCACGGCGTTGAAGCCCCATCTGTTTGTTCTTCATCACGCCGAGGCCATTGACCACCTGCTGCGGGTTGCCGCTGGCCTCGACAGCCTGGTGCTGGGAGAAGGGCAAATCCTGGCCCAAGTAAAAAAAATGGCGCGCCTGGGGCAGGAGCACAAGTCCACCGGCCCCATTTTGGGGAGACTGCTCAATCAGGCAGTGAGCACCGGCAAGCGGGTGCGCAGTGAAACCAGGTTGGGTAAAGGGGCCGTCTCCATCAGCAGTGCTGCGGTGGAACTGGCCCAACTCAAATGTGCTCAGGAGCAGGGGAAACAGCACCCTGTCAACCTCGGGGAGGAGACTGTGGCCGTTGTGGGCTGTGGGCGTATGGGGCGGTTGCTGGTACAGCACCTGGCAGCAAAGGGCTGCACAGCCCTCACCCTGGTGAACAGAACCACAACCCGGGCCGAAGCCTTGGCCAAGGACTTTCCCCAGCTCACCATTCGCTGCGTCGGCCTGGAGCAGTTGGCGGAAGAACTGGCAAGATCCTCCATGGTGTTCACCAGCACAGCAGCCAAAACGCCGATGCTCACCCGAGCCCTGCTGGAACAGTTAACGCCCATCCGTCGCCTCAAGCTTTTTGATATTGGTGTACCCCGTAACGTCACCGCCGATGTGGCAGCCGTGGATGGGGTGGAGGCCTATGACGTGGATGACCTGGAGGAAGTGGTGGCCCGCAACAGGGAGGCCCGCCAGGCCACGGCCAAGGTGGCCGAGGCGCTCCTGCGCCAGGACGCCGAGGACTTTCTCGCCTGGTGGGATGGTCTGGAAGCTGTTCCTGTTCTGAACCGGTTGCGGCGCACCCTGGACGAGGTGCGCGAACAGGAGTTGCTCAAGGCTCTCAGCCGCATGGGGCCGGATCTCTCGGCCCGGGAGAAGAACGTGGTGGAAGCCCTCAGCAAGGGCATCGTCAACAAGGTGCTCCACGGCCCCGTGACCCGGCTTCGAGGTCCCATGGAGCGGCAGAAGCGACTTCAGCAGCTTCAGGTTCTGTGTGAATTGTTCGACCTGAATCAAGTTGAGACGTCTTGATTCGTCTACCGGGTCTTGCCGTTTGCCCCCTCCATCAACGAAAGTGACGTTGTCAGCAGCGTGTCCATGAAGCGGGTCTTGGGAATCATCCTTGGTGGCGGTGCCGGAACCCGTCTCTTCCCCCTCACCAAGATGCGGGCCAAGCCGGCTGTTCCCCTGGCCGCCAAGTACCGCCTGATCGACATTCCAGTCAGTAACTGCATCAATTCGGGCATCAACAAAATTTATGTCCTGACCCAGTTCAACAGCGCCTCCCTCAACCGCCACCTCACCCGCACCTACAACCTCTCTGCAGGCTTTGGTCAGGGTTTTGTGGAGGTTCTGGCAGCCCAGCAAACCCCGGAAAGTCCCAGTTGGTTTGAAGGCACCGCCGATGCAGTGCGCAAGTACAAGTGGCTCTTCCAGGAATGGGACGCGGATGAGTACCTGATCCTCAGCGGTGATCAGCTTTACCGCATGGACTACGGCGCCTTTGTGGCCTCCCACCGTGCCCTGGGGGCAGATATCAGCGTGGCGGCCCTGCCGGTCACCCCGGGTCAAGGCCAGAGCTTTGGCCTCATGCGCACGGATGCCTCACGGCGCATCCTGGAGTTCCGCGAGAAGCCTCGCGATGACGCCCTGGCGGAGATGCGGGTGGATACCGCCGTCTATGGGCTCTCGCCAGAAGAGGCCCGGGACAAACCTTATTTGGCCTCCATGGGCATTTACGTCTTCAGCCGGCAGGCCCTGTTCGATCTGCTGGATCAGAATCCCTCAGCGACGGACTTCGGCAAGGAGATCATCCCCACGGCCTTGCAAGGCCATGATCTGCGGGCCTACCTGTTCAACGACTACTGGGAGGACATCGGTACGATCCGGGCGTTTTATGAAGCCAACCTGGCCCTGACCGACCAGCCTTTGCCAGCGTTTTCTTTTTACGACGAGGACTTCCCCATTTACACCCGTCCCCGTTACCTGCCCCCCACCAAGCTGCTGGATAGCCATGTGACCGAGTCCATCCTCGGGGACGGCTCCATCCTGAAATCCTGCAGCATTTATAAGTGTGTGCTGGGGGTGCGTAGCCGCATCGGGACCGGCGCCGTGCTGCAAGACACCCTGACCATGGGCAGTGACTCCTACGAGTCCAACGCCCAGCGGGAGGCAGTGCGTGCCAAGGGAGGCATTCCCTTGGGTGTGGGCGACGGCTCCACGGTGAAGGGGGCCATCCTGGATAAGAACGTACGCATTGGCAGCAACGTTCGGATCGTCAACAAGGACCGCATCGAGGAAGCTGATCGTCCCGAGTTGGGCTTCTACATCCGCAGCAGCCTGGTGGTGGTGATTAAAAACGCCACCATTCCCAACAACATGGTGATCTGAACGTGGTTCAGCCGCTCAACGCGCCGAACTCTTAGCAGTCCCTTAAGGCCAATCCGGCCAAACTGTTCCTAGTTCACCAACACGTCATGAGCAAGGCGCACTTTGGCCTGGTTGGCCTCGGCGTCATGGGGGAAAACCTGATCCTCAACGCCGAGCGCAACGGCTTCAGTAGTGTGGTCTACAACCGCACCCGAGAGAANACGGACGCCTTCATGGCGGGTCGTGGATCCGGCAAGGACATTCAAGCGGCCTACACCCTGCCGGAATTTGTCCAGCAACTGGAACGCCCCCGCCGCATCCTGATGATGATCAAGGCAGGCGCCCCCATTGATGCCACCATTGACACCCTGGCGCCCTTTCTGGAGAAAGGGGACCTGGTCATTGATGGCGGCAATTCCCTCTACATGGACACGGAGCGACGGGTGAAGGCTCTGGAAAGCCGCAGTTTCGGGTACATCGGGATGGGGATCTCCGGAGGAGCCAAGGGCGCCCTGGAGGGACCCAGCATGATGCCCGGGGGCACCAGGGAGGCCTACCAGGCCATCGCCAGCCTGGTGGAAACCATGGCCGCTCAGGTGGAAGACGGTCCTTGTGTGGACTACATGGGTCCCGGTGGAGCTGGCCACTTCGTCAAGACCGTTCACAACGGCATTGAATACGGTGTGGAGCAGATTCTGGCGGAAGCCTACGACCTGATGAAGCGTGGCGCCGGCCTCAACGGTCATGCGATGGCCGAGGTGATCGGCGCCTGGAACCAACTGGAGGAATTGAGTTCCTACCTGATGGAAATCATGGAAGTGTGTCTGCGCACAAAAGATCCGGACAGTGGTTCCCACCTGGTGGAAAAGATCCTGGACGTGGCCGGTCAGAAAGGCACGGGCGTCTGGACGGTGATCAGCGCCCTGGAGATGGGGGTGGCCGTGCCCACCATCTATGAATCCGTCAACGCACGGGTGCTGAGCTCCCTGAAGGCAGAGCGGGTCAAGGCCAGTACCGTTCTGGCTGGTCCCCCCGCCACGTCCATGGCGCTGGGCAGTGTGGAGGATGCCATGGCGCCTCTGCGAGACGCCGTTATCCTCGGCGTCATCACCAGCTATGCCCAGGGGCTTGCCCTGCTGCGGCGCGGCTCGGAGCGGCACAACTACGGCCTGAACCTCACCGGCATCGCAAAAATCTGGAAAGGAGGCTGCATCATCCGCGCCAAGTTGCTGAGCCGGATTCAGAACGCCTTCCGCGAGAATCCCCACCTGCCCAACCTGATGGTGGATCCCTGGTTTATCCAGCAAATCAATGCACGGCTGGACAACCTGCGCACCGTTGTGCAGTTGGGCGCCCATGGGGGCATCCCCCTCCCGTGCCTCTCGGCGGCTCTGCACTACATCGACAGCTACCGCTCACCTCGACTCCCCCAGAACGCGGTGCAGGCCATGCGGGATTGCTTCGGATCCCACACCTATGAACGGGTGGACCGTGAGGGGAGCTTCCACACGGAGTGGCTGGCATGACCCACTACCGCATCCAACGCAGCCCGGACAAAGCAGCCCTGGCGCAAGCCGCTGCCACCGCCATGGCCGCGGTGATCCGTGGCACCACCGCCAGGCAGCTCCGCTGCGTCGTGGCTCTGGCAGGGGGGAGCACGCCAGAGGCCGCCTACGGCCACCTGGGGCAAGAGGACTTGCCCTGGAAGAGGGTAGAACTGGTGCTGGGGGACGAGCGCTGGGTGGATGCCCAGGATCCTGCCAGCAACGCCCGCATGGTACGCCGCTGTCTGCTCAGTGGTAGCCGCGCCCACCGGGCACACCTTCACCCCGTTCCCACCCACATGCCCAGTCCCGAGGCCGGCGCCATGGCCTATGGGGATCTTCTCCANACACTCTGCCCTGGCCAACCGCCCCAACTGGATCTGGTGCTCCTCGGCCTCGGCGACGACGGTCACACGGCATCNCTCTTCCCCGGCACAGCCGCCGTGGANGTCAAGGACCGGTGGGTCACCGTGGGTTGGGGGAAGGATCTGCCTCGGNTCTCCATGACTGCCCCCCTACTCAGTGCTGCTCGGCAGGTGATCATCCTGGTGGCTGGCGCCGCCAAGCGTCAAGCTCTACAGCGGCTGCTGGATACCGATGAAGATCCGGCGCGCACCCCCGCCAGGCTGGTGGCTCCGAAGGGAGAGGTTCTGGTTCTCTGTGACCAGGCAGCTTTGCCCGTGGATTAATGTCCCTTTCCAGGCTATATCTCGGGAAGATCTAACGCAGGGGCTCTCATGTAACTGTGAGCAAAGTAAAAATTACAGAATTGATGTCTTCCGGTTTGGTGTTTCTTATTGTAACCAAGAGTCCTGGTTTAAGGTTTTCTGTCGCAGTTAAACAAGCAAATGGCCACTACCATAGCAGACGGCGCAGATGGTCCGTTCACCCAACGTCGGAAGACAGGGTGTCGGGGATGACCACCAGGACCTTGGGGCTTCAGGCTGCCACAGAGGTAAATCGTTTGTACACTAAGCGGAGTTGCACCGGCACGATGCATCCCAAGCTCATCTGGTACCTGAAGGCGCAAGCAGGCGTGTTATTACTCCCCGCGGGATTGTGTCTCTTTGGCCAGGCCGTCATGAATAAAGGCTCAGGCGAGCCCTG
>JGI24795J26692_1000645_pt1 | contig 20131 bp, 10 predicted proteins | sample PinacodermBB_FD_26692 | JGI IMG/M metagenome (IMG submission 26692)
CCCCGCCGGCTGCCGCCGAAGGCGGCCAGAGACACGTGCCGGCCAGAGGCCGGCTCCTCCCCGTTTCAGTCGCGGTACGCTGACGAACGTCAGAGACATAACATTTGATAGGCACCATGTTCGACCCCACGGACACTCTGTAGTAGAGTGCGTCGCCGTGGCGACGTTCACTCTTCAAGAAGGAACCCGGGTCGACATCGAGGCCGAGGTACGCCGCCTTCGCGGCCGGCTCGGGCTGACCCAGGAACAGTTCGCCGATCGGCTGGGCGTTTCGACGATTACCGTCCACCGTTGGGAGTCCGGACAATCGCGTCCCCGGCGGCTCGCGGTCGAGAAGCTGGCGCAACTCCAGCAGGAGGCCGCGGCTGAGGCGTCCGAAGCGCGGCCCATGCGAACGCTGCGTCCGGCGGCGCGCGCGGGCGTTGGCCTGGATTTCGCGGGCGATCCGGAGGCGGTGCTCGCGGTGGCGGACGCGCTCCGGCTGTCGTTCGGGCGGCAGTTCAACCCGGCGTTTGCGATCGAGACGTCGCGCATCGATCCGCTGCTGCACCAGCGCTTCGCGGTCTACGAGCGGATGCTGAAGCAGGATCCGCTCCGCTTCCTGCTCGCCGACGATGCCGGTGCCGGCAAGACGATCATGACCGGCCTCTACGTCCGCGAGATGATGTCGAGAGAGCGGCTCGACCGCGTGTTGATCGTTCCTCCCGCCGGCTTGGTCGGCAACTGGCAGCGCGAGCTGTGGAACCTCTTTCGGCTGGACTTCCGCATCGTCGCCGGCACCGACGTGAGGACGGAGAATCCGTTCCGCGGCGCCGGCGGGGACCGCGTGATCGTGTCGCTGGACACGCTGGCCGGCGACACGATGTTCGACGTTCTCCGGCGGGCCGGTCGCGGCTACGACCTGGTCGTTTTCGACGAGGCGCACAAGCTGAGCGTCCACGCGAGGGGCAACCGCATAGACAGGNCCCGCCGCTACAAGCTGGCGGAAGCACTGGCGGTCGGCGCGGGCCGGGAAGGCAGGTTCGGCGGTCTTGGCTGGTCGGCCCGTCATCTCCTGCTTCTTACCGCCACGCCGCACATGGGGAAGAGCCTTCCGTACGCATGGCTGTGGCGATTGCTCGACGCCCACGCCTTCGGCGCGGTGGAGGCCGTTCGCCGGGCTTCGCGGTCCACACGCGACCGGCACTTCCTTCGTCGCACGAAGGAGGAGATGACCGGCTTGGACGGTGGACCGCTCTATCCGCCGCGAGTGTGCGACACCTTCAGCTACCGCCTGAGCGAAGGCGAGAACGGCGAGCAGAGCCTCTACGACCGGACCACGCACTACCTCGACGAGTACTACGGCCGCGCCTTGGACAATCAGCCCGCTGTCGAACTCGCAAAGACCGTGTTCCAGCGACGGCTAGCCAGCTCGACCTGGGCTCTGCTCCGTTCGTTCGAACGGCGCATCGAGAAGCTGACGCGGACCGCGGAGGCGATCGAGAACGGCGAACTCACCGCCGAGTTGCTACTGCAGAGACAGCGCCGCCTGAGCGAGCGGCACCGCCATGACTACTTCGACGACACGGCGGCGGACGACGACATGGCCGCGGACGGCTGGGCCGAGGGCAACGAGGCCTACGAGGACGCCGTCCTCGGGGCGGTCACCATGGTCAGCGCGGAGGAGTTGCGGCGGGAGGCGGCGCAGGTCGAAGACCTGGCTGGGCAGGCACGCCGGCTGATCGCCTCCGGCACGGAAACCAAGTTCGAGCAGCTCCGTCAGGTGCTGGAGGATCCCGACTGGAAGGATGAGAAGTGGCTCATCTTCAGCGAACACCGGGACACCGTGGATCACTTGGTGCGGCGCTTGGAAGGGCTTGGCTACAGGGGCCACACGGCACAGATCCACGGCGGCATGGACTGGAGGGAGCGGGACCGTCAGGTGGGGGCCTTCCGGCGGTCGAACGGTGCGCGCTACATGGTCGCCACCGATGCGGCCGGCGAGGGCATCAACCTGCAGTTCTGCCGGCTGATGGTCAACTACGACATCCCCTGGAACCCGGCGCGGCTGGAGCAGCGGATGGGCCGGATCCACCGCTACCGCCAGCGGTCCGAAGTCCGGATCTTCAATCTCGTCGCGGGCAGCACCCGCGAGGGCAGGGTGTTGCGGGTGCTTCTGGACAAGCTCGAGGCGATTCGGGAGGAGCTCTCATCCGACAAGGTGTTCGATGTGGTCGGCCGCCTGTTCGAGGGCGAGTCTCTGACCCGGTTCATGGCCCGCGCGACGAGCGAAGAGGGCGAGCGGCGGGCAGTCGAGCGGGTCGAGCAGGCCCTTGACACTTCCCGGGTGAAACGGATCGACGAACGGGACGCGGACATCTACGGCCTGTCTGAGGCCGCGGTGACCGGGGAGGATCTGCGTCCCGAAGTGGAGAGGGAGCGCTACCTGCATCTGCTTCCCGCGCATGTGCGGCGCTTGGTCGAGCGGGGCGCTCGACTCCTCGATCTCGACATTCACGGTGACCTGGACGACCGCTTTACGTTGACGCCTCGCCGATCCGGCGCTCTCGATGCGTTGCTACCGGCGCTCGACGCCTATCCCGCCGACGCGCGCGAGTGGTTGACGGTTCGCCGGCCGCAGGATGAAGACTCCGGAATCTGGCTTCACCCCGGGGAACCGCTGTTCGACGCCCTGTGCGAGGAGATTCGCTCGCAATTCATGAACGACGCAGTTCGGGGAGCGATCTTCGTCGACTCGATGGCCGAAGAGCCCTACCTGCTTCACTTGGCCGAGCTGTGGGTCGAGCAGGAAGCTGCCCCTGGTCGAAGCGCCGGGCGCCGGGTGGTGGAGCGGCGTCTCGTCGCTTTGCAGCAGCGGGCCGAGGAGCCATCCGAGCAGTGCCCCGTAGAGAGAGTCCTGTTGCTCACTCCGACTGGGCTCGCGCCAGGAATGGCGCCGCTGGCGCCTCGGGCGCTCGACCTCCGGGCCCGAGCCGGTTCCTCCCTCGGCGTCCTTCTCGGGGAACTGACAGGGAATCTGCAGGGAGAGCGGGAAGCGGACTTGCCTGAACTCCGGCGGCGCTCCGCTGTTGGCTTCGATCTCCGGGCGTCCGAACTGGCGTTGCTGCGGGCAAAGCTCGTTCGGAGAGGTCGAGGCACGGCCGACCGCGGAGGCGAGGAGCTGGAGGCGGTCAAGGCGGAACAGAAACGGCTGTCGACCGAACGCCAGCTCGCTGTGGAGCGGATCGAGGCAGAGCCGCGACGGATCCTTCCGGGCGGCTACCGTTTCCTGCTTCACGCACTCGTCGTTCGCCCGGAGGATGCAGGGCCTGCCGCCAGTGCCGAGCAGCTCGACGAGGCGGTGGAAGAGCTCGCCGTCCGCATCGCCGTCGAACGGGAGCGATCCCGAAACGCCACCGTTCAAGACGTCTCCAAGCCCGCCCTTGCCCGTGCCGCAGGGTTGCCGGACTGGCCCGGGTTTGACCTGCTCTCCACCCTCCCGAGCGGCGAGCAGCGGTGCATCGAAGTCAAGGGCCGGGCCGGTCGGGCCGGGGTCCCGATCCAGGCGAACGAATGGGCGCAGGCGTGCAAGCTAGGCGGCGGCTACTGGCTCTACGTCGTACTCGACTGCGCGGGCACGACGCCCGAGCTGTTGCGCGTCCGCGACCCGTTCCACAAGCTGCTTGCCAGCGAGCGAACGAGAGCGCAGTTTGACGTGTCGCTGGGTTCGTTGATCGAGGCGGCCGAAACCGAGACGCCCGGGCGGCGCGATGTCGCGCCGCCCGCGAGCCGGCCCGAGCGTCCGTCGACGGGCGCCCGGATGGACTGAATCAACAACGTCGGAGGGGACCGAACCAATGAGAAAGGAACGCATCAAGATGGGACTCACCCACGTTCAGGTCACCGTTCGCAATCCCGCCGACATCGCCCGGAGCTGGGAAGGACGGTTCCTGGTCGACACGGGCGCAATCGACTGCCTCATACCGCGGGAGCGGCTGGAGCAGATCGGTCTGCGGCCCCGAGGCCGGCGGACTTACGAGTTGGCCGACGGTCGCCAGGTCGACATGGACATAGCAGTTGCCCAGTTGGAGTTCATGGAGGAGATCGTCGGCGCCACGATCCTCTTTGGAGAAGAAGGCACGGAACCGCTGCTGGGAGTGACCGCGCTGGAGTCGCTGGGCATCGAGGTCGATCCGATGAATCAGCGACTCAGGAAGCTGCCGTCGATACGGTTGAAGTCCGTCGACGGGCCGCCGAAGTGGCTGCGCACGTCCGGCGCCCGCGATGAGGCCGCGGGAGTCCCGGCCGATCACGCCAGGGCGTCCGCTCCGTTCGGCGCACTCCCCGAAGGCGCCGAAGGCGGCGCGCCATGAGCGTGTTCGAGGTTCCCGTGGTGCTGCTCGACGCGGTGGAGGAACACCCCAACGCCGACCGCCTGGAACTCGCCCGGGTGGGCGGCTATCGGGCCGTCGTGCCCAAGGGCAAGTACCGGGCCGGCCAGCGGGTCGTCTACATCCCGGAGAACGCGATCGTTCCGGAGGCGTTGCTGCGGCGAATGTCCCTGTGGGACGAGGACGCCGGCAAGGGCCGGCTCGGCGGCAAGAAGGGCGACCGCGTGCGGCCGGTCAGGCTGCGCGGCGAGCTCTCGCAGGGTCTCGTGTTCGAGGCCGACGCGGACGCGGCGGTCGGCGAAGACGTAGGGGCGCGGCACGGCATCACGAAGTACGTGCCGCGAGTGCCGACCTCGATGTCGGGCCAGGTGACGGCCGTGGGCGGCTTCCTCGTTTCCTACGACATCGAGAACATTCAGAAGTACCCGGACGCTTTGGTGCCTGGGGAGACCGTCGTGGTCACGGAGAAGCTGCACGGAACCTACGCCTGCTTCAGCCACGTTCCGGCGCCCTGGGCCGCCGGCCTCCCGGAAGGACTGCCGAACGGCAACGTGCTGGTCGCGTCGAAGGGATTGGGCGCCAAGGGTCTGGCCTTCACGGACGCCGAGGAGAACCGGACCAACCTGTACCTGCGAACGTGGAAGGAGCAGTTGCGTGACACGGGCGTCTGGCGCCGGGTCGAGGAGGGCGCGGAGCAGCCCGTCCACATCATGGCCGAGATCTTCGGCCGCGGCGTTCAGGACCTCCACTACGGCGTGGCGCCTCCTTCGCTCCGGGTCTTCGATGTGTTCGTCGGGACGCCGGCGACCGGCTCGTTCCTGGACCACGATGCGTTCCAGCGGATCACCGACGCCTGGGGTCTCGAACGCGTGCCGGAACTCGCGACGGCGCCGTTCAGCGAGGAACTGGTCGCCGAGCACCGAGACGGCCCCGACACGATCTCGGGATCTCACATGCGGGAAGGCATCGTCATCGCGCCGAAGCGGGAGCGCGAGGACCGGCGCCTGCCCAGGGACCGGGTCAAGCTGAAGGCCGTCAGCCCGGACTACCTGCTTCGCCGCGGGAACCGCACGGAGTACGAATGAGGCTGGGGGGCCACGGCCAGGGGCCGGGTGAGTCCCTCGCGAGATGTGATTTGACCCGTGGCGCTCGGGATTCGAGCGACGCCGCTCTGGTGTCCGGAAGAACGGGATGCGCTAGATTCTCGCCGCGTGGCCCGCAGGCTCCTTGGTGCCGCGGTCTTTCGACCCACTCGGACATGACCCGAAATGACTGACCGCACGGGATCGGATCGGTACATCATGCGGATTTCACGCATGACGGTGGACAAGCTCGGGGTCCGCCTGTACGACCGCGTGAGCGCGGTTGTCGCCGAACTCGTGGCCAATGCGTACGACGCGGACGCCGAGAATGTCGTGGTTCGAGTCCCGCTCGCGACCCTTCTGGCGCGCAAGAACCTGGAAACAGGCGAGGTGGAAGGCTACGGCCATGTGATCGAAGTCGTGGACGACGGGCACGGAATGACCCCGACAGAGGCCAACGGGCACTTTCTGCGGGTCGGGAAGGATCGTCGGGCCGACCCGACTCAGGGCAATCGTTCCAGGCGGAAACAACGCTCGGTGATGGGGCGGAAGGGCATCGGCAAGCTAGCTCCGTTCGGTATCTGCAAGCGTATTGAAATCCTCTCCGCCGGAGGCGAAAAGACGGACCGTGGCTACCCGGTCTCCCACTTCGTCATGCCCTACGACCGGATCCTGGCCGACGAGGATACGCCGGTCCCGATGGAAGTAGGTGACCAGGATCGGACGTATCGGCCCAAGCCGGGGACGACAGTCCGGTTGATCGACTTCCTGCCGAAGCGGGTTCCAAATCAAGAGACGTTCCATCGGCAGATGGCGCGACGATTCGGCCTCCGCCAGCCTGACTTCAAGGTCAGCGTCGAAGACACACGGAATCCCACGGAGAATCCGCCGTTTGAGATCGGAGCTCTTGAGATTCCGCTCATGGAAGGCACGAGGGTCGACGTGTCCGAGGAACCGGTGCCACTTTCGAGTCAACAGCGTGAGCTTCCGGTCTCGGGTTGGATGGGACTAGCCAAGGGCGCCTACAAGAATGAGGAAATGGCTGGCGTCCGTATCTATGCTCGTGGGAAGATTGTGGCCACAACCAGGGCTTTCGGCCAGGCCGCAGGGTTCACCGGCGAGTTCACGCTGCGTTCCTACCTCGTAGGCGAGATCCACGCCGAATGGCTAGACGAGGATGAAGGGGAAGACCTCGTTACCACGGACCGACAGGACATTCTGTGGGAATCCGACTACGGGCGAGCCCTTCGAGAGTGGGGTGCTGAGTGGATCAGAAGGATCGCGGCGGCTTCCCGCAAGCCTCGGCGAAAGAGGGTCGAGCAGCTCTTCTTGGAGGTGTCTGGGCTGGAAGAAAAGGCCAAGGGCCGCTTCGCCGATAGTGACATCGTTTCCACGGCTCTGGACTTCGGTAAGCAGATCGGCCGCTTCGCCGCGGAAGACGAACTCAGTGACCAGGAGTATGTGGATGGCCTCGTTCAGGTCGTCCTCTCCGTCGCCCCGCACAAGGCGCTCATGGACGCCTTCGAGTCCTTCAACCAGGAGATGTTCGGCGATGAAGGCGGGATCGACTCCCTGCTGGATCTGTTCTCAAAGACAAGAATCGCGGAGATGGCCTCGTACGCGCAGATCGCATACGAGCGCGTCAGGGCGATCCGAAAGCTGGAGAATGTACTTCAAGAGGGTGGGGAGGAGGCTGTACTCCAGCGGGTCGTCGCCGAGGCTCCGTGGCTGATCGACGCGACCTGGACGCCAGTCACGGCGAACCAGAGCCTCAAGTTGTTCGCGAGGAAGTTCTCAGCGTACTATGGCCAGCGACACGGCGAAGAGGTGACTTTCTCCATCGAGCATGGTGGCAGACGACCGGACTTCACTCTCGTCAACCTCGGCCGCAGGCTTCACATAGTTGAGATCAAGGCTGTGCAGCATCGTTTCGGCAACGCGGACTGGGATCGACTTCACAACTATCTCGAGGCGTTCCGAGACTTCTTTGACGAGAACCCCGAGCTCGCGTCTGAATTCTCCGGCGAGTGGGTGGTTGACTTGGTTTGCGACGCTGTACGGATTTCGGATCGAGACAAGAACACGGCTTACAGGTACTGGAACGACACGGAGCGCCGGATCGAGCGGATCTCCTGGACGGACTTCCTTGCGCGCGCTGTACGGGCGAATGAGACCTTTCTTGCCGCGGAGGATCGGGTCCGCGAGGAGAGGAGACGCTTGGACAGCGATTCGGACCCCTCGTGAAGGCTGTCAGCCTTTTCTCGAACTGCGGTGCCGGCGATGTTGGATTTGCGGGCGCAGGCTTCCGGTTCTGTGTTGTCTCGGAGTTGGTCGAGAGACGCTTGGAGGTCCTGAGGCTGAATCATCCTGCCGCTGTTGCAGTCCTTGGGGATCTCCGGAGAACTTGGCCCCTCGTGGTCGATTCCTTCCGAGAGGCCCACGGATCGGAGGCCCCTGTACTGCTATCTGGCTGTCCTCCTTGCCAGGGCATGAGTTCGGCCAGAAGCGGCCGAGGGAAAGAGAACGACCCGGACGCGGGGTCACGGGACGGTCGCAATCTACTCGTGCTGCCGATTGCTGAAGTGGCGAAGGAGCTGCGGCCGATCTTCGTTGTGGTGGAGAATGTGCCCGCCTTCTTGCGGCGAAGGGTCTGGGATCCAGACAGCGCCACACCGTGCTCTGCCGCGAAGATCCTCTGCAAGCGACTGGAATCTGAGTACCGCGTGTACGCAACGGTGGTCGATCTTTGCGAGTATGGAGTTCCCCAGCATCGTTCGCGCGCGTTTCTGACCTTCGTGAGGAAGGACGCCGACGCCCTTGGCGTCTTGAGGAGGACCGGGAGTACACCGTTTCCCGCTCCTACGCACGGAAGCCCGGATTGCCCGGCCTTTGTGACGATTGATGATGCCCTGCGTGAATCGCGGCTGCCCGGACTTGACGCCGGAGCCGCTGAGACGGCCGGTTCGGAGGACCATCCGATGCACCGGGTTCCCGTTTGGCCTGACCGGAGATACGAGATGGTCGCCGCGATACCGCCCGGAAGCGGCCGCAGCGCCTGGGACACTGACTATTGTGGACGATGCGAGACGAAGGAGATTGCCTTGACCGAGGCCGTGTGTCCGAAGTGTGGGAGTCCGATGCTTCGACCGACCGTACGCGAGGGTGATGGCTCGTGGCGATTGATCAGGGGATTCCGTAGCTCCAGCTACCGGCGTATGGATCCGGCCCGTCCGGCAGCAACCGTAACGACCGCGAGCGGGCACATTGGTAGCGATCGAACACTGCATCCTTGGGAAAATCGCGTTCTCAGCCCCGCCGAATGTAGTTGGCTTCAGACGATCCCGAGCAGCTTTCAGTGGGGCGACTCAATGGAGAAGTGGGGGCACACCGGTGTGCGTCAGATGATCGGCGAAGCAGTTCCACCGCGGTTCACGATGCTTCACGGCGAGGTACTCGCGGCCTTGGCGGAGGGTCGCGAAGGGCCACAAACCCTCTCTCAGGAAGACGGGCGGTGCAAAAAGGCGTTAGCGAAGCTGGGCTACGGGGGAAGAGAGACGCCGTCTACTGCGGAGGCGGCAGCGTCGGAGGTCTTCGGTGATGGCTGACCGATAGCTACAGGAGACTGCATGAGTTGGTTCACAAAGATTCGGAGCGCTGACACCGATTCGTTTGAAGGCAGGATTCTCCTTCTAGTCTTGGACAAACTTCTGATCGGCGCGATCATCGCAGTGGCTCTAGGGGTCTACGACAGGTACAGAACGGTCGATCAGAGAGGATTCGAAAAAGAGATGGTTGATGTCCAAGTGGACTTTGAACGCACCCGACTAACTAGAGAGATCCTGCCACACATTCTCGACAAGCGTACTGACGTAGTTGCTCGTGGCCATATCCTATCTTCCGCGTTGTCTGCCGGCCACCTTGACGCTGGAGCGAGCATTGACGTCGCATCCGCACTTCTTGATCAAGGCATACCCGAAAGCCAATTTATCCGTGTGGCGAAGCGCGCATTACCAGAGGGCCTCGAGGCGGTAGCTCTGCATGGGGCGCGTCTCCGGGCTGAAGCGAAGCGTCTCGGCACATCCGATCTTGGGTGGGCCGTCGAAGCCGTGGAACTGACCCCAGAGGGTTGGCAATACGCTCCTGCACCGTCTCTGACGCCAGAACTTCAGGCTATTCAGAAAGAGAGGCTGCTTTGGGGCAGAGTGCTGCGGGCGGCCATGCCACATGCTAGCGAGACTCAGGAGGAGAGGATAGCTACGCAGGAATTCTTGGCAACGCATGCCAGTTCGCTGTACTTCCTAGTGTACGGAGCCGAGTCGGGTACATTTGAAGAGACAGAGCTGACTGGAGGAAGGCTCTTGGGCCTACTGACGGCACTAGAATGTGTCATCACCGATGTGGGAGCTACTCGAGAGGCAGCGGACTACGTGGGTGCTGAACTAGCGTCTCTTGACCTTACTACTACAAGGGATCTGACGTTCGCCCTAGCGTTGGTTGAGTTGATTCGGGAGTACGGTCGGGGGTCGGACTCCCAAACTGCGCGGATAGCGCCGGAAATCTCTGTCCATCTGGCGAGATTACTGGTTGATGACAGTTTCCTTCATCGGGTGCCGTGGATATCAGACGACGCGTCGGCCGAGGAGCGCCGGCAATGGCTGCTGGAAAGACCGGCGGCGGGCCGGCACGGGTCGCTCCAGTTCGCAGCGGGTGAGGTTCTTACGCGCATTGGGAGCCGAGCAGGCGGCGCAGAAGATGTCCTCATCCCCTACACAGGGCGCCTCGTGCGCGATGTCGAGGAGGCGAGGGGGGACGCGGTGGGGCTCCTGGCAGCCCGGCACGGGAAGCACTTGCCACGGTTTGCCGTGGCTGTACTAGGGGCGATGGATACGGCGGCCTCGAGCTCGGCGGTTCAAGAGGTGAGGGAGCTGGATCCGGAGAAGCTAGCCGAGTTCTTCGGCATCGTCTTAGAACTGGAGGCCCTTTCTAGCGGGACCACGGTACCAAGATGAAGCCGCAAGAGACACTCTCGAGGAGGCAGAGGAGGCCCATGTACGAGGGTGTGTTGGCAATGGCGGACTTTGGGCGAGCGGCGCTGGGCAGGTCGGCGAACTCAGGTAGAGGACCGCGGCTAGGGAGGCGAGCTGACTGGTGGCCAAGCAACGCATCGAGCAAGCATGTCGCGGTAGTTTGCGGCCGTCGGTTCTCCCGTTCTAGGTGTTCCGGGAGCTTGGCCCGATGGTCTCGATCTTGCTGCTTTGGAGCCTCATGCCTCAACCGAGTAGCGTCTGCGGCGACAAAAGCAGCACTGGCGGTGGGATGTGCCCGATGTCAACTCGGAGTATGGCTGCGTCGGTTCGCTCGCGCTTTCTCAACTCAACGGCCTCAGCCCAAGGCGGGCCTGAGGGTTGCGAAACCGGGGCCCCAGCCCTTGCTCGGTGATGAAGGCACGAGGAAGAGGGGCGGCGCTTGACCGTCGTTGAGATGAGATTCGCTTGGTCCCGAAAGGGGAGCCGCGATGAGTGACAGTCACGCCGGGCGATGTGGCAGCCGAGAGCCCGGGCCCGATAGCCGTCTGATCGAGTCAGCGTTTCCCCTGCGTCAGGCCTCTCTGGATTCAGTCCACGAGAAGAACGTTCGGCACGGGCATATCTCGACTCTGCACATCTGGCCGGCGAGGCGGCCGCTGGCGGCCTGCCGGGCGGCGCTGTTGGCGACGCTCTTGCCGGACCCGGGGGACGCGGAAGGGCGACGGCGGTTGATCGCGCGAATCGGGGGCGAGGTGCGCCAACGGCAGACCCGAGCCGGAAAGCTCCGGGAGGAAACGGCCGGTGGGGTGCTCCACTGGGGCCGCGAGAGCGATCCCGAGGTCGAGAAGCTGCGCGAGGAGATCCGGGAGGCGTTCGGTGGCAGGGCGCCGCGGGTTCTCGATCCGTTCGCGGGTGGAGGGGCGATCCCTCTGGAGGCGATGCGGTTGGGTTGTGAGGTCACCGCGTCGGACCTGAACCCGGTCGCCTGGTTCGTCCTCCGCTGCACGCTGCACTATCCGCGGTTGGTAGCGGGCCAGCAGTTGCCACTGCCTGACTTCGCTGTGCGTGACCGCGACTTCGTCGAGGCGTGCCTCAAGGCGCGGGGCGTAACGAGGAAGGTCGCGCTGCGCGAGGAGCTGCGGCGGTTGGGCCACAGTGACGGCGACCCCGTGCAGGTCCGATCGGCTTTGCTCGACAGTTCCGCCGAACCGCGTGCTTCGGCACCGGGCGAATCCGCGGGTCCGGTGCTCCAGGCCGCGTTTCCCTGGCACCTTCGGGCATGGGGACGGCGGGTCCTGGCCGAGGCTCGGCGGGACCTTGCGAAGCGCTACCCGACCTACGCGGACTTCGAGCCGGTGCGCCGCAAGGGGCGGGCCAAGCGGGATGCCGAGATCCGATTCCCCGAGCAGCGTTTCAAGCCACGCTCTCCGCGGTTGCTTGAACCGGATGCCGATGGGAACGTCTCGGTCGCTGAGTTGAACACCGAGTTCGACCACGCCTACCTGGAGAACGAGGCGAATCCGCGCTGGGTCGCGAAGCCGACTGTCGCCTACCTGTGGGCGCGGACGATTCGCTGCGCGAATTGCCGCGCGGAAGTACCGCTGCTCAAGACTCGCTGGCTGTGCAAGAAGCCGGGCAAGCGGGTGCTTCTCCAGATGACGTCGCGGGAGGACGACTCCGGCGTGGACTTTGCGCTGGAACGCGACGTTCTGGAAGGCGAAGGGAATCCGGCGCGGCGTCGCGAGCACGATCTACGGCTTGGCGCGGGGACGATGAGCCGCAGCGGCGTGAAGTGCCCCTGCTGCCCTGCCATCGCGACAGCTGCCGATATTCGGATCGAAGGTGCGTCTGGCCGGCTAGGCGCTCGTATGACAGCGGTCGTTGTCGATGGACAGCAGGGCAAGGAGTACCGCCTTCCGACCGATGTAGAGATCGTGGCAGCGCGGGTTAACGAGGATGAACTGCGGGCTCTCTACGCGGAGGTGCCGTGTGGTCTTCCCGAAGAGCCTATTGATCCGGTGCGGCCGTCGCCCAACGCCCGCGGTGCTTCTGGACTACCGCGCTATGGCTTCGACACTTGGCGGAAGCTCTTCACAAACCGGCAGTTGTTGACCATAGGAACACTCTTGCGGACGATTCGGAGTTGTCCCGAGGAAACGGAGGGATACTCGGCGGCCTGGCAGGAAGCGCTGACAGCCAACCTGTCGTGCGTACTGAGTAAGCTAACCGACTACAGCAGCGCTTTTTGTTCGTGGCACAACTCGCGCGAGACCTTGGGCCATACGTTCGCTCGCTTCGCGCTTCCAATGGTGTGGGACTACTGCGAGGTCAACCCACTCTCTGGGAGTTCAGGCAGTTTCCAGAGCATGACGGAGTGGGTGGCGCGCTACATCGAGCATGGTATAGCGGCGGTCGCTGACTCGCCGAACGTGCTCCTACGCGCCGAGAGCGCCACTGGACTGCGAAGCCGAGAAGTCGATCTCATCTGTACGGATCCGCCTTACTACGACGCCATTCCGTACTCGGACTTGATGGATTTCTTCCATGTCTGGCTGCGACGTGCACTCCAAGGGCTCTCGCCTGGGACAGACGCCGCTTTCTCGGCACCGCTCGGTCCGAAGTGGAACGCGGCTGCGGCGGACCACAGAGGTGATGGCGAACTTGTCGATCAGCCAGGCCGGTTTGGCGGCGACGGTGTGGAGTCGAAGCGGGCGTATGAAGACGGAATGGAGTCGTCTTTCCGACGGTGCCGCGAGGCGCTTTCCGAACATGGGCGTCTCGTGGTGGTGTTCGCCAATAAGCAGCCAGACGCTTGGGAGACTCTGGTGTCTGCCCTCATTCGCGCTGGTTTCGTCGTTCGCGCCTCTTGGCCGATACAAACGGAGATGATCAACAAGGTTGCTGGAGGCGCTCGTTTGTCCTCCTCGATCTGGCTCGTCTGCCGGCGGCGGTTCGCTGACGCTAGGCCGGGGTGGGACGGTGCGGTCTTGACCGAGATGCGGTCCAACATCACGGAGAGCCTGCGACGGTTCTGGGATGCCGGCATCCGCGGGCCGGACTTCGTGTGGGCTGCAACCGGTCCCGCGCTCGAGGCGTTCAGTCGTCATCCGGTCGTCAAGAAGGCGGACTCGCCGCGGGAGACGCTGTCCGTGGCTGAGTTCCTGCGACAGGTGCGGCGCATCGTCGTGACCTTCGTAGTGAGCCGGCTGCTTGAGGCCGAGCCTGGCGCGCCGACGGAGCTCGACGACCTGACGACCTACTACCTTTTGCACCGCAACGACTTCGGGTTGGGACCCGCCCCCGTGGGCCCATGCATCCTCTACGCTGTATCGTGCAACCTCTCGGATTCCGATCTCGCCGGCGGTCTGGACTTGCTGGCGCGGGGCGCTTCAGCGGCGGCAACTGAAGCCTCTGACGAAGATGATGATGACGAAGGGCCGACCCCAACGACATCGGGGTCGGAAGCCCGGCTCAAGCCGTGGAACCGACGGGGAAACCGCGGCCTGGGTCAGCCCTCGGCCGACGGCGACCCACCCGCTCTCATCGACTGCGTACACCGGCTCATGCAGCTCTGGAAGACCGGCGAGCAAGGCCGCGTGGACCGCTACTTGGCCGATCGCGGCCTTTGGCGGCACGAACTGTTCGCGCGGGTCGTCCAGGCCGTCATCGAACTCGCCGCCGAAGGCTCTGAGGAGCGGTCGATCCTGGAATCGATCCAGAACCACTTGCAGGGCGGTGGCGCCGCCGCGCCGGCACCTCGTCAGCAGACCATGTTGTAGGTTCTCCCGATGTTCACTGCCCTCCGCCTGCGGAACTTCAAGAACTTCGCGGACGAGACGCTGCGGATGGGGCCGTTCACCGTGCTCGTGGGCGCGAACGCGAGTGGCAAGAGCAACGTCCGGGACGCGTTGCGGTGCCTGCACGGAATCGGCAGAGGCTACTGGTTGGCCGACATCATCGGCGGCCGCTACGGCGCTGGCGGCCAGGAGGAGTGGGTGCCGATTCGGGGCGCGGCCAATGAGATCGTCCGCTTCGCGGAGCACTCCTTCCGCCTGACCGTGAACATGGAGCACAAGTGGCTGGAGGAGTCTGGCAGGCAGTACTTCCGGCCGTGGGAGTACGACATCGAGGTAAGCCGGGAATCGAACGGCGCTGGGCCATTCCGCGTAAACAACGAGAGCCTCCGGTACATGGGCGAAACGACCTTCACCAGTCACCTCGATCAGGCAGATGTCGTCGGCGAAGAAGGGAATCGCGCCTACATGCCTATACGAGTGGCCGTCGAAGGCGAGCAGGCGAAGCGTGGGCTCCGCCTCAACGTGAATCGGGACCGCCCGGCGCTGTCGTTTGTCCGGGAATGCGCGGATGTCGCCCGTCACGACAAGGGTCAGGCCGAGTTGATGCAGGGCATGCTGGCCAACATGCGCTTTCTGGACCTCTCGCCCACGCGCATGAGGCAGTCCGCGTTTCCGGGCCAGACGGTGCTCGGCGACCGTGGTGACAACCTTCCCACGGTGCTCCAGGACCTCTGTGCCGACGACGAGAGACGGCGGATTCTGGTTGAATGGGCGCGCGAGTTGACGCCGATGGATGTGGAAGACTTTGAGTTTCCGGTCGATCCGACCACCGGCAGGGTCCAATTGGCACTGCGGGAGGCAGGTGGCAGGACGATTTCCTCCTATGCCGCCTCGGACGGGACGCTACGGTTTCTCGGCATGTTGGCGGCTCTGTTGACGGCCGATGAGTCGGCGTTGGCGGCGCTGGTCCACCCCGACAGGGCTGGCCTCTACGTTTTCGAGGAGATCGAAAGCGGCATCCATCCGTCGCGCCTACGCCTTCTGGTCGATCTGATCGAGAGCCAGACGGCAAAGGGCCACATGCAGGTCCTGGCGACTACACACTCCCCGGCTCTTCTCTCGATGGTGAGCGACGAAACGTTCAGGAACACCTCCGTCGTTTGCCGTCGCCCGGACACGAACGACGCCGTGATTCGGCCCCTTGCCGAACTGCCAGACGCCGAACGCCTGCGCGAGTCTCAAGGCCTCGGGCGACTCCATGCGTCTGGCTGGATGGAGGACGCCGTTTTCTTGGCTGGCGACGGAACCGACGGATCGTGAAGATCCTCGTCGTCCCCGAGGACTTCCGCAAGGACCAGTACCTCCTCAAACCGGTCTTCGAGCGGCTGTTCAGGGAACTCGGCAGGGCGTCCGCTCGCGTCGTGGTCTGTCAGGAGCCCTTGCTCGGTGGCATAGGCGAAGCACTGAAGTCGGAGCGGCTGGCCGAGGTCGTCGATCGCTATCGGGGCATGGTGGACGTCTACGTTCTCTGCGTGGACCGGGATGGTGAGAAGGGTCGGCGGACGCGTCTGGACGCCATCGAGGAGGAGTTCGGCACCAAGCGACCGTTTCTGGCGGAGAACGCCTGGGAGGAGCTGGAGACCTGGACCCTTGCCGGCCTGGAACTGCCGTCGGCATGGCGCTGGTCCGATGTGCGTGCCGAAGTCAACGTGAAGGAGCGCTACTTCGACAAGCTCGCCAGGGAGAGAGGCGTTGCCGAGGCGCCGGGAGGGGGCCGGCGGCCTTTGGGCGAGGAAGCGGCGCGCCGCATCGGTGCGATCCGGCGGAAGTGCCCCGAGGACTTCGATGCCCTCGCCCGGCGGCTGGAAGCTCTCGTGGCGGTCGGCTGACCACAGGTATAGCTGCTTGCGAGCCGGTGACGTCGGGATCTGTCGATGGCCTTGTCGCGGCGGGCCAGTTGATCGTTCACGATCTGCCGCGCCAAGGCGTCGCTTGACGGGGAAGCGTCCTGCGGAGGATCAGCCCCGGAAGAACGGCGTTCCCAAGGTCGGCCCAAGCGGCAAGGCCGCCTTTCCGACGGCATGGCAGTACGCCGCCGTCGGCCCGGCGTTGATCTGACCACTGCCCGCCCACGGCCGATCGCCTATGCAGACAGTTCTCGTCGCGAGCAGGATCCGGGCCTTCGGATGGCGCCTGGAGAATGCCACCAGTCGCTCGAGGCGGTCGGGCGCCCTCGTAGCGCCGACGGCGCGTCGCCCGTGTAGCATGCCTGCTCCCTTGCGATGAGCAGGCACCGACCCAGACCCTGGCACGAGGTCGTCCGGTTGAAGGACGAACTGCGCACCGGTGAACTGTCGCTGGCGGAGTTCGCGGCCGACCTGCACGAGGTCACCCTGCAGCGAGGCCAACGGCCGGTGTACGAGGAACCGGAGAAGTTCTTCGCACTGACCTACCCGACCTACGCCTTGCGAGAGCTGGTCAAGGACGTGGCGGCGCGGCTAGCCGGGAAGAGCGACAAGGCGGTGCGCCAGTTGGAACTGACGTATGGCGGCGGCAAGACGCACACGCTGATCACTCTGTACCACCTGTTCAGGGAACCGGAGGCGTTGCCGGATGTGGCGGCGGTTCACGAGTTTCGGGAGCAGATCGACGGTGGGCTCCCGGGCGCCCATGCCGCGGCGCTCTGCTTCGACAAGATCGACGTGGAACGCGGCATCGAGGGGGTGCGCTCGCCGGAGGGCCGCACGCGTCCGCTTCGCCACCCGTGGAGCGTGCTCGCCTACCAGCTCGCCGGCGACGACGGGCTGCGCTCGATTCACGGTGAGGGCAGCGCGGAGGAGCGAGAGACGCCGCCCGCGGAGCCGCTACTCGTCAGGTTGCTGGAACGTCCCCAGGAGCGGGGCCTGGGCACTTTGATCCTGGTCGATGAGGTTCTCATGTACGCGCGGGAGAAGGCGGGTCAGGATCGCGTGTGGCGTGACCGCATCATCGACTTCTTCCAGTACCTGACCCAGGCCGTGACCAAGGTGGACCGGGCGGCGATGGTGGCGTCGCTGCTTGCCACGGACCCCGCGAAGCAGCAGGGCGCCGAGGGCCGGCGACTGATCGGCGATCTCTTCGACGTCTTCCGTCGGCAGCGGGAGGAGGGCGTTCAGCCGGTCCAGCGCGAGGATGTGGCGGAGGTGCTGCGGCGCCGGTTCTTCGAGCCGGAGAGTCTTCGGAACAGGGAATCCTGGCGGTCCCACGCGATCGGTGCTGTACGTGAGCTGGCGAGACTCGACGAGACGACGGCCAAGGCGAAGAGCCGGGAGGAAGGGCGGTTCGAGGAGAGCTTTCCGTTCCACCCCGACCTGACCGATGTCTTCTACAGCCGCTGGACCCAGCTCGGCGGCTTCCAGCGCACGCGCGGCATCCTCCGCACATTGGCCACCGCTCTGCGCGAGGCCGAGCCCTGGGACTCGAGTCCTCTGATCGGCGCCTCGACGCTGCTTCGGCCGGCGGGCGATTCGGGCATTTCGGAGGCCGTGCGCGAGTTGGCGGGCGTGGCCGCTTCGGAGTCGGTCGAAGGTCCCGGAATCGACTGGGCGACTCTGCTGGAAGCGGAGTTGACGAAGGCCGCCGGCATTCAGGAAGAGCTTCCCGCGCTGGCAGGCCGGCGCGAGGTGGAGCAGGCGGTGGTTTCGGTGTTTCTCTACTCGCAGCCGGTCGGCCGGAAGGCGTCGACGCCGGAGCTGCTGCGCATGGTCGGCGCGGGCGGCCCGGATGAGATTGCGCTTCGCAAGGGGTTGGCCCGCTGGCGCGAGCTCTCGTGGTTTCTGGACGACGAGGATGAGGGCGACGTCGTGGAAGCGGACGCCGGTCTGCCCAAGTCGTGGCGCCTCGGCAACCGTCCGAACCTGCGCCAGATGCACGACGAGGCCTGCGCCGAGCGGGTGACCGAGCGTGCCGTCGAGGTGCGGCTCGAAGAGGCCACGCGCAAGCTGAGGCTGCTAACGGACGGAGCCCGCGCGGCCGGTGCCGTCGTCCATGTGCTACCCGCCTCGCCCCGGGATGTAGGCGATGACGGCAGTTTCCGCTACGCCGTGCTCGGCCCTGCCGCTGTTTCCGAGTCGGGCAAACCGAGCGCGCTGGCGCGCCGCTACCTCGTCGAGACGACCGGCGCGCACCGGCCGCGGGTCCATCGCAACGCGGTGGTCCTCGCCGTGCCGTCGCGCGACGGCCTGGAGGCCGCTCGCGCCAGTGTGCGCGCCCTGTTGGGTTGGGAGGACGTGCAGAGCCAGTTGGAAGGGCGGTCCGTGGATGCCGTCCGCCGGGAACGCCTCAACCAGAGGCTCCGAAGCGCGAGGCAGCGGGTTCCTGACGCGGTCAGGCAGGCCTATTGCATCGTCGTCACCGTGAACACGGAGGGCGCCGAGCACGCGTTCAAGCTGCCGGGGGCCGCAGGGCCGCTGTTCCTGGAGATCAAGGGCGACGAGCGGACTCGCATTCGGGAGACGCCGGTCGATGCGGAGGCCCTCCTTCCCGAGGGGCCGTACGATCTTTGGCGCGACGACGAGCCCTCTCGTCTCGTGAAGGATCTGGCGGGCGCGTTCGCTCGCTATCCCCACCTGCCGAAGATGCTGAAGCCGGCGGTCGTCCGGGAGACGGTGCTGCAGGGCGTGGAGCGTGGCCTCCTCGCGGCTCGACTGCCGCGGCCTGACGGCAGTCGCCGGACCTGGTGGCGCGAGCCGCTTGATGCCGAGTCGAGCCACGATCCGGCGCTGGAGGTGCTGCTGCCTGGCGGTGCCGAGCTGGCGCGACTCGTTCCGGAGCTCCTGAGACCCGGGTCGTTGCCCGGTCTCTGGGTGGAGGACACCCGTGGAGTCGGGTTCGCCGACCTGCAGAAGTACTTCGCCGGTGGTTTCACGGTGACAGTTCAGCGCGAAGGCTACGAAGACCTCTTCAAGGTGCCGCAATGCTCCGAGGACGTGCTTCGTCTGGCCGTCGAGGCGGCGGTGAAGGAGGGGTTCATCTGGCTGTGCAACGGCCCGACTTCCGCTTGGAAGGAGGACGTGCCGTACGGCGCGCTTGATGAGCACGCGGTGTTGCAGCCGCCGCCCGAGGGTCTGACCCCTCAGGAGTTGGTTGAGGAAGCGCTACCGGGCGGTTGGACGGACGGTCAGACCAGCGGCTGGGCGCTAGGGCAGGCGCTCTCGCAGAAGCGAGGGGAACCGGTCCCCTGGGGACTGCTGCGCGAGGGGATCGACAACGCGGTGGTGAGCCGCTGGCTGGAGGTCACCGAAGGCAGCACGGCTGTCGGCGCGGAGCACGCCAGTTCCCTCACGCTGCGGAGGCCAAAGGACATTCCAGAGCCCGAACCGCAGCCTGAACCTCGGGCCGCCCACGTGTTGCTGGAGCCGGACCGCCTCCAGGACCTCGCCGAGCGCCTTCCGGAACTGCTGAGCGTCGGTGCCGGCTGGGGGCTGAAGTTCCGGGTGGATGTCGTCCTCGGTGAAGACGCGCCGGAAGACGCGCGCGAGGCGCTGAACGATGTGCTGAAGCAGGTGTCCGAGGATCTGAAGGTGGAGTAACTCGGGTGCAAGCATCCTTGCCCGCATTCGGTCTGCTCTTTTCGGAAGCCGCCCGCTAAGCTACTCGGCAATGCCACACAACAAGGTCGCCCTCGCTTCGGCTGCCGTAGCGGCAGCCGCTCTGTTCATCCTGTGTCCGCCGGCCCCGGCGCAGGAAGCCGGCTCGCTCGCAGCCGACGACGTCACCTCTCTCCTCGTGCGCCTCGGCGTCAACGACATGGCCGCCCGCGACTGGGACGGTTCGCTCGAAGTGGCGGGCGGCGAGCTGCTCGGCCTCCGCGACTG
>JGI24795J26692_1000735_pt1 | contig 18769 bp, 9 predicted proteins | sample PinacodermBB_FD_26692 | JGI IMG/M metagenome (IMG submission 26692)
CCATGGCCGCCGCTATCAACGGCTCCATCGAGTTGCTGCCGCCGATCTCGTTGGAGATGAGTGCGGTGGCTTGCTCACCGGTGAAGTCCTCGATGGCCCGCAGCGCGTGATACGACTGGAGGTCGCGCACCTTTTCGATTCCTACTGTTGGCGCGCCGATACCGCCCACGCACACGACCCGGGCGTCTTCCGGCAACTCGTCCGGCGCCAGCACGTCCACCGGTCCCCACCGGCGGATGGCCTGCCGCGCCCGCAGTTGCCCGATGTACGGGTTTCCGCCGCCACCGGTGCCGAGGATTCCGGCGCCGATAGCGATGGACTCCAGTTCGTTTTCGGTAGCCTGCCACATGTCGAATGGCCTCAGCCGGTCAACGCGCCAGGGTGCCCCGGCCGTCGGCGTCCATTACCGGCCTCCCGCCGACCTTCCGCCGTCCACCATGTACACCCCGCCGGTGCAGAAACTGCTGTCGTCGCTGCCCAGGAACAGCATCATCCGCGCCACTTCCTCTGGGTTTCCATAACGACCCAGCGGAATGCGGGCGGACGTCGCCCGGTAGGTCTGTTCCACGGTGATGTCGGAGTCGTCCAGCGCGGCTACCCGCATCTCCTCGATGGACCGCATCATCCGGGTCTCGATGGGCGCCGGGTTGACCGTGTTGACGCGGATGCCCGACGCCGCGCCTTCCATGGCGGCGGTGCGCATCAGGCCGATCACCGCGTGCTTGCTGGTCGTGTAGGCTGACATGTCGGGCCCGGCGCCGATGCCGGCCGTGGACGACGTAATGACGATGCTGCCGCCGCCGCGCTCCCGCATGACCGGAACGACGTACTTGATCCCCAGCCACACCCCGCGCACGTTCACCGCCATCACGCGGTCGAATACATCTAGCGGGTAGTCTGGGATGGGAGATATCGAGCCCTCGATTCCGGCGTTGGCCAGCAGGACGTCCACGCCGCCCCAGCGGTCCACCGCCGCCTGCACGTAGGCCTGGGTCTGCTCGGCCGAGGTGACGTCGGCGGAGACGTAGCTGGCTCGATCTTCGCCGATCGACTGCGCAACTTCCCGCAGCGCCGACTCGTCGAGGTCGACCAGCGTGAGCCGGGCGCCCTCGTCGGCGAACAGCCGGGACGCCGCGCGACCGATGCCGCCGGTGGCGCCGGTTATCAAAGCTACTTTTCCGTCCAGACGGGCCATGTTCATGCTCCTTGTTTGGCGTCCTGGCGCCCTTGCGATCCCCTATCCCGGCGGTGGACCTGCCAACTGCAACTGGCACTGTCCGATTGCTTCGAACAGTTCGGCCGGAAACGCCGCTGCTGGTGTGAGCAGCAGCGTTAGAGCGTCCTGGCCGCCCACCTTTTCCAGGACGCACTGGAAGTTTTCGCGCTCCCCGGGGGCGATGCCCATGGCGGGCGCCGCCACCTGGAACTCCTCTTCGCTGAGGCAGGACAGCGAGACCACGAAGGTAACCATGCCGGCCACTTGCGAAGCTTCTCCGGGACTGCCCGGGTCGCTTGCGGCGGTCAGGGTGGCCATGAGCGCACGCAGGTCTGTGGCCGCGTAGCTGCTCCGCAGGCATTCGGATGATTCGGGGCTCAGTGGTCCGGTGGCGCTCAGGACGGGTGTCAGCAACAGTCGCAACGACGTTTCGTGCTGCAGACAGTCCAAAACTGTGGCCCGCTCCGCGTCGTCGGCCAGCTGCGGATCCGAGAGCACGGCCGCCAGGCGTTCCGGAGCCATTGCTCCGGACAGGCAACTCCGCTCCGCCTCGGAAAGATCCGCCAGAAAAGCGTTCGCGTCGTCGATGGCCAGGGGAGCCAACGGTTCGGCGCCGCCGGTGGATTGCGCGCCCGGCGCGGCAGTGGGGGTAGCTGGGGTGGGCGGAATGTCGGTGGGAGTTGGAGACGGTGTCGGTTCCGCGGTGGCCGTCGGTTCAATGGTTGGAGCGAAGACGCTGGCATTCGCCACCGCAGCCGCGACGGTTGCTTCGTAGTCAGGCGCGTCCGCAGTTTCCGGTTCGTCTCCGCCGCAGGCGAGGGCGAACCAGAACAGGCACGTCAGGGCGGAGAGTGCCGCTGCCAGGCGGAGGTACCTTTTCATGGGGTTGGTCATATCAGACTTCTGCAAGACCTTGCGCCCGGTCAGTGTATACCATCGCCGGGATATTCCATCCGATGCGACCGCGCACGGGTGATGTAGATGTGAGGGGCTTACGTCAAACCGATGCGCCCGCGCACGGGTGATGTAGATGTGAGGGGCTTACGTCAAAGCATCCGCCAGTGGTTTTGAAAACGAACCACACTGCCGGTAACCTCGTGTGTGGCTCACGCAGAAGCCCGGGCAAGTAATGTTATGATTCGCTCACCTGGAAGTGGAAGGGCTACCGTGAAGACTCTGCTACTCACCTTGATCATAGGCCTGTCGCTGGTGTCCCTTGTTGGTTGTGCCGGGGAGCCATCGAGGTTCGAAATCGCGCGGAAAGCCGAGGAAGTGGTGCCGCGGACGCAGGAGTTGATGCTCGAAGCCAGTTTCTCTCCGGAGGCGGAGTGCCGCGAGTTGGCCGCCGAATTCGCCGAAGAGCATGAGGTTGACGCGATGCCCTACGACGACGAGGACGCCAAGGATCAGATGTCCGGGCTGGAAAAGTTGGAAAAGGGCCTCGGCGACTTTGAAAGGGACCTTGAGAAGGCGGATTGCCTTTCCTGAGTTCGGCTAATTCCGGGCGCCTCCTTGCCGTTTGTTCGGGGTAGCGTTGGTCCGTTTTTCCAGTTGGCAGTGTGAGGGACCATCGACCAATTGTTGCCTGCGCGCCCCTGACTGCAATCAGTCAGCTCCGACCGCCCGGGACCCTTCGGCAGCGCAGTTTCCAGGGCACCGGTGGATCAGTCGGAAACCAGATGGGGCGCCGGCAGCTGCCGGCACCCCATGGTGTCCATCGTCTGTTCAGTGCTTACTGTGACGAGCAGGACAGCGGCGTGTGGTTGGCGTGGGCGGCAACATGTTGCGCATTGCAGCTGTTGCCACTATGAGTCGCGTCCGTGAAACCGGGGTGTTTGTGATCATGCATCTTCGATTTGGTCCACATCCTGCCGCGCCCATCGACATCGTCTGCGGGGTCTATCGAGTCTATTAGATCTTCCGCCAAGCAGCCGACGGTGCCGCCCCAGTAATTGACGGTGTTGGTATGAGTATGACCCTGCCACTCGCCAGCCGAGCACGTTCCGTAGACTACTATGTCGTAAGGGTCCCGGTCTTCGTCGGCGTCGTCGCTGGCGCCGCTGGCGCCGTCACCGTCTCCGTTGCTGTCGTTCGACGCTGGTTCGGACTGAGGAACTACGTTGGACTGCGCCGTACCTGGCTCGGTACGAACGACGAGGCTGGGGGACCAGCTGCTCATTCCGACTGCGTTGCACGCCGCCACGGCGACAGTGTAAGGGGTGTCGGCCTCCAGACCGGCAATGGTGTAACTCATCCCGGTCATCACCTTTTCCATTTGGCTAGTGCCGTTGTGCGTCCACTGGACCGCGTACATCTTGATCTCTGACTCCCCGCTGTTCGACGGGGCCGTCCAGGACACGGTTATCGAGGTGTCGGTTTTGCTGGTTTGGGTCGGCGGGTTGGGTGTGCCGGGTGTTCCCGTGCTCCCCGCCATCGCCACGCCGCACCAGGCGTTGTTAGTGTTGCCTACGCTGTTGGTGCCTGGGGTGCCGCCCGTGTTTTGGGTTGTGATGGTCGCGCCCGGCGACCAGTTCCCAAACCCGACCCCATTGCACGCCGAGACGCTGATCTCGTAGACAGTGTTGGCGGACAGGCCCTGGAGGATCGCGCTCGATCCACCGGCATTGACTACCGCACGGGTCCCGCCGGTCGGCACATACATGATGGAGTAACCAATGATGTCGGACCCGTTGTCGGCAGGCGCAACCCACTCGACGCCGACCCTCGTGTTGTCCTGAGTCACGATCAGACTCGGAGCCAAGGGACGGTCGGGTGTTCCGTTGCTGCCTCGGTTAGCATCGCCGCACTCGCTGATNNCGNTNTTGNTNNNGCCGCCGTTGTTGCTATTGCCGCCGTTGTTGCTATTGCCGCCGTTGTTGCTATTGCCGCCGTTGTTGCTATTGCCGCCGTTGTTGCCGTTATTGCCATTGTTGCCGTTGCCGCCGTTGCCGTTGGCGCTAGCTGGTGTCGATGCGGTAGGCGACCAGTCGCTGTAGCCGGTGGCGTTACACGCGGCGACGCGCACGTGATATTGAGTGTCGGCCGTCAGGCCCGTGAGAGTCGCGCTGGTGCCGGTGGCGTCGGTCCAACTGCTGGATCCGCCTTCGGGTAGGTAGTGGATGGCGTAGCGAATGATGGCAGAGGATCCCTGGTTCGGAGCCGTCCAAGTCACGCCGATGGAGGTAGTGGTCGGTGTGGTGAGCGTGGGAACTGTGGGCGCGTCCGGTGTGCCGGTGCTGCCAGGCGCTGCGTCTCCGCAAGTGGTAGTGTTGCCGTTATTCCCGTTGTTGCCGTTGTTGGATGAACTTGCCGTGCCGGAAAGGATGGTCCCCGGGGACCAGTCACCCCAACCGGCAGCATTACACGCGGCCACCTGGATCAGATACTCCGTACCTGCGGTCAATCCGGTGATGATCTCACTTACGCCGTTCCCAGATACTTCTGTACCGGTCCCCCCCGACGGAGTGTACTTGATGGAATAATCGAGGATCGGCGAACCCCCGTTGTCCGGAGCGGTCCATTCGACGAAGGCCTGGGTATCCATTCGCCTCTCGACACTGGGCTGAGTCGGCGCGGCCGGGGTTCCGTCGGTGCCCCGTCCGGCGATGCCGCAACCGTTGTTGGGCGTGGAGCCCACCGTCACACCGGTGCCGCCCGCGCCGGAAGTGCCGGAGGTGGTGATGGTAGCGCCGCCGGACCATGGGCCGAATCCCACCGAGTTGCATGCTGCCACACGGACCTCGTAGGTGGTTCCGAGGCTCAGCCCGGTGACTATCTCACTGTCTCCACCGGCGCTGACCTTGGTGCTGCTGCCACCTTGGGCGGTGTACATGATGGCGTAATGCAGGATCGGGTTGCCATTGTTCGCCGGAGCGGTCCACGCGACTCCTATGGACGTCGCGACCACCGTGCCGGTGAGTGTGGGAGCGGTGGGGGTGCCTGGAGTTCCGGAGCTGCCCATTGCCGCGTTTCCGCATCCGGGGTATTGACCAGAGCCGGGCCAGTTTCCGCCTCCGGTACCTCCGCCTCCGGTGCCGCCACTTCCTCCGCCTCCAGTACCTCCGCCCCCGGTGCCGCCCGTTCCTCCACCACCGGTACCGCTCCCACCGGTACCGCCCGTTCCTCCACCACCGGTACCGCTCCCACCGGTACCGCCCGTGCCCGGCGTGCCGCCGGTGCCGTTTTGAGACGACCCGGAATTGGTCGTGGTCGATATGTCGGGCTCGGACTCGTTGGGGAAGTCAATCTGCGTGGGAGGATCCCGGTCCTCGGTTTCGTCGGGCCCTCGCACGATGAGGTAGCAGACCTTGCTGGGTTGGTCGGTCACGTACCCAGAATCGTGCTGATCTGATGCAGGGTATGCGCGAACCAGGGAATAGCCGTTGTCGTCGACGCTGCGGATGATGTACCACTCGTCGCCGTTGGAATCGGTGTGGAATCCTTCAAACGAGCCGCCGCCGTAGTCGGTTTCCAGGACGGTATCGTCGCTCTCCACCACCGGCCAATCGGATGGGCAATCCGGGAGGTTGGCGCCGTGGCTGGTGTCAGCCAACACGAACAGGGCCACAGCGCAGGCTACGCCGATACCCAAGAACACAGGGATATTGAACCTCATGGATTTGACGACAGTCACTTCAGCATTCCCATGGGTCGACGATTTGAGCCTCTATTCTGGTCCCGTTCGTCGATACCACGTTTGAAGTGCGGTGGATTGGCAACCGTAACATTGTGTAACGCCCGATCCTGGCCAATAGTTTACTTTTCATTTATTGTGACCACATTCTTGAAATGAGGCGGTGTTTCGCGAATATTCGGGCCGCGCTGGTGCGATTGTTCGGCGGCGCGCGGGACAGTGTGGCCGGACTTGACACTGGAATCAGTCCAATGCGCCTATCGATAGGCGCGGTCCCACGACAAAGCAAAAGGAAGTCAACGGTCTTGAACGTCCCCTCGACCGGGCTGGCGACGACGGGATAACAAATGCACTTGCCCCCGTCGCCATGCGTCGCGCCGTTATCGGCATCCGTAGCCCGATGCGGCGTGAGAGGGTGGAGCGCAACGGGATAGACACGCGCCTGCGCAATTCCAGCGACCGCCCGACTCCGGGTTTCACCACCGCTGCCGGGCACTGACGGTGGAGTCGTCCCGCGCAGTTGACGACGGCGCGCTGCTGTCCGTCGGACTCCAACTCGAAGCGGTCAACGTGGGCCGCCCGTGGCTGGAAATCGGAGCGGAGCGCGCGCGGTGCAGCCTCAACGGTTTCCAATACTGACATTCCGGGGGATGCGCTCCGGCTGCGCTGTGTTAAAATCCGGCCATGGCGCTGTCCACATTCCATCCGGTCATCCAACGCTGGTTCCGCAGCCGGTTTGACGCCCCCACGGAAGCCCAGGCCACGGGTTGGCCGGCCATCGCCCAGAGACGACACACGCTCATCGCTGCCCCTACCGGGTCGGGCAAGACCCTCACCGCCTTTCTGACCTGTATCGATCAACTGGTGCGGCAGGGGATGGATGCAGACCTGCCCGACGCCACGCAGGTGGTCTACGTCTCGCCACTGAAAGCCCTGTCCAACGACATCCAGAAAAACCTGGCCACTCCGCTGGAAGAGATAGCGGCGCTGGCTGAGGAGACAGGTACGCCGATACCTCGCATTACCACAGCGGTACGCACCGGGGACACCCCGGCATCAGAACGGCAGAAGCTGGCCAAGCGGCCGCCCCACATCCTCATCACCACCCCCGAGTCGCTGTACATCCTGCTGACCTCGGAGAGCGGTCGGCGGGGGCTGAAGCATGTCCATACGTTGATTCTGGACGAGATCCACGCCGTGGCCGACGACAAGCGGGGCGCGCATCTGGCCCTCTCGGTGGAGCGCCTGTGCGAGCTTTCGGAGGAGCCAATCACCCGCATCGGCTTGTCCGCCACCCAGCGGCCCCTGTCGGAGATGGCCCGCTTCCTGGTGAGCAACCGGCACATCGATGCCGCCGGCAATCCGGATTGCGTGGTGGTGGACACGGGCAGCCGCCGGAAGGTTGACCTGTCCGTGGCGCTGCCGGAGCAGGAACTTGGTCCCATCGCCACCCACGAAATCTGGGGCGAGACCCTGGACGCCATCGCCGGGCTCACCGAGACCCACGCCATCACGCTGGTTTTCGTCAACACCCGCCGGCTGGTGGAGCGGGTGTCCCACCAGCTTACTTCACGCCTGGGCGAAGCAGCAGTCGTCGCCCACCACGGCAGCCTGTCGCGGGCGACCCGGTGGGATGCCGAGCAGAAGCTGAAAAACGGGCAGGTCAAGGTCTGCGTCGCCACCGCCTCGCTGGAGCTGGGCATCGACATTGGCGACATCGACCTGGTTTGCCAGATTGGTTCTCCCCGATCCATCGGATTGCTGGTGCAGCGGGTGGGACGGTCGGGACATACTGTCGGCGGCGTTCCGAAAGGCAGGCTGTTCCCTCTGACCAGGGACGAAATGCTGGAGTGCGCCGCGCTGTCCCGTGCGCTACTGCGGGGCAACCTGGATACCTTCGTCATTCCGTCCTGGCCGCTGGACGTGATGGCCCAGCAGATGGTGGCCGCCTGCGCCTCTGAAGACTGGGACGAAGATGCTCTGTTCGAACTGTGCCGGCGGGCTTATGCCTACCGGAATCTGCCCCGGGACCGGTTCGACCAGGTGGTCGAGTCCCTCTCACAAGGATTTGCGCCACGCCTGGGTCGGAACGGAGCGCACCTGCACCGGGATGGCATCAATCATCGGCTGAAGGGACGCCGGGGGGCGCGCATTGCCGCCCTGACCAGCGGCGGGGCCATTCCCGACAACGCCGATTACGACGTGGTGGCCGACCCGGACGGAACTTTCGTGGGCACCGTCAACGAGGACTTTGCCATCGAGAGCATGGCGGGCGACATCTTCCTGCTGGGTAACACTCCCTGGAAAGTCCGCCGCGTGGAAAGCGGGCGCGTGCGGGTCGAAGATGCCCATGGCAATTTGCCCACCATCCCATTCTGGCTGGGCGAGGCCCCTGGCCGCACCTGGGAACTCTCCGACGAGATCACGCAGCTCCGGAACGGCATTGACCGGCTTCTCGATAATCCGGCGAACGCCGAAGGATGGCTGCTGGCCGAAGCCGGCGTGTCGCGGGAGGTGGCCCGGCAGTTGGTCGCCTATCTCATCGAAGGGAAGCGAGTCCTGGGCGTGGTTCCCACCGCTGACAAGGTGGTCGCCGAGCGGTTTTTTGACGAGAGCGGCGGGATGCAGTTGGTCATCCACGCTCCCTTCGGCGCGGCCATCAACCGGGCCTGGGGCATGGCGCTGCGCAAGCGGATCTGCCGGGCTTTTGATTTCGAGCTTCAGGCCACGGCTACCGACGACGGGTTGAACTTTTCGCTGGGTCCCAGCATGGCCTTCCCCCTGGGCGACGTGTTCAATTACCTTTCGCCCAACACGGTGGACGAGGTGCTGACCCAGGCGGTGTTCCAGGCCCCCTTGTACGGCACCCGCTGGCGTTGGAACGCTTCCCGTTTTCTGGCCCTGCTGCGGCACACCGGGGGCAAGAAGGTGCCGGCGCCGCTCCAGAGGATGCGTTCAGATGACCTGCTGGCCGCCGTGTTCCCCGCCCAGGTTCAGTGCCAGGACAACGCGGAGCCGGGGGACATCGAGCCGCCGGACCACCCCCTGGTTTTCGAGACCACCCGCGATTGTCTCACCGAGGCCATGAACCTCGAAGGACTGAAGAGCGTCCTGGAGTCCATCCGATCCGGCGCGATCGAGGTGTTCGCCAAGGACACGGTGCAGCCTTCGGTGTTTGCCCACCAGATTCTCAACGCCATGCCCTATGCCTTCCTGGACGATGCGCCGTTGGAGGAGCGGCGAGCCCGGGCCGTCTCCCTGCGCCGCGCTCTGCCCGAGGATGCCCGCGACCTGTCCGCGCTGGATCCGGACGCCATCCGGGACGAGTCGGCCTTCGCCTGGCCGGCCATCCGCGACGCGGACGAACTGCACGACGCCCTGCTGACGCTGCGCGTCGTACCAGAGGACGAGTTGGCGTCGCGCACCGAGATGGCTTCCCGAGAGATGCTCCGGGGATGGCTGCAGGACCTGGCCCAGGCGGGTCGGGCGCTGCGCATCGTCCAACCCGATGGAGCGACCTTCTGGCTGGCCGCCGAACACTGCGACCTCGCAGTTTCCGTCTACCCGCACGCCACGCTGGAAGGGAAGGTCGGCCTGATGCCTCCGGCCGGCGGACGTGGAGGGGATGAAATAGATCGCGAAACAGCCGTGCTGCACGCCGTGCGCGGATGGGCAGAGTCCTCTGGACCCTTCACCGTCGCCGAAATGTCCGCGCTGCTCCACCTGTCCCGGTCCGATGTCCAGGCCGCCGTTGCCGGTCTGGAAAACGAGGGGTTGGTGCTGCGGGGCAGTTTTCGTTCCGGCGTCGACGAGGAGGAGTTCTGTGATCGGCGCATACTCGCTCGGATCCACCGCGCCACCGTGGGCCGATTACGGCGGGAGATCGAGCCCGTTTCGCAAGCGTCGTTCATGCGCTTCCTGTTCCGATGGCAACAAGCCGCGACCGGTTGGGAGGCCAACGGCGAGGGCGGTCTGCTGGACGTCATCGACAATCTCCAGGGATTCGAGACGCCCGCGGCCGTGTGGGAGTCGGAGTTGCTGGCTCGCCGCGTCTCCGACTACGGTCCGGAGCTGCTGGATCGCCTGTGCACCGGGGGGGATGTGGTCTGGGGACGTTTGTCCGGCGGCAGCAACTCCGCATCAACCGTCGGGGCGGTTCCGCGCTCCGCTCCCCTGACCCGCGCTTCGGGGATCACCATATCGCTACGCGAGTCCCTGGACTGGCTGTTGGATCCCGCTTCCGAGAGCGCCAACAATCTCAAGGGAGCCGCGGCGGAGATACTGGAAATCCTGTCCAGCCGGGGCGCCTGCTTCCAGAGCGACTTGATCGCCCGTACTCGGCGCCTGCCGTCCGACGTGGAGGAAGCGTTATGGATGCTGGTGGCCAACGGGTTGGTGACATCGGACAGCGTTGTCCCGCTCCGTGCCCGTATCGGCGGAAAACCAAACCGGGGCCGCCCGGACCGCAATCGCTCTCGCCGCAACGCGAAGCGTGAATCCGATACCCGGCGCACCCACACCAACGGGAGCCAACCTCCGGCGTCCCAGCGGCCACGTTCGCAACGCCGAGTCAGCGCGGGACGGTGGTCCCTGCTGGAGGCCCTCGACCCAGTGGAAGACCCGCTGGAAGCCAAAGCCATGCAACTGCTCCACCGGTATGGCGTGGTTTTCCCCGAGTTGATGGCGAGGGAGCGGATGGCTCCCCGCTGGCGGGATCTGGTGCGGATATACCGCCGCCTGGAAGCCAGAGGAGAAATTCGGGGAGGGCGGTTCGTGTCCGGTTTTGTCGGCGAGCAGTTCGCGTTGCCCGACGCCGTCACCGCTCTGCGGGAAGCGCACCGCGCTCCAGCCACGGGTACGTCGGAGGTCGTTTCCGCCTGCGATCCGCTGAACCTGGTGGGAATCATCACGCCCGGCGAGCGGGTCCCATCCCAGCCGGGCAACCGGATCGTGTTCCGCGATGGTATCCCGGTGGCCTCGCTGGAAAAGGGCATCGTAGTCAACCGCTCCAACGCCGATGTTGACGCCATTACCGCGGCTGCTGATCTCCTTTATGGTCCCATTCGGGCTGCCCGACCGCAACCGCGCCCGCCCTTTGACACGAGCCAGAACTCATTGCAGCGGGCCTGGTCGCTGCCGGATCAGGCAGTCCTGGGATCCATACCCGCCGACCGGTTCAACCTCAACTGAGCGCCTCTCCGGCGCCTCAGGAGACCAGGCATTGGGGCCTGGATGGTATGGCGTCTTACGGTAATCGTTGTCATTTGGGCAAGGCGATGGCGAACGGGCGGACGGGGGTGTCGTTGTTCAGTACTTGTAGAAGTGGTGACGGATCTCGTAATCGGCATCGTGCTGCGAAAATAACTCCCAATCGGACCGGCGAACGGTAAGGTACGAGTTCGCCAGCAAGGGGCCCATTGCGTCGGTCAGCGTGGTGTCGGCCTCCAATTCCCGGATGGCGTCCTGGAGGGTCGCGGGCAGCCGCTTGATCCCCCTGGCGGCCAGTTCATCGACCATCAGCCGGCCCGGGTCGGTGTCAATCAGGAGGCCCTTGGGCGGAGCCAATCGCCGCCGGACGCCGTCGAGCCCCGCGGCGATGATGCCTCCCAGCGCTATGTACGGGTTGGAGCTGGAATCGGCGGGCCGGAATTCCAGATTGGTGGAAGCCATCTCGGATCCCCAGAAGCGCGACGGTATCCGCACTGCCGCCTCCCGATTGTCCGGCCCGTAGCAAATGTAAGCGGTGCTCCAGGATCCGGGAGATATGCGACGGTAACTGTTCATGCTGGGGCAGGTGAGCAAGGTGAGGCCCGGCAGGTGCTCCATAATGCCGCCGATGAAGTGGTATGCCAATTCACTAAGTTCCAGGTTGTCGCTGGCATCGTAGAACAGGTTGCGCTCTCCGTTCACATCCCACGCGCTGAGATGGGTATGGCAACCGTTGCCGGCTTGGTCAGGGAACGGCTTGGGCGCGAAAGACGCCAGCCAGCCGTGTTTCCACGCCACGTTGCGCACCGTCTCGCGATAGACCACATGGTTATCGGCGGCCCGCATCGCGCCGGCGTGGGTGATGCTCAATTCCTGCTGACCGTGGCCGACCTCGGTGTGGTATTGCTCAATTTGCAGTCCTTGGGCTTCCAGCGCCGACACGACTTCGTCGATCACTTCCTGTGCGTGGGTGGCCCCCAGGGTGGAATTGTCCAGGCTCTCGTCCATGGGGACGAACGCATCGCCGTCTCGGCGCGCCAGGTACCACTCGGGTTCCAGCGCCGCCTGGAAAGTGAGGCCCATACCCTCGCCCTTTGCGAGCATTCGCCTGAGAAAATCTCGCGGACAGGCTGGCCAGGGTTTCCGGTCCATGGTGATCATATCCGCAATTACGAACGCACGGGTCGGCGCATACGGAAGCATGGTGAATGTGTCCAGGTCGGGGACCATGCGAAACTCGCCAACCGGCCCCATGCCGTCCACCACCTGCAGCCGGTCCATATCGCCCATGGCTTGCATCGCCGTTGTCACGCCGATGCCCGAATCCAGCCTGCGCTCCAGTCCGGCAATGTGAGTCGCCTTGCCCCGGATGATCCCGCTGTTGTCACAGTAGGCGAAGGTGACCAATCGGACCCCCGCATCCAATGCCTTCTGTACGATGTCTTCAGGTTTCATATTTGCACTGCCTTAACGTTTTGGGCGACCATTATCCCAAAATGTGGAACAGAGCATCGCCGCATAACCGCTCATTTGATCATGATCGCCGTCATGGAGAGGATTGACACCGCGTCATCATTTTCAGGACAACAACTAGCCCGATGAAGGCGGATCGCGGATCACGGTTCCCGGGATCAGCATGGACATTTGCCCGTGAGTCCACCGGCCGGTGCTGATATCGCCGCAATCGCGGCGGCTGTTTCAACAAGCCAGTCCCTGGAAATTGACAGGGATCCTTTGAGTTCGCCTTTCGCACGTTGGATGATGGGTGCACGATCCCCCTGCGTGTTTATCTGAACCATTCCGCATTCACTTTCGTTGTCCTGGCCCGACTGCCCGCGGATAGTACGGGAAACAAACATGCGCGAGCCCTGACGATACGCGGTGCTCGCAGCCAAAAGCGCGCCAACCCGCTATTCGTGCAGTGTGGTATGGTGCATTTCACTATTGTCTGACGACACATTTCGAAGATGGTGGGGATGTTCTCCCCGTTGCCATGCCGCCATCCCTGATCCTGCGGATTACAGATACGGTTTCCGGCCGAACCGCTGCCCTGCGGTTGGACGACCCCGCCGACCAGGAGGCGCCGTTGGGCTGCCTGCTGGAACGGTACCTGAAGAACGTGCCCAACGACGACCAGTTGATTCGCACCGGCGCCATTACGACCGACGGCCTGCTGGCCATGCGAAACCTGCAGGATCTGGTGTACCGTTCCGACGACACCGGCCGGCTGACGGATGTTTTCGCGGGCGTGAAGTTTCTCCAGGAGGACCGACCAGCTTGCCTGACCCAGCCGGCATCAATTCAGTCGGCGGCAGCCGGCGACACGCAGCTGCAATTGATCGATGTGGCGGTGGACCGCACCGACGCTGGTTACGATCGTAACTGGACCGGTTTTCACCTTCGCCGCTGGAACCACGACTCCCATTGCTACGAACACTTCGTCCGCAACGCGGTGGCTGCGGCCTACGGTCCGAGGAAAGCCGACCTGGTGTTGCGCGCGGATACGCCCTGCCGGCAACGAAAGTTGATCCACGCGTTGGCATTGCACATCTGGAACAGCGATTTCGAGAGCTATTCCCGTTTCTCGGATGATGGCTTGCGGTTCAGGACCGGCGACGAGACAGTGCGCAACATTGCGGCGGGCGCCGGTGGAATCTGCACCGAGAAGGTACAGGCGTTGAAGTTCCTCACCGACCATTACGAACTGGAGGCGGAATACCTGCTGGGCGGCCCCGATGCGCCGGGACCATTTCCGGCCAGCCGGTTGCGGGAAATGCTGAACACCTTCGATTTCCGCTTCGCAAAGCGCCATATGCGCTACTGGCAACACGCTGCCCTGCTGTACTGGGTGGATGGCGAGCCTCTGTTGGTGGACGCCACCAACGGCAACATTCCCTTCCTCTTTCTCCGAGGTGATGCCGCCAGCCGACTGTTGGCCAACGACGCGGAAGGAAACCGCCCGAGCGTGCCGGTGCAGATGGTGGCGGAGGCGGAAGACTACCACTACCACCGGGTCGACCAGGACATTCCCCAAAACCTGTTTTTCGCCTTGGAAGGTTGGCTGGACGACACCGACCTGGTGCAAGTTTTCGAGAACGAACTTGGCCTCTACCTGTCCGATCGGCACTACGTGATGCCGCTGCCCTACCGCAGCGAAGGGGAATGCCGGCGTTTGACACACCGGTACGAGGAACTCTGTCGAAAAGCCGGTTTGCGGGCTGACCTGAGTGCGGATTGGACCCTGGACGGGCCGCTGGGCCGGGAACTGGTGGCCGACAATCCCACGGCTGTGGCACGCGTGCTGGCAGCGCGGGACAAACTGATCGCCCGCTACGACTGGTGGGATGGCCCGGGCCATCAGGCCGGCCTGGCCGTGATCGCTCTGAAACCGTCTGCCATGGCCCCAGATGCAGGGCAAACGCCATGAAGGTTGGTCGGGAGAAGTCGCGACTTCGGGTACACGGAATGCGGCGCGTGCGCTCGTGGGAAGACCGGATGCTGGGCCGCATCCGGGCGTTCCGGAGCGAGCGCCGGATCGCTGATTGGTCAGACCGAGAACTACGAGAGGCCGTCAGTGGTCTGAGTGATGGGTCTGCATCCTCGGAGTCCGTACCGGAGGACGTGCTGGTCCGCGCGTTCGCGGTGGTTGACGAGACGATGCGCCGCCGCCTGGGGTTATGGAAGGTCTTCAACCTGCCGGATTCGTGCGACGAACCGTGCATCGCAGAGCCCCGCAGGAAGCTGGCCGCCACCGGCCGGGGTCGTTACTCGGGAAGTGACCTGCTCCTTCCGGCAGAGTTTTATCGGGCGGCCCGGCGCCGGGAGGGTGGCGACACCGCAGGATTGCACTTTCGCCCCACCGATCAGCAATTGCTGGCTGGCCTGCACCTGTACAACGGTCGAATCGTGGAAATGGCTGCGGGCGAGGGGAAGACCGTGGCCGCCGCCTTCCCGTCGGCGCTGTACGGCCTGAGGGGTCGCACCGTTCACGTAGTCACCGCCAACGACTACCTGGCTGGCCGGGACTGCGGGCTGCTGGCGCCGGTGTATCACGCGTTGGGGTTGACGGTGGGACCGGTTCTGGGTCACATGGCCGGACCGGAGCGGCGGGAGTCCTACGCCCACCGGATAGTCTATGGCACCTTACGCGAGTTCGCTTTCGACTACCTGCGGGACCGGCTGGTCATGTCCACCAGCGAGCAAACCCAGGGGCCGCTGGACGTCGCCATCATCGACGAAGCGGACCAGACGCTTCTGGATGAGGCCGTCACCCCGCTGGTCATAGCCGGCGCGCCGATCCTGGGCCGGCGGACGATCATTCGGGCGAACCGGGCGGTGCGGAATCTGGTGGCGGAGCAGGCCAGGTTGGCGGACGAATGCCGGCACGAACTGGAACGACGTGTCGCGGGTGGCCACGCCGACGGCAGGTCGGCAATGCTCTTGGCCCGTGCAATGCTGTCCCAGCCCGACAACGAAGCGACACGCCGACTGGCCGCTGCCCATCCCCGCCTTCGTCGCCGTGCATTGTCCCTGGTGGATGTGGACGGCTCCGGCAGGCCCCACCCTGAGATTGAGAGAGGCTTACTCTGCGCGGTGGATGCGGAGCGAGGCACGGTAAGCCTGTTGCCCGAGGGCGCCGCTTTACTGGAAACTGGTCTTGGTGACTTCTATTCCGCCAACGCTGCCGACGCGGACGTCGGTGGAGGCTCTCGCCGGGCCGTTCGGCGGGCCAACTTGGTCAACCAGGTGCACCAGCTGCTGCGGGCCCACCTCCTGCTGCGCCGTGGCATCGAATACGTGGTGGAAGATGACCAGGTGGCGCTGGTGGACCGGGACACCGGCCGGCCCCGGCCCGACACTCACTATCAGGACGGATTGCATCCGGCGGTGGAAGCCAAGGAAGGGGTGCCAATCCATCCCGACCACCGCAACCTTGGGGAGATCAGCGTCCCGGGCTTCGTCAAGCGCTACCGCAGCGTCGCCGGTCTGACCGGGACCGCCCAAGTGGCGGCCGAGGAGTTCCGCCGTCTGTACGGTTTGGAGGTGCGGGTGGTTCCGGATGGTCGGCGCCCAGCGCTCGAGCATTTCGGCCGTCGGGACCTGCCCAGCCGGGTGTATGCTCATCCCGACGACCAGCTGGGCGCCGTCGTCGACGAAGCCCGCTACTGGCAGCAGTGGGGAAGACCAACGCTGGTGGCAACACGGACGGTCTCCCAGTCGGAGATGATCAGCCAACGATTGACGGAAGCCGGAATCGTCCATCGTCTGCTCAACGCGTCCACCATTCAGGATGAAGCGGACACTGTTCGTGAGGCCGGACAGCCTGGCGCCGTCACCGTAGCAACCAACATGGCCGGACGCGGCACGGACGTGATTTTACCGTCCGGCCTTGACCAGCACGTCCTGCATCGCTTCGTCTCTGCGCTGGAACAGACGATAATGGCCGGCCCCGACGGCCGGACGGTGGATGTGCGGGCGAACACGTCGGGAGAAGCCGACCTGCTCGCCCAGGCCATTGAGGCCAACCCCCAACTGTCTGCCCACCGCGCCGGTGGAGACGGGTTGATCGTGCACCCACGCGCGATGACGCCGGCCTTCCCGGAGACTGGCACGCTGGAGTTTGGACTGGGCCTTCACCTCGTCATCATCGAGTTCAACGATTCGCCTCGAGTTGCGTCGCAACTGCAGGGACGCAGCGGCCGGCAGGGCGCGTTCGGCTCCACCCGCAGCTTGTTGGTCAGATCTGATCGATGGCTGGTCGGCCTGGAGTACGGACGTCCGTCGCGGGACTCGGCGGGTCGGGTTTGCTGGGAAGGGCCGGACCTGGAACGGCAGTTGCGGCGCCGGCGGGAGGAAGCCCAGCAGGATGCATCCAGCGCGCGGGCGCTGTTGCTGGAATACGCTGCGGTGTTGGACACCCACGCCGACGCTTACTATCGGTCCCGGCAGGAGACGCTGGTTGCCAGACCGGATCGACTCGGCCAATGGGTGCATGACGCCGCACGATCCGCAGCAGCCGGTCTCGTTGACAGGCATTTCCCCAATCTGGCCGCTGACGATTATGCGCGACGGTTCGCGTCCCTGGCGACGGAGCTGAGCGTCCGATATGGCGTGGATGCCGAGCCGGCGCGCGGCCACCCCCTGACTGCATTGGCCGGCGTCTTGGCCGAGCTCATGGAGCAGCATCTGGCGGAGCGGCGGGAACGCTTGGGGGCGGCACAGTTCGGCGAGTTGGTCCGGTTGCTGCTTTTGCAGGCCGGGGACGAACTGTGGGAAAATCACCGGGCCGACCTGAGGAGCATGGCGTTCGCATCTCAATTGGATGCGCATGGGCCGAAGACCGCGATAGCCGAATACATAATCGCCGCCGCCGATGCCTGGCGTCTTTTCCGGAAGGAAGTATCTGATCGCTTCCTGTCCCGGATGTTGCATTTTCCCTTCGCCGGATTGACCGACGCACCGGAGGACAGCCCCGAACGGCTCTCGCGGTTGGCCGTGGACTCGCGGCTTGCCGAGCTCGTATCTTGAGTCGCACCCCCCGATACCCCGTCGAACACCAAGGAGTTGACTGATATGGCGCCACGAATCGGCCGAATCGTTGTGGCAGTGTCCGCCGGCAGTTTATTGGCGGGTGCGCCGGTGCTGGCCGCCTGCGGACCTTCCGACAGCGGTGCCAGCTACAGCCAGTGGGCGTCTACCGACGGCGCCGCCGGCCGCATTAACCTGGACGATGTGCAGCAGGCGTTCATGGAGTCCAGCAGCGCCACCGAATTCGAAGACCGGGTCAATGAAATTTACGAAGGCGACGGCCTGATTCTGATCCGCGCCCGCCAGGATGGCGACAGCCTCACGCTGGAGGGCTGGGAAGACCTTGACGCCAACAATCAGATCGAAGATGCGGTGGACGACCAGCTGTTTGCCATCGTCAAACAGGACGATCAGCACGAACTGCGGGGCTACCACGCCAATTCGTACTACCATAGCAACTTCGGCGCCGGTGATTTCCTCTTCACCTACCTGATAATAAGCAGCCTGAGCCGTGGTCCCTACTATTACCAGACCGTTCCGGGCCGGGCGACGGACATCCGCAGGGACCGCTCCTCGTACCGGGGTTCCAGTCGCTACGATTCTCAACTGAATCGTAACCGGCAGTACACCTCCCGCCAGCAGACCTACGCCGGTTCCAGCTACCAGAACGCGGGACGCAACGTGAGTTCGGGGCGTCAGACCTATCAGCAGACCCAGAGGTCGTCGGGCGCCTTCCGCAGCAGCAGTTCGCTGACGCGCGGCAGCTCGTCCATTTCGCGCAGTTCCACGATCGGAGGAGGCGCCGGATCGACCATATCGCGGAGCGGCGGCTTTGGTGGTTTCAGCGGCGGCGGGGGCCGGGTTGACTTCCGGGACCGGTTGGAGGACGACGACGCGACGCGTCCCGCCTGGCTGGCCTGAACCCATGAACGGCGGTGACGCCGCCGGCCTTTCGGTATCGGTGTGGACAAACCGGTTCCCGCCGGATACCGCCCTGCAGATTGAACTGCCGGGCGAATCCCGCCGCCTCACGCTGCGTCGGTTGCTGGGCCGGCTCTTCCCGCCCGATGTCGACGAACGCGCTCCAATCGTAGCCCGGTTGGACCGGCGGTCCAATCCCGACCTGCCGGCCTGCTACGCGGAGCTGCTGACGCTGATGGAACAGTGGCGAGCCGGCCTCTGCC
>JGI24795J26692_1000763_pt1 | contig 18344 bp, 13 predicted proteins | sample PinacodermBB_FD_26692 | JGI IMG/M metagenome (IMG submission 26692)
CCGCCTCTCCGGCCGGCTCGATCGCACCCTCGTCGCCGCCTCGGGCGCCTCCAAGGCGGGCCAGGCCCGCGCCGGCGCCGCCTTCGAGGCGGACCAGGTTGGTGGCCAGGTGGAGTGCGGCCAGCTCGTCGGGATCGAAGCGCACGTCGCGCCCGGCGTAGGCCGCGGCCGGGATGCGGTAGCCGTCCACGGGCGGGTCGAGGCGGTGCAGGGTGGTCACCTCGATGGGAACCCCGATGGCTCTCAGGTCGGCCTTGTCGCGCTCGAACATGCGCCTGAAGGCGGTCAGGTCCTCCGAGTAGGCGCCGGCCATGCGGGCGCGCAGCTCGCTGGCGCTCAGCGGCCGCGGCGCGTTCATGAGGGCCGCGGTCAGGTTCAGGAGCCGTTCGAGCTTGTCCATTTCGGGTGGCTGCGCCGACGTTCGCCTCGTTGGTAGCAGTGCCCTGCGGGCCGGCGGACTCACGCTACCCGGCGGGCTGTCACAGGGAGGCGATGAGCTTCTCCACCCGCTCGTCCTGGGACTTGAACGGGTCCTTGCACAGCACGGTGCGCTGCGACTGGTCGTTGAGCTTCAGGTGCACCCAGTCGACGGTGTAGTCGCGCCTGCGCTCCTTGGCCCGGCGGATGAACTCGCCCCGTAGCCGTGCCCTGGTGGTGTCGGGAGGATTCTCGACGGCGTGCTGGATCTCGGCGTCGGTGACCAGCGTCTCCACCAGCCTGTGGCGCTGCATCCGGTAGTAGAGGCCGCGGGCACGGCTCACATCGTGGTACTGGAGGTCGACGAGGGCCACCCGGGGGTCGGCCAGGTCCAGGTCGTGGCGGTCCCGGTAGGCCTCCACGAGGCGATGCTTGATGACCCAGTCGATCTCGCGGTCGAGCGTGAGGGGATCCTGCTCGATGGCGGTCAGGCAGTACTCCCACATGGTGAGGGCCTTCTTCTCCTCGTCGGAGAGGTCGTGATGCTCGGCGTAGCGCAGGGCCCGGTTGAGGTACTCGGACTGGATCTCGAGCGCGCTGACCTCCCGGCCGGTGGCGAGGCGCACCCGTCGCCGGCAGGTGGTGTCGTGGCTGACCTCCCGGATGGCCCGGATCGGGTTCTCCAGGGTCATGTCGCGCAGCACGACCCGGGGGTCCTCCAGCATCCGCAGCATCAGCGCGCACGCGCCCACCTTGAGGAACGTCGTGTACTCGCTCATGTTGGAGTCGCCCACGATCACGTGCAGGCGCCGGAAGCGCTCGGCGTCGGCGTGGGGCTCGTCGCGGGTGTTGATGATGGGCCGCGACCGGGTGGTGGCCGACGACACGCCCTCCCAGATGTGCTCGGCCCGCTGGCTGATGCAGTACATGGCGCCCCGGGCGGTCTGCAACACCTTGCCCGCACCGGCGTAGATCTGGCGGCTGACCAGGAACGGGATCAGCACCTCGGCGTAGTCGCTCAGGTCGTCGCGGCGGCTGGTGAGGTAGTTCTCGTGGCAGCCGTAGCTGTTGCCCGCGGAGTCGGTGTTGTTCTTGAACAGGAAGACGTCGCCGCGGATGCCCTCCTCGGCCAGACGCTCCTCGGCGTCGCCCAGCAGCTTCTCGACGATGCGCTCCCCCGCCTTGTCGTGCACCACCAGGTCGTGGGCCGAGTCGCACTCCGGGGTGGCGTACTCGGGGTGGCTGCCCACGTCGAGGTAGAGCCGCGAGCCGTTGCCGAGGAACACGTTGCTGCTGCGCCCCCACGACACCACCTTGCGGAACAGGTACCGGGCCACCTCGTCGGGGCTGAGGCGGCGCTGGCCCCGCAGCGTGCAGGTGACGCCGTACTCGTTCTCGATCCCGAAGATGCGCCGCTGCACCCCGCCACCGTACCCCCCGCCACCCCGCCGCAGCGGATCGGATGGGTCCTCCATCAGATTGACAACAGGTCGCGCTGGTTCCACGAACGGTGCCGTCACTCATCGCTGACTCCCGTGGGTAGTTTCGACGCCGGCACTCCCGGGCGCCATGAAGGAAGCCACGGCGCCGAGTTGTCAACCGCATGAAGGGAACCAGATGCACTCTCGAGATCACGGAGGCGCATCCGAAAGCGTTGAGGCGTCTACTGGAGCGCTCGGAACACTCTGGCGTCGCAGTCATGGTCGAGAGGCTGACAGCAGACCTGAGAGAACACAGGCTCGACGCCACACTGGCCGCCGTTACGGCGTGGGCGATGCACATGAGACAGCCAGGTTGGCGTGATCTCTATCAGCAGGAGCGCTGCCCCGTTCAGCCGTTCGACAATCCCGTCAGCTACTGGATGCCGATCCCCTAGCCACTATCGCGACTGCTGAGCTAGGAATGCTGATCTGCTACTTGGACGAGTCGGGCAATACCGGCAAGCGACTCGACGACCCTGATCAACCCGTCCATTATCTGGCCGCCGTCATAGTGCGGGAGGACCGCATCCGTGAAATGGGCGAACGATTGCACGCTCTTGCTGATGCTGCTCCTATCGGCGAGTCGCTGGTCGAGTACCACGGCGATGAACTGTTCCACGGTTCGGGTCCCTGGCAGGGCGTGCCTCCGCGCCTCCGTGTCGGCGAATACGCCAAGGCACTCTCGGTGATGAGCGAAGTCGGTGCCGGCGTGGCTCATGCGTCGATCAACAAGCCTCTGCTCGTCGGTGACCAGAATCCTCATCTGTTGGCGCTCCAGTTCCTGACCGAGAAGATCGAGCGTTGGCTTAGGAGCCAGACAGATGAGTTGGGCCAACGTGCACTGCTGGTGGCAGATCACAGCCACGAGCACGACCAGTACGCCTTCGACCCAATTCAGAGAATGCAGGCCGCCGGGGGCCCGGTCGGAGGGCACAGGGGGCTGAACGTGTCGCTAGACCACATCGTCGATGGCGTCTATTTCGCGCATTCAGAGCGAAGCTGGGGGATCCAGCTCGCTGACATGGTGGCGTTCGTCCTGAATCGATCGGAACGGATCAAGCGTTCACCTGGAGACCCAAGGTCGGATCGTGCAATACGGATGCTCAGGCGGGAGCACATATCGCCTCAGCTTCAAACGTGGCGAGAAACCTGGCCGAGTAGCTGAGGGAGGGAGGCAACCGGGGCCCGCTTGAGCAGGCCCCGGTGCTGGATGGACTGATGAGCCTCGGTGACCCGAAGCTGACGAACAGCCCGAACTGAATGTACCCGACCCCTGCGACACGATCCACCATGAATCCGACGTGGTCCTCTATGGGAGGGGTAGCGCAGATCGGGCGCCGGCTGCTGGCTGGCACCAGGATCAGAAGCCCGAAGACCCGCCACCCCGTGTTCGTCTTCCGGCTCCACCAGTTCCTCAGCGCTGGCGGCGCCGCTCACGCCACCCCCGAGGCGCCCGATGACCGGAGCGTCACGATGCGGGCTCAGCGCTTCGTTGCCAGGTGACCCGCGGCATGAGCCGTGGCCTGTCGACGGTGAGGGCATCAGTGCGCGCCTGCCGGCGGACTGGTTCGACGCCGATCATCGGCTGCGGGACGCCCGGCGCGACGACGTGCCTGTCGCGCTGCAGGTAGCCGCAGACGGTTCCCTGCACCACTCGGAGGCCCCAGATGGAACGCAGACCACGACTGGGGCCTGGCTCACGGCCGTGGGCGACCACACGATGAATGTGGAAGCTCTGGAGCCCAAGGACTTGGCCCTTCTGGTGAGGGCGGCGCGAGGCGAGGCGCTGTCCAACACGATGGCACGCAAATTGCTCGGGTCGGACGCGCAGGAGGCTCGCAACGCCTTGCAACGGCTCAGGAACCGGGGACTGCTCCAGCAGAGGGGGTCGGGCGCAGGGACGATCTATGCACTGAGCCCGGAGATCACGAGCCCTGACGGGATGCGGCGCGTGCCCAGGGACGATGATGCACAGGTGCTGGAAATGGCTCGCCAAGGCCCCGTAACCAACGCCAGTGTCCGGGCCCGCACCGGACTCGGCCGCGCTGCGGTCGTGCAGATCTTCAACCGCCTCGTGACCAGCGGCCGGCTTGAGCGCCGCGGATCCAGGCGAGGCACCCACTACGTGCTCGCTACGACGGAGTCCAACCATTCTGGTTCCGCGGATCGCATTTCAACACAAAGAAAATGACAAGTTATGAATGGAACTATGAAACCTCAAGAATCTAAGTATCGACTCTTTCATAACTTGGGTCATTTGTTTCACGCGCCCTTCTGCTGATTCCGCCTGTTGAGCCGACCGAGTCGAGGCTCCGCCAGGTCGACCAAGAGTTCGTTCGCCCTCAAGGCATCGAGCCGCACATCGCGACGCGACGAAACCGCCGTGCCGGTTCGCGTCGACGAGGAGTGGCCCTGCTCATGCGCCAGCGTCAGGCTCCGCCTGCGGGTCGGGAGCAGTGTGCTCGGGGGTGAGCCAGGGTGGGTGAAGCTCGAACTCCTCCATGGAGAAGGGCTCGGCCTCGAAGTCCCGGAAGTAGTTCGGAGCTGCGCGGCGACGAAGGTGTCCAGTATGCGCCCCCGGGCGGTCCCGTCGAGCTTGAGGGCCTCGCGGCCGGCGCCCATCAGCCACGCGGCCAGACCCGAGTCCGTCACGTAGCGCTTCGGTGTCGACGTGAGCCGCTTGAGCCGGCGGGTGTGCCATGCGGGCACGTCGTCGAGGAGGCGCAGCACCCGGAGCGTCTCCAGATGCAAGCCCGCAGCTAGCCATTGAGACCACGCCGTCGTGTTGCGAGGTGCGGCTGGAGTCCACCTCTCGATGATGCGCCGATCATTCTCATGGTGTTTCAGGTTGCGGCGTGATTTCTGGTGGCATAGATTGACCGTATGGACGCCGAAGCCGTGACGACCGTGCTGACCATCGTCGGGACGTCCTTCGGTGCCATCCTGGCGGCGCTGATCACGCTGATGGTGGCCTCGATCCGCATCCAGCACCGCGACAGCACCACGACCCGCCAACTCATCACCGACGCCGGCAAAGAGAACCGAGACCTGATCGAGAAGGCCAGCAAAGAGAACCGGGACCTGATCGAGAAGAACCGGGACCTGATCGAGAAGAACCACGGCACCGTGATCCGCATCCTCAGCGACACCCGGGAACGGCTCGCACGCATCGAGGGCCACCTCGGGATCGGCTGGCCCGCACCGGACGACCCCGAATCCGACGGCGACAGCCGCGAGGCTGCTTGAACCGCTGCGACGCTCAGTCGTGTACCACGTCTGTCGGCGTGAGCGACGGCCGGTCGCGTTCGTCGGCACCGCGCTCCCGCAGTTCGGGGACACCCCTGGAAGCCAGTGACGGGGCAGCCTTCCCGCGGCGGTGCTCGAGATGCGCCCGGCAAGGGCTCCGAACCCAGTTCGCCCTGAACTGACCCTCGCCTTGTGCGAACGCAGCGTGGGCGAGCGCAAGAGGCCGGCTTCGGTGGGCTTCCTGGAGGGGGCTCTCAGAGGGTTCGGCGGCCTACCCCGCCAGGATGGCGGTTACCTCGGCGTCAGTCAGGCGGCGGAGGATCCTCGGCGTGCAGGTGACGCTGCACTCGTTCTCGATACCGAGGATGAACCGCTGCACCCCCGCCACCGTGCCCCCAACGCCCGGCGCCGACGGATCGGCCCGACCAATGCACGGCGAACTCCACCGGTGGATGCGACAGATCGGCCATGATGGGCGATGTACCTGCGGCTTCCGGGCTGGAGGAACCTCTACGACGAAGAGGCCGACCTAGCTCAGCCGTTCGACACTCCTGTCAGTTACTGGATGCCGATTTCGTAAGCCCACCCTCCGTCATGGGCCATGCGGCTTCCCCGAAAGGTTCGTAAGGCGACTCAACCTGTCGCGGGCTGAGGCGTTAGCCAGGGCAAGTGGCGCTCGCACGCCTCCAACGTGAAGGGCTCGACGTCGAAGTCGCGGAAGTAGGTCGGGTGCGTGACCCTGATGGCCTCCTCGGAATCCGCGCCGAGCAGCACGACTTCCATGTGCGGCTGGTCCGCGTACTGGTGCTCTCGCTCCTCGTACATGTCGACCGCCTTCTTGCCGTCACGGAAACGCTCGATGTTCGCCAAACGGAGCTTGGACCGATCGTAGGTCAGCAGGAAGTGAATCGTCTTGCCTCTAGCCATGATTGCCCTCCTGTCGGATTGCTCCACGGACAATCCTAGACAACGCGGCTGCGTTGGCGTCAGCGAGTTCCAACTCGAATCGCCCACCCGGTCGAACGCCTGCCTCGGCATACTCGTACGACTGCGAGAGCAGGCGCAGCCACGCATGGACCTCCTCCGGACCTTCGCCGCTCTTGTAGTCGATGCCCGTGAGCGCCGAGAGATCCTCGACGTTCGCGGCCCAACGATGCTGCAGTTGTGTACGCAACTGGACCTCGATGCGCAGGCCGCGGTAGCGGGTCCACAGGTGAAGCGCCCGGTAGCCGGAGTCACGCGGCCTCGCAACGTAGTCGCGGACCTTGTCCTCGGTCCCGTTGCGGCGCCTGCTATTGGCCATGAACCGCTGCTGTGCTCGCGCGACCTCTGCCTGCGTCGCAAACACGGCGCGACAACCACCGAGATCCTGGAGGCTCGACAGCTTCATGGTGGGCAGCCGCCGTAGCTTGTCCACAACGGTCGGCATCCGCTTCAGGCGCTGCGTGAGCTCCACCACGGCCAACCCCTCGGTGTGTATGCAGGATCGCAGCCCCATGCGGGCACTGATCATGGGGATGCGGTGCGCGCTCCGAAAGGCCTCCACCACCCGGGTCGCTTCACGGAGTTCGTCAGCTGACGGCAGCGGCTGCACCCCGATCAGTGCGCAGCGTCCTGCCGGCGCGGTCGATCTGACCCCTCGTATATGCCAGCTCACCGTTCATGGTCTCCGACCGCGACGATCCATGGACCTAAGCACCTCCCAAGCAGCGCGGGGGCCCGAAGGGACCCCCGCTCGGCTCCCCAACGGGGGAGCCATCAGCAAAATCGATATTACATAGAACAGACTGAAGACGCAACACGCTGTCTCAAGGATGGCCGATCAGGACTTAGCAGCAGAACACGCTGGGAGGTGTGTAATGCGCTGCCAGTATCTGAGTGGGTGACTCTAGGCGTCCAGGATCGTCGCGACCTCGGCGTCGGCGAGGCGGCGGAAGGCTCGGCGGCCGTTGGCCCGGTCTAGTACTGCGGCCTCGAGGCCGATCTCGGCCACCAGGATCTCCAGCTTTATCGGCTTTGAGCGCTCGGTCGGTGCCGTCAGAACAGGGGTTCGAGGAGGTCGGCGTCGGCAGGGTCCCCGCCCGGGCGGCCGTCGGAATCTGCAACGGCCCGACTGGGCGACGCAGTGGGAGTCAGGGCGGTGAGATGGATCGGCTTGGACAGGTCGACCCGGACCGCCTGATGCACGACCGAATCTCCCAGTCGCAGACTCCGCGACCTGGCATGGGGCACCGAACCCGGGGGCACATCCAGGCGCTGCGGCCACCACAGACAGGACTGCATCTGGCGCTCGTCGCGCGAGATGTTGAGCGACAGATCACCGAGCATGCTCGGAGGAATCTCAGGATCAACATCGGGAGCGATCTCGGCCATCAATTCGAGGGGATCTTCGTCGGGATGGGCTCCGAAGGAGACTTTGAACGACTCGATCTCATCGAAGAGTTCATCTAGGCCGTCCCCAACGACAAACTCCTCCACACGCTCTCTCATGGCGGGATCGAAGTCGCCCCGATAGAGCCGCTGCACGAAGGGCCAGCGATCTCCGTTGATCGTGCTCAGCACATCCTCATCGGCTGGGTACGGATAGGCACAGGCGTTCGGCCAGCCACGGCCTGAGAGCCCGCTGGTCCCAGGCGTCCCCAGGCTCGTCCGGTACGCCTCGGCGGCACGCCGGAACTGGGCGTAGAGCCAGCCCGGTCGAGCCAAGTCCGCCTGCAGCAACCGTTGAAACGTCTCGTGTCCCCTGTCAGTGGTCTCAAGCACACAGAACACGGACTTCATCAACACGCTCTGGTGCATTCGATCGGACTGCGCAGGAGACTCCCGTTCAGTCCCGGACTCTCCGCTGGAGTCCTTCCAGAGGCTGCCGACCCCGTCGCCGACGAAACGACGATCGCCCTCGGTGCTGGGCTCCTCAAGGGCTCCGTAAGGCAGACGGATGATCCGGTGGAGCGCCAGGGCCGCGCCGAGCCAATGAGGAAGCACCGAGGCAAGTCGTTCGGCCTCTCGATGGACCGCATGGTGCCAGGAGGCCAACTCCTGCACCTCGTCACGGCGGCGCTCAAGGTCCAGCGTGTAGCGGTAGTGGAGGATCGACACGACCGCGAAGCTGGTGAGCACCAAGCAGCCCGAGACCACCGACAACACGATGATCAGCCTGTAGCCGCCGGAGCGAAGAAAGCCGATCTGCTCGGTGAAGTTCGCGTCATTCAGCACGGCCACGGCAACCGCGGTCACGTAGACGAGCATGAGGACGGCCGACAGACGAAGCGCCGAAGTCGTGTTTTCCCTGCCGATCATCAACCACACACTCACCGCCATCAACGCGACCAGCACGACGATCAGCAGCGGTGCCAGCGCGGCAGCGTCAGCCTCCAGCAGACTGCGGATGGGGCCATCCGCCAACAGCAGCCAGCTCGCCGCGCCCAACAGGACGGCCGTGCCGACGATTAGGTGGATCTGCCGCCGCTTGGTATCGCGGGGCATGTTCAATACCAGCAGCGACAGCACGAGCGCTGTGGTGATGAGCACCCACACCCGACTCAGCCACCACGAGTTCTCGACTATGTCGGTCTGCAGCACATCCCAGCCGGGCAAGACCGTCCAGCACAACAGTGCGAGCAGAATGCCGTAGGCAAGCAGGTACGGCACCGCACGCGACATCTCGACATCGGGACGGAGCCGATCACGCCAAACGGAGCCCAGTTCCGCCATCCGTTGATGGCACTCCTGTAGAGCCCGGTCGGCTCGGCGCTTGTGCTGATCGAACTCCGCGGTGAGGCGTTGCAACAGGTCGCCGTCGTCCCAGCCGAGCGGGCGCGTGTCGCTTGGCCCTGTGGAATCGACCTCGACCGTCGACTCAAGGCCCCCGATAGAACCACCATCCGCAGCTGGCTCGGAGTCATCAACGGAACCGATCGAGTCCGTGACGGGCTGCGGCTGCTGCCACCCAGGGGCGTCCGCCGCCGACCCATCGGCTGACGACGACTCCCATCCAGCGCACTGCTGCATCGCCGCTTCACCGCCGAGCCAGCGGTAGACCGACCCAGGGTCGTCGCTGGCCCCGCTGGCACCCTCAGGGACCGATGCGAGGTACCGCTTCGACACCGCCACGTGACGCTCGTCGCCTGAGGCGTCCTGACGGACCCTTCGGGCGTGCTCAGAATAGTCGGCGATCCCGAGGATTCCCTGCACGAGGTCAGCCCAGACATCGGGCACAAAGACCTCGACCGGGCGCGGTGCGCGGCCACACACGGGCCCAGTTGCGGGGTCGGTCGCACCCGCCGCGGCATCCGACGCGAACAGCCAGGGAGTCTCGGAACGCCAGCCCGCGGCCATCTCATCGAAGGCTGCCGACATCTCGCTGCGGCCCCGGTTGCGCAGGCGCGCCGGGAAACGGCGAAGGTCGCTAAGGAGGCGTGCGCCGAAGCCGCGCCAGAAGCTCGACCCTCCGACGGACTCGGGCGGCGCATGGTGGTGCGGCTGCCAGCGCAAAGCCGGAGGGTGCAGCAGCGCAACCGCTTGGGCGATGACAGCTTCGGGCACGGGCGTCCGCATTGCGCCGTCTGGCACCGGCAGCGACTCACCCCGCTGCATGGCCTCCGCCGGCGACGGATGCGACAGCCGTGCCGTACGCACGAAGGATCTTGCCAGCACTACGAGCGGTGACCCTGTTCCGGAGGCCGTCGCTCGAATAAGCTCGAGAGCGGCGCCGTCAACGGTCTCCCACAGCCCGCAAAGCGACGCAATCTCCACCGCGGCATGCAGGCCGAACTCTTCGTTGTCGGACGCGTCGAGGGGCCGCGCGATCGCCGACGAATGTCGGCGATCCTCGGCAATTACGACGACTCTCGTATCTGGAGTGCCGCTGAAGGCGGCTGTTCCGGGCGAGTCATAGGAGCTGACCGAGACGCGGTGGTCCCACGCTGAGGCGCCCACGCCGGCCAAGCGCCGGCTGAGCCGTACAAGCTCTGAAGCCGCCTCGGCGAGGTCGCTTCCCGCACGGTCGTCCAGCGTCTCGGAAAAGACGGTCACAATGTCGAGGCGGTCGATCCTGCCGGCACGGTGCAGAGCATCGAAGAGATCGTCGGCTGTGGAGACCCCGTCGGCTACTCGCGTCACCTTGAGGCCGGACTCAGTGGCACAGACCACCAGCAGAGGCTTGGTCGTGCCCTGCGCGGAGAGCACGCGCAACTCCTCCAGCCCCGACACGATGGGATCATCGCGCTCGTCGTGCAGAACGACGACGGCGCGAGGGGTCTCGCCGTCAGCGCAGGGACTGGCCAGGCGCCGGTAGTCGAACCCTGCGTGGAGGCTGCGGCAGGCCGCCGCTCTAGAAGCCTTCATCGGCGTCGCTCTCAAGGCGCTGCGCTGCGGCGTCGCACGCGATCGACAACTGATCGAGTGCCCGCGACATCGGCCGCATGAGGCCGATCCAGAGCGGCGCTTTGGTGATCTTGGAGAAGTCCTGGCCCCAGGATGCGATCTCCGCATCGGACTTTCGCTGGTAGATGTCGAGGTTCTTCTTGAACACGCCGGACAGCCCGACGGCGCGTTGGTACGCGCCGCTCTCGTCCGCCCCGGAATCCACCGAGCGCTCGATCTCCTTGAGGTAGGTATGGGCACCGACGATTGAATTCCCACGGTTGCCAGTCTCGATCCATGAGTCCAGCACGGGGGTGAGCTGCGGGTAGGCCGACAGGTCCGGTGCCGACCTGCCGAGGTCGCGCAACGCCTTGTACGGCTCCAAGGGATCGAGGCTCCCGGTGACTCCGATCCGCATGTTGGCGAGCGCCAGTGCCTCCAACACCTGGCCCAGCCTTGCGAACTTGTCGCTGGCCTCGGTCAGGAAGGGGAACGGAAACTCCACCGGATCGGGTTTCTTGGCGCGAGTGCGTACAGCCCGGCTGCCATCGCCGATGTCGATATGGCCTAACAGTACCCCGGTGAACCAGCCGCGGATCATGCACATCAGCATCGACTGAGGAACAGGCACGAACTTGTCGAGAGGCTGGCCTCGCCGATGACGCCAGAAGGAGAATCGGGCCTGGGCGAGGCCGGATGCCTTGGCCCAAGCGTTGGCAATCGGCTCCAGCAGCGACTTCATCACGAGCAGCGAATGCGGGGCATTCAGCGTCGACGTGATGTCGATGTACGTCAACGACCCATCATTGCCGAGGATGTCGGCAAGACTCTCGTCATCGACACCCTGGCCCAGCAGCACCTGACGGACCTCGCCCTCGGCATCGTGTCCCTGGAGCGGTATTTCGCTGAAGAATCTGCGGTGGCTCGCCCCGCCACGACCCGGATGGACCATTCCCAACAGAGCGTTATCGATGTCGATCAATGGCGCAGAAGCCTTGATGGCGCCAGAGAGTTGAGTAAGGAATCTAGCGGTGTTGGCTCCTGCGTCCTGCTGGGACAACCCCTCGGCGAAGAGCGCCTCGGAGCCGAGATAGGACCGCAGCGTCAAGTCCAAGAACTTGGCGAAGGGCGTGCCCCCGCGGTGCAGCCACCGGGCGGAGCGACGCCGCAGGTCGCCGATGCCGGTCTGCGCCTTGACCTGCAGGCGGCTCGCCGTGCGCATCGGATCCAGCCACTTGGTCTGCGGCCACCAGTCGTGCTGCACACTCAGGCATCGCAGGCTGTTGTAGTTGCTGTCGGAGACACCGGGTTCGGAGGCGACGAAGCGCCCATCGATTCCGGCATTTCGAACACTGCCTCGTTGCTGTTGCACGGGAAGGTCAGGAAACGTCTCGGCCATCAGGCTCGCGAAGTGCTGCGGGTAGGTCTCTGCAGCGATCAGGGTGAACTCCCCTGCAGGGGGCTCCAGCGACCTGGGCGGAGGCCCATCGCCCCAGGCAGGCCACGACACCACCCTTTGCTTGTCCGCCGTCGCCGTTGCATGGGAATCCGATAGAGCAGCCGCCAAAGGCACAAGAAGCCGTTCCGCTACCTCGGGACAGAGGTCGGCAGCACGATCGTTCAACAGCTCATCACCTACGAACTTCGCGAGGTGGACCGCGTCTCGAATCGCGTCCTCGAGTGCCTGGTCATTGGCATCGATGTTGCCGCTAGAGTCCTCAAGCCGGTCGCGGTATTCATGTTCCCATCCGCCGTGCCACTCTCGAAACTTCGCGGCGTCGTGGCGGAGATCGGGGACGACATCCTCCTTCAGGTGGACCGCGGCAAGTTCGCACAAGGACTTGGCTACATGAAGGCCTCGGGTGGCGACTTGATCCTCGACGGCGTCAATGAGCTGCCCCTGAATCGCTTCTGCCCATCTCTCTGCTGCAACGGCCACTGCCGTGCCGTACGCTCTTGAGTATTCCTTTTGGGCTTGGTTGACCGCGTCGCGAATGTCGGCCATCCACTCGCCGACGGTGCGCCTGCCGCCAACACCGACGCCCGCCAACTCCATTGCACGATCCAGGAACTTGTTTTCGAGCGAGCTGTCGGGGCGCATCGCATCGATAATCTGATTCTCGTTGGGCCCGAACTCCGACAGCCCGGCCCGACGCAGGAACGAGTCGCGGTGCTCTTGGGCGATAGCGCGCGACAGCACGTCAGGATCGGTTTCATCGAGATCCTTGGCGATACGGCGCGCCTCCTCGGACGAGGCGTGGTAGTCCGCCAGCCACCCGTTGGCGTCGCGGGCGAGCCGCTGAGTGACGTAGTTCTCGAAGTAGTCGGCCCCGATGCTCACCCTTGCAAATCCCAGCGCCGAGAACTGGGGGACGCCCGCGTCGACGCCACCCTCGTCGACAAGCACCGGTCCAAGAATGTGCGCCCTTTCTCCCAGCTTCCAGTTCCCCACCGTGTACGACACGAAACTGGACTTCGCGGCGGAGGCGGTCACCCATGAAACGAGCGACCTGCCGGTCATCTCGAAGGCGCTGTCGTGGGTGCCGAAGTTGATTCCCTCGGCGTTCGTGATTCCCACCAGGAACGGGAACGAAGGTCCACTGCCCGCGATCAGTCTTCCCGCTCCAGCGGTCGCAAGCACCGGATTGGGGGACTGCTGGGGCGAGTTCCTTCGCCACATCCCGTTCATTAGCTCCGATGTGGCCGCCAATGCGTTGGGCTGGACTCCCCCGGTGGTGGCACCTCCAAGCGAACCGAATACATCGGGGGTGTAGAGCACCGCGAAGATGTCATCGCCAGCGGTGCCGTCGGCCCGCAGGATGTCGCAGACCAGGTTGAGCAGCCCCGCCCCGCTGCCGCCCGCGAGCGACGACACCACCACGATGTGGACGTTGGAGGCCTCGAAAGGCTGTTTATCGGTGACCTGATGGTAGAGCTTGCCCAACTGCGGCTGCACATCGGCACCAAACAGCCTCGCAATCCGCGCTTTCAGCTTCGCTTGGATTGTGGCGGCGTAGGCCATGGCGACCGTCTGGCCGATAGCTCGCTCCTGGCCTGCACCGATGTGTAACGGCACCCCCACTCCCACCGGATCGACACGCCATGTGGCCATCGCTTCATGGAGGCCGGGCTGCAGGTCGAGCGCGTTTTGGACCCCTGCGAAACCGATTACCTTGTCAATGAGGCCGACATACTCGTCGGGAGGCAGTTGCTCGACGCGGTCGTTGATCTCATTGCCGTCGGCCACGGTTGGCGTGTCGATGTTGACGAACTGCCAGCCTGTCGGCAGCGGGCCGTCTATTCCGTGTTGGCGCAGCCAGCGATGGAGGTCGCGTTTGAGGAATCTGAGCGTCTTGCCGCCCGATCCGCCTAGGCCTACGAAGAGGAACCTGCTGTACATCTGATCACCTGGACCTTTCACTTCGCAGCGGCCTTGGTTCGGTGCCGGTGCCGCGCTGACCGCTGAGATCTCTGAGCGCGTCAGTGAGCATTCGGCGAACATCGGCCCGCTCGCTTGGGGCTCGCGGCGCGAGGACAAAGGCAATACCACGGGGCTCCGCCGCGCCGCTACGGCTGTCGAGAGCGATTACGGCCAACTCGGTGAACCGCTCAGGCGTCAAGCCAGCCCGCTTTCGGGGGTCCGCTGGTCGGACGGCGACGACACGATTCGGGCCCGCGCTCACCTCTCCCCAGCCGCCTCTCAGCAGCGAGGTGATCTGCCACCACTTGGGGTGCTTAGCAGCGATACGCAGTTCCTCGGTTCGCAGCCGCTTCTGCCTTGAATCACCGCTCACCGGGATGGGCGGGTGGTCATCGAGGTTGAAGCTCTCGATCTCGGCAGAGCGGAGCCCGCCTCGAGAGTCTCGGTAGGTGCTGATCTCGAACCGGCGTGCATAGAAGTTGCTCGCTGTCGGGAGCCGATTCTTGAAGGCGACCACGCCGTAGAGCAACAGCCAACTCAGCATGACCGCAACCAGCGTGATCAGCACGGCCAGCCAGAGGACGCTGCGAGGCCAGAGATCAACCGAGTACTGCACCTCCGTGACACCCGTCAGAGGCTCCGTCCAGCCCGGAACCATCCATTGCGCCTCAATCACAACCGTGCCGTCATCTTCAATCCGGTCGTTGGGCAGGGCATCGCTGGTCACGAAGCGAACTTCCGTCAACTCCTCGCCGTCCTCGAACCTCAAACCACGCCCGTCATTGAGCAGTATCGAAGCCGGCAGGAAGCGCCAGTCCGGCGCGAGCAATCCGGTTCCGGCTGCGAGCGTGAGCGTCAACTGACCGTCAAGGCCACGCCACGTCGACGAGCACCGCAGGGTGGCTTCGAGTGGCTCGGAGGGCACTTCGTCGCCGTCAGCGTTCATCAACTGCATGGGTGCGGATTCGCACTCCAGCAGCGGTGAGGGGAGCGGCAGTTGTGGCACCGCCACGAAGTGCACTGCGACAAGTGCCGGCCCGCCGCCTGGTGCCAGCACCACAGTCAACGCGAGTTCTCCCTCGGTGCTCCAACCGGCTGGTCCGAGCGACTCGCTCACCACGCGCAGCCTCAGCGGCGAGTCTCCGCTGCCAATCGTCGTCTCTTCGAACCTGGCACCGCCAGGTGCTTCGACGTAGTACGCGAGCCTGTCCGCGGCGACTGACGCCTCGACGGTTAGCGTCCCCTCACGAGGCGGTCCGATCTCACAGGCTGCGGCCGCAACCCGAAGCGGTGCTGCCGCCTCGATTCGGGGCAGATCGTCCTCGAGTCCGCATGTCAGCCTAACGTCTCCAAACTGCGGGATGATGACTCGCTGCCACACCGGCAGGAGCGGCGCGCCTTCTGCCGGCTGCCACTCGACAATCACCGCCACCTCGCCAGCCGCAGGCGGCATCTCCGTAAAGGAGACCCATTCACCCACGATCCGGATCTGCCGCGGTCCGTCCCCGACGCTAAGCGTCAACGGTCCCTCGATCCTCTCGCCTTCGGCATTCTCCATGTGGTAGTCGGGGCCGTCCACGTCGACGGTGAAGGTGCCGTCGGCGGGTGGCATTACGACGCACTCGCTGGTCACAATCCGCCCCTGAGGTCCGTCCGATGCCCCGACTCCGGGGCCTCCAACCGCCGCCCCGGGCCTGCCTGCTGCCGCGCCGTTAGGCACCACGCCCTTGCAGTCAAGGGGGGATTGTGCGGCTGGCGGGACCTCCATCGTCTCTTGTGCAGCGGGCTGCGGCGGAACATCCTCACTGGGCTGCCACTCGGCGGTGACCTTCACCTCGCCCGGCTGTTGGGGCAATCTCTCGGGTGCCATCTCGTCGCTGACGATCCGGATCTGCCGCGGTTCGTCCCCGCTGCTGAGTGTCAACGGTCCCTCGATCCTCTCGCCGTCGAGATTCTCCATGTGGTAGTCGGGCCCCTCCGTCACGTCCTCGACATCAACGGTGAGCGTTCCTTCGTCGGGAGGTGCCACGCCACACTCGCCAACCACGATCCGCGCCCGCGACGGGGGCATGTCACCAAGGATGCCGCCCTCGACGCGTGGGAGGTCGCCCGGCTGACTGCACACGACCGGTTCGTCCGATAGGATGTGGGGGCGCGTGGTCACGTCCACATCTACAGCGAGGCGGCCCCGATCCCCCCACAGGACACCGGCGTGCTCGGGAGTCAGGTGGCCTAGTGCCGCAGTCATCTGCGTGGCCTCGCCTGCCCGGACAGCCTCAAACTCAAACCGAGCGTCCGACCCGAGCCCGCAGTCGGCGTACCGCATCGGCGACGCCAAGGCTTCGGACTCCAAATCGAATGCTTCTACCGGGCAATCGAACGGGTCCATGTCCACACCGAGGATGTATGGCCGGTCTTGAAGCAGCACTGTGGCCACGTTCCCGCTGCCGTCGGTGGTCGTTCCCGTCATCACCAGGGGCGTGTCGACGGGCTTGGACCAGCACGAGAGCGAGACCTCACCGATGTCGCGGCCTCCGTCAGCCACAACCTCGATCAGGAGCTCCCAACCCGCTGCCAAGTCTTCCAGGTCATCCGGGTTCAGACCGATCCGACGCGATCCGGCGCTCGCCTCAGTCCACTCCCCTGGGCCGAGCCGGTAGCGGTCAATGGCACCGCGGTAGGAAAGGACCTGGATCTCGTCGATGTATGCGCCGGCAGGCAGATTGTCGCTCTTGCGCCGATCGCCCCCAGATGTGTCGCAGTCGCTCCATCGCAGCAATCCCCGAGCAGGGAGAGTTGCTTCGACAATGGAGTTGATCAAGTCCGCGACGTCCTCTACCTGGTATACGTCGCCGTTGGGCAGATCGGCAGTAGGGCAGTCGGCGTCTACCGGCCTGCCCGCGATCACCCTTTCACCGGTCATGATGCCGATGATGTCCAAAGAGAGTTCAGCCATGCGTCGCTCATGGCGGTCACTTGACTGCAGCTTGCCCTCGAAGCTGTCACCGAGGAGCACAACGCTTGTGGACACTCCCTCGGCGCTGTACATCGGCGCGGTGACGCGGCATACCGTGTCGCGCAGGTCCTCAGCCTCCTGAACCTCCTCGGCCGTGCTGCCGGGCGCCGTGTCGTGCAGGCCGTCGGTGAACCACACGAGGTGGCGGCACGACTCCTCACGGGCGTGGTCGACGAAGACTTGGAGTCCCGCATCCAACGCAACGCCGTAGTAGGTGGAGTCTCGGCCGGGAAGCGCCTCCGCGATCTCGTCATCGCTCGGGTGGCGCTGACCGTTATCGGCCGCCGGCCTGAACCAAGCGGAATGCAGAAGCGGAACCTCGTTGAAGCCAATGAGCGCCACATGCCAGCGGTCGTCGCCAGAGAAGTCGCTGCGAATGGAGTTCAGAGCCTGACTGCGCCTTTCGCCGCCGGGATCAACGGAGTTGAGGGATCCGGACTGATCCATCAACAGCAGCAGGTCGACGGCCTCACATGCTTCGCTCGCTGACTCCGGTGCGACTTGGGCCGACGCCGGCGGAGTGTCGGCGACGCCCAGCACACCTGCACCGGCCAAGGCGGCGAGCGCCAGCACCGATAGGGCCGCGCGTCGGTATCGGCGGTGGGAGCTACTCGGAATCGAGATTGAGCGACAGGCTGTGCTCACAGCAGCCTTGTCAAGTGAAGAGCGAAGCCGAACATGTGCCATATCCCCAATGCCCATGCCAGACCTGCAATCCAGGGGATCAACCTCCGAGGTGAGATCGGCCAATCGCGGTAGCGCTTGGTGGCCCGATACGCCTTGTCATCGGCCATGAATGCGCCGAACGACGCCACGCCGATCAACGAGCCTCCGACGAATCCACTGAGATTGACTGCAGGATCGCACGTCGCCGCCTTGCCGCATGGCATGAACTCTCCGCCCATGAACAGCAACGCCGCGGCTACCAGCAACATCAGAAGCGTGACCGCAAAGAACAGCGCGGGCGGACGGCTGGCGGGTCCGGTGCGCCCAGACCGAGAGGATCGGGCCGTCCGTCGCGGCGGACCGTCTCCTTCGGACGGCATTGCCCTCTTTCGACGCGGTGGGAGGTCGTCGTGGACGGGCGGCCGTGTCGACGCGGTGACGCTAGCCGGCCGCTTGTTGCCTCGGCGCGGGCGTGTCGTCTCCCGTGCGGGCGGTCGAGGCGAGGCGTCTTGGCGCCGGGGCGCCGGAGGATGCCGGGACTCGCCCTCTCGCCTTGGAGGTCTGTCATCGGACCATGACTGGCTCACGGAACCGTCGCCCGCAACTACCCCGCCACCCCAGGGCCCCGCTGGGCCCTTCGCCGCCCTCCGTGACGAGCAACCAGCTTTGATATTGCGACGCCAGCGCCGTTCAACATGGCTTGTCGAGCCGTACCCATCCCCGCCAGCTGACA
>JGI24795J26692_1000779_pt1 | contig 18081 bp, 18 predicted proteins | sample PinacodermBB_FD_26692 | JGI IMG/M metagenome (IMG submission 26692)
TCGGCCGTCGACGCCGAAATCGAAGCCCTGCCGGTGGCGCTGCGCGCCCGGCTGCTGCGGCTGCTGGAGACGGTGGAGACGGTCGGCCTCGACGCGCTTCGCGCGCCGCATGTCAGGCATCTCGACGGCAAGCTCTGGGAGCTGCGGGTCAGGGCCGAGGGAGGGATCGCCAGGGGGATCTACGTGACGGCGGCCGGACGGCGGGTGGTGGTGCTGCACGTGTTCGCGAAGAAGTCGCGCAGGACGCCGCGCCGGGCGCTCGCGACCGCAAGGGAACGGATGAGGCAGGTGACGCGATGACGAAGCTGAAGGAACTGAAGGCGCGCTTCATGGAGGACCCGGAGTTCCGGGAGGAATACGCGCGCATCGACGGGGAGTATGCGCTGATCGAGGCGCTGGTGCGCGCCCGCACGTCGGCGAAGCTGACGCAGGCGGAGCTTGCGAGCCGGCTCGGCACGACGCAGTCGGCGGTCGCGCGGCTGGAGGGCGGGCGGGTGTCGCCGTCCTTCGCCACGCTGCGCCGCTACGCCGAGGCGACCGGCACGCGGCTGACCGTGGACCTGGTGCCGGCCGGCGGCTGAGCCCCTGGGACGCCGGCCGGCGCCTCGGGTCGAGGACGGCCCGCCGGCCGTACGTATGCCGGGAGCGCCGCACGGGCCGTCAGGCGGGCGCGGCGGTCTCGTCGCGCTTCCCGTCGAGTATGTCGGCGCCGATGCTGTCGGCGACCCGGGCCGAGGATGCCTTGATCGAATCGCGCGCCAGATGCGCATAGCGCGCGGTCGTGTCGATCTTGTTGTGACCGAGCAGCTTGCCGATCATCGACAGCGATTCTCCGAGCGCCAGCGCCCTGCTCGCAAACGAGTGGCGCATATCGTGGATCCGCGATCCGCGGCCCTTTCCGTGCGCGGGTTCACGCAGACCAATGATCTGTCCGACCTTGGCGAAGTTCCTTTCAGCGGTTTGAACGCGTGCCCGCTTGCCGTTCTCGACCTGAAAGAGCGCACTGCTGCCGGTATGGGACACAACATGATCACGGAATTGCCCATAAGTCTGCAGCTTCGCGACGACGCACCGGGTGACCGGTATCGCGCGGCACTTCCCGTTCTTGGCATGCCTGATGGTAAGGATGGCCTGCTCGGCGTCGACATCCTGGTCATCGAGCCCGAGTGCTTCGCTGATCCGCAGGCCTTGCCGCTGCTCACCTTTGTCGTGAAGCCCACCGCCTCAGGACGCCTGCGCTGCCGGGAAAACTCCGTCGTGTCGTGAAGGACCAGGATCGGGCCGTCGCTGGCGGCGAACCGGCGCCGCGTCGCGTCGAAATGGCCCCGAAGAATATCTTCTTCGCTCACCCGGTCGTTGGAGAAGAAGCGGTAGGCTGCCTTCGTGTTGGCCCAGTCCTGGCAGGCCAGCGGGATGCTCTCTCCGAACCCGGCTTCCATTTGCTCGACCAGTTGGCGAAGGCGACGGTCCAATCGGCCGTCGCCAAGCCGGCAGCCCGCAAGCTCCTCCTCAAACCACTGACCTTCCACGCCCTGCACCCTCTCGCCGCCGATTCGGTGCCAGACAAGGAATCACAGACGATTCCAACAACGCAAGAAATTGCGTCGCGCGCTCATCTCAACGTCAAGATGTGGGTAATTGAAAGGACTTGCGGCGGTATACTCCGTTTCCCGCCCGATCACCGCTCACCGGTTTGCACCGCTCTGTAGTCATGGCAGACGGCGCTTCCGACCTCACGTCGCACATTCTCTCAAGCGTCGCGTCGTGTTCGCCGTTCACCGACCGATGCTGAACGCGGAGCCCGGCCTCCTCTTCGGTGACCAGTTCCGGACGGTCACGGCCGCCACTGTTCCCGGTGAAAGGAGCTGCCGCCTGTCATCTCGACGGCGACAGCAGAACCGGTGCGCCGGGCAGCTTCGACAGGAGGGCCGTCGTCCGCTTGCGCCCCGCGGCAGGTCCTGTTACCCCTGCGGCCTGGACGACACGGTGGAACGTGCGTGAGGGTCGCAGGTCGCTCCGTCGCCGGGCGGCGCCGGTGTCCCGGGCAACCCGGCCCGAACCGATCCCTCCCCGGGGTCCCGGTTCTCCCACGCGAACGGAGAGATGTCCGGTGACCGGACTCATTGCTCGCGCATCATCCCGGTTGCACGGAGAAGTCCGGCTGCCCGGAGACAAGTCGATCTCGCACCGCGCCCTGATCATGGGAGCGCTCGCGGTGGGGGAGACCCGCATCAATGGCCTGCTTGAAGGCGACGACGTGATGCGGACCGCGGCGGCACTCAGACGGCTCGGCGCGGTGGTCACGCGCGACGGGGACGGGACCTGGCGGGTGCATGGCCGGGGCGTCGGCGGGTTCGACGAACCCGAAACGGTGCTCGATCTCGGCAATTCCGGTACCGGGGTGCGACTGCTCATGGGAGCCGTCGCCGGCCTGCCGGCCACCACGTTCTTCACCGGCGACGCCTCGTTGCGGAGGCGCCCGATGGAGCGGGTCATCCGGCCGCTCACGGAAATGGGCGTACAGGTCCTGGCCCGCGAAGGCGGGCGGCTGCCACTCGCATGTACCGGTCCGCAGGTGCTCCTGCCGCTCGACTACACCCTGCCGGTCGCATCGGCCCAGGTGAAGTCGGCGATTTTGCTCGCGGGCATTGCGGCTCCGGGGATCACCACCGTCATCGAACCCCACCCGACACGCGATCACACCGAAACCCTGCTTGACCAGTTCGGCGCCTCCGTGGAGATCGAGGAGCAGGCGGACGGAGGGCGGCGGGTGTCGGTAACCGGTGAGCCTGAACTCGCGGCCCAGCCGATCCGGGTCCCGGTCGACCCATCCTCGGCAGCATTCCTGGCCGTCGCAGCACTCCTCACTCCCGGGTCGGAGGTACGGCTGCCCGGGGTCGGAACCAATCCGCTCCGCTTCGGGCTCTATGAGGTACTCGCAGAAATGGGCGCCGACATCGAGATCCGTTCCCGGCAGGGTCCGGGCGAACCGGTCGCCGACCTTCTGGTGCGCTCGTCGGAACTGCACGGCGTTACCGTGCCGCCCGAGATCGCACCCAGGATGATCGACGAGTACCCGGTGCTGGCCGTTGCCGCCGCTTGCGCAAGGGGTACCACGGTGATGAACGGCCTTGCCGAACTGCGGGTGAAGGAAAGCGACCGGCTCGCGGCCGTTGCCGGCGGCCTGGCCGCCTGCGGGGTCGTGGTCGAGGAAGGAGAGGACCGGCTCGTGGTCCACGGCAACCCCGGAGCGGTTGACGGGGGTACGGTGATCCGGTCAGGACTGGATCACCGCATAGCAATGGCGTTCCTTGTGCTGGGCCTCGCATCGCGCGACGGCATCGCCATCGATGACGCGGCGACGATCGCGACGAGTTTCCCCGACTTTGCCGAGACATTGCGAACGCTTGGAGCCGATATCACCGGGCACGCGGAATGATCGTCGCCGTCGACGGTCCCGCGGCAGCCGGCAAGGGGACCATCGCGCGCAGGCTGGCCGACCGGTTCGGGTATGCCTATCTCGATACGGGAGCGCTGTATCGCGCGGTTGCCCTCTCGCTCCTCCGCGCCGGCGCCGATCCCGCGGATCCTGAGGCAGCGGCGCGGACCGCGAGAAATCTGCATCTTCCCGACACCGCCGACCCCGGAATCCGCACCCCTGAGGTCGGGCTCGCCGCCTCGGTCGTGGCCGCAATACCCCGGGTGAGAGCCACGCTTCTCGACCTTCAGCGCAACTTTGCCCGGCGGCCGCCGGACGGGAGGCCCGGCGCCGTGCTCGACGGTCGCGACATCGGCACGGTCATCTGCCCCGGCGCCGATCGCAAGATCTTCGTGACCGCCACACCGGAGGTTCGCGCCAGGCGAAGGCACCTGGAGTTGCTTGGCCGCGGTGAGCACTCTATATATTCAAGCGTGCTTGCGGACTTGCGGGAACGCGATGCACGCGACGCAAACCGGGTCGATGCGCCCCTGCGCCGGTCCCGGGATGCGATGGTGCTGGACACCAGTTTCATAACTGCAGACGAGGCGTTTCGGCGTGCATGCGCCTTCGTCGAGTCCGCACAGTAGCCGCTTCCGCCCGGGAGAGACGGATCGGGAGTTGTAGACGCCGGTGGAACAGGAGCGACCGGGTGTCAGTACCACCCGGCCTGATGTTCCACTCAAACCGCTGCCGCTCCACCGTGTCGGGGCGGTAACGGGCACAACCAGGTGGCAGCCGGTTGCGGACAGCGATGCGCGGCACCCCGGTAACGGGGGTGTCGCGCATCGCGTTCGCCGCTCCGGTCGGTCCACCGCAACCGTCGTCCGCACACCGATGCGGGCGATCAAGTCCACGGACAGGGAGTTTTCATGGCAGAGACCGCTGTTGGCAGCGCCGATACAGAGAATTTCGACGCCCTCCTCGCAGAAGCCCTCGGTGATCACATCAGCATCGAGGGAAGCGTGGTCAAGGGGACCATCGTTTCCCTCGAGGGTGATTTCGCCCTTATCGATGTCGGCCTCAAGTCGGAAGGCCGGGTCGCGCTCAAGGAATTCGCCCCGCCAGGCCGGGATCATGGCCTCAACCCCGGTGACGAGGTCGAGGTGTACGTCGAGCGGATGGAAGACCGTAACGGCGAGGCGATGCTCAGTCGGGACAAGGCCCGTCGCGAGGAAGCCTGGGCGGCGCTGGAAACGGCGTTTGCCGATCAGAACCGCGTCACCGGTACCATCTTCGGCCGGGTGAAGGGCGGGTTCACCGTCGACCTGTCAGGAGCCACTGCCTTCCTTCCCGGCAGCCAGGTCGACATTCGACCGGTTCGCGACATCGGGCCGCTGCTCGGAACTCCGCAGCCGTTCCAGATCCTCAAGATGGATCGCAGGCGCGGCAACATCGTGGTCTCACGTCGCGCGGTGCTCGAGGAAAGCCGGGCCGAGGCGCGCGCCGAACTGATCGCCAACCTGAAGGAAGGCCAGGTGCTGCAGGGCGTGGTCAAGAACATCACCGACTACGGCGCCTTTGTCGATCTCGGCGGTGTGGACGGCCTGCTGCATGTCACCGACATCGCGTGGCGCCGGATCAACCACCCGAGCGAGGCGGTGCAGATCGGCCAGACCGTTGACGTCCAGGTCATCCGGTTCAACCCGGAAACCCAGCGCATCTCTCTCGGCATGAAGCAGCTCCAGGCCGATCCGTGGGAGGGAGCCCAGGCGAAGTACCCGGTCAGCACGAAGTTCATCGGTCGGGTGACCAACATCACCGATTACGGTGCCTTCGTCGAACTGGAGCCCGGCATCGAGGGACTGGTCCATGTCTCGGAGATGAGCTGGACCAAGAAGAACGTCCACCCGGGCAAGATCGTGTCGACCAGCCAGGAAGTCGAGGTCATGGTGCTCGACGTCGATCCGGTCAAGCGGCGCATCTCGCTGGGTCTCAAGCAGTGCACCCCCAACCTGTGGGAAGAGTTCATGGCGCAGTGGCCGGTCGGTACCGAGATCGAGGGCGAGATCAGGAGCATCACCGAGTTCGGCCTGTTCGTCGAACTGAACGGCGACATCGACGGAATGGTGCACCTGTCCGACCTCGACTGGGAGGTGCCGGGCGACGAGGCGATCAAGCAGTACAAGCGCGGTGAGATGGTCCGCGCCAAGGTGCTCAACATCAACCCGGAAAAGGAACGGATCTCGCTGGGCATCAAGCAGCTTTCGCCGGACCCGTTCAAGACCAGCGCCGCTGCGGTCCGCAAGAACGCCATCGTGACCTGCACCGTCAACGAGCTCCTGGACGCCGGCATCAATGTCACCGTCGCCGACGGGCTTTCGGGGTTCATACACCGCTCCGAACTTTCCCGGGACCGTTCGGAGCAGCGTCCGGACCGGTTTGCGGTCGGCGAGAAGGTCGACGCAAGGATCACGCAGATCGATCAGAAGAGCCGCCGGCTGACACTGTCGATCAAGGCCCGCGAGATCCAGGAGGAACGCCACGCAATGGAGAACTACGGTTCGTCCGACAGCGGTGCGAGCCTCGGCGACATCCTCGGTGCGGCACTCAGGCAGCGGGAGCAGAGCCAGCAGTCCGGGGACGAGGGCTGATCGTGGAGGCGGAAGTCCGATGGCAGAACGACTGCTAGGCGGTTGTCATTGCGGCAACCTGCGGCTGGAGTTCCATGCCGCAGGGCGCTTCGAGGATCTCCCGATCCGGGCCTGCCAGTGTTCGTTCTGCCGCAAGCACAATGTCCGCGCGACCGCCGATCCCGGCGGTCGCCTGGACATTGCAGTCCGTAACCGCGACAGCCTGTCGGCCTACCGGATGGGGCACGGCATCACCGACTACCTGGTTTGCCGCGAGTGCGGCGTCTACGTTGCCGCCGTCATGGAGGACGAGGACGAAGGTGGCCTGCTCGCCACCTGCATCGTCAACGCACTCGATGTGGCGCCCGAACGCGTATCGGACCCGGTTCCGATCAACTACGATGGAGAGACCCCCGAACTCCGGCGCGGCCGCCGGCGCCAGCGCTGGATGCCGGCCAGGATGATCTGACCCGGCAACACCGCGAAAGGCCGGTCGATGAAGACGTTGCTTCTGGTCCGGCACGCGAAGTCGGACTGGTCGGACCCGGCACTCGATGACCATGACCGGCCGCTGGCGCCACGCGGGATCCGGGCGACCGGACTGATCGGAAGTGCCCTCGCGCCAGGAGCCGCTCCCGGCGTCATCATTTGCTCGACCGCGACCCGGGCGCTCGATACGGCAAACCGGATCGCGGCATACTGGACCCCGCCACCGCCGGTGGTTGAGACACGGGAACTCTACCTCGCCGCACCCGGGCAGATGTTCGCCGTCCTCGGCGTCTTCGGCGGTACTCACGAAACCGTGATGCTGGTTGCCCACGAGCCCGGAATCCGCCACCTCGCCCTTGTTCTGGACGGCTCGTCGGACCCGCCCTTCGCGTTCCGGTACCCGACCGGGGCGGTTGCGGTGCTTCGCTTCGGGACGGACCGGTGGTCGGAACTCGAACCCGGCAGCGGTGTGCGCGTTGACTGGATCCTGCCGCGTGCCCTCGAGCGGGCAGCTTCGCGTCCGGATGGGTGACCGTTCGTTCAGCGACCGGTCCAGTTGGGCCGGCGCTTCTGTGCAAACGCCCGCGGTCCCTCGACGATATCCTCGCTGTTGCGCAGCGTGGTCACGCTGTCGTACTGCATCCGCATGGCGGTGCGCAGGTCGGCGTATTCAAGGCCCCGGCGAACCACGTCCATGCTGGTCCTGATCGAGACCGGCGAACACTCGAGGATCTGTCCGGCAAACTCGCGTGCGGCGGAAAGTGCCTCGCCTTCCGGAACCACCCGGGTCACGAATCCGAGATCATGACCTTCTGCCGCCGGGACGTGGCGGCCGGTGAGGATCATGCCCATCGCGTGCTTCGGCGGAATCATCCGGGGGAGGCGGTGCAGGCCGCCGGCGAGTGCCGCCAGGCCGACGCGCGGCTCAGGGAGGGCAAACCGTGCGTTTTCCGCAGCGATGACGACATCGCACGCGAGTGCGAGCTCGAACCCGCCGCCCATGGCCACTCCGTTGACGGCGGCAATCACCGGCTTGCCCCGGTCGAATCGCTCGGTAAGGCCTCCGAAACCGCCTGGCGGGCGCTCGCGGGTTCCGCCCTCGGCCTGAAACTTGAGATCGTTACCGGCACTGAATGCACGCTCGCCGGCCCCGGTGAGGATTGCGACCCAGAGCGACGGGTCGGATTCGAACTCGTTGAAGGTCCGATCCAGCTCGAAATGGGCCGGCGAGTGCAACGCATTCATCCGTTCGGGCCGGTCGAGCGTGACCACCATGACATGTCCGTCGCGCTCGACCCGGTGATACTCGGGCATTCTCTTGCTCCCGTTGTGGTTTCGAGGCCTCGCCGGCCGGTTCAGGCAGCGTCGCTGACCTGGCGCGGCCGGTAGATCGAGACATGGTCGATCCGCGCAACCGCCGTTCCGTCGTCGCGGAGCACCTCGACGTCAAGCTCGACGAACAGGTGGCCCCTGTGCTCGTGGTTCCGGGTCACCCGCGAGCGCGCCTGCAGCTGTTCGCCCCAGGAAACGCTGTCGAGGTTCCGCACCGTGCTGCCGACATGCATCCAGGGTCCCAGCGTCACGTTTTCCGTCAACGCCCGGTTGGCGAGCCGGAGGATCCACCCGGGATGGACCAGCCGGGCGTCCCGATAGAGCTCGAGGGTTTCCCGGGCGCCCTCGAGGTACTCCTCCATCAACCCGGGCGTCATCTCCTCGACGAAGGTGCCGAGCACCGCTCCAACAGGAAGGGACTCCGGCGAGGCCGGCGGGCGTTCACCGGTTATCGGCGCATGCGGGATTTCCGTGCGCGTGCCCGCCGGCGCCTGCGGCAGCGACGCCCTCCCGCTCGCACAGGCGATCCCCTCGGACCACACGGCCAGGTCCAGCCCGCCCTCCCCGTCGGGGCGGGCGGAGGCTACCGCCTCGCGCCCGTCGTAGACCGGCTTCATGAGCCTGCACTCGACCATGCCGGACCGCAGCCAGTCGACACCGAAGTGCCGCAGCACCGGGTTGGTCATGTAGGCATACACCTCGACACCCGGCACCAGTCCGCCCTTGAAGCCGAAGCGTCGGGCGACCGCATCATCGTGGATCCGGTTCTCCGAATTGGCGGCGAGATTGAGCGCCTGGACGGCGTGGGTCAGGTCGGTCCGGGTATCCATGGGCAGCATCCTCCTTGCAATCGCGCCAAGGCTAACCGGAACCTCCGGGACCGCAAGTGATATCCTTTGCAAAGGATGCCCATTGTCTGCGCGCGCCCAACTCTACAGGATACAGCCAGGCACACGGACCGTCTCGGAGCTTGATCATGAAAGCTGCCGTATTTCATCGCTCGGGCCTGCCGCTGTCGATCGAGAATGTCGCGGACCCCGAATGCAGTCCCGACGGCATGGTGATCCGCGTTTGCGCCTGCGGCATCTGCGGGACCGACCTGCACTGGTCGGAAGTCAACAACGAGCAATCCGGCTGGCGCAACATCCACCCCGGCGCCGTGATGGGCCACGAGTTCGCCGGCGAGATCGTCGAGATCGGCCGCGACGTGTCCGGTCCGTGGACGGTTGGTGACCGGGTCTGCGCCATGCCGCAACTTGGCTGCGGGCGGTGCCCGGCGTGTCTCGCCGGCAAGCCCCACCGGTGTCCGGACGGGCGGATACGGGCATCGAGGGAAGTCACGGGCGCCTATGCGGAATACACCCGGGTCGGAGCTCGCGAAACCCTGCACCTTCCCGACCGGGTGAGTTTCGAGGAAGGCGCGCTTGTCGAGCCGCTCGCGGTCGGACTGCACGCGGTCAAGCGCGCGCGCCTGCAACCCGGTGACTCGGTGCTCGTCGTCGGTGGCGGTCCGGTCGGACTGTGCATTGCGCTCTGGAGCCGTTTCTTCGGCGCCCGTACCGTCGCGGTGAGCGATCTCGTTCATGCGCGTGCGCAAGCCGCGCTCGGGTTCGGCGCCACCGTCGCGCTTGATGCCGCGGCAGGCAATGTTGCCGGACAGTTCGCCGACGCAGCAGGCTGTACGCCTGATGTCGTGTTCGATGCCGTCGGAGTACCGGGATCGCTGCAGGTCGCGGTTGACCTCGCAGCGGTCGGCGGACGGGTGATCGTGGTCGGCCTGTGCATGGTCGAGGACCGCTTCATGCCATCGGACGCGCTGATCAAGGAGGTCGACATCGTCTTCTGTTTCGTCTACGAGCGCGCGGACTTCGAGATGGTCGTGGACATGCTGGCGCGGGGACGGATCGACGCCGCCGGCCTGGTAACCGGTTCGGTCGGGTTCGACGAATTCCCCGGCGCCTTCGAGGCACTGAAGCGGCCGAGCGACCAGATCAAGGTGATGCTCGCGCCAGCCTGATCTGCGGGCACCTGGCCGGGCCGCCCCGAAGCCTGCACAGCCGCCCGGAGGCACGCACCATGGCAACGCCGGAACAGAAAACCGTCGTCAGCAGCTGGAACGAGTGGGACCGGTTGCGCCATGTCATCGTGGGCCGGGCCGACGGAAGCTGCATCCCGCCCGCCGAACCGGCCCTTGATGCCAAGGTACCGGAAGACAGTGACATGCGCGGGCTGCACGGACCACGGCCCGCCGACACCGTCGCGCGAGCCAACGAACTGCTGGACCGGTTCTGTGACCAGCTGCACGCCCGCGGCATCGTGGTCGACCGACCGACACCGATCGACTTCAACCAGCCGGTCGCAACCCCGGACTGGGAAACCGGGACCATGTTTGGCTGCATGCCGCCGCGCGACGTGCTGTTGACCGTGGGCAAGGAGATCCTCGAGGCAACCATGTCCTACCGGTGCCGGTGGTTCGAATACCTGTGCTACCGGCCGCTGCTCCAGCGCTACTACCTTGAGGACCCGGGGATGCGGCACGAAGCGGCTCCGAAACCCCGACTGACCGACGCGGACTACAGGCCCGATTATCTTTCCGGCGACATCGGCATCGCCAGGCGGCTGGAATGGACCGCGGCACGACACTTCGTGACCACGGAGGTGGAACCGCTGTTCGACGCCGCCGACGTCCTGCGATTCGGCAGGGATCTCGTGGTCCAGCACGGGTTCACCACCAACATGAAGGGAATTGACTGGCTGCAGCGGCACTTCCCGGATCACAGGGTTCACGCCGTGAACTTTCCGGGCGACCCGTACCCGATCCACATCGATGCCACCTTCACGCCGATCCGGCCCGGACTGATCCTGAACAACCCGCAGCGCCGTCTGCCCGAGGAACAGCGCCGGATGTTCGAGCGCAACGACTGGGAAATCGTCGACGCTGCCCAGCCGGCCCACAACGAACCGCCGCCGCTGTGCTACTCGTCGGTGTGGCTGTCAATGAACGTGCTGGTGCTCGATCCGAAAACGGTGTGCGTCGAGAAGTCCGAAGTCTACCAGGCGGAACAGCTCGACCGGCTCGGCATGGAGGTGGTCGAGGTCGAGTTGCGTGATGCCTACGCCTTCGGCGGCGGCCTGCACTGCTGCACCGCCGACGTCAGGCGCGACGGCGAGCGGGAGGACTACTTCCCGGTGCAGTAGCCTCACGCGCCGGTCCACAGCATCCACATGGCGAGCAGCGGCACCGGTCCGGCCCGCATGGCGTGCCAGATGTTCGCCACATTGTGGACGGTCTCGCCGGAGGCACGTTCGAACCACTCGCCATGGTGCTGCCGCCAGCAACCGGCGCTCAGCACCAGATAGCCCTCCTCCGGCGGATGGCGGTGGTCCGGGTAGGTCACCCGGGGCGCAACCAGGCTGACCCCCAGCCGGACGTCGCGGTGTTCCTCGAGACCCCCGGCACCGACAAGCACGGCATTGGCGTGGCCGTCCGGAAACCCCGGGTCGCTGTACGCGATACCCTCGCGCCGCTTCCAGGCCAGCCGTGGCGCCAGCCCGGCCAGGCAGTCCGCCAGTTCCTGTACGGCTCCCGGAGCCGCAGCGCCGAGCGCCTTGTCAAGGTGGCGGCAGACCGGGATGGTTTCGGGTTCAAGCGACCGGTTGGGCCGGCCCGGCGTCGCAAGCGCGTCATGGCTGCGATCAAACAGTCCCCTGACCGCTCCGGTCGCGGACGCGCAGGCGACACGGTGCGCTTCGAGAAGTCGTGTGATCTCGGGATCTCGTGACACCGCCATGCTCCCCGTCTGACCGTTGCCATGATGACCTGTCGGCGCCGTTCCCGGCAACCCGCACGGTTGACAGGACGGCGACGGTTCCGGTACGTGCCGTGCTCCAGCGTGGGCGCGTAGCTCAGCGGGAGAGCACTCGCCTCACACGCGAGGGGTCGCTGGTTCAATCCCAGCCGCGCCCACCATCGCTGGCTCCGCTGCCGCGAAACGCACCCGGGCCGGAAACCCCGCCCGACGCCGTCATGACCGTGACCGGTCCTCCGACCACCCACCGCTCCCGGGGGCGGTATTGACACCCGGTGTCCGGAGGCGCCCGGAATGTCTGCGGCCGGCATGGCAGGCAAACCGACCTGGTTGAATGCATCTTGCGCAGCACTGCCGCGGCCCGGTCCGCATGTGGACGCGGATACCGGTCAGCGACGAGGCTCGGCATTACCGTGTCGCGGCGCCGGCCGTCTTGACGCGACTGCGGCCGGGAGCGCAGGCTGTCACCTCACCGGGAACCGAAGCGGAACGGAGCCATGATCGAGATGCAGACCTTTCGCGATTCAACCGCACTCGTGTCCAACGGCCAGGCCCTGAGGGCCCGGCTCGAGGAAGACGGGTACCTGTTCCTGCGCGGTCTGTTCCCGGCCGGGGAAATTCTGGGGGTTCGCCGCCGGTTGCTGCAGAAGGCTGCCGCGGGCGGCTGGCTTGATCCCGACCACGATGTCGATGACGCCATCGCGCTTCCTTCCGCCGCCTGCAAGGATCCGGAGGAACGCTACATGCGGGTGTTCCGCGGGTTGTGGGCCGACGAGGAACTGCACCGGTTGCGCACCCATCCGAACGTGATCGGCCTGTTCGCGCGCATCTTCGGGGAGGCACCGCTCGCGCACCCGATGTTCGTGCAGCGCAACATCTTTCCCCAGCGCCACGACTTCGACTTTACCACCGGCATGCACCAGGACAAGGTGCACATCGGCGGCGCCACCAACCAGGCGCTCTGGGTGCCCATTGGAGACTGTCCCCGCGAGAAGGGGGCGCTCGCCGTCGCCGCGGGATCGCATCGGGCCGGAGTGCTCGAGACGCGGGTCGGGTCCGGGGCGGGCGGCATGGACATCAGTGTTCCCGTCCCCGGGACGTGGGTAACCGGCGACTTTCGCGCCGGCGACGCGCTGGTCTTCTCCGACACCACCGTTCACCAGGCGCTGCCAAACCGCACCCGCGAATTGCGCCAGTCATTCGATGCGCGCTACCAGCCAGCTTCCTGGCCGATCGCGAAACCCAACATGGACCCCTATCCCGGCAATGGCAGCTGGGAGGAGGTCTACGCCGGCTGGGAAAACACGGACCAGGCCTGGTACTGGCGCGACCTCGATCCGGTGGTGATACCCTACGACNCCAGCCACTACGAGCGCCGGGACCGCATGGCCTTCGACATGGCGGAACGCGGCGAGCTGACCGCGCGGGACGCGCTGCTGCGGATCGTCCAGCGCGACGCAAATCCCGACAAACGGGCCCGGGCAACCGAACTCCTGGAAAGTCTCGACGCACGGACCACGCAGTAGCAGCCCGGTCATGGCCGGTACCTGGGACCTCGAGGTCAACGGCCAGGCCCATGTGATCCAGGCCGAGGGGTCCGAACCCCTGTTGCACGTGCTTCGCGATCACCTCGGTCTCAAGGGCGCGCGCTACGGCTGCGGGCTCGAACAATGCGGCGCCTGCATGGTGCTCGTCGACGGGGACCCGGTTCATGCCTGTACCCGGCGCCTGGACTCGACCGCAGGTCACCGCGTGACAACCGTCGAGGGGCTCGACGCACCCGGGCTCCTTGCTGCCTTTCTCGGGGAACAGGCCGGCCAGTGCGGCTATTGCCTCTCCGGCATCCTGGTCTCGGTCAAGGCCCTGCTCGATCGCACCCCGAACCCGGACCGGGCGACAATTGCCGCAGCTCTCGCACCGCACCTGTGCAGGTGCGGTGTCCATGCGCGGATCCTGCGCGCGGTGGCGAAGGCGGCGGCGTGAGCCAGAGCCTCGCCCGCAATCCGCAGCTTGGACAGTGGATCCGGTTTCTCGAACATGACCGCGTCCGGATCGCGACCGGAAAGGTGGAACTCGGTCAGGGCATCGTGACGGCACTTGCCCAGATCGCGGCCGAGGAACTCGACCTTGATCCGGACCAGGTCGTGATGCTGTCCGGTTCCTCAGACAACGGTCCGGATGAACTCTACACTACGTCGAGCCTGTCGATCATGGACTCCGGTTCAGCCATCCGCCAGGTCACGGCGGAGATGCGGGCCCTGCTGGTCGAACGGGCGGCGAGACGGCTGAACTGCGCACCGGACGATCTCGGGATCGAACGGGGTCACTTTCACATCGCCGGCGAGAGCACCGGCCAGAGCTACTGGACCGTGACCGAGCCCGGCGACCTCGAACGCGAGGCAGACGGGACCGCACCGGTCAAGCCGCACGCGTCCTACCGCATCGTCGGCCGCCCCGTGCCCCGCCGCGACCTGCCGGTCAAGCTCGCCGGCGGCGGCTTCATTCACGACCTGGACGAGCCGGGAATGCTGCATGCCCGCATCCTGCGCCAGCCGGGGTACTCGGCAAGACTGGCCGGCATTGACGGGATCGGGGATCACGTGCGCATCGGCAACTTCCTTGCGGTCCTTGGCGACAACCCGCATGCGGCCGAGCAGGCGGCGAAGCGCGCGCGCGTCCGCTGGACCGGGGAACGCGAACTCGACCCGACGCGGGTTGATGCCTACCAGTTGCTCGACCTGCCCTCACGGGATCACCACATCGGCGCCGACTTCGCCGACACCGCCCACGACAACGAGCTCACCGTGTCCCGGCCCTACATCGCCCACGCCTCTCTGGGGCCGTCCTGTGCGCTTGCGCAGTACCGCGACGGACATCTCACCGTCTGGTCCCATGGCCAGGGCATGCATCCGCTGCGGCACTCGCTTGCCCGCGCACTCGATCTTGCCCCGGAAGCCATCTCGACCATTCACGTCGACGGCGCCGGATGCTACGGGCACAACGGTGCGGACGACGCGGCACTTGACGCGGCACTGGTTGCCATGGCCCGGCCGGGCCGCCGGGTGCGCGTGGCCTGGAGCCGGGAGGACGAGTTCGGATACGAACCGCTCGGAACGGCGATGGTGGTGCGGGTCTCTGCCGCGGTAGATTCCGCCGGACGACCGGTCGACTGGACGACCCGGATCTGGAGCGGACCGCATGTCAACCGGCCGGGAACCACCTCGGGACACTTGCTGGCCCGGGAAGCACTTCCCGACCCGCCCCCGCAACCGGTTCCGACTGACCCGCCGTTGTCGCGCGGCGGCGGCGCCACCCGTAACGCGATCCCGCTCTACAACGTCGGTGCACACCGCATCTGCTGGCATCTTGTTGCCCGAACGCCAGTGCGCACCTCGGCCCTGCGCGGACTTGGCGCGGTTCCCAACGTGGTTGCGATCGAGGCTTTTCTCGACAAGCTTGCCGCCGCGGCCTCACTCGATCCCGTGGAATACCGGCTCGCGCTGCTCGAGGACGAACGGGCGCGCCGGGTCCTCCGCGAAGTCCGTGACCGTGCCCGACGGGAGCCGGGTCAAGGCCTGGGTTTCGGGTTTGCGCGCTACAAGAACATGGCTGCGTACGCCGCTGTCGCAGCGACGGTGACTGTCGACGAAGCGGTGAGGGTCGAGAAGATCTGGTGTGCGGCCGATGCGGGTCTCGTCATCAATCCCGACGGCGCCCTCAACCAGTTGGAGGGCGGTATCGTCCAGGCGATGAGTTGGACCCTGCACGAGGAGGTCCGTTTCGATGCGCACGGTGTCGCCAGCCTCGATTGGGACAGCTACCCGATCCTGCGGTTCGACGAAATACCGGAGATCGACGCCTGGCTGACCGGACCGCGGGACCAGCCGGCGCTCGGGGTCGGAGAGTGCACGGTCGGCCCGACGGCAGCGGCGCTGTGCAACGCCGCGGCCGACGCTCTGGGCGTGCGCATCCTCGACATGCCGCTGACACGTGACCGGATTGTTGCCGCCCTGCTTGCCGGCGACGACCCGGCGCCATGATCGCCTGACCGTCACTCCCACGGAGCACCCCGGATGAGCATGCAGATCGGCATCATGCTGCGCGGACAGTATCCCAATGGCGCCGACATGGCGGCCGGGTCGGATGAACTCATCGCCCAGGCGCGGTTCGCCGACCGGTTGGGCTACGCCTCGATCACCAAGGGGTCGCACTACTCGACCGACGGCTACCAGGCACTTCAGCAGCTACCGCTGCTGGCGCGACTGTCGGGCGAAGTCACGCGGGCCCGGCTCAATGCCGGCATCGTCCTGTTGCCCCTGCACAAGCCACTCGATATCGCAGAGCAGCTGGCGACCATCGACATCCTCTCGCACGGTCGGCTGATCTTCGGAGTCGGGATCGGCTACAGGGACGTGGAGTTCCATGCCTTCGGAACGGAGCGGCGGTATCGCGGCCGACGTACGGACGAGAACCTGGTCGCGATTCGCCGCCTGTGGACGGAAGACCGCGTCACCATGAAGGGCAGCCACTTCTCGCTGGAAGACGCGGTGTGCAATCCGAAGCCGTTGCAGCGGCCGCATCCGCCGATCTGGGTCGGCGCCAATGCCGATGTCGCGTTGCGCCGGGCGGTGGCGCTCGGAACCTGCTGGTACATCAACCCGCACAACACCATCTCCACCCTGGTACGCCAGGTCGACCTCTACCGGCGGATGCTGGACGACGCCGGCAAGCCGTTTCCGGAAGAGCTTCCCATGCGGCGCGAGGCCTTCGTGGCCCGGACCCGCGCCGAGGCGGTCCGCCTGGCCGGTCCGTTCGTCGCCCGCAAGTACGCGAGCTACCACGCGACCGGCCAGAGCGACGAGCTGCCCGACAGCGAGACGCTTGCCGGCGACTTCGACGATCTGGTCGGTGACCGGTTCCTGATCGGAACACCCGACGAGGTCGCGGCCGCCATGCTCGACATCAACCGGCGACTCGGCGTGAACCACCTGATCCTGTCGATGGAGTGGGCCGGCATGGAGCCCTCGGTTGCGCGCGACTGCATGCAGCTGATGGCCGAGGAGGTGATCCCCGTGGTCAGGAGCGACTGACGAACGCGGGCAGATCGGACATCCGCGTAATCCGGGGGACGTCCGGAACGGCCTCGGGATCACCGTAGCCATAGGTAACGAGGACGCAGCGGACACCGGCCGTCCGGGCCATTTCCGCGTCATGGGCACTGTCACCGACCATCAGCGCGTCCGAACGGTCGGCTCCGATTTCATCGAGTACCTGTTGCAGGTGGGCAGGAGCGGGTTTGCGTTCGGCGACCCGGTCACCCCCGAGCACGCAGCGGAACCGGGATATCAGCCCGAGCCGCGACAGGATCCGTTCGGCAATCGCCTGATGCTTGTTGGTGCACACGGCAAGAACGCAACCCCGGGCCCCGAGCGCCTCCAGGGTCCCGCTCACCCCCGGATAGACCCGGGACAGGGTGGCCGGGTCACGAGCATAGTCGTCGACGAAGGCATCGACCGCCTCCCGGAGCCCGGAACGATTGGCGCGGCCGCCGGCCGCCGCCCATGCGCGCTCGACGAATGCGTCGATCCCGTCACCGATGAAGCCACGCGCCTGGACGGTATCAATCCGGCCAAGTCCCGCTGCCTGCAGCACCCGATTGACCGCGGCGCACATGTCAGGTGCGCTGTCGACGAGGGTTCCGTCCAGATCGAATACGACGAACTTCACGACCCCATTGCCCGCCCTTCTCCGTGGTCCCGCGCGCGGTCCGGGAAGAGACCGCCACGCGTGGCCCTGTTGCACGCGTATGACACCATTGGTAGCAAATGTTGATTATGGGGACACCCGGCTGCGTGGCATGGTCCCGCCATCCGTTTCCCGCGCTAAAGAGGCCAGGTCATGCCCTCCAGAACTCCCCTGGCCGCAGTCATCCTCGCCGCCGGCAAGGGGACCCGGATGAACTCTGCGCTACCGAAGGTGCTGCACCCGGTTGCCGGGCGCGAGATGATTGCCCACGTTCTTGCCGCCGTCTCCCCTCTCGACTGTGACGATGTCGTCGTGGTCGCGGCTGCAGACGACAATGCCGTGCCCAATGCCGTCGCGCCGGTCCGCGTCGCGGTTCAGAGCCGGGCACGCGGGACCGGGGACGCGACCCGAACGGCCCTCGAGGCACTCGGCGGGTTTGAGGGTACCGTGCTCGTGGCCTTCGGTGACACTCCGCTGGTCACGTCGGAAACGCTTGCCCGGCTGGTGGCGGCACGAACGCGGGACAATCCGCCCGGGGTGGTGCTCGCGGGATTCGAGGCCCCGGATCCAGCCCGCTACGGCAGCCTGGTACAGTCATCGGACGGCTCGGTCGAACGGATTGTCGAGTTCGGGGAACGCGACGACATCGACCGGC
>JGI24795J26692_1000802_pt1 | contig 17756 bp, 14 predicted proteins | sample PinacodermBB_FD_26692 | JGI IMG/M metagenome (IMG submission 26692)
GTTAACGTCGTCTTCCCATGATCCACATGCCCTATCGTCCCTATGTTTAAATGCGGCTTCCCCCTCTCAAACTTAGCCTTAGACATCTCTTGTTGACCTCCGATCTTTTCTAATATTTTGCAAACCGCCAAGCATCAAGCCCACGAGCGGACTTGAACCGCCGACCTCGTCCTTACCAAGGACGTGCTCTACCGACTGAGCTACGTGGGCGTTTCTAAAAACGAGCGGGAGACGGGGCTCGAACCCGCGACCCTCAGCTTGGAAGGCTGATGCTCTAGCCAACTGAGCTACTCCCGCGCGAAATCTTTGGGGAGGGCAGGATTCGAACCTACGTAGGCTTTCGCCGGCAGATTTACAGTCTGCTGCTTTTGTCCACTCAGCCACCTCCCCGTCATATTCATCAAACAGAGAGCTGGCGAAGGGATTCGAACCCCCGACCGGCTGATTACAAATCAGCTGCTCTACCCCTGAGCTACGCCAGCTTTTTATTTTTATGAATTCTGGATTCACTTGTCTGACCAACTTGGAATTGGGTAAAACAACCCTTTTTACAGTAAACAATGTATATTATTGCTATAAACGGAAATGTCAACAATCAACAAGCGAAAAAATAATTAAAAAGTTGCGGGAATCCAAGGTGAGAAAACCCACCGGGAATCATACTAGGCAAGCAGAAATCTCTGCCTGTGCCACTTCTTTTCCATCCACAGAAGCCTTCGCTGAAAAAAATATTATTCTCGATCTTCTTCTCACCAGTTCCACCTCAAGAATCACCTTGTCACCCGGAACCACCGGGGCTCTGAACCGGCAACGATCAAGACCCATCAAATAGGCATTGTCAAAACCCTCTTTTTTCAGTTCTTCTCCAAAAGAATAATTAAAGAGCACTCCCCCGGCCTGGGCCATTGCTTCGGTAACTATCACTCCTGGAACTATAGGGTTGCCGGGGAAATGTCCCCTGAAAAAAAATTCCTCTGGGGAAAACAGCTTCTCGGCGGCAATCTTTTTGCCCTTTTCAATTTCCAAAACAGAGTCAACGAACAGAAAAGGTTCTCTGTGAGGAATAAGTTCCTTTATTTCATCTACACCCAACTTCATTTATCTGGAAGCGTCGTAAACCGATATGACTTTCTTGGTTATGTCTGTAGCTGGGCTGCCGAAGAGAATACCTGCCTCGGTTTTTTCGACGATAATGTCGAATCCTTCCTCCTGACCTATTTTGTTAACTATAGCTTCTATATCCTTAAGGACGTTCTGGGTCAACTGGAGATCCTTCCTCTGAAGTTCAATTCTTATGTCCTCTCTAGTCCTCTCCATATCCTTCTGCTTTTTCTCTATGGTCTCGGCAAGGTTTCTTCTTTTGCTTTCGCTCATCACCGCTCCGTTTTGTATGACATCCTGTCTCATGTCTTCAAGAGCTTTTCTCTTCTGCTCTATTACGGCCCTTTTGGCTTCAACTTCCTTCTGGAACGAAGCATTGGCGGCCTTTCCGGCCTTTGAATCCCTGATAACCTGCTTAATATCTATGTAAGCTATTTTCTGCTGAGCGTAAGCAGAAAATGTAAATAACATGAAAAATCCGGCAGCAAGTAAAAAACATCTTCTCATTTAATCCAATGCCTCCTTAAGAAATAAATTGCCTGATCAGAATAAATTCCCAACTGTAAACTGTACTTCATATTTTTCCTCATCCCTAAGCCTTTCGCCTATCGGGAATCCGATATCAAGCTTCATTGGCCCCAGAGGAGATATCCACCTGATACCGAAACCAGCATCCTTTCTGAGATTCGAAGGATTAAGACTGAACTCATCCTCGTCAAAAGCATTACCTACATCAAAGAAAGCTACGGCCTTAAGCCCGACAGTTTTGCTTAATGGAACAACAAAGTCAAGTGATGCCAGAACTTGCTGAACACCACCAATTATTACATAACCCCCCGTGTCGGTAGGCCTTCTGGGGCCCACCCTTCTGTAGCGGAAGCCTCTTAGTGTGTTCGGACCGCCGAGAAAGTACCTCTCTTCCACGACAAGATCATCGCCAGCATCTATGAGATGCAAGAGCCCATAATTCGCCTTTGCGGCGAAATATGTACCTTTCCAGAACGGAATCCAAGATTTGGCCGTGGCGTTGTACTTTATAAATTCGGTGTTGCCCGCAAAAAGCCCGGCGTACTCAACCGCCGTACTCAGAAGAAAACCCTTCGTGGGATCGAGATAATTGTTTCTTTTATCCCAAGATAGCCCTACCCCGGTCGAAACTATAGTTCTTTCCGTTTCGGACAGGACGAGCTGTGCATCCCCCCGGACATTGTGGACGTCCTGTTTTGAGAATTCCTGGAAAACCCGGACTTGGAAATATCTCTTTATCCTTCTTCCCACTCCCAGAGAAACACCCCTGGCCGCTCTCTCAAAATCCCTGTAATCTCTGTCATGAGCATACATGCTGATATCCAGGAGCCAGTTGGTACCGAAAAGATACGGATCCCGGTAGTTAAGACTTAAGGTCTTGGTTACGCCCCCGATCTGGGCATCCAGAGAGAGGGTTTTGCCGTATCCGAAAAGGTTGGATTCCTGTATCTGACCCGCAAAAAGGAAATTCTCCACGGAACTTACTCCCCCGCCGAAGCTGAAAAATCCGGTGGGACGTTCCTCAACCTTTATGTCGACGTCCAGAAGATCCTCTGTTCCCTCAACCCTATGGGTTAGCACCTCAATGGTATCCTCAAAGTAACCGAGGCGAGCAGCCTCGTAGCGGGCGGCCCTTAGATTGGAAACGCTGTATAGGCTTTGTTCCTCAAGTGAAAGTTCCCTTCTTATAACATGGTCTCTAGTCCTGGTGTTATCCAAAATATTTATGTTTCTTATGTGTACTTCCCCGCCTTTTTCAATCGAGTAATCGATACTGACAAGGTTGTTTCCCTTATCAAGCCGCACATCAGGAGTTACGTTAGCAAAAGCATATCCTTTGTCCCCGTAGAAATCGGCTATTCTCCCGATGTCGGCCTGAAGAACGAAACTACTGAAAACAGAGTCCGGCAAGAGCTCGAGTTCCGGGCGGATTTCATCCTGGTCTCCAGCCAGTTCCCCGGAGAAAGTTATCCTGGATACCTTGTACTGAACCCCTTCTTCTATTGAGAAACTCACCACATAGCCGTCTTTTNCCTCATCGTAACGAATTCCAGGTTCAGAAACCCCTACGTCAAGATATCCGTTATCAATGTAAACCGCTTTTATTCTGTCGGAATCCCTNTTTATCTCTTCAATTTTGAAAAGCCCCCTCTTCGTTATAAAAGAGAGAAAATATTTGGGCTTTGAATACATGTTTTTTCTGATCTTCTTCGTCTCAATTTTGCTGTTTCCGACAAGCTCGACTTCTTTTATGTACTTTCTATCTCCCTCGTCAATCCTGTAAACAACGTCAACGACTCCATCTCCCCTGGGTTCGATCTCATATTCGACCTCAGTTCCAACCAAACCCTTATCGGAAGCAAGGGCAAGTATTATCTCCCTGCCTTCCGTTATCTTCCTCAGGCTTACGATGCGTCCTTCTCTAAATGCCANAGCTTCCTTTATGTCATCTTCCTTTAGTTTGTCGTTTCCAGAAAGCTTAAGGTCAGCGAGTANCGGGTTCTCTTCAACGATAAACTCAACCCTGAGGCCATCTTCAATTGGCTTAACGTCAACAAGAACCTGCTGGAAGAAATCAAGTTCGTATATCCTTTTCAGATCCTCTTTTACCATCTGCGAGGAATATTCATCGCCCTGCTTGGTCTCTATATTGAGATCTATAAGGGAGGTTTCGGTTCTCCGGTTGCCAGAAACTGCCACCTCGGCGATTGTGCCCTTGAAGGACTGATATTCCTCAAGTTCTTCTCCGGCAGGGGGGGATTGCGCCATGGGACCCGCGGTTGAAAACGTCGCCATGACAAGAAAAACAGCCAAATAAAATAGAAGACTTTTAGTTCGCATCGGCAACCATCCCGTCTGATATTTTAACAGTTTTTTTCATTCTCTTCGCAAATTCGTCGTTGTGCGTAACCATGATGACCGTAACCCCGTAATCCTCGTTAAGCTTGCAGAACAGATCAAGAACCGAGAATCCCGTTTTTTTATCAAGATTCCCGGTGGGCTCGTCGGCAAGTATTACCTTCGGTCCCCTGACAATTGATCTGGCGATCGCCACTCTCTGCTGCTCTCCCCCGGAAAGCTCGCCGGGAAGATGATTAAGGCGCTCAGAAAGTCCCACCCTCTCAAGCACTTCACAGGCTTTCTGTTTCGCCGCGGCGGAACTCTGCCTGTCTATAAGACACGGCATCATGACGTTTTCAAGTGCAGTGAATTCTATAAGAAGGTAATGAAATTGAAAAATAAATCCAATTTCCGAGTTTCTGAAAACCGAAAGTTCTTCTTCATTTTGGCTGAAAAGATCTTTCCCACGGTAGAGAACAGAACCTTCTGTCGGGGGCTCAAGAGTACCAAGTATGTGAAGAAGGGTGCTTTTCCCCGAACCCGACACCCCAACGATTCCGAGAGTTTCTCCTGCAAAAATATCCATATTCACTCCGCCAAGAGCGCACACGTTGCTGCCCGACTTATTGAAAACCTTTCCAAGTCCCCTGACCTTGTACAGCATCTCACTCATATCTCAATGACTCCACGGGGTTTTCTCTCGAAGCCCTGTAAGACGGGTAGAGAGTCGCAAGAAAGCATATAAGCAGGCTTGATACCGCTACGACGAGAAAATAAACTGGCTCTATCCTAACAGGGAATTCGGAAATAGGATATACGTTATCATCAAACGGAATCGCTTCCTTTATAAAATTGCTGGTCTCAAGAAAGCGACAGATCAGGTATCCGAAGAGCGTCCCTAGAAGTGTTCCAACGGTCCCTATTATCATTCCGTCGTAGACAAATATCCTTCTGATACCGCTTTTGCGAGCTCCCATGGACATGAGCACGGCTATGTCCCTTTTTTTCTCCATAACGAGCATTGTAAGCGTGCTGACTATATTCAAGGCAGCGACAAGAACTATAAACCCGAGAAATATTCCTATAGCCATTCTCTCAAGACGAAGCGCCCTGAAAAGGCTTCTGTTCGAGTCCTCCCAGTTCTTCGCATAGAAAGGAAAGCCGAGAGTTTCGGCTATTTTATTCCCCGTTTCGCGTGCCTGGTATATGTTATCCACCCTGACTTCTATGCCTGTTATCTTGCTTCGGGTTTCGAAGAAATCCATGGCATCCTCAAGCGATACGTAGGCGGTAGACGAATCGTATTCAATCATGCCGTAATCAAAAACTCCTATCACACCGAATTTCCTTATCTTGGCAGTCGGGCCGAAAGGACCGATNTTTCCGTAAGGAGAAACAAGATTGACAGTATCCCCCGTTGTCGCNCCAATCAGATTCGAAAGTTCTCTGCCTATGATGATCGGAGGGTGCCCGGAAGCAGTTTCATGTAAAAGCCCCGAAACAATCCGGGAACCTTCATCAANAAGGGCGTCACTGTTCTTACTTGTCTCCGGCAAACTGCCTTTTCCCACCGCTTCAGCCACGGCGGCAACCGAGGCTGAATTGTTTGGGTCTATNCCCCTTATCACGGAACCCGAGACAGCATATTCCGTAACGAGCATGCCGTGATTGTAAATAAAGGGGCTTGTCGAGGTTACACCGGGAAAATGTTCAAGTCTCTTCTCCACATCCGCAAAATCTCCGAAATCTCCTTCGTAGCTCATTACGATTACGTGGGAACTTGCGCCGATTATCTTGTCCCTGAGTTCATCCTCAAACCCCTTCATGACCGAAAGCACCACGTCAAGCGAAGCCACTCCCAAGAAAACACCCAGAATGGAGATAATACCGATTAGGGAGAGAAAACCACGCCCAGTTCCCGATTTCAGGTACCTAAGGGAGATTAGCGATTCGTAACTCATACTAGGGTCTGAGGTGAGGGAAGAAAATGACCTCTCTTATGGAAGAGGAATTGGTAAGCAGCATCACAAGACGGTCGATNCCTATACCGGCTCCGGCCGTGGGAGGCATTCCGTACTCAAGGGCCGACACGTAGTCATTATCCATTTCNTGATATTCATCCTCGCCCTTTTCCTTCATTTCGACTTGGTCCGTGAACCGTTTTTTCTGATCAATCGGGTCGTTAAGCTCAGAAAAAGCGTTGGCTATCTCTCTTCCGTAGATGTAAAGCTCGAATCTGTCAACCACTTCAGGATCATCGTCGTTTTTTCTGGCAAGCGGAGAGACATCAAGAGGGAAACCGTAAACAAAGGTCGGGTTAACGAGACTATCTTCGAAAAGCGCCTCAAAAATCTCCGTGAGAGCTTTTCCCTTAATTCCGTTATGGTTTATTCCCATAGAATCCGCTCTCGCAAAAAGAAACTGGTCATCTTCCGTTATTTCGGAACCGAATTTCTCCCGTAGAGCCTCATAAATGTTAATTCTATTCCAAGGTCTCTTGAAGTCTATCTTTTTATCTTCGTACTCAAACAGCGTGTCTCCGACCGTATTTTCCACCACGTAGCAGACAAGTTCCTCTATGAGGTTCATAAGGTCCTCGTAAGTCGCGTAAGCCTGATAGAACTCAATCATGGTGAATTCTGGGTTGTGCTTGGTGGACACTCCCTCATTTCTGAACGTCCTCCCAAGTTCATAGACTCTCTCAAGTCCTCCGACGACAAGTCGTTTCAGGTAAAGCTCAGGCGCTATTCTCAGGTAAAGATCCATATCAAGGGCGTTGTGATGAGTAATAAAGGGTTTTGCCGTTGCGCCTCCGGCAATCGGGTGAAGCACTGGGGTCTCCACTTCAAGGAAATCCCTTTCGTCAAGAAACCTTCTGATGAGATTTATCACCTTTGACCTTGTCTTGAAAATCTCCTTAGTTCTCTGGTTAGCAATCAGGTCCAAGTAGCGCTGGCGGTACCTTGTCTCCACATCCTGGAGGCCATGCCATTTTTCAGGAAGCGGCCTCAGGGCCTTTGTGAGGAAAAAAAGTTCCCGGACCCTCACTGTAAGCTCCCCGGTCCTGGTCTTAAAAAGTTCTCCGCGGACGCCGGCAAAATCTCCTACGTCGAGTAGTTTGCGAAACAGCGTATAGGTTTTCTCGTCAATGGAGTTTTTCTGCATAAACCCCTGAATCTGCCCCGTGCGGTCTGAGAGATGAAAAAAAGCGCTTTTTCCGAAGTCCCTCTTTGAAACGATTCTTCCGGCCAAGCTGAAGAGGTCTTCCACCTGTTCAAGTTCTTCAGGAGACTTCGAAGCGTGCAGGGAGACCAGCTCTCCGGCGGTATGCTCCGGTGTAAAACCGTTTGCATAAGGGTCAATGCCCATTGCCCTTAGCTCTTCTAGCTTTGATTTTCTTAGTTCAAACTGCTTGTCTTCCATTGCGTTGGAATCTCTTTTCCATTGGCTATCGCAAAAGATAAAACCTAATTGCGACTGAAAACAACCTTCCCCGAAACTATCGTATTGCTCACCACCCCTTTGAGTTCCCACCCGGAAAACGGAGTGTTTCTACTCTTTGAGAAAAACCCCCCAGCCTTTACCGTACGGCTCATGCCGGGATCGAACACCACGAGATCGGCGATTGAACCTGGAACAAGCGTTCCTCTTTCTATGCCCACTATCTCTGAAGGAGCAACTGTAAGTTTTTTTATCATCTCATCAAGAGTAATGATTCCTTTTTCCACCAGTTCAAGCGAAAGTGAGAGGGCAGTTTCAAGACCAACTATACCGAAAGGTGCTAAGTCAAATTCAACGTTTTTCTCATCCTGACTGTGAGGAGCATGATCCGTGGCTATCACGTCAATTGTTCCATCGGCAATGCCTTCTAGTATAGCATCCACGTCTTCCTGGGTCCTAAGCGGCGGATTCATCTTGGCATCGGTGTTGTAACCATATACCAACTTGTCCGTAAGAGTGAAATGGTGAGGAGTCGCCTCCGCCGTAACTTTCACACCTCTTTTTTTTGCTTCCCGCACAAGTCTTACCGAACCCTTGGTAGAAACATGGCAGATATGAAGAGGAGTGCCAGTGAGTTCGCAGAGAATTATGTCCCTGACCACCCCAACCTCCTCAGAAGCGGCGGGAATTCCCCGAAGGCCAAGTTCGGTTGAAACGAAACCCTCGTTCATAACGCCGCCCGCAGAAAGCCCGGTGTCTTCTGCGTGCGTGATAACCGGAATCCCGAAAGGTCTTACGTATTCCATTGCCTTTCGCATAAGTCCCGAGTCAGTGACAGGCATTCCGTCATCGGAGATCGCCACGCATCCGGCTTCGCACATCTCGCCTATCTCAGCAAGTTCATCTCCCTTCTCTCCCTTGGTTATCGCGCCTATGGGAAACACGTTGACTATGCCTTCAGTCCTGGCTTTTAAGAGTATGTACTCGGTCACCGAGGCATTGTCGTTTATGGGGTTCGTGTTGGGCATACACACTATGGAAGTAAAACCGCCCGCGGCGGCGGCAAGACAACCCGTCTTTATCGTCTCCTTGTGTTCATAGCCCGGTTCCCTGAGATGTACGTGAATATCCACGAGTCCGGGGGCCACCACCTGCCCGCTTGCATCTATTACCGTGTCTGCCTTGCGCGGGGTGTCTATACGCTTTGATATTTCCCTCACCCTGTCTTCCTGGATATATATGTCCGAGACCATGTCGAGGGACTGTGAAGGGTCAATAACGCGGCCGTTTTTAATGAGCACTCCCATCTATAAGCTCTCTCCCAGGGCAACAAGATATATCATGGCCATTCTCACGGCAATTCCGTTTGCCACCTGCTCAAGTATAACGGCCCCCGGATCATCAGCTATCTCCGAAGTAAGCTCAACCCCCCGGTTAATCGGACCCGGATGCATCACTATCACGTCTTCTTTCGCAAGCCTGAGTTTCTCTCTGGTAAGCCCGTAAAGCCCCGAGTATTCCCTCAGCGAAGGAAAATACTCAAGAGTCTTTCTCTCGCTCTGAACCCGCAGCATTATCACCACGTCCACATTCTCAAGGGCATGTTCAAGCGAGTAGAAGATCTCCGCTCCCATATCCCTGAAATATTCGGGAACTATAGTTGCCGGTCCGACTATCCTTACTCTCGCTCCGAGTTTACGGAGGCCGAATATATTGGATCTGGCGACCCTGCTGTTGAGAATATCCCCAACGATAAGTACATCAAGGCCTTCGATTCTTCCTTTCTTCTCCCTTATGGTGAAAATATCAATAAGAGCCTGACTTGGATGCTCGTGGGAGCCGTCTCCGGCATTTATTACCGAGGCGCTTATCTGGCGGGCCAGGACAAAAGGCGCACCGGACATTCCATGCCTTATAACCATTATGCTCGCGCCCATGGCCTCGAAATTTCTGGCAGTGTCCAAAAGGCTCTCCCCTTTTACAATGCTGCTTTGCGAGGCAGAAAAACTCAGAACATCGGCACTGAGTCTTTTCTCCGCGATTTCAAATGACGATCGGGTTCTCGTACTGGGTTCGAAAAAAAGATTCACTATTGTCCTTCCCTTAAGAGTCGGAACCTTCTTTACGTCCCTGGTGGAAATCTCCTTCATGGACTCCGCGGTGTCGAGAATGATTTTNATTTCCTCGGCCGAGAGTTCTCCAAGACCCAGTATGTGCTTCTTGCTAAACGCCATCTTCTTTGATTATTTCAATTTCCTCCCTACCGTCCACTTCTTCCAGGTAAACGTTGACCATCTCGTTGTCTAACGTTTCGATGCTGATTCCCGCGTAGTCGGGCTGCACGGGGAGTTCCCTCCCTCCCCTGTCCACGAGCACGGCCAGTTTGACCGAGGCNGGCCTTCCATAATCCATGATTGAATTTATTGCGGCCCGCACNGTNCGNCCAGTGTAGAGGACATCGTCAACAAGTATTATGTTTTTCCCCTGCACATCGTCGGGGATGCTGGTTCTGCGCAGTCGCGGCCAGTTTTTCCGGTTCTCAAAATCATCCCTGTAGAGAGTAATATCGATCGTTCCAAAGGTAACATCCTTTCCAGTCCGCTCGCTTATACGCTCAACGAGCCTCTTGCCCAGATATTCCCCTCTTGTCTTTATTCCTATGACAATAAGGCTGCTTAGCCTCTCGGGCGGTATGTCGTCTATGATCCCGGAGAAGAAACTTTCGGCCCCGTCCTCAATCGGCTGTATTTTTTTCTTGATCGCCATAATTCAGGGGAATTATACAGGAAAGTTTATAAAATTATAGATACGCGTCATGAGGCACAAAGATAATCTTGCTCTTGCTTCGGAACCCCGATCAGACAGCGGGAAGACTTCGTCGCAGGAAAAAGTGGTCTCGGTAAGCGCAAGGTGGATACACAGCCATATCCGTGCGGTCAGCAGAGCCGGAGGAACTCTGCTCCGCCATCTGCAAAGACAGGGCAGGAAGCCGGATTTCGCACAAGAGACAATTCGGGACGTGGCGTTATCCTGAGCAGGGCGGACATAAGCGAGCATCCGAAGGAAGTTAAGGAGAAAAGAGGGTCGGGCTGGGAGGCGGACACTATATCGGGCGGCAAGGGGCTCAGAGTGATTGTTTCCCTTTTTGATTGAGCCCTCCGCGGCAAACTAGCGCCAGATGCGTTTTCTCAAGAAAACCACCGAGAACAAAATGGACGCTACAAAGAGCAGGTTAAGCAAAGGGCTTTGATGCGTACTGCCGGTTGCGGCGATGGAGCACCCGTCATCATCGTCTTCCGCCGAGGCGTTCCAGTAACGGGCGCGTTTAAGGAAAACTTCAGGATCCTTTACCCACTCCGCAAAGCCGATGCGCCGGTTGTCGGTCAGATAATTGATTAGGGCATCAACACAGTCAGCGAGGGCTCGGTCATTCTTGTCAAAGGCAAAGCCACCGTACTCCACCTCCGGGTCGAGGGCCGTCACGACGAAACGGAAATTAGAGTTTCGGGAGGCCTCGTGGTTGCCCAACCCACCACGGGCCACGGCATCCACTACCCCATTGTCCAAGGCATCAAGCTGCTCCTGATCCGTTGACATGATGAGCACTTCCCTGACGGTTCCCTGAGTCCCCTCAATGCGCGTACGGCCCGATAGGTTCCCGGTTGAAGCAGCAGCGGTGATCCTGTAGTCAGTACTGCCGTCGGCAGTGAGTCTCGTGCCGTCGCCCAAGTGGACCACCGTGCCGGCAACCAGGTTGCCTTCGGCATCCACCACCCCGGTTAACTGCAGTAAACGATGTTCGCCGGTCGAGCCACCCAACACGGCGACCCGCGCATCATCCAGATCGTCATGCGAGCCATAGCGTTGGGCATCCTCCGCGCGCACTAAGAGTGACTGGCGGAAGGTGATGTGGCCGGAAGTGAATGTGACCTTCGTCGTCCCCGTTGCGTCGCGGGTGCGAGACTCAAGTATAGTGATGCCACCGCCCACCAGGTCATAACGAGGGGTAGCGGGCAACAGCCAAATGTCCGGCCATTCCTTGATGGCGCTACGGTTGAATATAAGCCCCGCGCCCTCCATCGTCTCCAGTGCGGTCAAGAGGTCAGCTTCGTAGCCGAGGTGACTGTTGAACTCAGAATTGTCCGGGTCCAAGTTCTCGCTGTAACTCACGGGTCTGAAGTCGGCGAAAAACCCGTACTCCAAGTCTCGACCGTCCTCGACACAGGCTTCACGCAAATGCCGGGNAGGGGNCTCCGTTCGTGCAATTGCGGTGCCCGCCGCNCAGACGCACAGGACAACGCAAAAGCAGAAGCCGCCCCNAACCCCAGATTTTATTCCCGTAGCAATTGTGCGTATGGTGTTCTGAAATGAGATGATTCGTGCAACCCCCAAGTAAAAAACCACGCAATGAGGAAACTATCTAACCATCGAGAGACTCATTCGATTCCCGAAAAAATTCTATGCCATCTTACCTTGTCTATAAAACCCGGGTTAGAAAGATTCCACGACCAGTGAATCATAAATGCCTTGCCGTAAACATTCTCCACCGGCACGAATCCCCAGAACCTGCTGTCGTAACTGTTGTCCCTGTTATCACCCATGACGAAAATCCTGCCCTTGGGAACAACAAGGGGAAAGCTCATTTTCCCGCTCGTCGTGGAACTGTTCCCCTTTTTATATATAACGCTGAAATTTTTCCCGGAGAGCGACTGCTCGTATCTGTCGGTAACAGAAAAGAATTTCTGGTCCGGATACTCGTAATTCCCGGTGTAGACCTGTTCCACAACTCTGCCGTTTATAAGGAGGTCCCTGCCGCGTATGTCTATTTCATCCCCGGCAATACCTACGGCTCTTTTTACGTAGAAAGCCCCCTTGCCGGGCATGGGGAAACCCGCTGCGTTACCTTCGCTGAGTTTGAAGACTACGACGTCGCCGCGGTCAATTTTGGAGAAGGGAAAAAATATCTCGTTGGTAAAAGGAATTCTTGTTCCGTAGACGAACTTGTTTATCAGGATATGATCACCCACAAGAAGAGTCGGGAGCATTGAACCCGAAGGAATCTTGAAGGGCTGAAACACGAAGGCTCTTATGGCCAAGGCGAGAGCTACCGCTATCACTATGGCTTCTACGTTCTGCCGCAGAGCAGATTTGCCGTAGGACCTGAGATTGTCTTCAAAAAAAATCCCAAGGGCTTTCCTTGATGCTCTTATTTCATGCAGGGAGCCCCGTTCTATCGCCTCTTCACAGGCAAGTATCCTTACTTCGGCATGATCGGCTTCCCTTGGGGCCATGAATCTCCCTTTTTTCCGGATGATACTTCTTACGGTGCGCACAAGTTTCTTTGAACTTCTTATGGCAAGCTTTTTTCTGATCCAGGTTACGATCATGGCAAAAATGTCCGAACGCACGCGAATGCCTTTTTAGTTCAGGTCATTCGGCTGCGGGTATGAGGTTTCCGTTAATCTCTCAACCGAGATCACTCCCCCAAGATTCTTAAGCGATTCAATGAGTTTTTCAAGTTGCTTGATGTTTTCCACCGCTACCTCAAACCTCGCATCTCCCTGTCCAATCTCATCTTCGCTCACATCGGCACTGACAATGTCGACATTGAGTCCCGAAACCGTGCTTGTTAGTTCAGAGAAAATGCCTTTCCTGTTCTCACACTTCACCGAAAGACCGATCGGTATCCGTCCCGAATACTCGTCATTCCAGGCAACCTCTATTCTCCTTTCAGGAGCGACTTCAAGCAATTTGGGGCAATTGTAAACGTGCACGGTTATCCCTCTGCCCCTGGTTATGAAACCTATGATCTGTTCCCCGGGAACCGGGTTGCAACATTTGCCGAACTTTATGAGTATGTTGTCATATCTTCTGACGAGCACGGCGTCTTTGTACTCGTCTTTGGAGATTCTGTTCATTATGCTTTTTATTCTTTCGCTTTTCTCGGCACCTTCGGCGAATTTCCTGGGATGCATCGCCTTGAGAAGATCATTTACCGCGGCATTGCCGAATCCTACCGCTCTGTAAAAATCCTTTATTCCCGGGAATTGAAGCTTTGCCAGAGGCTCGTCGAGCTTTTTCTTCTCCAGCAGGTTGCTCAGCTTGAGTCCTTTCAAGGCGAACTTCCTCTGGGCTATTGCTTCTCCAATCTGCTCGGCTTTGCGGTTTTCCTCCTGCCTCAGCCAGCTCCTTATCCTGTTTTTAGCTTTTGAAGTAACAACAAAATCAAGCCACTGCCTGTTAGGAACTCTGTTCTTGGAAGTCACCACTTCCACCATGTCTCCAGTTTCAAGCTTGTAGTTAAGGGGAACAAGCTTATGGTTAACAAAAGCTTGGGAGCAATGGTTGCCTATGTCTGTGTGAATTGAATATGCAAAGTCAACCGGAGTCGCACCTACGGGAAACTCAAGGAGGTCTGCGTTGGGAGTGTAAACGTACACGACATCCAGTATCAGCTCCCCCTTTATGGCTTCTATGTACTCCGTCGAGTCTTGTATATCCTTTAACTCGACGAGATGTCGGAGGTTTGAGTAGATCTTGTTGTTTCCGTTCTCAAGCGAATTTCCTTCCTTGTACCTCCAGTGAGCAGCAACCCCGTATTCCGCGATCCGATGCATCCGCTCAGTTCGTATCTGTATCTCCATCTGCTCTCCAAAGGGCCCTATTACGGCCGTATGAATGGACTGGTAGTTGTTGGCCTTCGGAAGGGCTATGTAGTCTTTTATTCTCCCCGGAATCGGTTTCCACAAGGAATGCACCGCTCCCAGAACCTGATAGCATTCGTTTTCACTCGCGGTAACGATCCGGAAACCCAGTATGTCATAAATATTGCGCAGGCTTATATTGCTTTTTTTCATCTTGCTGTAGATGCCGTATAAATGCTTGAATCTCCACGAGACATCTCCGCGAACTCCGAATTCTTCCATCTTGTTGTTGATGAGCGAGACGATTTCGGTCGTGTACTTTTCCCAATCTTTTTTCTTCGTGGACACGGTTTGGCTAATACGCTCGTATTCACCCGGCTCAGAGAACTTAAACGCCAGGTCCTCTAGCTCAACCGATATCCAGTTCATCCCGAGGCGGTGGGCAAGCGGCGCGTAAATTTCCATCGTTTCAACAGCAATCCTTTTCCGCTTATCCTCAGGCAGATACTGAAGCGTTCTCATGTTGTGCAGCCTGTCGGCAAGTTTTATCAGTACAACCCTTATATCTTCAGCCGTGGCGAGTATCAGCTTGCGAAAGCTTTCGGCCTGTTTCTCCACATCGGAAACATGGGGAAGNCGGCTTATTTTCGTGGTAGCGTCAACAAGAAAAGCTATCTCGCTTCCAAAATTCCGTTCGATTTCCTCGCGAGTCGCAAGAGTGTCCTCTATTGTGTCGTGAAGAAGTCCGGTAACTATGGAGGGAACGTCAAGCTTTAAGTTCGCGAGTATGGAAGAAACCTCCAGGGGATGACTCAGATACGGTTCTCCGGAAACTCTTTTCTGGCCCGAGTGAACCTTGGCCGAATACACATAGGCTTTTTTTATGAAGTCAAGATCTTCGTTCTCGATATCCGAGTAGGAAGAAACTTTATCAATGATGTCGTTTAGCCTGATCACAGCAGCGCGAATACCTCACTTAAGGCCGAATTTCCTGAGAAAAACGGGGCCGTACACATTTTCCGTCCTCGCGTCCCGGGTAGCGGCGAGCATCCGCTGGCGGGAATCTTCACCATCCCCCTGTCTTTGCGAAAGTATAACGGCCTCGATTCTCCTAGCCGCAATATCCACCTCATCATTAATTATAATATAATCATAGCACTTCGAGCAGGCTACCTCCTCCTTGGCAATCCCGAGACGAATGGAGATGTCCCCCTCTTCTTCCGATTTTCTGTCTCTTAGCCTTTGCTCGAGAATCTCTAGAGACGGCGGGACAACAAATATGAAGACCGCATCGTCAAACACACCCCTCAGCCTTCTTGCTCCCTGAACATCTATGTCCAGAATGACGTCAACACCTGTTTCGATCCATTTTTCTATTTCAGCCCTCGGCGTGCCGTAAAAATTTCCGTGCACCTCGGCCCACTCGGCGAAAAAACCCTGCTTGATCATGTCCTGGAACTCTTCTCTGGAAATAAACTCGTAGTGCTCTCCGCGGACCTCCCCCAAGCGCATTAATCTTGTTGTGTAAGAAATGGAGAAACGGAGGTTCTCAACGTTTGACAGAACACGGGCGACAAGCGTTGTTTTTCCGCTTCCCGACGGACCGGAGATCACAAACAACTTCCCACTCATAATATCAGAGTATAAATGTAAAAACCTTGATGTTAAAACGGTACTTGTTGCCCTGCAATTGTGATTTTCCCTGATTCGGAATCAGGAAACATCAAAGCGATCAAGGTTCATAACCTTGGTCCAGACAGCAACAAAATCCCGCATAAAAGCTTCCTCTGAATCATCACATGCATGAACTTCTGCAAGCGCCCGCAACTGTGAGTTGGATCCGAATATGAGATCAACTTCGGTAGCAGTCCATCTGATCTCCCCAGTCGCTCTGTCACGGCCTTCATAGACCCCTTCTGAATCAGCGGAGCGCCCCCATTCAATCGACATATCAAGCAGGTTGGCAAAGAAATCATTGCTCAGCGTTCCGACCCTGTCTGTAAACACTCCATGTCGTGACCCTCCGGCGTTTGCACCGAGTGCCCGCATGCCGCCGAGCAGCACAGTCATCTCAGGCGCGGTAAGCGTCAGCAGGTGCGCCTTGTCGATCAGAAGTTCAGCCGGCGAGTGCTGCTGACCGGCTGCGATATAATTGCGAAAGCCGTCCGCTTTCGGTTCAAGTACATCAAAGGCGGCCGCATCTGTCTGCTCTTCAGTGGCATCCGTGCGGCCAGGCGTAAAGGGAAGATTCACCGAATACCCCGCGTCCTCCGCGGCTTTTTCGACTGCAGCGCAGCCGCCGAGAACTATTAGATCCGCAAGCGAAACGCATTTTCCGGTCGTCTGCGCTTTGTTAAAACTCTCCCTGACGGCAAGCAATGAAGACAATACCTTGTTGAGCTCTTCGGGATCNTTGGCATCCCAGTCCTTCTGGGGAGAAAGCCTGATACGCGCGCCGTTGGCACCTCCCCTGCGATCGGTACCCCTGAAAGTGGAAGCTGAAGCCCATGCAACCCGAACCAGCTCCTGGATCGAAAGCCCTTGGTCAAGTATCTCTTTTTTCAGAAGTGCAATGTCCTCTGCTTCGACAAGCTCATGATCAGCAGCCGGCACCGGATCCTGCCAGATCTGAGGCTCATCCGGGACCAGTGATCCGAGGCAGCAGGAGTAAGGACCCATGTCGCGATGGGTAAGCTTGTACCACGCCTTTGCAAACGCCTCGGCAAGTTCGTCCGGGTTTTCGTGAAAACGGCGTGAGATCGGTTCATACACAGGATCCATACGCAGCGAGAGATCAGTGGTCGCCATTATCGTTGGAACCCGTTTTCCGGACCCGTCTGATTCAGGGGCAAGATCTTTCTTGTCCACATCCTTTGCCGTCCATTGCCAGGCGCCCGCGGGGCTCTTGGTAAGTTCCCACTCATAACCGAAAAGCATGTCGAAAAAGCCATTGTCCCATGCCGTCGGATTGGACGTCCACGCGCCCTCAAGACCGCTTGTTATGGCATCAGCGCCGCGTCCGCTCGCATGCCTGCTCTTCCATCCGAGACCCTGCTCCTCAATTCCGGCAGCCTCTGGCTCGGGACCAACGCAGGCCGCGTCTCCGGCACCATGACACTTGCCGAATGTGTGTCCGCCCGCAATCAGGGCGACAGTTTCTTCATCGTCCATAGCCATGCGCCCGAAGGTCTCGCGGATGTCATGCGCCGCGGCAAGCGGGTCGGGCTTGGCGTTGGGTCCTTCGGGATTGACGTAGATAAGTCCCATCTGCACGGCGCCAAAAGGATTGTCAAGCTCGCGATCGCCGCTGTACCGTTCATCGCCCAGCCATTCGGTCTCAGGACCCCAGTAGATGTCCTCTTCCGGCTCCCACACGTCCTCGCGCCCGCCGGCAAAACCTAATGTCTCAAGCCCCATGGACTCAAGAGCGCAGTTGCCAGCGAGAATCATAAGGTCCGCCCAGGAAATTTTGCGTCCGTATTTCTTCTTTATCGGCCATAGAAGCCTGCGAGCCTTGTCGAGATTCCCATTGTCAGGCCAGCTGTTAAGAGGTGCAAAACGCTGCGTGCCGGATCGTGCTCCGCCACGCCCGTCGTGGATTCGATAGGTTCCCGCACTGTGCCAAGCCATACGGATAAAAAGCGGCCCGTAATGACCGTAGTCCGCGGGCCACCAATCCTGGCTGTCCGTCATAAGCGCGTA
>JGI24795J26692_1000815_pt1 | contig 17633 bp, 16 predicted proteins | sample PinacodermBB_FD_26692 | JGI IMG/M metagenome (IMG submission 26692)
TCGAGATGTCGGCAACTGGAGCACCTTTGGGAAGTTGGTTCCCATCTGGAGATCACCTTGACCTCACGTCCATAGCAATTCGCTTTGTACTCCAGGAGAGTCCTGAACATCCGCCATCCGGAGTCGGAGATACTCTTGGCCAGACGGCGGTTCCTGGACAGTCCTGCCACATTCAGATCCTCAAGTACGACCGTTTGGTTTTTGCGGATGTACTGGGTACTGAGTTTGTGCAAGAGATCCAGCCTTTGATGAGCTACCTTCTCCTGGGCTCTCGCCACCAGAAGACGGGCCTTCTGTCGGTTACTGGAACCCTTCGCCTTTCGGCTCAGGCTCCGTTGAACCTCCCGATTGTCCTTAACGCAGAGCGCAGAAACTTGGGAGGAGCTATCTCTTCGCCGTCGCTTCCGGCGGCGAGGGATTCCAAGCCCAGGTCGAGGCCGACCTCCCTGGCAGTCCAGGGGAGTTTGATCTCCTCTGCCTCTACAACGAAGCTGGCATAATAGCGGCCCGAGCACTCCTTGACAAGGGTGATATTCGTTGGGGGAGAGAGCAAGGGGCGTGACCATTTCAGCTTGAGTTCTCCAATCTTCGGAAAGCGGACTCCCCTATCCGTCGGATGAAACTCCCTACCGCAAACACGCATACTCTGCCGGCTTCTCCGACTCTTGAAACGAGGGGAACGGACCCTGTCCTTGCTCTTCCACCAGTTCTTGAACGCTTGGTTCAGGTCTCTGACGGATTGTTGAAGCATGTTATGCGACGCTTCATCAGCTCCCCGGCGTCAAAAGGCTTGTTCTTTTTCTCATAAAGTTGCCTGTTCAGAGCCAACACATCGTTCCACACCACACGAGCACAATCAAAAGCCTTGGCTAGAAGGGTTTTCTGTTCTGGCTCGGGGTAACAACGATAACGGTAGCATACTAGCATGAAGCTAGCATGGCAGTTTTCCTGTCATGTGCGAGTCCGCCCTGGGAAAAGGTCGTCACAGCCTGTCACGACTGGTTGGTCTTCGCGACCAGGTACCGCAAGAGATTCCTGGAGAGCAACCACTTGGCACGGATGCACTCCGTCTGCATCCGTGTCGCCGAGAAGAGCGGCTCTCAGTTGCTGGAGTTCAACGGAGAGCCGGACCACGCCCACCTCCTGATTGAGCACTCACCCGCCACATCCGTGTCTCAGCTCGTTAGCCAAATCAAGGGTGTCACCAGTCGAGTGCTCAGGAAGGAATTCGGATTTCAAGGGGAGCGCCTTTGGAGTCCCGGTTACTTTGCCTCCAGCACAGGTGGCGCGAGTATTGAGACCGTAAGGGAGTACATTAAGAGCCAGGACGAGCCTGATTAGAGGACAGGCTGCGCACGGCTATGTTGGTCCCTATCCCCCTCCCCTAAAGGACGGAGCACCTCCCTCCATTTAGGTGGTTTCACCGCTGCGAACCCTGCCCAACCTCTTCCCCACTGTTGTGGACGCCAGTCCGGATGCCGGCCCGAGGGTTGATCCCACCGATGACCACCCACAGGAAGCCTGTGGCGTCTACGGGGTGCTGGCGCCAGACCTGGATGTGGCCAATCTCACCTACTTCGGCCTCTACGCCCTGCAGCACCGGGGACAGGAATCGGCAGGGATTGCGGTGTTTCAAGGGGAGCAGGTGCGCCTCCATAAGGAGATGGGCCTGGTGAGTCAGGTGTTCGACCACGGCATCCTGGCCCGACTTCCAGGGAGTCTGGCCATTGGCCATACCCGCTACTCCACCACTGGAAGCAGTCAGGTTTGCAATGCCCAACCGGTGGTGCTGATGACGCGGTTGGGACCCATGGCCATGGCCCACAACGGCAATCTGGTGAACACCACGGCGCTGAGCCGGGCCATGGTCGAACGGGGCATGGAGTCNGTCTCCAGCACGGATTCCGAGCTCATTGCCTTGTTGATCCAGGAGGCCGTTAATAGTGGCGCAGACTGGTGTGAAGCCTTGATCAGGGCAGCCTCCTGCTGCCGNGGCGCCTACAGCCTCAGTATTGGAACCCCGGCGGGCCTGTTCGCCTTGCGGGATCCCCATGGCATCCGTCCGCTGGTGTTTGGCCGCCTTGCGGACATGGAGCAGGAGCAGGACGGTTGGATTGTCAGCAGTGAAACCTGTGGACTCGACATTGTTGGNGCCAGGTTCCACGACGCCGTGGCTCCGGGTGAACTGATCTGGTTTCGTCCTGGAGCCACGGAACCGGACCGCCGCCGCTGGTGTAAGGCCACACCTCGGCTCTGTGTCTTCGAGATGATCTACTTCGCACGGCCGGACAGCACCTTTTTCGACGAATCCCTCTACAGCTACCGGCGACGGCTGGGGAAGCTGCTGGCCGAGGAGTCACCAGTGGAAGCGGACCTGGTGATTGGTGTGCCGGATTCCGGTATTCCTGCGGCTATCGGCTTTTCCGATAGCAGTGGCGTGCCTTATGCCGAAGGTCTGGTGAAAAATCGCTATGTGGGCCGCACCTTTATCCAACCCGGTCAGGGTGTCCGGGAAGCGGGCATCCGCCTCAAGCTCAATCCCCTACCGGATGTGCTGGCCAATCGGCGCATTGTGGTGGTGGACGACTCCATTGTGCGGGGGAGCACCAGCCGCAAAATCGTGAAGGCGTTACGGGAAGCCGGGGCCTGCCAGGTGCATATGCGCATCAGCTCCCCACCCGTAACCCACCCCTGTTACTACGGCATTGACACCGACACCCAGGACCAGTTGGTGGCCGCCAGTCTTTCCCTGGAAGAAATCCGTCAGCACCTGGGGGTTGATTCCCTGGCCTACCTGAGTCGGGAGGGAATGTTGCGGGCCACCCGTCAACAGGAGCATCCGTTTTGNACCGCCTGTTTTGACGGCCAGTACCCCATCCCCCTGGATGAGGAGACGGGCGCCAGCAAGCTGATGCTGGAGTCCATGGAATCGGACTGANGGCTCAAGGTGAAAGACCGGATTTAACCGGAGGAGTTGGAGGGTGTTGCCTCCAGGGGACCGTTGTCGGCATCGTCTGATGACGAATCATGGGACGATGGATCGGGCGAGGCAGTGTTGGCGGTGCTGACTCCTTTCTCCTTCTCTTCCCGCTGACGTTGGCGGCGCCGTTGCTCTGCCGCAACAGCCTCTTCCATGGCTTCCAGGCCCTGGGCCATCTTCTCCAGATTGGTGCGGTAAAGGTCCACGTCCTTGCCAAAGCGCTCCTGGGCCAAGCCCACGTCCGCCGCCAACTGCTTAGCCGCCCTGGCTGCGGCAGTGGCGTCGTCGGGATCAATGCCCACCGCCACCTCAACCAGGGTCATGAGGCCAACAGCTTGCAGGCGATTGTAATGAAAGCCGGGCTGCTGCACCCGTTCCAGAAACTGGCGAACCGCCACCGGGGTCTGCTGATTGCTGCTGGACCACTGACGCACCCCATGCCGCATCTGGCCGGCCACGGATTCCCGCGCCCGGGCCACTTCAGCGCGAATGGCTTCGGCGTCCAGCCCCAACGCGGAACAAATGGCCTGGAAGATCTCCTCCTTCCGGGTTTCCGGGCGATACCCCTGCATGAAGCTGTCGAACGTCTGGCACAAGCCTGTGGCAAAGACGGCGTCTTGATGAAAGCGTTTCTGGAAGAGCAGAAGATTGAGTTCCACCAGGAGTTCATCAACCACCTGGCGATAGGCGGGGGCGATCACCCTGTCACAGCAGGCGTGGAAAGATCGCTTGGTGTCCGAGATGGTGGGGCGCTCGCTCACCCTGGTTCAGCTTGTTAAGCACCGACCCTAGCGCCGCTGCGGGCTCTTTAGGGTTCCCGCGTTCCACTGTTCAAGACTCTGGCGCGAGCGCATTGNGTCCGGGCTCAACCCAACAGGTCACGCTTGCTGCGCTTGAGTTCTTTCCAGAGGTCATGGATGCAGCCGAAGGCTTGCTCCTGGTTGATCTTGCCGCTGCCCTGCAGGGCCACCAGCAGCAGCACCTTATCGGCAAAGGCTTCCAGGTTCTGATGAAAAACCAAACGCTTGGGCGTCCAGTCCAGACCCTGATAGGAACTGAAGGCCTCCAGCGGGTTGGTGGGACCGGAGTACCCNTGGCGATCAAGGGGTTGTCCTGATCCGCAGGAACGGTCTGCCATATCAAATACCCGGAACGACGCTCGATTGTCTATCCACTGTGGCGCAGAGCGACTCCTAGCTGGCCAACAGGGGGGTAAAACGCCCTTTCTCCGGCAAGGTGGCGTACTCGGCCACGATACTGGTGAACTCTTCACCGCTGAGGGTTTCCCGCTCGATCAGGACCTCCACCACCCTGTCCATGCACTCGCGATGCCGATCGAGCAGGGCAACCGTGTCGTCGTAAAGCTGGCGAACCAACTTGAACACCTGTTCATCCACGTTGCGGGCACTGGCGTTGGACATTTCACTGCGGATCATCAAGTCTCGGCCCAGGAACACCTCCCGATCCTGACCGGTCAAGGCAATGGGACCGATCTCACTCATGCCGAACCGGGTCACCATTTGCCGGGCAATGGAGGACACCTGTTGAAAATCACCCCCTGCTCCCGTGGTGATCTCTGCCTGACCAAAGACAATCTGCTCTGCGGCTCGTCCCCCCAAAGCGCCCATAATGCGGGCCTTGAGTTGGGCGCGGGAGACCAACTCCTGCTCCTCGTCAGGGGAAAACCAGGTAAGACCTTGTGCCTGACCACGAGGAATGAGGGTGACTTTCTGCACGGGGTCGTGGGCCGGGAGCAGGCTACCGACCAGTGCGTGACCCACTTCGTGATAGGCGATCAGCCTTTTGCTGCGACCGTCGGTGAGGGGCTGTCGTTCCATGCCGGCAACAACCCGATCCACGGCATCGTCCACCTCTGTCAACCTGATGACCGACTTGCGGCGCCGGGCGGTAAGGATGGCGGCTTCGTTGAGCAGATTGGCCAGATCCGCGCCGGTGAATCCCGGCGTCCGCCGAGCGATGGATGCAAGGGAGAGATCCTCCGCCAGCTTCTTGTTGCGGGCATGAATCTGCAGGATCGCCAACCGCCCCTTGATATCCGGAGCTTCCACCGTCACCTGGCGGTCAAAACGACCCGGACGCAGAAGAGCTGAATCCAGCACATCGGGGCGATTGGTGGCAGCCAGCACAATGATGCCGGAATTGCCCTCGAAACCGTCCATCTCCGTGAGGATCTGGTTGAGGGTTTGCTCCCGTTCGTCATTGCCGCCCCCCATGCCGGCGCCGCGTTGACGGCCAACAGCGTCAATCTCGTCAATGAAGATCAAGCAGGGGGAGTTGTCTTTGGCTTTCTTGAAGAGGTCCCGCACCCGGCTTGCTCCTACACCCACGAACATCTCCACGAACTCGGAGCCGGAGAGGGAAAAAAACGGCACCTCGGCTTCCCCGGCAATGGCCTTGGCCAACAGGGTTTTGCCGGTGCCCGGTGGACCCACCAGCAGGGCGCCTTTGGGAATACGGGCTCCCACTGCGGTGAAGCGCTCCGGTGTTTTCAGAAAGGTGACGATTTCCTTGAGGTCCTGCTTGGCCTCTTCCACACCGGCGACATCGTCGAAGGTGACGCCGGTTTCCGCCTCCATCATGAAGCGGGCCTTGGACTTGCTGAATTGCATGGCCTGCCCCGGTCCACCGGGGAGGCCGCTGGAGCGCCGGGCCAGGAAAATCAGGGAACCGATGAGCAACAGGGGCAACAGCAGATTCCCGAGCACTCCCCACACCGGCGAGGACGGCCGTTGTGGATGAACGTCAAAGCTGATGTGTTTCTCCTTCAGTTGATCCAGCAGATTCGGCGCGAGGCCCGGTAGCTCTACCCGGAGACGCTGTACGTGATCAAAATCGGGGTCCGTGGTTTCCACGATGGCCGTACGGCCACCGTTAAACACGTCCACCGCATTCACCCGGTCCTCTTGCAGGCTTTTCAGGAAGCGGCCGTAGGTCATGCGCCCATTGGCCACGTTGCGGGACTCCACAGGGGAATCCACGACTACGTCCATGGCGCCTTTGTTGCTGGCGGCCTGCCAGAGCAGCCCCAGACCGACCACCACGGGAATCAACCAAAGGGCGATGATCCGCCACCGCTTGTTCATGGCTGCATCAGAGAGTTTACACAACGTAAACGGCTGGTCACCGTGACTGCGGTGGCGCCCATGAATTGGCAACACTTCATTTTCTTCATGCTCGTCCATGGCAATCGCCATGGCGTCCGGTAGTTGTCCTATAGACGACGCAACGCCACAATGGGATCAAGCCGGGCAGCGCGGCGGGCCGGAACCACACCGAAGAAGACCCCGATTCCTCCGGAAAGGCCCACGGTCAACAAGACTGTTCCTGGTCCTACGAAGGCGGGCAAGGGGGTAAAGGCTGCCGCCAAGGCAACNGCGCTCAGGCCAAGACCGCTGCCGATGATTCCCCCCATGCTGGCCAACACGGCGGCTTCAATCAGGAACTGGAGCAGCACGTCCTGGCGACGGGCGCCCAGTGCCTTGCGTAAACCCACCTCCGCGGTCCGCTCGCTCACGGCCACCAGCATGATGTTCATGATGCCCACACCCCCCACCAGCAGGGAAATGCCACCAATGGATCCCAGCAGAACGGTGAGTCCCCCGGTGATCGTGGTGACGATAGCTGTAGCCTCCTTCTGGGTGCGCACAATGAAGTCGTCTTCCCCGGAATTGGGAATTTTGTGACGCTGACGCAGGAGATTGGCGATTTGGAAGCTGGCGGCGTTAATTGTGTCGTCATCCCTGGCTTCCACGCTGATGACGGTCAAGGAGATNCCATAGGTGGGGTCTCGACCCGTGATGCGATTCACCATGGTGGTCAGAGGGATATAAGCCACTTCGTCCTGGTTTTCCCCAAAGAACGACCCTTTTTCTTCCATCACGCCAATCACCGTAAATCTGTTGTTGCCAATGCGGATGCGTTGGCCCAGAAGGTTGATGTTGGGAGAAAGNTTGGTTGCCAGTGCAGATCCGAGCACAACAACCGACCGATTGCCCTCCAGATCAGCATGGGTCATGAAGTGTCCTTGCTCCACATCAAACTGGCGCACCGCTAGAAACTCGGGCGTGATGCCATAGACGGGGACGTTGACGCTACGCCCACCCGNCTGGATGATCCGGGTGGCGGAAATCTGGGGCGCCACGCGCCGCACGCTGGGNACCTGGCTGGCAATGGCTTCTGCGTCCTCCAGCACCAACGTGCGCGGCCTGGCGGTGCCTCCTCGCCGTTGACGGTCATTTCCCGGCACCACAAACAGCACGTTGGTTCCGAGACTTTCCAACTGCTCACTGGCCAGCTTCTGGGTTCCCTGGCCGATGCCCACCAGGGTAATCACGGAGGCATTGCCAATGACGATGCCCAGGACGGTCAGCAAGCTACGGAGGCGACTGGCCCGTAGAGCGCTCCAGGCCATGGACCAGGTTTCTTGCCAGGGAAGAGCCATGGCGCAATTTTAGGGCAGTCCCAGGGCAAACGGAAGATCAAGCCCATGACCGACGACGCCCCTCGTCTTTAGTTACGGCAACGTGTTCGGGCATGATCCACGTCTGGCTTTCCATGCCGAGGCTTTCAGGTTGTCAGGATTCATGCACGCGGGCCGTCGTGCCGGGTCAGGTGTGGGGCCACAGGAGGGATCAGCAGTTGTGGTAGGCCCGGTACCAGGTCACAAAGTGCTTCAGCCCGTCCTGAAGCCTGGTGCCGGGTTGAAAGCCAACGGCTTGTTGCAGAGCAGAGACATCGGCATGGGTCCGATGCACGTCCCCGGCTTGCATGGGCATGAACTCTACACAGGCCTTTCGTCCTGAGACCTCCTCCAGAAGCCGGATGAACTCCAGCAGGGGGACCGGTGTTCGATTACCGACGTTGAACACGCGCCATGGGGCGGCGCCGCTAGCCGCCGTGGGCTGCACGTCCATGGGCTGAGGCCGGGGTGGCTTGGGCAACAGGCGCATCAGGCTATCCACCACGTCGTCCACATAGGTGAAGTCCCTTCCCATCCGTCCGTGGTTAAACACTTGCAACGGCTCCCCCGCCAGGATTTTGCGGGTGAAGGTCCAGTAGGCCATGTCGGGGCGGCCCCATGGGCCGTAGACCGTGAAGAAGCGCAGGCCGGTGCAAGGCAGGCCAAAAAGGTGGCTGTAGGCGTGGGCCATGAGTTCGTTGGCCCTTTTCGTGGCGCCGTAGAGGCTCACAGGGTGGTCCACGGGATCCGCCTCGGCGAAGGGCAGCTTGCGGTTGGCGCCGTAGACCGAACTGCTGCTGGCATAGATCAGGTGGGGCGTCTGCTGATGACGACACCCCTCCAGCACGTGACCAAAGGCCACCAGGTTGCTGTTGACGTAGGCGGCGGGATTGTCCAGGGAGTAGCGCACTCCGGCTTGGGCCGCCAGATGGACCACGGCGCTGAAGCGAGTCTGCGCAAAGAGCGCCCCACAATCCCCGGCCCGGGCCAGATCCATCTCCACAAACCGGAACCGGGGCCAGGGCTGCAGTTGGGCCAGGCGGTCCCGTTTCAGTTGGGGGGAGTAGTAGTCGTTGCAGTTGTCCAGGCCCACCACGGGCATGTTGGCCTGCAACAAGGCGCGGCTCAGGTGAAAGCCGATGAAACCGGCCGCTCCCGTCACCAACACCGGGTCAGGATGACGTGTGTCGTCCATAGTGATCCTCGAAACGGACAATGTCGTCTTCCCCCAGGTAGGATCCGCTCTGCACTTCGATAAGCTCCAGGGGAATGCGACCGGGGTTGCTGAGCCGGTGACGACAGCCCAGGGGGATGTAGGCACTCTGATTTTCGCTGAGCAGCAGGGTATCCCCATCCCTCTCCACACAGGCTGTGCCCTCCACCACCACCCAGTGTTCGGCACGGTGGTGATGCATCTGTAACGACAGGGAGCAACCGGGCTTCACGTGGATTTTCTTCACTTGCCAGCGCTCTCCATCCACCCCCGTGTCGTAGTACCCCCATGGTCGATGGGTGCGCTGGTTGGCTTGGGTTTCCCGCGCTCCGGCAGCCTGAAGACGCTCCACCACCTGCTTTACCGACCGGGTCTGATCCCGTCGGGCTACCAGAACCGCGTCGTTGGTTTCCACCACCACCAGATCCTCAAGGCCCAGGCCCACTACCAGGCGGTGTTCACTACGGAGGTAGGAGTTGCGCACGTCCTCATGGAGGACACGGCCACACACGGTGTTGCCCTGCTCATCGTGATCCCCTTGCTGCCAGAGGGTGCTCCAGTTGCCCACGTCACTCCAGCCTGCCGTCATGGGGGCCACGCTGCCCAAGCGGGTGTGTTCCATCACAGCCACGTCGATGGATATGGCAGGGCAGCGGCGGAATGCCTCCGGCTCCAGGCGGAGGAAGTCCAGATCCGTGTGGGCCTGCTGGAGGGACAGGCGGACGGCGTGCAGCACATCAGGTGCGCAGCGCTCCAGTTCCTTCGCCATCACACTGGCGCGAAACAGGAAAATGCCACTATTCCAACGAAAGCCCCCATGGGTCAGAAAGGCCTGGGCCTTCTCACGGCTGGGCTTTTCCACAAAGCGGCGAACGGGATGAAGGCCAAACCCATCCGACCGGGGATCAGCTTCGATGTAGCCATAGCCGGTTTCAGGGGCTGTGGGTGTCACGCCAAAGGTCACCAGGCGACCCCCAAGAGCAGCAGGAATAGCCTGGTTAATGGTGGCACGGAAGGCAGCGGCATCGGCAATGACGTGGTCAGCGGCCAACACCAGCAGCAGGGCATCGTCCTGACCCGCTGCCATGGCCTGGAGGCTGGCGACGGCCACCGCCGGNGCCGTGTTGCGGCCCACAGGCTCCAGCAGCACGGCGGCGGGCTCCACNNTAACGGCCCGCATCTGCTCGGCGGCAATGAAGCGATGGGCATTGTTGCAGACCAGCAGAGGCGGCTGCAATCCCGCCAGCCCCGCCAACCGCAGAACGGTCTGCTGGAGCATGGTGCGGTTCCCCACAAGGGACAGAAACTGCTTGGGGTAGGCGGACCGGGACAGGGGCCAGAGGCGGGTGCCAACCCCCCCGCAGAGGACCACCGGAATCACCACTGTGGGTGACGCCATCAGGATTCGGGCTGATGAGGCGAGCCTATGGCATCCGCCGGTGTGGGCTGTGCCGTGATCGGCAGCAGGCCCGTGGGCGGGCACAGCAGGATCCAACCCTCCGCAACGTGAACCTGGGGAACAATTGCCTCCACAAAGGGAACCAGCACGGATTGCCCCCCATGGCGCAGACGAATCTCCAGTAGGTCGTTCCCCCCGTGGAGCAGGTCCACCACGGTGCCCAGGGCCGGACCCGCTGGATCCAGGCGCACCTCCAGGCCCTCCAGATCCAGGAGATGAAATTCCCCTGCCGCCAGGGCTGGACGGGTGCTGCCGTCCGCCAACAACCGGTACCGCACCAGCGCTTCAGCCTGGTTCCGTGTCGCAACGCCCTTGAGCCGAATCCCGTAGAGCCCCTTGCGGGACAGGCAACGACCCCGCAGCAACTCGACCGCCCGGGGCGGCTCATCCGCCGTCTGTAACCACCGGGGACCAGGCTTCAGAAAACGCTCGGCAAAATCACTGGAGGGCAGAACGCGCAGTTCCCCCCTGAGTCCTTGCGCAGCAACCACAAGACCGACCTCAATCAGAGGAGGAGTGACACCCATGGAATTGTCACTCACCAAGGCTTGCATGAGACCAGATCTACGCCGTACACTAGAAGAAAGGCCCTGTCCCAGGGAAAAGAATGGAAAGCGGATCAAGAAAGTTGCGCCTGCCTTTACTCTTCGGCCTCGCGAGTTTGGGGATTGTGGCCGCCTTGGCGACTGGGCCGAGGCTATTGCGTCCCACCCAGGCCAGTGCCTCCGGTCTTCTCGATGCCGTCAAGAACAACCCTGGCGAGGCTGAGGCGCTGTGCCAGGAATTCAACGCCATCAACGCTACTGGCGACAGCGTCTACTCCGCCACGGGCCTGGAGCAGGTGTCCTCGGGTCAGGGGCTCACCACCAGCGACGCCGAGATTCTCATCACCTACGTGGTGGGACTGTATTGCCCTGACGTGACCTGAAGGATAGTAACCCCGGTGGGATGGCGATAATACTTGAAGCATCCCATGAATGCTGCTGGGGCGCTGCGTGACGTGATCCATGAGCAGCGCCGGATGGTGTTGCCGGATGGTGTTGCCCTGCAGGCCGGTTGCTGGAGACCCCGACGCGGCGGACCCTGGCCAGCGCTACTCATGCGCCAGCCCTATGGGCGGGCACTGGCCTCCACCATGGTTTATGCTCACCCCGCCTGGTATGCCGCCCAGGGCTACCTGGTGGTTGTGCAAGACGTGCGGGGCTGTGGTGATTCCGGCGGCAAATTCCGTCTGTTTGCCAGCGAGGCCAGCGATGGGAGTTGCACCATGGNCTGGCTGCGATCACAGCCGGATTGCAATGGCCGCATTGGCTGCTACGGCTTTTCCTACCAGGGCCTCACACAATTGCTCTGGAACGGTCCGGACGTGCCGGATTGCACAGCTCCGGCCATGGCGGGTCTCAGCCTGCAACGTCACTGGTGTCGAGACGGCCAGGCGGATTGGTGGATTCTGGGATTGGCCTGGGCACTGCAGTTGGCGGCAGCAACCTGCCAACGGCGAGGGGATGGTGTGACCTATGGCCGAATCCGCAAGGCCCTTCACAGTCGAGACTTTGTTGAGGAGGGCTGGTGCCTTCTCCAGCAGGTGGACCCCGAGAGTCACCTGTTGCGCTGGTGGTCGGGCGACTGGGAATCACCCGTGGCGGATGCAGGCCTGGACGCTGTCTTGCGGCGACCCATGCTCCTGATCGGGGGTTGGTACGACCCCTATCTGCGCGGCACCATGGCGCTCTATGACCAAAGCCTGAAGGCTGGTGGTTGCCCCCGGTTGCTGGTGGGTCCCTGGACCCATGGAAACTGGCACGGTGGTCAACTGGACCAGCGACACCTGGCCTTCTTTAACCACCACTTGAAGGATGGCCCTCCTGAACAGCCCCAGGACGCTGTTCAGTTGTTTGATATGGGGTGTGGCCGCTGGTGGCGCGGTTCCCGTTGGCCCCAGCAAGCACTGGGGCGGTTTTGGCTGAGGGGTACAGGCCTCAGTGGGGTGGATCCCCACGCCGGCGTGCTGCTGTTGGAATCGGAGAAGGCCATGGCGGGGGGCCGGGATCAACTGGTGCTGGATCCATGGCGGCCTACCCCGGCGCGCGGTGGGCACCTGGACGTGCAGGCCGGACCAACGGACCGCCATGACCTGGATTGCCGCAGCGATGTGCTCACGTTCACCACCACGCCCCTACCTCGTGCCCTCACCCTCGGCGGCACAATCCAACTGCGGCTGAAGGCCGCCAGCGAGGGGCAGGGTTTCGATCTCTGCTGTGCCCTGTCCCAGGTGGGGGAGACTGCCGGCCGGCCGCGGGTGGAGCAACTCTCCATGGGAGTGGAGCGCTGGCTGGGATCCCAGGCTCAAGATCTCGTCTGGCGGCAGGTTCACTTTCAACCCCTGCTGCGAACGGTGCCGGAGGGGATGCGGCTGCGACTGTCCATTGCCTTGGCGGGCTGGCCCCTGATCGGGATCAATCCGGGGAACGGACGCGCACCCCACGCCGTAGCGGCCCACGAACGGCAAGTTGTGGTGGTGCGGTTTTGCTGGGAGGAAGCCTGCCTGCGGTTGCCGTTGCGGCAACGGGATCAGGCCGCAGCGTAGGCTCTAGCCAGCACTCTGCATTCTCCCCTGTGGTTGAACACCAAGGGCTTGTTCAAGCAGCCGAGCAGTTGGCCAACTGCCGTCAGCACGACCCCTACGCTACTCTCGGCCCCCATGCGCTCACCAGCGGTGGCCATGTGGTGCGCGCCTGGCTTCCGGATGCGGAGCGTGTGGAGTTGGTGGTTCAAGACCAGGTGCTGCCCATGGAGGCGGTCCACCATCCCTGGTTGTTTGAGCGGGAGCTACCGACAGATCCCGGCAGTACCTACCAACTGCAGTTGCTGCGGGGTGGCATTAACAGCCGCCAATACGACCCCTACGGCTTTCGCCAGGAGTGGATGGGTGAGCTGGACCGCCACCTCTTTGCCGAGGGCAACCATCACCACATCTGGACCCGCATGGGTGCCCATCGGGTGGGACAGTCCGGGGTGAGCGGTGTGCAGTTCTGTCTCTGGGCGCCCAATGCGGTGAGTGTGTCCGTCATTGGCGCCTTCAACGGCTGGGATGGGCGGATGCACCCGGCGCAGAAGCGCACCGGTGGCATCTGGGAACTCTTTATCCCCGGCCTTGGGGAAGGGGAACTTTACAAATACGAGATCCACACCCGCCATGGTCATCCCTATGCCAAGGCCGATCCCTACGGGTTTCACCATGAGGTGCGTCCGGCCACGGCCTCCATCGTGGCGGAGAACCGCTTTGCCTGGGGCGACGAGGCCTGGGTGCGGCAGCGGGATCACCGGAATCCCCTGGAACAGCCCATTGCCATCTATGAGATGCATCTGGGCAGTTGGCTCCATGCCAACGCGGCAGAGCCCTACGTGGAACCGGACGGCACGGTGCGCACACCCGTTCCCGCCAATGACATGAAGCCGGGAACACGGCTGCTCACCTACATGGAACTGGCGGACAAGGTAATCCCCTATGTCAAGGCACGGGGCTTCACCCATATTGAACTGATGCCTATCACGGAGCATCCCTTTGAGGGCTCCTGGGGGTATCAGGTGACGGGTTGGTATGCCCCCACAAGTCGTTATGGCAAGCCCGATGAGTTCCGGGCCTTTGTGGATCGCTGTCATCAAAACGGGATTGGCGTCATTCTGGACTGGGTGCCAGGGCATTTTCCAAAAGACAATCACGGCCTGGCATACTTTGATGGTGATTTCTTGTATGAACATGCCGATCCACGCATTGGTGAGCATAAAGAATGGGGCACGCTGATTTTTAACTACAGTCGCAATGAGGTGCGCAATTTCCTTGTATCCAGTGCCCTGTTCTGGATCAGTGAATTCCATATTGACGGAATTCGTGTAGATGCGGTGCCTCCATGCTTTACCTGGATTATCTTCGCCCGGAAGGGGAATGGTTACCCAACAAAAATGGTGGTCGCGAGAATCTGGAGGCAGTGAATTTTCTCCAACAGCTCAATGGAACTCTCTTCCACTACTTCCCCGGTGATTCTTTCGATTGCGGAAGAGTCAACAGAGTGGCCAGGTGTTACCCAGCCATCCAGTGACCAGAATCGTGATGCCTTGGGCTTTAACTTAAAATGGAATATGGGTTGGATGCATGATATGTTGGATTATTTTGCCATGGATCCATGGTTCCGACAATTTCATCAAAATTTGATCACTTTTTCCATGATGTATTATTATAGTGAAAATTTTGTGTTGGCTCTTTCTCATGATGAGGTTGTGCATGAGAAAAGTCATCTACTGCATAAGATGCCAGGGGATGATTGGCGTAAGTTTGCCAATACCCGCGCCCTACTCTCCTACATGTGGACCCACCCTGGCAAGAAAACTATTTTTATGGGCATGGAATTTGGTCAACGTGGCGAATGGAATGTCTGGGATGATCTGGAATGGGATAAGCTACAATATCCCGAGCATCAGAAACTGATGAAGATGATTGACGACATCAATGTTCTCTATCAATCAGAGCCGGCCCTCTGGGGCGAAGATTTCAACACTAATGGTTTTCAATGGATTCACTGTGACGATAATCGTAACAGTGTCATCAGCTTCATGCGGAGAGATGAGAAAAGCCGAAGCTGGCTGGTTATTATCTGTAACTTTACCCCAAATCCCCACAAGAATTATCGAATTGGTGTGCCACTAGAAGGTTGGTATGGAGAAATCTTCAACAGCGATGCAGCAATCTATGGAGGCAGTAACCTTGGCAACCTGGGGGGTCGCTTTACCGATCCCTGGCCAATGCACAGCTATGCCCACTCCCTGGATCTATGCTTGCCCCCCTTAAGCACCGTGATCTTTCGCCACAACCACCATGGTCCTGACGGTGGAGAAGGAGAAGCGGTGGCGGCTGTGGAGACAACTCCAGGGATGGATCAGGAACGATAATGCATGCAAACAGCGTGGGCCTGATCTCCTGATCTTGGGATCTTGTCCTCACCGTTTGCCCTGAACTGCTGTCCCCGAAGTTCGTTCCAGCCATGTCCCTTGTCTGTCATGCTTGACCCGATGGCCGATTCCCTTCCCCTGCTCCTGCGTGCCGCTCACGGCGAACCCGTTGAGCGCACTCCCGTCTGGATGATGCGTCAGGCGGGTCGTTACATGAAGACCTATCGGGATCTGAGGGACCGTTATCCCGGCTTTCGGGAGCGCTCTGAAAACCCTGATCTCTCCTACGAGATCTCCATGCAGCCCTTCAAGGCCTTTCGCCCTGATGGGGTGATCCTGTTTTCAGACATCCTCACGCCCCTGCCGGGGATGGGCATCGAGTTTGACATTGTTGAGCGTCATGGTCCCCTGATTCATGAGCCCATCCGCAACCAGGATCAGATTGATTCCTTGCGTCCCCTCGAGCCGGCCGCGTCCATGTCCTTTGTCGGCTCCGTATTGACGCGGCTACGTCAGGCGGTGGGTACATCCGCGGCAGTGCTGGGATTTGTAGGTGCCCCGTGGACCTTGGCAGCCTATGCCGTGGAGGGAAAAAGCAGCAAGACCTACAGTGTAATCAAGGCCATGGCCTTCCGTGAGCCGGCTCTGTTGCATCAGCTCCTGGCACATCTGGCAGACGGGATCGCCGCCTATGTGCGCTATCAGATTGATTCGGGCGCCCAAGTAGTGCAGATCTTCGACTCCTGGGCCGGTCAACTGAGCCCCCAGGATTACGATGTCTTTGCGGGTCCCTATCAGCAGCGCCTCATCCGCCAAGTGAAGCAGACCCACCCGGACACACCTCTGATTCTCTACATCTCGGGCAGTGCAGGGGGTGTTGGAGCGGATGGGAGCCAGCGGCGTGGACATTGTCAGCCTGGACTGGACCGTGGACATGGCGGACGGCCTGGCCCGACTCCCCGCACACCTGGGAGTCCAGGGCAATGTGGATCCCGGTCTTCTGTATGGCAGCCCTGAAATGATTTGTGCCCGTATTGAGGATACACTCCGCAAGGCCCAGGGACGACACCACATTCTCAACCTGGGCCATGGCATTTTGCCGGGCACTCCCGAGGAGAATGCCCGCCTGTTCTTTGATGCCGGCAAGCGCTTGGGAGCAAAACCGTCTGCTTGACGCCTCCCTGCGCGGACTTGATTCCTTGTCTCATCCCAGTCGAATTCTGATCACGGGCGCCAGCGGCTGCATTGGCCAGGCGGTGACGGCATGGCTGCTGGAGCATAGCAACGCCCGGTTGTTGCTTTGGCTGCGGCAGCCCCGGAAGCTCACGGCCATTGATCGGCGGCATCCCCGCCTGGAGTTGCTGGTGGGTGATCTGCGCCAACCCCAGCGTTTCCGCCAGCAGTTGGCCCACGTGGACCGGGTCGTCCATACTGCCACGGCCTGGGGAGATCCGGACCGTGCCTGGGCAGTCAACGTGCAAGCTGTGAAGGATCTGCTTGCCTGTCTTGACCACCGGCGTCTTCAGCAAGTGCTCTATTTCTCTACCGCCAGCATTCTGGATCGTGATCTGGAGTTGCTGCCGGAGGCGGAACAGTGGGGAACAGAGTATATCCGGACCAAAGTCACTTGTCTGCGCCAGTTGATGGCTCATTCCCTCCGGGAAAAGATCGTGGCTATTTTCCCCACCCTTGTTTTTTCCGGCAGAATCGATGACGGTGGTTCGTGTCCCACCAGCTACCTCACTGCAGGCCTGAGACCACTTCTGCACTGGCTTTGGCTAGCGCGCTTCTTGCGGTTGGACGCCAGCTACCACTTCATCCATGGGACAGACGTGGCCAGCGTCTGCGGTCATCTGCTCACAACACCCCATCAGCCTGGACCACAGCATTGGGGAGGCATCCACCGCCATGTGCTGGGCCAGTGTCCCCTTACCGTCAATCGCACCATGGCCCAACTCTGCCGCTACCGCCATATGGCCTATCCTCCCGGTGTAGGGCTTCACCACTGGCTTATGCAGGCTTTAGTGTTTTTGTTCCGCATCCAGTTGAGCCCGTGGGACCGCTTTACCCTCCAGCGACGTCACTTCGTTCATCATCCCGTCACCCGACCGGAAAGCTTCGGTTTGACATCGCGCTTCCCTGATCTGGAGACAGTGTTGTCCGCAGCTGGTGTCCCTCAGCGAGGCCGCCTACCGGCTGCGGACCATGGTTTACGGTCCTGTACGTAGGCTCGGTTTAAAGGGAAAACGTCGAAATTCCTGGTTTTTCCCAGCCGCAGGAGAGGTCCGGAATCGAATCCGAGCCGGTTCTCCTTACGGAGAAGACCTGAACATAGGGTGGACCTGCTCACCGCAGTGAACAAGGCGGATCGGGAACGCATACGGTTTTGTCAACGGAGCCAATTCGTAACAATCCTCAGTCCCCATGACGCCGTTGGACCTGGTGAACATGTACAATCCCTAGCAGTGAGCGAGCTACGCCATGTCTCGTTTTCTGGGAATCTGCCTTGCTGCCGTCCTGAGCCTTGCCGGCCTTTTGGGATGGGGATCCCCAG
>JGI24795J26692_1000822_pt1 | contig 17542 bp, 22 predicted proteins | sample PinacodermBB_FD_26692 | JGI IMG/M metagenome (IMG submission 26692)
GTTCTTTCCGACGTAGTCGCGTGTCGCAACCACCAGCGCCTGCCAGACCTCTTCCAACGGTTCCAGTGGCGGGGCGATCGACTCTCGCTGGGTGGCCGCAGCCGGTGCGATGGCACCCGAGGGCGCATCGAGCGAAGCGGTGCCGTCGCCGGCGCGCAGCTCGGCTCTGCGGCGGTGCCCGCTGCGGTCGTCGCCGAGTTCCGATGCAGAGATCTCTTCACTGCGCAGCGGCACGTCGCAGACGGCGATGTGTTCGCGGAAGGCAGGCAGCCGGCACACCACGCTGCCGCCCGCGTCGGTGACGAACGAGCTGCCGTCGAAGACCAGTTCGTCTTGGCCACCCACCTGGTTGACGTAGACGACCGGGACCCCGAGCGTCGCCGCCCGCGCCCGTGCGACCGCCTCCCGGTCGGCCTGCTTGCCGCGCCGGTACGGCGACCCGTTGACCACCACCACGAGCTGTGCGCCCATCCCCACCTGGGTCAGCACGGGGCTGGTGTCGTCGTCACCGCCAAGTCCAGCCCCGAGATCGCCGTCGGGTGCCGCGGCGTCGGCGGTGCGGGGCGGCCCCCACAAGTCCTCGCACACCGAGACACCCACCTGCACACCGCCGACCTTCAGCAGCGGCCCCGCCTCGGTCCCAGGCACGAAGTAGCGCTGCTCGTCGAATACGGCGTAGTTCGGCAGCAGATGCTTGCGGTACACCCCGCGCACCGCGCCGTCCCAGCACATCGCCACCGAGTTCCACAACCGCACCGGCCCACCCAGCCCGGTGTCCTCAGGAAACCCCACCACAGCAGGCACTGACCCGGTGTGGCGAGCAATCCGCTCCAGCGCCAAGCCAGCTCCCGCCACGAACGCAGGCTTCAGCAACAAGTCCTCAGGCGGATACCCAGTGACGGTCAGCTCGCTGAACACCACCACCTCAGCACCGAGCCCGACGGCCTCGTCATAGGCGTCCATGACCATCGAGGCATTCCCGTCAAGATCCCCCAGCCGCAGATTCAGCTGCGCCAACCCCACAAGCAAGACCGCCACAAGAAAAAACCCTACGCCCACCCCTCACACCCACCACGGGGGTGAACGCACACCCCGAAGAGGGCGACGCGCGAGCAGCGCGCGGAGGCAACGGCACGAGTCATAGGTACGCTCACCCGAAACCGGGGGGAGCGAAAGCAACCACCGGTTGCAGAAGCAGTCGGGGGACAACCAGCGAGGTGGAGCGGTGGCCAAAGAGAGGGTCGAACGTGACGAGGAAGATCTCGTCCGCCTGTACCTGACCGACATCGGCCAGTACCCCCTGCTGAACAAGGACGACGAAGTCCGGCTCGCCCAGCAGATCGAAAAGGGCATCTCTGCCAAGGAGACGCTCGAGAAGGACAAGGGCGTCTCGGGCCCGCAGCGCCGCCGCCTCCTGCGCACCCAGCAGCAGGGTGCCCGTGCCGAGCGCACGTTCGTGCAGTCGAACCTGCGGCTCGTCGTGTCGATCGCGAAGAAGTACCAGGCTTCAGGCTTGCCGCTGCTCGACCTCATCCAGGAAGGCAACTTGGGCCTGATGCACGCCGTCGAGAAGTTCGACTGGCGCAAGGGNTTCAAGTTCTCNACGTATGCGACGTGGTGGATCCGNCAGGCGATCACCCGTGGCATTGCCAACACCGGGCGCACCATCCGGCTGCCGGTGCATGCGGGCGACACGCTGGCTCGCCTGCAGAAGGCCCGCTCGCGGCTCGAGCTGAAGTACGGTCGCCCCGCCACGCTGGGCGAGCTGGCGATCGAAGTCGACATGCCCGAGCAGAAGGTCACCGAGGCGCTGCGGTTCGCTGCCGAGCCGCTGTCGCTGTCTGAGCCGCTGCGCGAAGACAGCGATGCCGAGCTGGGCGACGTCGTCGAAGACCGTGCCGCGGAGTCGCCGTTCGAGGTGGCAGCCACCACGTTGCTGCCCAGCGAGATCGTGCGGCTGCTGTCGCCGCTCGACGAGCGCGAGCGCGAGATCCTCAAGCTGCGCTACGGCCTTGACCGCGGCGAGCCCCGCACGCTCGAGGAGGTGGGCGAGCACTTCCAGCTCACCCGCGAGCGCATCCGACAGATCGAGGCGCGGGCGATGTCCAAGCTGCGCCATCCCAGCACCGACACCGGTGCTCGGGATCTGCTCTCGGTCTAAGCGTTAGGCGTCGGTCAGGCGTCGAACCACGATCACGATCAGAGCGCCGACGATCACGGCGAGCAACAGCTTTTTCATGGTGCATCGTCCTCTGTGCGGGATGACTGTGTGGGATGACTGCGCAAGATGACGGGGGCCATCGGCACAGCGAATGCTAGGCGCACATCTTCCCAACAGCGCGCGCAATTCGGCGACTGACGGTTGCCGTCAGTCGGCATGGATTGGCGGAGGTGGACGGGAATCGAACCCGCCGGACGGGGATCACCCGTCCCGCCCGCTTTGAAGGCGGGGGAGCCCACCAGGCGCTCAGACACCTCCGCCGGCCATCTTTGCCCACCGTGGCGGGCCGCGCCAGCGGTCGAGGCGGCCCGAGGTCGCCAGAAAACAAGTTGATCGCGCCCCGCCGCATCGGCCAAGGTCACTGCTCACGATGAATTTCATCTGTTGTCATGTAATTGGGAGCAACCATGATCTATGCCTATGTGGGCGCTAAGGGCGGCGTCGGCAACACCGTGACGGCACTGCTCGCTGCGAGCAGCGCCAAGCGGGCCGGCCGCGATGTGGTCCTCGTCGATCTGACCGGCGACTTCGGTGTGGTGCTGGGGACAGCGCCCGATCTGCCGGGAATCGCGGAGTGGACCGCAGCGGAGGAATTGTCGCTGGGTGCGGTATCCGCGCTGGCGGTCGATGTGGCGCCGGGCATCAGCCTGCTGCCGCGCGGCAGCGGCGATGTCGACGACGCCCGGCTCGGCACGCTGTGGTCTCTGCTCGGGGGCAAGCCGCGCGTCAACATCATCGACGCGGGGCGCGGCCGCCGAGCCCTGGAGCGGGTGGCGGGGCCGCGGGTGCGGCGCCTGCTCACCATGACCTGCTGCTACCAGGCGCTGCATCGCGCGCGCGACGTCGTGGCAGAGGTCGACGACGTGATTGTGCTGACCGATACCCAGCGCGCCCTCGGACTTGCCGACATCGAGGCTGCGCTGGGGCGCCATGCCGATGCGGTCGTGGCCGTCGACCGCTCGATCTCCCGCTGGGCGGATGCGGGCCTGCTGCTGGACCGCTGTGCGAAATCGGCGCGCTCGCTGGATGCGTTCCTGTGAACCGCATGGCACGTGCTGTCGCTCGCCACCCGGCCAGCCGGACGCCATCGAGCAGGGATCCGTCTGGCCTCCCACACCCGAGCACAGCATTCGTGGAGGAGATCCACGAGCGGTTCCTGCCGACCCCGGCTCCGCAGCCCCGCGAGGTTGCCGACGCTGTTGACACCGCGGCCCCGCTGCTCGAGCGCAGTCACGCAGCCGATCTGGTGTCCGAGGTGCTCGCTCGCCTCGCCGGCATCGGCCCGCTGGCCGAGATCTGGACCGATGACGAGGTGACCGAGGTGATGATCAACGGCCCGGGGCCGATCGTGGTGGAGCGGCGGGGCTGCCTGTCGACGGCGGGCCGGATCAGCGCAGCCGAAGTGCACCGCCTCGTCGAGTACCTGCTGGGCCCGACGGGTCGGCGGGTCGACCGTCGCCTGCCGATGGTGGACGTTCGGCTCGACGACCGCACCCGCTGTCACATCGCGGTGCCGCCGGTTGCGGTGGACGGCCCGTACATCACGCTGCGCCGCTTTCCTGCCGGCGTCCGCCGCCTCGACGCGCTCGCCGGCCCACGGGTCGCCGCGCAGCTCGATCAGCTCATCGCTGCACGAGCCAACGTGATGGTCTTCGGCCCCACCAGCACCGGCAAGACGTCGTTGCTGGCGAGCCTGCTGGCCACGGTCGCCGAGCGGGAACGGCTGGTGGTGGTCGAGGAGGCCGCGGAGCTGCCCCGGCTCGGCGTCGGGACTGCCCGCCTGGAGGGCCAGCCGCCCAACGTCGACGGGGTCGGCGGGGTGACGATGGCCGAGCTGGTGGCGGCGGCACTGCGGATGCGGCCAGATCGCCTGGTGGTCGGCGAGGTACGGGGCCCCGAGGCGGCGGCGCTGCTGCAGGCGCTGACGACGGGCCATCGCGGCTCGCTGTCGACGCTGCACGCCGATGATCCCGCGCATGCGCTGTGGCGATTCGAGCAGCTCGCCCGGGCCGGCGGCGCAGTGGGCGATGTCGGCGCCCATATCGCGTCGGTCCTGGACGGACTCGTCCACATGAGCCGCGGCGTGGGCGGCCGCAGGACCGTTGCCGCCATCTACGACGTGCGCGATGACGGTTCGTTGGAAGAAGCGGCTGGATGTGTTGAGGCCACGTGCTGAGTCTCAGCGTGCTGCTGGCCTGCGTGGGTGCCGTCACCTCGCCCGCGGCACGCGGCTGGTTGCGGGTGCGACGAGACCGGCGACGCGAGCGGATGGCGGTCGCCGCCCGCTCGGCATACCTCGGCGACTACTGCGCTGGGGTGTCGCGCCGGCTGGGCGGCGGCGACACGATGCTGCAGGCGCTGCGGGCTGCCGCCGATGGGCCTATGTCGGCGCCGCTGGAGCAGATCTCCGCCGAGCACGAGCGGGGAGTCACGCTGAGCCGCGCCGTGCAGCGATGGGCGGCCAGCGAGCAGACATCGGAGGCCGCATTGCTCTCCACGGCGGTCACGCTGGCCTCAGAACGGGTGGGCGCGCAGCCGCAGCTCTTCGATCATGTGGCTGTGGCCGTGCGGGCGCGAGCCGACATGGCGGCTGAGGCTCATGTCCACGCGGCGCAGGCCCGGGCGTCGGTCTGGGTCGTCGCGGCGCTGCCGTGGGTGATAGCGCTGGCGCTGCTGGCCGAGGGCGGTGCCGCCGCACGGGTGCTCACCTCCACGCCGTTGGGCTGGTTCTGCGTGGGCGCGGCGCTCACACTCGAGCTTGCGGGCGTGTGGTGGATGCGCGCTGCAGTGACACGGGCCCTGCGATGACGGGCGGGTTGTTCGCAGCGCTGGCGGACGGAGCATGGATGAGCTCCCTCGCCGCCGGTCCGGCATGGGTGAGCACGCTGGCCGCCGGTTCGGCATGGGTGAGCACGTTGGCCGCCGGTCCGGCATGGATGGGTTCGCTCGCCTCCAGCCCAGTACTTGGCAGCGTCGTGCTGTCGAACCCGGTCGTCATCGGTGGCCTGGCTGCTGCGGCCGTGTGCTGGGGCGGTGCGGTGACCCGCCCCGATCCAGGCCGCCGCCGTGTGCTGCAGCTCGTGCCCGTCGAGTTTCCTGCCAGCAATGCACGCAGCACCAGTGGCGATGCTGCCGGCGGCCGTGCAGCCCCCGGCCGTGCTGCCGCTGGCCGTGCTGCCGCTGGCCGTGCTGCCGCTGGCCGTGCTGCCGCCGGCCGTGCAGCCCCCCGCCGTGCGGCGTGGACGCGCCGCGGCGACATCCCGCGTCCGGATCATGTCGTCGCCGACCTCGGAGCCATCGTCGACGTGATGAACGTGGCCCTCACGTCGGGGCTGTCGATCAGCGCTTCGCTGCAGCTCGCCGTGAGCCATCTCGATGCGGCGAGCGGAGCCGGACGCCTGCTGGGGGCATTGGCCGCGCCACAGCGCCCGCTCGACGAGGCCCTCGACGAATTCGGGCGCATGTGCGGCCCGCGGGCCCGCGCCTTCGCTGCCGCGGTCACGGGGTCGTTGCGCACCGGCATCCCGCTGGCGCCTGAGCTGGAGCGTCTCGGGCGCGAGCTGCGCGACGACCGCCGCCGCCGTCTGGAAGGCAAGGTGCGCCGCCTGCCGGTGCTGCTGCTGTTCCCCCTCGTGCTGTGCGTGCTGCCCGCACTCGGGCTCGTTGCCATCGTGCCGGTCCTCGTCGCGGCCTTCGGCGCGTGAGATGCCGCCCGGCCCGCCCGCAGCCGTCCGCCGTCTGGAAGGCAAGGTGCGCCGTCTGCCGGTGCTGCTGCTGTTCCCGCTTGTGCTGTGCGTGCTGCCCGCGCTCGGGCTCGTTGCCATCGTGCCGGTTCTCGTCGCGGCTTTCGGTGTTTGAGATGCCGCCCGGCCCGTACCGCCAGTCCGCAGCGCCGACCCGCGTGCTCTCGCTCGTACCAGCGGCCCGCACCTCCGGCCTGCGCGCTCTCGCTCGCAGCCGCCCACGCCCCCATATCCAGCCGTCCGACCACGACATGAACTTCAAGGAGCCCAGATGTCCGAACCCACGACCACCCTTCCCCGGAGCGCTCACACGCCGGTACGCCGCACGCACCGGCTTGATGCCGTCGTGACCGGTGTCACCGGTCAGACCAATCAGACTGGTGACACCGGCGAGGCCGGGCAGACCACGGCCGAGTACGCCTTGCTCACCGGTGCCATCGCATTGCTGGTGGCGGCCGTCACCGCTTGGGCGACCAGCACTGGCAAGATCGGCCGCCTGCTCGACGCGGTCTTCAATTACCTGACCAAGGCCATCTCCTGATCAGGTGCCGGCGCGCCGCGGATGAACGCGGGCAGGCCACCGTCGAGCTGGCCCTGCTCATGCCGTTCCTGGTGTTGTTGCTCATGTGCATCGTCCAGACGGCCTTGGTCGCGCGCGACGCGGTGCTGGTGTCGCACGCCGCCCGGGTGGGCGCGCGCATTGCGGCGGTGGAGCCGTCGATCGACGCAGTCCGCAGCGCCGTGGTGTCCGCCGCGCCGCTTGATCCGGACCGGCTGGAAATCGAGCGACATGACGGTGACCTGGTGCGCGTCACCGTGCGTTACCGCTCTGCAACGGAGGTTCCGCTGGTCGGTGCGTTGATCGGCGACGTCCATTTGTCGGAGTCGGCAGCGATGCCTGACGAGCGTTCAGTCGGTCGGCCAGCGTCGTCGGAAATTGCCGCTTGCGCATGTCACACCCATGAGGTTCAATGACAAGTCACACACCTGTAATTACAGGTTGGGAATCTCGGCGGCCAGCGAACGGCCAGCGGATGGCCGGCAAACGGCCAGCAAGCCGGCCAGCAAGCAAGGTCATGACCGCCGGGACGAGCTGGGACAGCCGTGGAGGACCGATGGCATTCGTAACCGACGCAACAGCCGAAGTACCGGTAGGCAACTGGTGGGACGAGGCAAACTGCCTGGGAGTCGATCCGGATTTGTTCTTTCCCGAGCGCGGGGCCAGCACCCGTGAGGCCAAGGCGGTGTGCCGCGGCTGCGTCGTCAGCGACGAATGCCTCGAGTACGCACTCCAGAACAGCGAGAAGTTCGGCATCTGGGGCGGCATGAGCGAGCGAGAACGCCGCCGCGTGCGCCGCCAGCGAGCCCTCACGAGGCGCGCCGCCGCCGGCTGACCTGCCGCTCGCCGATTCGGCGCCGGTTCACCTGCCGCTGCTGCCGGTTGGCCTGCCGCTCGCTGATTCGGCGCCGGTATACCTGCCGCTGCTGCAGGCTGAGCTACCGCCGGCGGACTTGGCGCTAGCTGACTTGCCGGCGGCTCGCTGGCCGTCGCGTCATCCAGCCCGGCTACCGGTCTGATCGGGCACTGGTACCCTCGCGGGCGTGATGGCAATCGCACCCGGACCGCCCGAACTGCTCATCCTGCTCATCATCGTGCTCGTGCTGTTCGGGGGCGCCAAGCTGCCGAAGCTGGCGCGCTCGCTTGGCCAAGCTCAGCGTGAGTTCCGCGAGGGCGTGAACGACGAGGACAAGGCGGCCGGCGACAGCTCATCGAGCGAGTCCAAGCCCAAGGATTCCTGACTCAGACTCCTGAGTCAGACGCCTGAGTCAGACGGCGTAGTTGGCGCGGCCGCCGTTTGGCCGGTACTGCCCGGCTTGGCTGTATTGGTGCGGGGCCGTCCGTCCGATCCCCAGCATCGGCAGTGGCACCATGCAATTGGCTGTGCGGGGCTCAAACGCGACCGATGACGGCTGCGGCTGCGAACCGGCCGCTGCGGGGTCAGGCAGCCCGGGCGGCCTTGCTCGCACGTCGACGATCTCGCAGAATCCGGCGGCGCTGCCGCTCTGAGGTTCCGCCCCACACGCCGTGGGTGATGTTGTTGGCGAGTGCGTACTCGCGGCACAGGTCCTTCACCGGGCACTCGGCGCACACCTTCTGAGCGGCGATCACGCCGGCACCGTCATTGGGAAAGAACACGTTGGGGTCGATGTCCGCACACCTGCGGCGGTTGACCCACTCGGTGGCCAGGCTCTCCGAGCCTGGACTGCCCGGTTCGCATCTGCTCGGTTCGTAGACCGGATTGATCTGCAACATCATGAGAACCAACGCCGAACGAGCACAGAAGGTTCCCTGCGTCGCGCACTCTCATCCAATTCTCAGCAAGAGGGTCCTGCCGCAAGGCACCCGAATTCGAGCTGGGGAGGCGGCGGGAGACTCTGCGACGTTGCGACCGGTTCCAGGGTGGATGCACCGTGATGCGTCTATGACGTCGGCAAGAAAAGCGGTGCGGTACGAATCTCTCGCCTGCTGGATCGCTGATCGCTGAGGGTCCTGCCGTCTCCCCAGCGGGCGCGCATCGGTACCCTTGGGCCACCCCCATCGAGGATCGCCGTGACCGACATCGCCACCGACGCCGAAGCCCCCCAGCTCCCTCCCGAGGTCGGCATCCGCATTATCTATCTCGGACCGGTCGCGCCGCATTGGGAGCTCGAGGGCATCTACGGCGACGAAGCGGCCGTCGACGAGTTCCGCCGTCGCACCAACGCCCGACTGCAGCTTCTGCCGCCCCACGACCCGCAATTCCGCCGCAATCGCGAGCGGGTCGTGCGTGACGCCGAGCGCGAGAACTACGAGCTGCACTGGGACCTCGGCATGCCCGACGAGGACGAAGCAGCAGCTTCCTAGGTCGCGTGAACCGGTCGCGTTCACGAGTTGTTCACGGCATCCGTTCTGACCGTTCACCCAGAGCCCGCGGAGACGTAACCGGCCCTTCGTAGGTTCCCGTCCATGCAAAAAATATCTCCCAACCGCCGCGGCACGAAGTTGCTCTTGGCATTGCTCACCTCGTTCGCTCTGATCGCCGCTGCGTGCGGCAGCGACGACTCGTCTGAGGCCGATGGCGGCACCGCCGGCGCTGCAGCGACGACGGCTGCACCGGCTGACGACGACTCGTCTGGCACCGCGAGCGCTGCAGCGACGACGGCTGCAACGGCTGACGACGACGATGACATGTCGCTCAGCGGCTCCATCAGCGTCACCGGCTCCTCCACGGTCGAGCCCGTCACCAACCTGGTGGCTGAGGCCTTCGCCGACGAACACCCAGGTGTGGCGTTCTCGGTCGCCGGCCCCGGCTCGGGCGACGGCCACAAGGCCGCCTGCGCTGGCGAGGTCCCGATCTGGAACAGCTCACGCCAGATCAAGGATTCAGAGGCTGAGTGCATCAACGGCGCCGGCATCGAGTTCATCGAGCTGCGCGTCGGCATCGACGGCATCTCGGTCATTACCGCTGCCGCCAACGACACCGTCGACTGCCTGAGCTTCGAGGACCTCTACAGCCTCATCGGCGACGAGGCCATTGGCTTCCAGAAATGGTCGGACGCCAACGACCTCAACGCCGAGCTGGGCGGCAGCGGTCCGTTCGGCGACGGCGCCCTGGAGATATTCGCCCCCGGCGAGGAGTCGGGCACCTTCGACAGCTTCATCGAGATTGCGCTCGAAGACGTCTGGGAAGGCCGTGTCGAAGAGGGACATGCCGATGAGAACTTCGCCGTGCGCCCCGACTACAACGCCTCGGCCAACGACAACGTGATTATTGACGGCATCGCTGGCAACGAGCACAGCCTGGGTTGGGTCGGCTTCGCCTTCGCCGACGCGAACCGCGACGTGGTCAAGCTGGTGGAGATCGACGGTGGGGATGGCTGCGTCTCCCCGACGCCCGAGACCATCGCTTCGGCGGAGTTCCCGATCGCCCGCTTCCTCTACACCTACATCGACGCAGCGCAGGCCTCCGACCCCGCGATCAAGGCATTCGTCGACTTCATGCTGAGCGACGAGGGCCAGACCTACGTGGTCGAGGCCGGCTACGTCAACCTCGACCCGGCCGACCTCGCCCAGTCACGCAGCAACTGGAGCAATCTGACCACCGGAATGACCTTCTAGCCACCGACCGACAGATCCGGGAACCCTCCCTCCCGCTGACGGCCCCCCTCAGGTGCGAATCGCCGCTGGCTCGCACCTGTGGGGGGCGTCGGTGAGGAAGACTGCGAAAGATCCGCTCGCGGCTTGTCGATCCGCAAGACTCGCCGAAGGCATGGAAACCAACGAATGAGCCTCACCCAAGACCGGCCAGAGCTGACCGCCGCCGACCTGCAGACGTCGCGCAGTCGCCGGGCTCGTTCGCACACGGTCCGCTGGCTGTTCATGGGGGCGGCCGCGGTGACGGTGCTGGTCAGTGCGCTCATCATCTGGACGGTGGCGTCGGAGGCGTGGACCTACATCAGCCAGGTCGAACTCGACAAGCTCACCGACATCGGATGGTTCCCCCGCCGGGGCCTGTTCGACCTCAGCACGCTGCTGGTCAACACGCTGCAGATCTCGGTCATCGCCATGCTGGTGGCGGTGCCGTCGGGCTTCGGTGCCGCGATCTACCTTTCCGAATACGCCCATCCCCGGGTGCGCAAGGTCATGAAGCCCACCCTCGAGCTGCTGGCCAGCGTGCCCAGCGTGGTGCTCGGCGTGTTCGCCATCAGCTTCATCACCCCGTCGATCCTGACGAACTTCTTCGACGACATCAACTACTTCAACAAGCTGGCCGCCGGGATCGCAGTGGGCCTGCTGGTCATCCCGCTGATCGCCTCGATCGCGGAGGACTCGCTGCGGGCGGTGCCGCTGGCGCTGCGAGAGGCGTCCGCCGGTTTGGGCGCCCGCAAGGTCACCACCTCCATCCGGGTGGTACTGCCGGCTGCCCTGTCGGGCCTCATGGCCGCCACCATCGTCGGGTTCAGTCGTGCGATCGGCGAGACCATGGTGGTCACCATCGCATCGGGCGGCGGCGACACGTCGCTGTTCAACCTGTCGATTCTCGAATCGGGCGGCACTCTCACCTCGGCCATGGCGGCGCTGGGCCTCGGCACGGACCAGGTGGCCGGCAACAACCTGGCGTTCCAGAGCCTCTACTTCCTCGGTGCACTGCTGTTCGCCATCACGCTGGTGCTCAACATGTTGGGCGACGTCATCGTCCGCCGGCTGCGGAACAGGTACTGATGTCTGTTCTGACCACCCCCGCCGGCATCGCCGCCGACGCCGCCGATGTGCTGCGCCGCCGCCCAGGCGCCGACATCGCCGGAGCCGTCTTCAGGTGGCTGCTGATCGGCGCCACGGTGTTCGCGACGGGGTTCCTGGGCGTTCTGCTCGCCGTCATGATCGTGGACGGCTGGGATGTGCTCTCGGGCAACCTCTGGTACTTCCTGACGAACGGCTTCTCCCAGCGCTCCGCAGCCGAGTCCGGCGTCTCGCAGGGCATCATCGGCAGCTTGCAGGTGGCGCTGGTCACGGGCGTGTTCGCCGTGCCGATCGGCGTCGCCACCGCCATCTACCTCGTCGAGTACGCCCAGGACTCCCGCTTCGCCCGCATTGTCGAGCTGAACATCCGCAACCTGGCCGGCGTGCCGTCGATCGTCTACGGCCTGCTGGGCCTGGCGGTGTTTGTGCAGACGATCGACCGATTCACCAAGGGTGCGTCGGTCATCGCAGGCGGCATGACGCTGGCGGCACTGGTGCTGCCGATCATCGTCATCACCTCGGTCGAAGCGCTCAAGGCTGTGCCCGATTCACTGCGCGAAGCCGCCTACGGTGTGGGGGCCACCAAGTGGGAGGTGCTCTCACGCCAGGTCCTGCCGGCTGCGCTGTCCACGATCCTCACCGGAACTGTGCTGGCACTGGCGCGCGCCCTCGGCGAGGCGGCGCCGCTGATCTTGGTGGGCGCCGCCACAGGCTTCCTGAGCTTCGGCGACGCCAACATGTTCGAAACCTTCACCGGCCCCTACACGGCCCTTCCGGTGCAGATCTTCAATTTCGCCCGCTTGCCCGGCGCAGACTGGGGAGTGAATGCTGCCGCGGCCAGTGTCGTCATCCTGGTGCTGGTGCTGGCCGTGAACGGATTGGCTATCTACCTGCGCAATCGCTTCGAGAAGCAGTGGTGACCCCGCCCCCCTGACCCCGCTCCCCAGACCCCGCTCCCCAGACGCGGTACCCCCTGACGCAGAATGATGAACGGTTGACACGTGACACTTGAGAAGGCCCTGATGAGCCAAGAGCCAGAAGCTTCAGCGTCTGATGTGACGGTGCCAGACGCTTTGGCGCCGAAGGATCAATCTCGTGCGCGCATCGACGTGAGTGCTGTGGCGGCGATGGCTCCCCAGCGCGTCGAGACCAGCACCGTGTTCGAGTGCGCCGACGTCGACGTGTACTACACCGATTTCCGGGCGCTGCGCGACGTCACGCTGGACGTGAACTCCCATGAGGTGACTGCGCTGATCGGTCCGTCGGGCTGCGGCAAGACAACGTTCTTGCGCTGCTTCAACCGGATGAACGATCTCATCGAGGGCGCCCGGGTGGAGGGCACCATCAACTACCACGGGGTCGACCTGTACCAGGACGAGGTCGACCCCGTCGAGGTGCGGCGGCGGGTCGGCATGGTGTTCCAGAAGCCGAACCCGTTCCCCAAGTCGATTTACGACAACGTCGCGTACGGGCCGCGGCTGGCGGGCGTGAAGCGGTCCGAGATCGACGACGTGGTCGAGGGCTCGCTGACCCGGGCTGCCCTGTGGGACGAGGTCAAGGACCGCCTGAAGATGTCGGCGTACGGCCTGTCGGGCGGCCAGCAGCAGCGTCTGTGCATTGCCCGTGCCATTGCGGTGCAGCCCGACGTGGTGCTGATGGATGAGCCCTGTTCGGCGCTCGACCCGATCGCCACCGGCCGCATCGAGGAGCTCATCGCCGAGCTGAAGACCGACTACACGATCATCATCGTGACCCACAACATGCAGCAGGCTGCTCGCATCAGCGACATGACGGCGTTCTTCTCGGTGCAGGCCAACGAGATGGGTCAGCGCACCGGCGAGCTGGTCGAGTATGCGCCGACCAGTTTGATCTTCACCAACCCGGACGATCCCCGCACGGAGGCCTACATCACCGGGCGGGTCGGCTGACTTACGGCACACTGCACATATGACCGAAGAGGTACGAACCGAGTTCCATCAGTTGATGGAAGAGGTTCGGGCCGACCTCGTGCAGATGGGCGGCATGGTGGCCGAAGGGGTCTCGGCGGTGACCGCGGCGCTGCTCGCCGGCGACATTGCCAGCGCCGATCAGATCATCACCGCTGACGACGAGCTCGACCTGCTCAGCCTCGAAGCCGAGGAGAAGTGCGTGCAGCTCTTGGCGCTGCAGCAGCCGGTGGCGGTCGATTTGCGCGCCATCCTGACCGACCTGCGGATGATCTCTGAGATCGAGCGCAGCGGCGACCTGGTCACCAACATCGCGAAGGCCGTCGTGCGCCTGCTCGGCGCTGAGCTGGTGCCCCGGGTACGTGGCCTGCTTGACCGCATGCGTGAGCAGGCGGTGCGGCTCACGGCCATGGCCATGGACGCGTACGCCGATCGTGATGCGGGGCTGGCGGCGGTGCTCGACGAGATCGACGACGTGCTCGACGACCTGCACGGGCAGTACCTCGACGCGGTGTTCGCTTCGCAGAACGCGGGGCATATCGACACCCAACAGGCCGTGCAGCTAGCTGTGGTGGGCCGGTTCTACGAGCGCATCGGTGATCACGCGGTGAACATTGCGCAGCGGGTCGAGTTCCTGGTGACGGGGCAGCTGCCCGAGCACATAGGGGCCAACCGGGCTCGTGCCCGGCGGGAGCAGGACGAGATGTGATTGCGGCGCTGGTGGCGGTGGCGACCGCACTGGCAGTTGCGCTGGTTGCCGTGTTGGTTTTGGTGCGGGCGCGGACGTCGGCTGCGGAGCGGCTGGGCCGTGTGGTGCACCGTTTCGCCGGCGAGTCTGACGAGCCGCGCCCCGGTGAGGCGCGCCTCGATCACAACAGCCTGGACGAGTGGATCAGCTACTTGGAGTCGATTGCCACGACGGTCGCCATGACGGTCAATCTGGCAGAGCGGGACCGGGCCCGCTGGCAGCTCGCGATGAACGAGCTGGCGGTGGGTGTGGTGCTGGTGGACGAGGACGGCACCGCGTGTGCCAGCAATGCGCTGGCGGACGAAATGATGTCGGCTCGGGACGCGATGGCGCTGGTGGGTGCGGGGGTGACCCAGCTGCTCGAGTCGGCCCGGGAGGGGCAGGCTCGCTCCCGCACGGTGAAGCTGACTGGGCCGCCGCCTCGGGTGATCGAGATCGGCGCGCATCCGGTGGCGAGCGACAGCCATGCGCTGGGCGCTGTAGCCGTGATGGCCGACCGGACTGAGGGCGTGCGGGTGGATGATGTGCGCCGCGACTTCGTGGCCAACCTGAGCCATGAGCTGCGGACGCCGGTGGGTGCCATTGCGCTGCTGTCCGAGACGTTGGCCGAGGAGGACGATGCGGCGGTGCGCGCCCGGCTGGTCGACCGGATCGGTACTGAGGCCGAGCGGGTGCGCCACATCATCGACGACTTGCTGGAGCTGAGCCGGGTGGAGCTCGAGGGTTCGATGCGCCAGGAAGAGGTGGCGGTGGTGCCGCTGCTGGGGGAGGTGGCCCAGCAGTATTCCGAGCATGCTCGCAAGCATGATGTGTCGCTGGTGCGGCCGGGTCCCGATGACGCGTCGGCCCAGATCGTGTTGCAGGCCGATCGGGGGCAGTTGCTGCGGGCCGTGGGGAATCTGGTGGACAACGCCATCAAGTACAGCGACCCGGGTTCGCAGGTGCGGCTGACGGTGTCACCGAGTGCCGATGGCGAACAGGCGCCGGCGTGTGTGGACATCGTGGTCGCCGACGACGGCATCGGCATTCCCGCCGATGAGACCGAGCGGGTCTTCGAGCGCTTCTACCGGGTCGACAAGGCACGTGCCCGGGCGACGGGCGGCACCGGGCTGGGCCTGAGCATCGTGAGACACGTGGTGATGAATCACGGTGGCGAGGTGACGCTGCACACTCGCGAGGGCGTCGGCACCACGTTCACGCTCAGATTTCCAGTTTCTGGCAGCGCAGTTTCTGGCAGCACAGTTTCTGGCAGCGCAGTTTCGACAGACAGGGCGAGCACATGACATCGGTACTGGTAGTCGACGACGAGCCGTCCTTCACCGAAGCCCTGTCGGTGGGCTTGCGGCGCAGGGGTTTCGAGGTGCGCACGGCTGCTGACGGTCGTGCGGCGCTGCAGGCCATCGATGAGGCCGAGCCCGACCTCGTGCTGCTCGACGTGATGCTGCCGGGCATGTCGGGTTTGGATGTGTGCCGGGAGATCCGGAAGAACTCCAAGGTGCCGCTGATCATGCTGACGGCCTTGGGCGAGGAGACCGACGCTGTGGTGGGCCTCGAGATCGGTGCCGACGACTACGTCGCGAAGCCGTATCGACTGCACGAGCTCGTGGCGCGCATCCGGGCGGTGCTGCGGCGTGCCGCCGATCAGCCGACCGAGCCGCCTACCGATCCGTGTCTGCGTGAGGGCGAGGTGGAGCTCGACATCGACTCACATGAGCTGCGGGTGCGGGGCGAGCTGGTGACCTTGGCGCTGAAGGAGTTCGAGCTGCTGGCCTACCTGCTGGCACATGCCGGGCGGGTCGTGACCCGCGACAGCCTCATGCAGAACGTGTGGGGCTACAACTACGTGGGCGACACCAAGACGATCGATGTGCATGTGAAGCGGCTGCGGGCCAAGATCGAGGACGATCCGTCGAACCCGCAGCGCATCACGACGATTCGCGGCTTGGGGTATCGCTACGAGAGGGCTTCGGAGCAGTCGGGTTGACGCTGTCGGGCTGAGGCAGCTGACGCTGCCATACCGGGCCGTGTAGCACCGAAGGCCCACAATGGTGGCCGTGATCGCGCGGGTACGGCAGGTCGGCTGATGCAGCCGTTCACGTGGCTTGCCCGTACGCATCTGCTGTCTGCGGCTGGTGATGCGCTGATTGCGATTGCGCTGGCGGGGTCGCTGTTTTTCAACCTGGATCCGGCGGCGGCGCGGCCCAGGGTGGCGCTGTACCTGGTGGTGACGATGGCGCCGTTCGCCGTGGTCGGGCCGCTGATCGGGCCGCTGGTGGATCGCAGCCGTGGCGGGCGGCGGGGGATGATCATCGGTGCCGGCATTGCCCGGGCGGTCTTGGCGCTGCTGATGGTGCGCCATCTGGATTCGCTGTTGCTGTTCCCCGAGGCGTTCGGTGCGCTGGTGGCGGGCAAGACGTATCACGTGGCCAAGAGCGCGGTGGTGCCGGGGCTGGTGCGCGAGGAGCGCGATCTGGTCGAGGCGAATTCGAAGCTGATGCTGCTGAGCGGGCTCGGGGGTGCGCTGGCTGTGGGGCCGGGAGTGCTGTTGAGCTTGGCGTCGTCGCGCTGGGTGCTGGTGCTGGCGTCGGTGGTGTTCGTGCTGATGACGTTCCCTGCCGCGCGGCTGCCGCGCACGGCGGTGCGACCGCCGCCTGGCCTCGCTGCGGAGACGTGGGGCGATGAGCTGAACCAGCCCGGCCAGCCCCCCCAGCCCGGCCAGCCCTCCCAGTTCGGCCAGCCCTCCCAGCCCGGCCAGCCCTCCCAGTTCGGCCAGCCTCCCCAGTCCGGCCAGCCCTCCCAGTTCGGCCAGCCCCCGCAGTCCGGCCAGCCCTCCCAGTTCGGCCAGCCTCCCCAGTCCGGCCCGCCCTCGCAGCCGGGCCTGCGCTACGGGCCCCCGCAGTCTCGATCGCCCGATCAGCCTGCGCATGTGTCGAGGCGGCGGGGCGCGATGCTGCTGGCGGGTTCGGCCATGGGCGTCGTGCGGGCCATGACCGGTTTCACGCTGTTCCTGATCGCGTTCTGGCTGCGGACCGACGATGCGGCCCCGTTGTGGTTCGGCTTCATGTTCACCGCCAGCGCCGTGGGCCAGCTCATCGGCGCGGTGTCGGCGCCCGTGCTGCGCCGTCGCATCCGCGAGGAGATGCTGCTGGCCAGCACGCTGCTGGCGGCGGCCGCGATGTCGTTCTATGTGGTGACGTCGCCCGACCGCGTCTCGGTGCTGTTCCTGGCCGTGGTGATCGGCTTGATGTCCGCCCTGGGCAAGCTGTGCTTCGACGCGATCGTGCAGCGCGATGAGGTGCCGGCGGAGCGGGGGCGGACGTTCGCCCGCTTCGAGACCCGCTTCCAGCTGATGTGGGTGATCGGGGCGCTCGTGCCGGTGGCTGCGCCGAGCGGCATCCTGCCGCTGCGGGCCGGGGTGATGCTGCTGGGCATTGCCGCCACGGTCGCGGTGCTGCTGTACGCGGGCGGCATGTGGGCACTGGCCCGTGGCCGCCGACCCCCCTCAGAGATCATCGTCACCCGTGTCCGCACCCGCATCGTGCAGACCCGGGTGCGGTCGCGGGACCGCCGCAACCGCGAGCTCTAGAGCGGCAGGTCCAGCCG
>JGI24795J26692_1000854_pt1 | contig 17192 bp, 12 predicted proteins | sample PinacodermBB_FD_26692 | JGI IMG/M metagenome (IMG submission 26692)
GAGCCACGACGCGCCGCATGTCGTAGCCGCGGGTGCGGCGGGCCGGCACCATGCGGGCGAGCTCGGGATCAGGTCCGTCGCCGCCGCGGGGTTCCGTTCGGGGGGCTGGCTCCCAAGCGTTCGACGGCATGAACGACAGCCACCGCTTGATGGCGGCGTAGCCCTCTTCGTCGGTGTCGACGCCGAGGTCGATCTGGCCCGTCTTGCGGGAGTGCACGTCCACTCCGCCCACGTCCTCGAACGAGATGACCTCGCCGGTGGCGATCTCGAAGACCTTCGGCGAGGTCACGGCGAGGCACGAGCCGCGCACCATCACCACGTAGTCGCTCAGGGCAGACACGAACGACGAGCCCCCGAAGGACTGGCCGCAGATCATGGTGGCCATCGGCACCCGGTGCCGCCGGCGTGCCATTTCGAACATGGCGCCTGGCTCGGAGATGCCCTCCGAGCCCATCAGGTCGGGAATCCGACCACCGCCGGTCTCGCCGAAGTGGACGATCGGAATGCCCATCGCGAGCGCTCGATCGAACAAGCGGCTCTCCTTGCGGGTGCCGACGATCGAGCTCGAGCCGCGCAGCACGGTGATGTCGTCGCCGAAGACGGCGACAGGGCGGCCGTCGACTTCGCAATGGCCGCCGATTTTTCCGTCGCCGGGAGTGACGTCACGCATCTCGGGACGCAGGGAACGCGTGAACGTGCCGATCTCGCGGAACGTGCCTTGGTCACTGAAGGCGTCGATGTGCTCGCGGATCGTGCGGTCGTCTTCAGCGGCCATCGCCTGGACCTTCGAGGCGCCACCCATGTCGCGCCGGATCACCTCGGCGTGGGCCGCCATGTCGGCAACCCGCTGCTCGTGCGTAATCGCGTCGCCGTCGCCGTACTCAGCCATCGCTCGTCTCCTTGTTAGGCATCCGCGTAGTCGGCAAGGATCTGCCCGTAGGTCTCGCCGAGCTGGGGCGGCCGCCGTCCCGGCACCATCACCTGGCTGACGCCGAGTTCGACCAGCTGGTCAAGGTGCGCCCGGTCGGTCCCGCCGGTCGTCCACATCTCCACCGCATCGGGGTCTCGTCCCGCAGACTCGGCATACCGGCGCGCCGTTGCAAACAAACTCGCCAGCACCTCGGCCGGCCGTTCGGCCGGGAAGAACACGTCGCCGAGCTCGCCGGCGCGCCGCGCAGCCCGGTCGCTGTGACCGCCGACCAGGATCGGCACCGGCTGCTGGATCGGCTTGGGCTGTGAGTAGACCGGATCGAAGTCCACGAACTCGCCGTGGAATTCAGCCTCCTCCTCCGTCCACAGCACCCGCAGCGCGGCGATGTACTCGTCGGTGCGGGCACCCCGGCGCTCGAATGGCACGCCGAGCGCGTCGAATTCCTCGCGCAGCCATCCCACGCCGATGCCGAAATCGAAACGGCCGCCGCACAGGCGGTCCAGCGACGCGATCTCCTTCGCCAGAATCAGCGGATTGCGCTGCGGCAGTATGAGAATGCCCGTCGCCAGCCGGATGCGCGACGTCACCGCGGCGGCGTACGCCAGCCAGATGAGCGGGTCGGAGTGGTCGATCTGGCTTGCGCCTTTGAACAGGCGGCCGCCGTCGTCGTAGGGATAGGTCGAGCTGTACGACTTCGGCACCACCACGTGTTCGATCGCCCACAGCGAGTCGAAGCCGACCTCCTCAGCGGTCTGAGCAGTCTCAAGCGCGGCAGCGCCGTCGACGTTGCCCATCAAGTTCGCGGAGATCAAGCCGAATCTCATCTGGGAACCCCTGTCCGCCGCGCTCGGACGTCGCGGCGGCGAACATCATGGCCGATCAACAACCAGGGTGCCCATTCAGAAAATCAATAAGATCCCGCAGGGAGATTTCTGAGCAATGCGATACGTCTTTCCCTGCGCTGTTGAACTCGACGAAGAGCACTTGCGCGACACGGGGCAGGAGGGCTACAACGCCTCATTTCCCGATGTACATGGTGCCCATACCTGCGGGGACACCGTGCAGGAAGTGAGTGACCGGCTGCAAGATTGCCTTGAGGTCGCATTGGGCGGGTACCTGCGCGACGGCGAAGATCTCCCTGAACCGAGTGATCCCGAACCAGATCAGGTTCTGGTCGCTGTGTCGCCAGCGGTCGCCGGCCAGTTCGCACTCCATGAAGCCATGCTCGCGAACGGTGTAACCGCTGCGGAGCTAGCGCGCCGCATCGGACTGCGCCCTTCGCACGCCAAACGGCTCACTGACATCTACCGGCCCGCCAAACCCGACGAGGTTGAACGGGCACTCGCCGCCCTCGGCCTGCAGATGGTCAGTGAAGCCACCCCGCTGGAGCAGTGGACGCCAAGCCACGATCCCGCCCCGGCTCGCTGAGCGAGTGCAACGCACAGGGACCACTCGCTCTCAGCCCGCCGCGTGGCGCGCCAGACGGCCGTCCCGATGCCTGGATTCCGGCGGGCTACGAATCGGGCCGAGATTGTCCGAGCAGCGTCCGAACTGCGGTGTTGGCGGCTTCGAGGTCAAAGGCGGATGGGTCGAAGAGGCTCGGGTCGAACGGCTGCTCGTCGATGCCGCCCATCCACTCGACCATCTCCTCGTGGTCGCGATGGCGTGGATCAGCCAGCGAGTCGCACAGCTCGGCGTAGCTCCAGATGCCGCCGCAGTCCTCGGGCGGGCACATCCCGTGACCGCCGATGCAGGCGAGGCCCCTGATTCCCTGTCCTTCGTCGGGCCGGATCTGCACCAGCTCGACTCGGTGGTGCCATGAGTCGCCGAAGTCGTATTCGTACTCGATCTCGTCGCCTGGTTCCGCAAGAACCTCCGACACACGGAACTTCGACTGTTCGGCGAAGTCCAACTCGCTCATGGTGCTATCGCCGTAGGTGGTCCCGTTGCGATCTGTGAAGGCATGCAGGTGGCAGTCCTGCCAGCCCATCGCGAGCTGAATAACGACATGGAGATCCGCCAGCGTGGCCTGCCCGGGCACCAACACACGACGGTCGATCTGCACATGAGCACCGTCAAGGGTGATGAGCAGCTCGTAGAGCGGCATTTCCTCGGACTTCGGGGCACGCGCGGCGCTCAACGCAGTGCTCCGCGTCGCGGCCGGCTGGCCAAGCGTTCTGTGTGACCGATGTCGTCGCCCACCAAGCGCGCACACGTCGAGCCGATTCTCACCTGAAGCCTCCATCCGCTGCGCTCGGTCGGCGCGGCGGCGAACATCATGGCCGATCAGCGCCGATCCCGCGCCAGCCCTCTGAATCACCCCACGCGCAAGCGCGAAGCGCTCCCATTTCTTGCATAGTTCCATTGTCATTTTTTGCACTATAGAGATGCTATATTTTGCCTGATGGCACCGGGATCGCTCGCGCCTGCGGGCTACTTGCCCCGAGTGGTCGATGCCCAGATGGAGCGCCTGCTCCGGATCGCGCCAGCAGTGGTGGTGGAAGGTGCACGCGCGTGCGGCAAGACCTGGACCGGCCGGCGTTTCTCGGCCAGCGAGATCCGCTTCGACGAACTCGACTCCACCCGACTGCGGCTGGCGATCGAGCCAGCCTCGTTCCTAGCGGGTCCAACGCCGCGACTGCTCGACGAGTGGCACTTGGCGAGCGGCCTGTGGAACGCGATGCGGCACGCCTGCGACGACCGGGCCTTGCATGGGCAGTTCATCCTCACCGGTTCGGTGAGGCCGACCCACAACCTCACCGACCACAGCGGCGCAGGGCGGGTTTCCCGCTTGCGCATGCGGCCCATGTCGCTGTTCGAATCCGGCGACTCGACGGGTGCCATCTCGCTGCGCGAGCTGCTCGATGGGCAGCCTTGCGCCGCCAGCGCTGCCGACGGGCGCGACTCCGGCATCGGACGTGCCGCCGATCTGATCTGCCGCGGTGGTCTGCCCGACCTCATCGGGCTCAGCCCGCTCGACGCGCTCGAACGCCTGCGCGACTACCTCGCCGACATCGCCCGGATCGATCTGGCCACCGGGGACCCGCCAGCCCACGACCCCGCCAAGATGCGCGCGCTGCTGTCGTCGCTCGCGCGCAACGAGGCGACCGCCGCATCGGTCAAGACGCTGATCGAAGATACGGCCGGTGCGGGCGGCGCCACGAGCCGCGACACAGTCCGGCGCTACATCAGCCGGCTCGCCGAGGCATTCGTCGTCGAACCGCTCGCTGCGTGGTCGACGCATCTGCGCAGCAAGGCAACGCTACGAGTGAAGCCCAAGCGCTATTTTGTCGATCCGTCATTGGCCGCCGCAGCGGTCGGAGCCACCCCGCCCGGGCTGCTCGGCGACCTCGAGACGCTCGGGCTGCTCTTCGAGTCGCTCGCAATCCGCGATCTGCGTGTCTACGCGCAGGCATGCAGGGCAGAAGTTCGGTACTTCCAAGACAGTGCCGGGCATGAAATCGACGCCGTCATCACCCGCGGCCACCGGGACTGGGCGGCTGCGGAGATCAAGCTCGGCGGCCCACTGCTCATCGAGCAGGGCGTCCGATCGCTGCGTTGGCTGCGCGACAACGTCGACGCCGAACGCGTCGGCACGCCGCGACGGCTCATGGTGATCACCGCCTCCGGACATGCATACGAGACCAGCGACGGCATCGCCATAGTGCCCATCGACCAACTCGCCCCCTGAACCAAACCAGCCCAACCGCGGCAAGGGCAGCCAGCCGCGATCCCGCCCCGGCTCTCTGAGCGAGTGCCGACATGCTGCCTCGAACTGATGAGCGAGCGTCGACAACCCTGATAGCGGCTGCTCAAACAGTAGCGTAGAGATTGTTGAAACGGTAGCTCAGGCTCTGGCAGCGAGGTGGTGGCGTCGCATGGCCGCGTACTTCCCGAGAATTGTCGACAAGGAACTCGACATCCTTCTGGCCTCGTGCCCCGCAATCTCGATCGAAGGTGCCAGGGGGGTCGGCAAGACTGCGACGGCTCTCCGTCGGGCCGACACCGTCCACCGACTCGACAATCGAAGAGGTGCCTGCTTGGTTACCGTCGAGAAACCACCTGCGGCAACTTGCTGTCGCGCCCGTTCATCAGCTCGCGGATCCGGCCCTCGCAGCGAGGTTGCTCGGCGTCGGCGTTGACGCGCTCATCAACGGCACGGATGCCGGTTGGGGCCACGTCCCGAGAAACGAGACTCTGCTGGGAGCGCTCTGATGGAGCCGTCGTGGCGTTGGAAGTGAAACTGTCAGACACAGTCCATTCGGATGATGTGCGCCACCTCCATTGGCTTGCCGACAAGATCGGTCCCGACCTCATTGACGCGGCTGTGATCAACACAGGTCCCGGTGCCTACCGCAGGAAGGACGGGATAGCAGTTATCCCTGCGTCGCTCCTGACAGCATGAGCGTGGTCGCTGCGGCCCGGCGAGCTGCGGGCGATGCTCCGGCAGCTTGACATCGACAAGGCGGAATTCTGATCAATGAGGTGCTCCTATCCATGTGAGGTAGCGCTGGACGGCGAGGAGGCCGAGACCACGGGTCGCGAGGCGTATGTCGCGTCTTTTCCTGATGTGCCACCTGCCATCACCGGCGGTTGGTCGGTTCAGGAAGTGAACAGTCACCTGCGGGACTGCCTCGAGACGGCGCTGAGCTTCAGCATCGACAGCAATGAGCCCCTGCCGGAGCCAAGCGATCCCGGGCCTGGCCAGGTGCTCGTCGCAGTGTCGGCGCCGGTCGCAGCACAGCTCGCCCTCTATGAGGCCATGCGAGCCGAGGGAATCACGCCAACTGAAGTGGCGCGTCGCATCGGCATGCGCCCGTCGCACGCCAGGCGACTCACCGACATCTACCGCCCCGCCAAGCCCGATGAGGTCGAACGAGCCCTGGCCGCCCTCGGCCTGCAAATCGTCAGCGAAGCCGCCCCGCTCGAACAGTGGTTACCCAGCCGCGAACCCGCCCCAGTCATCTGAATCATCCCACCACGCGAGGATCACGCGCGCCGAGTTGCGCACGGCCTCACCATGCCCACTGATGGGGCCCGGGCAGGTCGTCGCCGTAGGTCCAGATCATGGTCTCGGCGGTGTGCCAGGTGACGCCGTCTGGCAGTTCGGGCCAGCAGGTGACTCCGTCGTCGCTGCGTATGCCGCAGCGTGAGTTGAAATCTATGGAGGTCCATTCGAGGAACTTGCCCGATTCGTCGAGGCCAAGCTGAGACAGATGGGGCGGCCTCATCCCGGAACCGGCCGGTCCGAAGCAGCCAGTAGATCCTGCGGGTCCGACGTAGCAGCCGCCTTGTGGGCCCAAGCTGATCAAAGCGAAGCGCTGCTCGGGGCTGAATCCGGTCCAGTTGGTCCACCCGCCACCCCAATTGTGGTCGCCCCAGCTGACTGCTGAGCCGTCGGGGCGAACGCCGAACGTCAGATCTCCGCCGCTGCTGATCGACGTGAATCTCCCGCCTGGAGCATCGAGCTGGTCCGCTCCGTTGTGGCCCCAGCACGTCACGGACTGATTGCTTCGGATGGCGCAGAAATGCAGGAAACCGGCGCTGATCTGGGTGAACGTGCCCGAGGGGGCGTCGAGCATTCCGAATTGGCGTGCACTTTCTTCGCCCCAGCAACTGATCGTCGAGTCGGTTCTCAGCGCACATGCGGCACCGTGCCCAACAACCACAGATTCGTAGCTGCCCTCGATTCGTTGAGGTTGTCGGCTGACCCAGCCTGTCACCAGGTCAGCTCCGAAGCAGTTGAGCGCTGCGTCTGTTGTGACGCCGCAGACGGCGAAATGTCCGTTGAAACTACCGGGTGGTGGCCCCGAACTCATCGCCACGTATTCTCCTGGAAACACAGCGACGCCGGAACGGACACCCCGACCCCAGAAACTCAGCGGGAGGTCTGGCGCTCGAAGGCCTTTCCAGCAGACCATCGTTCCGTCGATTCGTAGACCGCACGAGTTCGACAATGACTGATAGTTGCCAGGAGGCACATGGAGGTTGTCGTGGCCCCGTCCCCAGCATGCGATCGCGCCGTCAGGGCGCAGGCCGCAACCCGACCGAGAACCGACGCTGATGGACGAGAACGGCCCGTTCGGCACGGATACGTCGAACGACGAGCCATCCGCCACGATGATCTCATTGCCGACGACAGTGGCAAGTTGCGCATGCTTGCAGGCCAAGTGCGAATTCGTGTCCAAGGCGCATACCGTGCTGTTGCCGCCTGCGATGCTCGCAATCGGTTGGCTGCCGTTGCCGCCGAAGTCGAATTGCTGCTGCCCGCTGAATGTCGAATCCCAGCAATGTGCAGTCCCGTCGGCTCGGACCGCACACGCCCCGCCATCGGCAGCCAAGGCCGTGAACGTACCGCTTGGAGAGTCCGTGAGTCCCGATCGTTCGTCCCCCCAGCATCGAATCGCTCCATCGGTCCTCAGCGCACAGGCATGACGGTTACCTGGGCTGACGGCCGCATAGGTGCCTGCGGGCGTATCGAGAACTCCGGACGCATCAGCACGCTCCCAATCCTTGCCCATGCCCCAGCATGCGATCGTTCGGTCCTCTCGCAGAGCACACGCGTAATTTGATGCGACGGCAATCGATTGATGGGCACCGCTCGGCGGGTTCGGCAGGCCTGGGCCAGCGAAATCGCCCCAGCACGTGATCGTGCCGTCGAGGCGCAACGCGCACGCTCGTTCACCGAGGATCGAGATATCCATGAACTCACCGCTCGGGACGTCCTTCAACCGCGATGAAGGATTACCGCTCCAGCACATGATGGAATTATCCGAGCGGATCGCGCAGAGACCGCCGCTGACGCCGACGCTGTAGTCCATGGCCACGTATTCGCCGTCGCGAATCGAGCTGACCGAGTACGGCGCCTCGATACCTGCGACAACGCTGAGATCGTCGACATCTATTTCGGTCGCTGAACTGGTTGGCCCAGGACCAGAGGGACAAGTCTCATCCGGCTGCAACGGCCGTGTCGCGTAGCAGGCGAAGTTCTGGGTGAACCAGACGCTGTTTGGACCTGCCACGATGCCCACGCCGATCTGGCCGAAGTTGGGATGGACCATATTGGCGTAGTGGCCGGGACTGTCCTTGAGCGAGTCGAAGCTCTCTTGAGTTGCTGTGCGCAGAGTTATGCAGTTTGGACATGGAACGTACGCATTGTTCTCATTTCCATAGCGGATGGTCGGCCACGTAAGTCTTGAGATATTCTCGCCCCCGGAAACGTTGCCGGGCGGGTACTCGGACCTCCAGTTTGGGTTGTGCTCGAACGTGGTCCGCTCCTGCATCACGGTGGACCAGTTGCGGGCCACGTTTGAGATGAGGTCATTCGGGTGCAGCGGAGGGACGCCGACGCTCTCACGCAGTTCGTTGACCAGTTCGACCATGTAGGCCTCGGCGTTGGCGATCGCGGCTGCAGGGTCCGCTTCTTCGACTTCGACACGTTCTCCCACGTCTTCGCCCAGCGCGGCCCGCGTCGCATTGACCGTAGAAGAAATGCGCGTCGAGGTCCCGCGCCGGGCGAGCCCGTTCAGCACGCCCCGCGATGCAGCACTGCGGGCATCGACAAGGACGATGCGATCCGGTGCCAAGCTGCGCAGAGCCGCATCGAGCGCGGCGGGCAGATCGTCGCCATCCGCGGAATACAGCACAGCACTGTCGGGCATTGACGCTGCGAGCGTCGCGGCCACCCCGACATCAGCCAGCGACCAGCCATCGGCGACCACCACCGTCGTCGCTCCATCAGGCAGCGCTTCTTGAGCAACCCGCGCCGCAGTCTCAAGACGCGTCGCCCCAGCCAGCCTCGACGTAGTCGCCCCGCCTGCCGCCGTGGCCGCCGCAGCCTCCACCCCGGCAGACAACGCCGCCGGACCGCCAGCAATCAGCACCGTTGCCGGCCGTTGGGCCCCGAGCGCGTCACGAGTCGGCTCGCCCAAGACGTCCCGTCCGGCGTAAAGCACGGCGTCTGCCGCCCCAGCCGCGACCGCTGCCGCCGCGGCGCCCACGTCTGGCAGCGACCAGCCATTCGCAACAATGATCTTCGACGCGCTGCGACCGTCCAACGCCTCGTCCGCAGCCAGCGCAGCCGTCTCGACGCGGGTCGAGCCCGCGAACCGCGTGATCGACACCCCCGGCGCCAGCGACCGCAACCGGTGCTCGACATCAGCGCCCACAGCCGACGTGCCGCCGACGATGTAGATCCGCTCAGGCATCTGCACCCTGACCAGATCGGCGCTCGCATCGCCCAGCGAGTCAACTGAGACTGCGAACACCACTGCGTCGCCCTTGCCCGCTGCCACCAGCGACGCCGCCGTGCCCACATCAGACAACGACGACTCCAACGCCACCACAAGCACCGGCGGGTCAGCCTCCCCACCGGCCTGCGCTCCGGCCGGCGGCACCACTGCGGAAACACTCAGCATGAGTGCAGACGCCAGCATCACTGCTGTGAGACGCCGTCGACACCGCCGTCGTGCAGCCATCACACTGGCGATCCGACTCTCGTAGCTACGACCGAACACCGAAGCACCCCCGTTCACACCTGCGTAGGTACATGACAGGCTCGAGTATCGAGGCCAATCCCCGCAGCGACGCGCTGAAGAGCAACAGGTGGACTATCGCGGCCGCCGATGTCAATTCTCGAGAGCTATTTGGAGGCAGTAGCGAATCCACGACGAATCACCACAGCAGAACTTCAGCATTGAAGCCCCAGCAAACCATCGCGCCGTCGTTGCGCACGGCACACGAATGGGTGGTGCCGGCGGCCAGATCCTGAAAGAGCCCAGAGGGCGGGTCCGCTTGTCCCCCTTGGTTTCTACCCCAGCAGGCGACGATGCCGCTCGCGCGCAACCCGCACGAGTGGTCTGCGCCAGCCGACACCGCGGTGAACGAGCCTGACGGCGCTGATGACTGCCCAAAGCCGTTACTGCCCCAACAGGCGACGGCGCCGCTCGCGCGCAACCCGCAGACATGCCGGTCGCCGACTGACACATCGGTGAACACACCTGTCGGACTTTCCGCGACCCGGCGGTCAGCCCTGCAGCTAGGGCATATCGTTTTCGTCCAGCACTGCACTTCGCCTGTCGCACGCACGCCGCAGACAAGATCGTCGTTTACATCCAATCGGCTCGCAGAGACCGCGACGAAGCGTGCAGTCGGCGCGAAGTTCTCCCCGAGGTCGTAGCGGCTCGAACATATTGCACTTCCGCCGCGGCGCAGTCCGCAAAGGAAACCGTTACCCAGCGAAATGGCCGTGAAGCCCCCTTCGTCATGTGACGCACTTGGAAACTGCCGGGAGGGACCCGCGCAACTCACTGTCCCGTCGCTGCGCAGCCCGCACGAGAACGGGTACCCGTCGGAATACCAAAGACCCGAGACCGTGACCGACGTGAACGAAGCCGACGGTGCCGTCGCTATTCCGTCGACGCTGTTCCGTCCCCAGCAGGTGACGGCCCCGTTCGCGCGCACCCCGCACGAGGTGTCACTGCCGGAAGACACCGACGTGAACGAGCCCTCAGGCGCATCCGCCTGCCCGTAATCGCCGTCGCTACTGTGGTTGGGAGCGCTCCACCAAGCCGAGCAGGCGACCGTGCCGTTCGTGCGCAGACCGCACGTATGGTTGTTTCCAGCGGACACCGACACGAACGAACCCTTGGGCGTGTAGAGCACGCGATCAGCCTCGCCCCAGCAGACCACAGTCGCGTCGGTGCGCACCCCGCACGAATGCCATCGGCCAGCGGATACCGCGATGAACGAGCCGTCAGGCGCATCCGCCTGCCCGCTCTCGTTGCGGCCCCAGCAAGTCACAGCACCGCTGGTGCGCACCCCGCACGAATGTCCTAGGCCGGCGGACACCGACACGAACGAGCCCGACGGGGCATCCGCGCGCCCGTCGTCCACATCTTCCCAGACGTAGCCGTTGGCGCCCCAACAGACCACCGCTCCGTTGGCGCGCACCCCGTACGAGTGGTCTGAGCCGGTGGACACCGAGATGAACGATCCGTCAGGCGCATCCGCCTGCCCGCTCTCGTTGCGGCCCCAGCAGTCGACTGTGCCATCCAGACGTAAACCGCACGAGTGTTTTCTTCCCGCAGACACCGCGGTGAATGAGCCCCGCGGAGCATCCAACTGCCCCTGCCTGTAGTCGCCCCAACAGATGCTTGTGCCGTCGGTGCGCAGCCCGCACGTGTGCGATCCGCCGACCGAGACCGCTGCGAACATTGCGGTGTCGCCGGAACCAACCGTGGCTGTCTCAGTCGTGGTGGCGGTGCCGGCGGAGGTGTCGCCGCTAGCGCGCCGTCCGACGAGCACGGCGCTGGCCCAACGGTCCGATCCCGCGAAGCGGGTCATGTCGCGGCCAGCGATCTTCACCGTGGGCACCGCAGCGATGCCGCCTACCACGTAACCGCCCTCGGCGGAATCGGCGAGCCGCGCTCGTTGACTGGCGGGCATGTCCTTGTCCCGGGGACCGGCAAGGATCACGCAATCGGTACCGATTACCCCAGCGAGCGTGACCGCGCTGTAGATGTCGGATTGCGCCTTGGCATCCGAACCAACAACGATCGGCACGTCACCGGAGCAATCAGACGCGACCCACGGCTCCGCGCCGCCGAGGAAGACGCCTGGCCGGCGCACATCAGACGGCAGGTGCAGCGACGAATCGGGAGCGGCAATATCCGGCGGCGTGCTGCCTGCACGCGCACTGGCCTCACGGCCGATGAGCTGCGCCGTCTCCCAACGCGACGCACCCCCGATACGCGTCATGTCCCGATCGGCGAGCTTCGCATCCGCAAGCGCAGCAGTGCCGCCCACCGCGTAACCGCCTGCCGCAGCATCGTTCAGCCTCGACCGCTGAGCCGCCGGCATGTCACCCTCTCGGGGCCCCGCGAGAACCACACAATCAGTGCCGACCGCGCCCGCGAGAGTGATCGCGCTGTAAATGTCCGACTGCGCCTTCGCATCCGAAGCAACCACCACCGGCACATCGCCCGAGCAATCAGACTCGACCCACGGCTCCGCGCCAGCAACATACGCTCCCGCCTGCTGCGCCGACACCGGCACCGTACCCAACAACACTGCAACGACTACGGCAAGAGACGCCAATCTGAGACGTCCAGTCGACGATAGAGATCGTCGGAACTTCACTCGGCCCAACATCGCGCTAGGTGCCGCGCTTATTGGCTCTGGGCCCTCACTCCCGTAACTGGGTGGGGAGGTGTTATCCCGCATACTTGGCGCCGAACGCGCCCCAGCACTCAACGGCGCCCTCTAGGCGGATACCGCACGCATAGGAGCCATCCGCTGCAATCGACCTGAACCTACCTGACGGCGGTGGCGGCAGCGGCGGCCAAATATCATCGTGTTCGTCCGCGCCCCAGCATTCAATGGTGCCCGCGGGGCGGATGCCACACGCATTTCGGGTTCCCACTGCTATCTCGGTGAAAATTCCTGACGGCACGGCGGAGTTCACCACATCGCTGTACGACGAACCCCAGCATTCGACAGCACCGTTGGTACGAATACCGCACGACACAGCGTGACCGACTGCTATCTTGGTGAATGTTCCTGACGGCGGCGAAGTTCGTTCATCGTCTGCAAAACCCCAGCATTCGACAGCACCGTTGGTACGGATGCCGCACGCATGAAGGCGGTCGCCGGCTATTGCGGTGAAAGTTCCTGACGGCGGCGAGCTTCGTTCCCCGCTGAAAAAGTGCCAGCATTCAATAGTGCCATTGGTGCGAATGCCGCACAGGTCGCCTTCTACAACAACCTTGGTGAACAAACCCGAAGGCGCCGAAGATGGCCAGCCCCAGCATTCGACTGTGCCATTGGTGCGAACGCCGCAACCTCTTGCCCCGTCATCCGCTGCGACTTCAGTGAAAGTTCCCGACACGGGCGAGGTTCGTGCCTCGTCCCAATGGTTCCAGCATTCAATAGTGCTATCGGTGCGAATGCCGCACATCTGTTGGTCTGCTGCCGAAATCGCTGTGAACATTGATGAAGTCGGCACGCCTTCGGTTGTGGTGCTGGTTCCTGCGGCGGTGTCGCCGCTGGCGCGTCGGCCTACGAACTGTGCTGTCTCCCAACGCGACGCTCCCCCCAGACGCGTCATGTCCCGACCGGCGATCTTCGCAGTCGGAACCGCCGCTGTGCCGCCGAGCACGAAGCCGCCCGGCTGGGCAGCATCAAGACGCTCCTGCTGGCTTGGCGGCATCGGCCCATCACGAGACCCCGCAAGGACGACACAATCAGTGCCGACGACCCCGGCCAAGGCGACGGCGCTGTAGATGTCCGACTGCGCCTTAGCGTCCGAACCCACCACGATGGGCGTGTCCCCAGCACAGTCCGACGCAACCCACGGCCCAGCCCCATACAGAAAAACTCCCGGCTGTCGCACGTCGGCAGGGATGCTCAACGATCCATCGATTGCGCTCGGGGAAGCGGGCACACTGCCTCCAGCCAACGAAACGGCCTCACGGCCGATCAGTTGCGCAGTGTTCCAGCGGGAGGCACCCCCGATACGGGTCATGGCACGTCCGGCGATCTTGCCTGCCGGAACGGCTGCCAAGCCGCCAACGACATAGCCGCCGCCCGCCGCCGCGTCCAAGCGCACCCGCTGGCCCGCCGACATCACCTCGTCACGGGCACCAGCCAAGACCACACAGTCGGTACCGAGCACCCCCGCAAGCGTCACAGCGCTATAGATATCCGACTGCGCCGCCGCATCCGAACCAACTACGATCGGGATGTCGCCCGAACAATCAGATGCCGTCCAAGACTCGGCACCTGCGACGTACGCCAGTGTTTCGTATGCGAATGCCGGACTTGCTAAACCAGACGTGAGGGCTGCGCCCGAGAACAACGCAACGGACAATGTAACCAGGAATCGCCGTTGCGCCTGCCTGATAGGTGTCATGAGTTCATCGCCTTCTGAATGACGTCTCAGCGAGCTGGATCTGCTCATCGAAGCCAATTCGAGACCCAGAGGTATTGACCGTCCGGTTGAGACGCGCGTCCGACGTATATGGCGACACCACGCCCATCTGTACGTGCAACATTTATGTAGCAGTCGCGAATCGATCTCGCGCTGCCAGCGTTACCTATTGTGGTATTGAAGCTGTGGAAGCGACCGGAGCGGAACTCTCCATTGTTCCAGCCGTCGTGGACGCAATACACCCGATAATCGCCTGGCCTGAAGTTCTCTAGCCGAATGTCGAGCCAGCGGCAGTCAGGTGAATTTGCACTACACGGAACCGAGTCCGGACGAGGTGCGGTCCTCGGACCGGGATCACCACGCGCAACGGTGACTCGCGGTGATCCCGGTTCAGCGCCCATCGGCGTCTCCCGGACCGGTGAGGACCAGCCCCAATCCCGAGACGCGTCGCGTGACCTAATGCGTACCTCGTAGCTGACGCCGTTAGTCAGATTGCGAATGCTGGTCCATGTACCGTCACCGGCGACATCGACGAAAGTCACCGCATTCCATGTACGCCATGTCGTTGTTCTCGCTTGCCGGTATTGGATGTCGAACGCCGACGACGAGCCCAGACGAACGCCGATGGCGCCATCTTGAGCTTCGAGCAAAGGCGAAGCGGTCGGCGCTTCATCGTCCTCGCCGCAGCGCCTCGGATCGACGCTGCAGTCGGGCCAAATCAGATCATTGGAACGCACGCCACCTTGCCAGCCGCCGCTCACTCGCTCTGCTCCGACAATGACATACACCGTCGCGCCGGGGAATCCAAAGAAACACGCGTCGACTGGAAATGAACTCACCTGCTTCGAATTGAACGCACCTGCGGCGTAGGTGACCGCACCTTGAATGCCCCGATGAGCGCACACAACATTGTGAGGACCAGGACCCAAAGCAACGATGTTGTCGACATCAACGTGCAGCCAGCGACAACGCGACGAACAGGTCCCTCCGGCCGGGCTCGTGGTTGGCTCGCTCTCAGCGCTGCGACCGACAGATAGCGACACAGTCGCAACGTCCGAACCCGGGGTCTCGGTCTTGGAAGTCGAGTCCTCACCGACGCCGACGCCATTGCGGGCACGCACGACGACCTCGTATTCGACACCATTGCTGAGGCCGATAATCGTCGCCGATGTTATGCCAGCACTCACACGCCCGAATACAGTCCATCCGTTCCTACTGCCTGCCTGGCGGAAACGCACCTCGTAGCTTTCAATTGCGCTTCCACCATCACTGCTCGGCGGATCCCAAATGACGTGCAGTTGCCTATCTCTCGCGATCAATTGGACCTGCTCCGGCGCATCAGGCTCGCTTGAACGCAGGGACTGACCGCACTCCCCCGCCGCGGTCAACCACTGAAGATGCTGTCTCTGACGGTCGACACAGGACACATGAGCACCTGCGCCGATCGCCTGCCTATCACATGTACCTCTGGGCCATGTGTACGACATTATTGACGTCAATTCGTCCCGGCTGAGGATATGTCCGTGTTCAGAATGCGTGCCTTGACATACAGAGGCATCTCCCCACGAATGAGGCAGATCATAAAGACCATGACCGAGTTCGTGTGCTACCACTGTGTAGTAGTCACCCCCAAGGCCACAGCTTCCGTGTTTCAGTCGTGTAGCCACGACGGAAGGCCCGTGACCTGACCACGCGTACGCCGCGCAATCCGCCTCGATGTGCGCAAGCATGAGCGCACTTCTCACATCGATATCTCTTGCTATGAGCTCGCTCTCGCAAGCATTTGAAGGCACTGCCTTCTTTTCGCCTTTCGATTCTCTTGCGGCCTCTGCCGAATCCCTCGCGGAGTCCTGCCAGTTTTTCATCCTAGTTTCGAGCCAATAGCCGGGTTCCGTAGTCGGCTGGAGGAACTCGCCGGCCTCGAATTCAATCGTGAACCCGCTGTCCCCAAACTGAGACTCGAAGAAGGGCTTGACTCTCTCGTTCAAGAGGCCAACCTCGCGTCGGAGACGCTGCTCGTCCCAGGCACCCTCAGCATCGCTTCCGTGCTGTGGGCCGCAATAGTGGACTGTCACTGTGGTGCGATCAATTCGCGCTTCAAATGCCACCGCATTGGAAGTCGTCTCCGCGACACTGAAAGCGTCAGCGGCACCCGAATTGGCCAAGCGGACGATCATCGTCGCGACCGCCGCCTGAGTCGCCCAGCGATCAGCACCTGAGAACCGAGAAACCGAGACGTCGTCGAAGTGTGCACGAAGCCACGAATTGGGTATCGCTGCGGTACCGCCGACCACATAGTGATCGTCCGCACTGCGTACGTCGCTCATGGCTGAGACCTTCGGCGTTTCCCCATTCTGCGGATCGCCGACGTCGACCAAGCAGCGGTCGTCGCCATTGGCTGAGAGATGATCGAACGTCTCGGCGAGCATGTTCGCCGCAGCCCGGTCTTCGACCACATTGAGCTTCACCAGCACAGCGTTGGTGCACCCGGTGTTCGGCGGCAGATCGGGATTGCTCGCCGGCTGGCCCGAATAGGCGGTCACTGGCTCGCCGCGGGCGAGGCTGACGATTGCGGCTGCGACGGCGGACTGGGTCTCCCAGCGGTTGCCGCCCGCGATACGCGTGTAGCTGTCGACTCCGAGTTGAGAGCTCAGCCACGAGTCCGGAATCGCAGAGGGACCGCCGACAACGAATACTCGATCAGCACCGCTGAGTTCGCTGCGACTGCGCGACGGCACGCTTCCTGCTTGCGGATCGCCGGCGTCCACCAAGCAGCGTGCGCCCAAGCCGAGTGCCGTCGCAGCCTCCGCGAGCATGTTCGCCGCGGCACGGTCCTCGACCACGCCCAGCTTGACAACGACCGCAGCGCCCTCACAATTCCCGTTCGGCGGCGGCTGAGGCACCTGCGCACCCGCGGCCTGTGAGAATCCGACCAACGCCAACAAAGACGCCACCGCAAGAACGGCCGCGACGTGACGCGCGGCCGCGATTCGAAAGCAAGCTGCTCCGGTTCCTGCGTCGTTCATGTTCTGAACCCCCTGCCGGAAACTGATGATGGAGACCACGAACGCACAGCGACGGCGTGCTCCTTGGACAAGATCGGAAATCGCTGATGGAGGGATCCAGCGGTTGTGGACCGCACCCGGCTCGACGCACGAGACGCGTCCGACTGCCGAGAACCGCTCGCCGAACGCGAGCGCCGCTTCGTATCAACTGACGGTGATTGGGCGACCGAGCGGCCGTGCCGTGTGAGAGCTACCTCAGACGAACCCGAATGAGGGTTGGTGCTACGAGTCGGCGCTACTCCGCTAACGCGCGACCGACCGGGGGGGG
>JGI24795J26692_1000859_pt1 | contig 17122 bp, 22 predicted proteins | sample PinacodermBB_FD_26692 | JGI IMG/M metagenome (IMG submission 26692)
CGCTCTCGAACGTCTCGCCGTGAGAAGCGGCCTTGCAACTCCATCCCAAAAGCTACATTCTGTGCCAAGTTGAGCCAAGGATAAAGGCTGTACTTTTGAAACACCAGGCCACGATCAGGACCTGGACCGGTCACGGGTTGTCCATCCATGCGGATCGATCCGCGGCTGGGGCGCTCCAGTCCAGCAAGCAAGCGAAGCAGCGTGGATTTTCCAGACCCGGAACGTCCAACAATTGCGGTAAATTCTCCTGAACAGACTCTGAGGTTGATGTCTTTAAGCACAAGCCGAGCGTGCCGCCCTTCACCGAAGGTTTTGGATACAGACTGAACGTTAAAGTCCATGGAGGTTCTGCTCCTGTTTAGACGGCCCAACGGCAGGTCAGCCGCAACAGCAACCGGAAAGCCAAGTCAATGGCAAAACCGATCAGGCCCAAGACCAGCAAGTCTGCAAAGATCTGTTCTGTACGAAAGAAACGTTGTGCCAGTTGAATCCGCTTGCCCAAGCCCACATCTGCTGCCAGCAACTCTGCCACCACCAACAGGTTCCAGGATGTGGCCATGTTGATGCGTAGGGTGTCAATGATAGCGGGCAAGGTGTAACGGGTGATCACCTGGGCCACCACTTGGCGCTGAGATCCTCCTAAAGTGAGTGTGGTTTCAACCAGTTCCCGAGGACAAAATTTTACTGCATCCATCACCATTAACATGTTAAAAAATACTGTACCGATTGCAATCAATGCAATCTTTGGTGCTTCATCAATACCTAAATAAATAATTAATAGAGGCGTAAAAGCCGCTGCAGGCATATACCGCAAGAAACCGGATAGAGGTTCCAGTAGAGCTCGGATGGTGGCAAAAGAACCCATCAGGATTCCCAAAGGCACTCCCATCACAGCCGCCAAAAGGAAACCCAGCATCACGCGACGAATACTGGCGGAGGCATCCGCCATTAAGATACCACTGCGGGCCATGGACCAGAGAGAGTCAATGACGTGTGCAGGAGAGGGCAAAAAGGCTGCATCCACCACCTGTGCATGGCTCAGCACCAGCCAAAGCAATAACGGCAAAAGCAGCGATGTGCCATGAAGACCTAACCGTAAGCCGGCAAAACGGAAAGCCTCTGAAGAAAAACAACGTTGGATGAAGTGGGCGATCATTGTGCAGAAGCCTTGATGAAACGATCATCAAAAAGATTGCCCATATCCGGCTTCTCCGGTATAAAGCCGGTCTTCACCATAAAATCTGCCATGACCTTAGTCGCATAGGGCATGGATTTCATCGTAGCACCTTCACTGAAGGCCTCAAGATTGTCCTCAAGGCTAAAGAGTGTGGTGCCATCCTTGTATTGTTGATACTCGTCTGGAGAAATACCAGCACGGGTAGCCATAATGGCTTCTGCTTCTTCGGGATTGGTGTCCATGAAGGCCCGCACATCCCACCAGGTGTCAACAATGGCCTGAACCGCCTCGGGATGTTGAGCAATCAAATCGGCATTACAGACTAGAAGATCGGGAATGGCGCCAGGATAGCTGGAGGAGTCCACCAGCACATGGGCACCGTCCCGTTTCCCGGCAGTGCCGGTGAAAGGAGGAAAGGCGCCCACAGCATCCGCCTTGCCCGCAACAAACGCGGCTGCCGCCTGGGCTGTGGGGAGACCCTTGATCACCAGGTCATCCCGTGTCATCCCATTGTCCTGGAGGGCCAAACTGAGGAGAAAGTCATCCACAACCCCTTCTTCGATGACAACGGTTTTGCCCTTGAGATCCTGGATTGAAGTGATGGAGGCATCAACAATAATCTGATCGTTGCCGGTGGAATTGTCGTTGACCAGCACCACCACCTGGCCACCATTGGCGCCGGGGAGAAAGGAGATGGTGTCGTTCAGTGTCTGGGAATTGCAGTCAATTTGACCAGAGGCCATGGTTTCCATGGATTCCACATAGCCGTCAAACCACTTCATCTGCACAGCTACACCGTTGTTGGTAAACAATTCCTTCTCTGCTGCAATGGCCCAGGGCCACCAACCAGCCCAACTGCTATAGCCAATGGTGATGGGGTCAGCGCTCCGGCCTGAAGGCGCGGACGTTGTGGCAGATGGTGGTCTGGGTGAACAGGCCGCCACCAGGAAAGAAACCACGGCAAGGATTGCCAGCCTGGAAAACGCTCTGTCACGATTCCGGACATGGCTGTGGGTGAAGGTCATGGCAAGTCGTCGGTTGCGCAGGCGGGAGGAACGGGTGGTGAATGCGGTGCTGTCAGGTGGTTGTCGGTGCTGGTCGCTTCAGACCACTGATGTGCCGTTGGGGATTCCGGTGGTGATGGCCCCTTTGCCAGGAGTTGTTGCGCAAGCCAGGCCAGCCAATCCCCCAGGCCGGCACTGGTGAGGGCTGAGACCGGGAACACGGCACAGTGGGGATTGATCTGCCGAACGTGGTTGCCAATGAACCCCAGGTCGGCGGGCACGTGGGGGAGGAGATCAACCTTGGTGATCAGAACACAGTCCGCCTCACGAAACATCACCGGGTACTTGAGCGGTTTGTCATCGCCTTCCGTGACACTGAGCAAGACCAGCTTGCAGTGTTCGCCAACGGCAAACTCTGCTGGGCAGACCAGATTGCCCACGTTTTCCACCCAGAGCAAATCCAGAGACGCCGGATCGCATTGCTGCTGGAGCAACTGCAGACCCGTCGAGACCATGGCAGCATCCAGATGGCAAGACCGCCCCGTGGTGATGGGGACCACTGGAACGCCCAAACCTGCCAGCCGCTGGGCATCCAACCGGGTGGTCATGTCCCCTTCCAGCACGGCCATGGCCTGCTTATCCTTCAGGGTGCGGATGGTTTGCTCCAGCAGGATCGTCTTTCCTGCACCAGGGCTGCTCATCACGTTGATGCAGAAGAGACCCCAGGCATCAAAGCGCTGGCGGTTGTGCCGGGCCTGTCGCTCATTGGCTGCCAGCAGGCTGAGGTTCACGGTGTCACTGATGGGCATGTGCATGGCGGTGGATCTGTGAAGGAAGGAGTTGGCTAGCTACAAGGGTTGGACGGGACTGGGGAACAGGGTCGGATGTAGTCGATGCGCTGGATCTTCAGCTCACGGCCGGAGATGATGATTTCCAGGGGGTGGCCACAACAGGGGGAGGCATAACCGCAGGCTGGATCCGGCCGATAGCTGTTACCGCAGACCAGGCATTCCCCCACAAGGGGAACCGGCACAATGCTGAGTCGAGTTCCAGCCAGCCAGGTGTCCTCTACGGCTGCTACGAAGCTGAGCCGCAGTTGACTGGGCTCCACACAGGTGAACTCACCCACCAGCAGGTGAACTGTCCCCACATGAGGCTGGACGGGGTGCTGCTCCCTCCAGTCTTCCAGGGTCTGAAGCAGGTAACGAGTCATGTCGACTTCATGCATGGCTCACCTCCAGGCTTGCCCGACGTCCGGGGCACAGACCTCCTGGATCCAGGACGGTCGGGCTTGGCGTGGCAGTTGACCGGAGACCACCAGGTGGGCCATGGTGTCGCAGACGACCCGGGTGGCCATGAGTGCGGTGATGCCGCTGATGTCGTAGGGGGGTGATACTTCCACCACCTCCAGCCCGCAGACCGTCGCGTTGCGAACAACGAGCTCCAGCAGTTTCAGGGCCTCTCTCGGCAGCAGGCCACCCGGTTCAGGCCAGCCGGTACCCGGCACAAAGCCCGCATCAATGCAGTCGATATCAAAAGAGACGTAGACACAGTCCGTACCGTCACTGGCCCGTTCCACAGCCATCCGGGCTGCGGCCTCCAGCCCATCTCCGTGATGTCTGTCACCGTCAGCACGTTGGTGTTGCGCTCGCGGCAGACTTTCACGCCTGACCGCGGCACCTGCCACCCTCCAATGCCCAGTTGCACCAGGTTGCGGGCTGGAGCATGAACCATGTTGGTGGCATGGAACCACGGACAGGTGTGCATCCGCTCATCCAGGTCTGTTTCCTGGGTGTCTACATGGCGGTCAAAGTGGATGATGCCTACTTTATGGTGGCCCAGATGGCGGCAGATTCCCCGCAAGGTGGGAAAACCAATGGAATGGTCCCCTCCGAGAACGATGGGAAATGCCCCGGAGGCAAATANATGAGCCACCCCCTTCGAGATTTGATCGAAGGACTTTTCGTTGCTGCCGGGAATGGTAAAAATATCCCCCACGTCGCAGAGGCTGATCTGCTCCCGAAGGTCCACCCCCATACTCGTAGTTGTAGGGCGTGTAGAGGGCAGACATTTGGCGGATGCCCTGGGGGCCGAAGCGCGTTCCGGGGCGATAGGTGGTGCCGCTGTCATGGGGGACTCCNATAACGGCAACGTCATGGNGTCCCACCCGATGCACGTCTTCCAGGTAGGGCGCCTTCAAAAAGGTGTTGATCCCTGCGAAGTGGGGCAGCTCGCCTCGGGAGAAGGTGGAAATGTTGCGATCCCTGATGCTGTCGGCCGCCTCTAATCCGAGGGCACGGCCCTGGTCCACCTCCTGTTGCCAGCCCGTTCGGGGAAGTCGTTGCTCTTTGGCCAGGGCCGCCAGGCCTTCTTGAGAATGGAACCCTTGAAAAGGACTCGTGTCCGACGTTGAAGCCATGCCGATGGGGAGATGACGGTGCAGGCGGTCTCCCGGGCTTTTGTCCCTCCGTGCACCTGGGTGACCCCAGTGGACTTCTCTTGGACCAGACACCCCTGGGGGATTGGGGCCGGAACCCTAGAAATCACTTCCGCAAACCAAGTGTCGTGACACCTTGATCCATGGGTCTGTTTCATTGACTACGAAACAGTCAAGACGTCCTCGCACATCAGCAGTTGGCCAATTCCTGCGTCCCGGCTCCCACGACTGGAGGATCGGGGCTGTGCCGGGCCTGGACGTTCGTCCCCCACTGTCGGGCCCAGTATTGCGCCACCCGGAGAGTGAACAGGATCAGGACACCAAGCACGGAGAGCAGGAGAACCATCGCATCCTCTCCAATTGCCGTCTCGTCCTCCGCCTGCCCTTGACGGGCTTGTTCCGGGACGTTCTCCACCGGACGGGACGGAACGGTTTCCTCTATGTGGGGAACCTTGGGGGGAGGGGGCTCGATAACGCTTGGAGCCTCGGAGGCGGAAAGCCCATGGGGAGCCCGTGGTGGATCATCTATTTGCTGACATCGGGTGACGGAGAGAACGGCGTCCCCGGCCAGGAGAATCCGCCGATACGTTGCCTGCAGACGATTCAGGGGAACCGTGATATGACGCCGGCCAACAGACCGTGCAGCGGGGCGACCGAATTCCTGAACAGCGATGGTGAACAGAGTTGTGGACTCGGGACCAGCCGCGAGAAGGACGTTCATGGAAACTGCGGGAAGTCTGNATTCTTCAGAGGCTAGGGGGTAGTGCGTAGCGACTCGCCGAGGNTCTATTCCGTTGACGTGANGATGGCAATGCCTACNGTTGCCTGTGGTCTGCAGGATATTCNGTGGCAGTTGAAGTACCCCCAAGGGGATTCGAACCCCTGCCGCCTCCGTGAAAGGGAGGTGTCCTAGGCCTCTAGACGATGGGGGCTAGAGCTTTTGCAGGACTCGATCATAGACGGGAAAGGGAAAAGGGTCAACCTTTTCCCGCTGTTGTCAGGGCAAACTAGCGGCTGGGTAGTTTCTGGTTGCGCCACACCGGAACCGTGAAGTAGAAGCAGGATCCCTCACCAGGCTCCGACACCACCCAGATCTTTCCGGTGTGGACTTCCACAACCCGGCGACAGACGGAGAGGCCCACGCCGAACCCCGCAGTTTTCCATGAGGTCTGTGACAAGCGCACCTGATCCTGGAAGATGCGCTCTTGCTCGTCCACCGGGATTCCAGGACCGTTGTCACAGATGCTCACTTGCACCCATTGGCTGGTGCGATGCATCAGACTCAGCTTCACACGGCCCCCATCCGGGGTGAACTTGAAGGCGTTTTCCAGCAGGTTGAGCAGAACCTGGCGCATGCGTCGCGAGTCGGCAAACACGTCGGGGAGGTCACTGGGAATATCCGTTTGCACAGCCAGGTTGCGACCCGACCACACTTTCTCCAATTCCAGCAGCACATCAGCACAGACCTGGGAGAGGGTGAGGCGTTGTGGATTGAACAAGGCCTCCCAGCGGGTGCTGCCCACCTCCAGCAGATCCCTGGACAACTGCTCCATTTCGTGGAGGCGGCGCCCGAGGATGTCCAGGAGTTCTTCGTTGCCGATCTGACCCCGTTTGAAGCTTTGCAGGGCCAAGCTGGTGGTGGTCATGGGCGTGCGCAGGTCATGGGCCACCATGCGCAGTTGGCGCTCTTGAAATTGCAAACGGGCAATCAGGGCTTCGTTCTCCTGCCGNAGCACCAGAAGCTGATCCTCCAGCTCTAAAGCCCTGGAACTGTCACGACCATCCTCCATGGGCGAGGGAATCACCGGCATGGCCAAGCCGTTTAATCGCTCCATCTGACCCCAGCGCGGCAACCAGGACCGCACCTGACTCAGCATGGTGATGCCCGTAAACACCTGGCGNGGTGTGGGGGAAAGCTTCACCAGCGCGGGAGTGGCCACAAGCTTGTGTAACTCAAGCAGCTCCGGATTTCGTCCAGGATCAATGAGTTGGAGGCGGAGGTCCAACTCGCGGTGATCATCCCGCAGAAAAGCCGTCAACTGACGTAATTCCCGGGTGGCCAAGTGATGGGGACCGGCTACGAGCAGGAGAGATACGCTGACGCTGGCTTGCTGATTGGCTTCAGTGGAACCACCCACCGGTTGCTGCTGCGGAGGTGATAGCAATGTAATTGATTCTTGAAGAAAATACGAAGACTCTGACGCTGACGGCTTCGATGNCACAACGCNGGGAGATCCGGCAGAGAAACTCCTGATCAGCGCAAGCTTTCCCCCTGGTTCACGGGTTCGGTTCCCGCTAAACAGAGTTCAGGAGGTTAGCTGTGCTGGCCTGATCCATCGTCGAGTCGTTCTTGTGGTTCATCCCAATGAATTGATTACCCGTGTACCGCTCACCAAAAGCTGCGGACCCTTCGGCAACGGGGTGGACCAGGTCGTTCGCCGCTGGTTCAATCGCAACCTTGGCCTCTGGCGCAGTCACCGGCGTTTCGACTTCTCTGACGGCAGCACCGTGTCCATGGACACCATGCTGCGGATTGAATCCTTTGAAGACCCCTTGAAGGGTGATTCCTGCTACCGCTTCCGTTGGTGGCCTGTCCGGAAAGATACGCCGTTCAGTCAAGACTCCCCGTATGCCACTGCCGGGACAATGGAAGCCTATCTCATCGGGCATCAACTCTACCGTAGCCGTGGCTATTTTTGCGGCTCGCCCACCCGTTCCCACATCCGCCAGGTGGATGAGCAGGAAGTGGTGTTCGAGTCCCACTACATGGAGTGGGATATCCTCGAGCACATCCGCTTGGTGGACGACGCACGCTACCGGGCGCGGTCCATCTATTCATGGCAAAACAGCACCTTGACTCTTGTGGAGGTCCACCATGAGGTGCGCGAGGATCCGGCGGCTGACGAGGCAGCACAGGCAGCGACCAGTCGAGATGGAGCAGGGTCTTGACTCCCGTCTTCAACTGCGCTGCACCATGCCAATGACGGCGCTTCGAGGATGGCTGNGCGCCATGGCCCTCAACAGGGCTGTGGCCTGATGGGCCGGTACAGCCGCCAACAGGGGGCCGCAGGTTTGTGGATCAATCAACAACGCCCGCAGGACAGGGCTGGGTCTCGACCGGAGCTGGATCACCCCTTGAGGAGCCAGAAGTTCCAGAGCAGAAGCGTTATGGGGCGCCAAGGTGCTGGCATGACCAGCCCTCAACAATTCCAGGGCGCCGTCATAGGCGGGAATCCTTAGGGGATCCAGTTGAACCTGAATATCAGGTGGAGAAGCCTGGATCATCTCCCCCAAGTGAGCCAACAGCCCAAAGCCGGTCACGTCTGTGCAGGCACGGCAACCATGGTGGTGGAGCAACTGCACCAGGTNTTGCTGAGGGCGGCCCATGAGGGTAAGGGCGTGATCCACCCAGGCCGGGGCTGCGCCGTTGGCCTGGGCAGCAGCCATGATCACCCCACTGCCCAGAGGGCGGCTCAGCACCAGAACATCTCCTGGACGGAGGGGGCCTTTGTGCCAGCGCCGGTGGGTCTGCACGCGACCATGGACACTGACCCCAAGGCTGAGCTGGAGGGCCAGGGGCTGGTGGGAATCCGGATCAGCCAGGGCTTGCAGGCTGTGGCCACCCAGGAGTACACCTCCCAACTCCTGGACGGTGGCGCACACCCCGGACAGGCACTGCATCAACAGGTCCTGCTGCAGTGTGGCGCTACAGCGGGGCAAGGTCACCAGCACCTGGAGGCCATCCAGACAGGCGCCACTGGCCCATAGATCACTGGCCCCGTGCAAGGTGGTGAGTCGTCCGTTGAGCCAGGGATCACTCACCAAGGCCGGGAACCCGTCCAGACTGGCCAGGAGGAGTTGATCCGGGGTGATCCGGGCCACGGTATGGGCATCCTGGGGCTGTGGAAGGGATCCGTAGAGCTGCCCCAGGGCACTGTTCAGAGTCTGGGCCGGGAGCTTGGCGGCACAGCCGCGGCAGACCATGGGTTGCTTGGAACCTGCTGTCATGGCTGTGGTGTCATTGATCATGGCCATGAAGCGGTGGTCCAGATGCCGCTTCCACCGCCAGAGCCACGGATGGGGGCCCAGCCAGAGGGGACCTCGCTGGGCAACAGCCGCTCCGTGCCCGTCTCCCAACAGCACCAAACCATGGACCTGGGGCCGCCAGGATTGCAGTGGTCGGCCCAGGAGAGCGGCCTGCAGATTGCGAGCCAGCACGGGGGCTGCCCGCACAGCCCATACACCTCCGGCTGGACGGGGGGCGCAGGCCACTACCCCACAATCCCCCGCTGCAAAGATCCGCCCATGCCCCTGCACAACAAGGGTGGGATGGGTCAGGATGCGGCCTCGCGGATTACAGGGCAAGCCGCCGTTCCGGAGCCAGGCCGGCGCCCGGCTACCGGTGCATAGCACTGTCGTCCGGTGGGGAGACGCCGGATCATGGCGTCCCATGGAGCAGATGGTGATGCCTTGTGCCTGCACCATCTGCTCCAGGCGTCGCACCAGTGCGGCAGTACCCAGCCGTAAACCACCGGGAGCGGTGCGCAGACTGAGACGGCAAGGCTGCTGGCGGCGCTGGCAGCGGGCAGCCAAGGCCAGAACCACCTCCACCGCGGCAACACCGCTGCCCATTACCTCCACTGCGGGGGGCAAGTGGTCACACCAGGCCAGGAAAGGTTCGAGGGGACGAATGGGCAGGCCAGCCACCCCGGCAGGCGCTGCGGTCACGCTGCCCACGTCCAGGCTCAGCCAATCCCAACGGAGAGAACGCAATGCCGGCGATGGGCGGCCCAGCGTGTTGTGCAGATGCAACTGCTGCCGCTTAAGGTCCAGTCCGGTGATCTCGGCTTGCACAAAGTTCACCCCCGCGGCGGTGCAGAGACGGCGCAGATCAATGACGCAGGCGCCGGGGTGGGCCTGATCCGCCAGTACAGCGGGAATCAGGCCGCTGTAGTAGCTGGTGCTGCTGCGGTTCACCAGGGTGACGGCTGTTGTCGGCGGCAGACGCCAGCGACCTATGGCCCAGTGGCGCAGTACCAGGGCATGGCTATGGCCACCGCCCGCCAGGACCAACTGCCGACCAACTGCCGGACCATCGGGAGTGCCGGCGTTCATGCCGGAGACCTCCCACACTCTGCCCTAAAATTGGTGCGGATCCTGTTGTCCCGGCAAAAATGCGCGTTTTGGTGACCGGTGGTGGCGGCTACGTTGGCTCCCACACCGTTCGAGCTCTTCAGAACGCCGGCCATGACCCCATCGTGCTGGACAACCTGGTTCATGGGCATCGTGATCTGGTTGAGCAGGTGCTGCAAGCGCCACTGGTGGTGGCCCAACTGGGGGATCGCCAAACGCTGCAGACCATACTGACCCAACAGCACGTTGAAGCGGTGCTCCACTTTGCCGCCTACACCACCGTGGGGGAGTCTGTTGCGGACCCAGCCTCCTACTACCGCAACAACCTGGGGGACACCATGGTGCTGCTGGAAGCCATGCTTCAGGAAGCGCAGCACCGCCACACGCCACCGATGCCCCTGGTGTTTTCCTCCACCTGCGCCACCTACGGCCACCCGGAGCAGATGCCCATCACCGAAGATTGCGCCCAGCAACCCATCAATCCCTACGGTCGCAGTAAATGGATGGTGGAGATGTTGATCCGGGATTATGCCTATGCCTATGGGTTGCCTGCGGTGATCCTTCGCTACTTCAATGCGGCTGGCGCCGATCCCACCGGTGACCTTGGGGAAGACCACACGCCGGAAAGCCACCTGATTCCACGGGTTCTTTACACCATCGGTAGCAAACGCCCCGGACCATTAACGATCTACGGGGACGATTACCCCACGCCGGACGGGACTTGCCTGCGGGATTATATCCACGTGACGGACCTGGCCCATGCCCATGTGCTGGCCTTGGAAGCCATCTGCCGGCAAGCACCCGGCCAACGGCAGGAGGTGCTCACCTACAACCTGGGCACAGGCCAGGGCCATTCCGTGCGGGAGGTGATCGCCACGGCGGAGGCAGTCACGGGACGCTCCCTGCCGGTATCGGTAACATCGCGCCGCCATGGTGATCCGCCGGTGCTGGTGGCTGCCACGGATAAGGTAAAGCGGGAATTGGGCTGGTCGCCCCGGTTGTCCCGGATCACCACCATGGTGCGCCATGCCTGGATCTGGCATCAGCGCCGCCATGGCTGTCGGGCAACCGGGCCTATCCACCATGGTGGACCAACCGTTCCAACTTCAGGGTCGAGGACGTCCTAGACATGGGGTCAATCTCGGGAAAGGCGTTGGAACGGCTGCAAGCGCTGCGGGGGATGGCGGATCTGTTACCCCGGCAAACCACGGTCTGGCAACATGTGGAGGAGAAGGCCCGGCAGCACTTCCGGCGGGCTGGGGTGGGGGAAATCCGCACGCCACTGCTGGAGGCCACTGCGCTGTTTGCCCGTGGCATTGGAGAAGCCACGGACGTGGTGGGCAAGGAGATGTACTCCTTCCAGGACCGTGGCCAACGCTCCTGCACCCTGCGACCAGAGGGCACCGCCAGCGTGGTGCGGGCCGCCATTCAGCACGGTCTCCTGAGCCAGGGTCCCCAGCGCCTGTGGTACATGGGGCCCATGTTTCGTTATGAGCGGCCCCAGGCGGGGCGGCAGAGGCAGTTCCATCAAGTCGGGCTGGAGCTCCTGGGGCTTGCCGATGAACGCAGTGATGTGGACGCCATTGCCATGGCCTGGGATCTGCTGGCTGATCTCGGGATTCAGGGACTGGAGTTGCAGATCAACACCCTGGGAACTCCCGAGGATCGTCGCTGCTATCGGGAACAGTTGGTGGGCTGGCTAGAGCAGCGGATGCATCAACTGGACCCGGATTCCCGGCACCGCCTGGCCACCAATCCCCTGCGCATTCTTGACAGCAAGAACAAAGTCACGCAGGACCTGCTCGGAGAGGCGCCCCGGCTTCTGGAGACACTGGGCAAGGAGAGCCGGGAGCGGTTTGACAGTGTCTGCCAATTGCTTCAGGCTCTGGACGTTCCCTTTGTTCTCCAACCCCGACTGGTTCGAGGCCTGGACTACTACACCCACACGGCCTTCGAGATCACGTCCGACCAACTGGGCGCGCAAGCCACGGTCTGTGGTGGTGGTCGCTACGACGGCCTGGCGGCCCTGCTGGGAGGTCCCCCCACAGCAGGGATGGGCTGGGCGATGGGGCTTGAGCGTCTGGTCCTGCTTCTTGGGCAACANGGCAAGACCACCTNTCCCCATGTNGTGGTGCTGAATCGAGGAGATACCGCCCAGGTGCGTGCCCTGGTGCTGGCACGGCAGTTGAGGCAGGCAAATCTCCATGTGGAACTTGACCTCTCGGGCGCCACCTTTGCCCGTCAATTCAAGCGGGCAGACCGGCTGGGAGGACGACTGGCGGTGATCATCGGCGAACAGGAGGCCCTGGCAGGGGTGGTGAAGCTGAAATGGCTACATCAAGCCCCGCAGAGCGGCTCGGACCTGAACATGGGAGAGGAATGGACGGTGCCCGCCGTGGACGTATCCGGGACTGTGCAACGGCTGCTGGCAGGTGAACCTCAGGCGGAGCCAACGCCCGTATAGGCGCCATAGAAGAACAGACCTACCACGAAAATCACCGCCATACCTCCAGCGGTGGCCACAATCCACAGGGGTAGAGCACCCTCTGTCCAGCGGGAACGCCAGGGAATTGCCGGCCGCCCATCGGGAAGCCGATCAGGAACACGACCGTCAGGGCCTTGCAAGGGCTTGCTCATGGAAAAAATGACTCCGGATCAATTGAAGAAGTAGCTGGAGAAGAGGATTCCACAGGTGAAGACAAACAGCAGGCCCAGAAACAGGCTGGTGCGGTTGAGCTCTACCGGAAGACTGTTGGGGTTGGAGTTGCGTTCCATGGGTGTATGGGGTCTCAGCGACGAACGAATTGCATGGCGGCAATGGCCCCCAGGAAGAACACCGTGGGCACGGCCAAGGCATGGACCGCCAACCAGCGGACCGTGAAAATCGGGTAGATACGGGGCGCTTGGCCCGGGTTGTTCAGACTGGAAGTCATGGAGTGAGGGTGCTTAGGCGCTCGTCGATTTGCAGTTTGCTGTCATAGCGGTCGCTCACGACTGGAGGCCGCACTTCGGCACTGCGGTAATACTCGTTGGGACGGGGTGTCCCAAAGGCGTCATATGCCAGACCGGTGCTGACAAAGAGGAACCCGGCCAGGAAGATGGACGGCAGGGTTACAGCATGGATCACCCAGTAGCGCACACTGGTGACGATCTCAAAAAAAGGACGTTCCCCGGTGGAACCGGCAGCCATGGCCTTCTGCGACTCGCTGTCAGAGTGTACGCAAAAAAGGGTCCGTCCAGGGGTATCCATGACCATCTTGCCGGCCNGTTGTAACACCNCTCAGCCAACCCAGCGCAGCAGGTTGCCCCGTTCCCCCAGAACAAAGCCCTTGTCGTCGCCAGCGAAAAGAATGCGGGTGAAGGTGCCGGGCTGCTGCCGACCCACGGGATCCCACAACCAGGTGGCCCCNTCGTCATGGCTGGAGAGGAGGGTGCCGTTACCGCCAACCACCCAAATGCTGCCGTCTGACGCCCAGGCCAGATCCAGGTAGCCGTAACCGTTGGTGATGGGAATTACGGCATCGCNAAAAACCGGATCGCCCGTGTCTGTGGGGGCGGATTCCGGATCGGGGAAGCGGATCCGGGCNCCCCGGTTCACCATCCAGAGTGCGTCGGAAGGCGTAAAGCCCATGGCTTGAACCCGCTGGCTGCCGGGACGCTGATGGGGGGTCCAGGCGGCTTCGCCGGGGCGCCAGTCTGCGTAGAAGTTCCCCAGGCTGCTGACGCTCACGTAGCCGCCTGTCTTGTTCCGACGCAGATCCCGCACGGCGCCAGTGGCCTCTTTCACCAGGGAAGCCCAATGTTCACCCCCGTCGTCCGTGCGGTAAATGGCGCCCACAGTGGTGGCCAGCTCCGCACGCTCCGGACCCAGGGCTGTCACCAGATAGGGCTCACCCGGCAGCTTGTTGGTCAACAGCAGACGGGTCCAGGTTTGGCCCGTGTCGGTACTGTGAAGCACCAGACCCGGTTGACCCACGATCCACCCCTCGTCCCCGGAGAAGTCGATGCTGATCAGACGAAAGTTTTCCTCGGCGGGCAGGTCCAAATCCCGCTCCTGCCAAGACCGACCACCGTCGTTGGTCTCCAGGATCAGGCGGTTGCTGCCCACAAGAATGCCATGATTCTCATCACTGAACGCCAAATCCAGGCCACTGGAGCGGGTGTTCAGGGGGATGGCTTGCCAGGGGCTCTCGGCAGCGGTGGCCAACCGTGTGCTGACGCAGCCACTGACCAGACCANAGANCAGCAACAGGCTGAGCAGAGAACGGAACAGAGGNAACATGGGGTGGACGACGGAAGGGACAGGGGTGTTCGGCGGGGAGCCACTGCCGGTTTCAATGCAGGGAGTAGAACGACAGCAGGAATGCGGCAGCAAGAACCAGACCACCAAAGATCAGAATGGTCTTCTGGCTCGGGGTCAGGCGATTGACGCCCAGGCCGTAGTCCAGGTTCTGGGTAAAGCCGCTGGGTCGGTTCCGGGGACCCACATCCACAAAAGCAGCTTTGGGACTCCGACAGACAGGGCAGAGAAAAGTATCCGGCAACGCGGTAAACGCGGTGCCCCGGGCAATGCCCAGCTTGGCCACACCCTCGGCAGGATCGTAACGATAGCCGCAACTGCGGCATTCGTAGCTGTGGCTGCCGGGATCACTCTCCAATTGCCGGGCCTCGGCCTCGGCCTCTGCAGCCCGGGTGATGCGTGGCCGCTGGCCACGGGTGGTTGGATCGTCTCCCGCGGAGGCGTTGGAGTCCTCCGGAGTTTCCAGAGACGGTGAGGAGGAGTTGTCGGCAGATGACATGGCGCCTGTTACCTGGACACGGCTGAGGTGACTGTATTGCCGGAATACCGCAGCAGTCGGGTTGGGTACCCCCACAATTCCGCCCCGGCGGTGTCAGACTGCAACACCAAAGCACTACAGGGCCATCCATGTTTGTCCTCGACGGGTATGACGCCTTTCTGGTCTTTCTCCTCATCGCAGCGGCGGTACCCGTGCTGGCACTGGTCACCAATCAGTTGGTTGGCCCCCCGCCGTCGCCAGGGGGAGCGGACCACCACCTACGAGTCGGGGATGGAACCCCAAGGCGGCGCCTGGATCCAGTTCAATATCCGCTATTACATGTTTGCCCTGGTGTTTGTGGTCTTTGATGTGGAGACGGTGTTTCTCTACCCCTGGGCCGTGGCATTTCACCGCTTAGGGCTACTGGCCTTTGTGGAGGCCCTGATTTTCATTGCCATCCTGGTGGTGGCCCTGGCCTATGCCTGGCGTAAGGGCGCCCTGGAGTGGTCATGATTCCCAGCGGTCCTCCACCCGGGCATCGGACAGCCCAGCACCTCCTTGTCCCTGATCCAGCCCCGTGATGTCTGCCTCAACTCCAATCTCCCCCATTCAGCCCGTGGTGCCGCCAGGGCAGCTTGCCCAGGTGCGCAGCCTGCGGGACGAGGCCTGCAATCCCGTAGGCAAGCCCCAGGTGACCCGTGATCTCTCCGAGAACGTCATCCTCACCACCCTGGACGACCTCCATAATTGGGCTCGCCTTTCCTCCCTCTGGCCTTTGTTGTACGGCACGGCCTGCTGCTTTATCGAGTTTGCGGCCTTGATCGGCAGCCGTTTCGACTTCGACCGTTTTGGTCTGGTGCCCCGCAGCTCACCACGGCAAGCGGATCTGATCATCACTGCCGGCACCATCACCATGAAAATGGCTCCAGCCCTGGTGCGTCTCTACGAACAGATGCCCGAGCCCAAATACGTGATCGCCATGGGGGCCTGCACCATCACCGGGGGCATGTTTAGCGCAGACAGCACCACGGCAGTGCGCGGGGTGGACAAGCTCATTCCTGTCGATCTCTATATCCCCGGCTGTCCGCCCCGACCGGAGGCCATTTTTGACGCTGTCGTCAAGCTACGCAAGAAGGTGGCCAACGAATCAGTGGCGGAACGCCCCAATACGCTGCCCACCCATCGCTATTGCACTGTGCCCCATGCCATGAAGATTGTGGCTCCAGCAGTGTCGGGGCGCTACCTTCAGGCGGAGAGCCAGCGAGCGGCCCTGGCTGCGTCCCGGGCGCCTTCCTGGGCGGCGGTGGAACCACCCCGGTCCCGGTCCGAGATCGAGCCCCTGCCCGCCAGCCCTGACGTGCCCACTTCCGCAGGACAATCCACACCCCATGAGTGAAAACGCCTCTGCCTCCCCCAACACCCCCAAGGAAGCGTCCCCAGGGCCTGAGCAGGGGCCGGTCAGCCAGTGGCTGCGTCAACAAGGCTTCGACCATCAGGTGTTGGAACGGGATCATCTGGGGGTCGAGACCATCGCCGTGGATTCCCTGGTTCTTGAACCCGTGGCCGCGGCGCTCAAGGCGTTCGGCTTTGATTATTTACAGTGTCAGGGCGCCTACGACGAAGGAGTAAGGGGTTGTCTGGTGAGCTTCTATCACCTGGTGAAGATGGGTGGCTTCACGGAGACAGGTGGGGATTGTGTGGAGGAGGTGCGCCTCAAGGTATTCCACGACCGGGCCACGCCCGTTGCACCATCCCTCTACGGCCTCTACCGCGGTGCGGACTGGCAGGAACGGGAATCCTTCGACATGTTCGGGATCTGCTACGAGGGCCATCCCCATCCCAAACGTCTGCTGATGCCGGAAGATTGGCAAGGCTGGCCCTTGCGGAAAGACTATGTGCAGCCGGATTTCTACGAAATGCAGGATGCCTATTGAGTATCCTGCATTTCTTGTCTCAAGACGCAGCCAGCAGGGTCCTCCCCTCTCTTGACTCGCCAACAGACTCCTGGCCGGTCCGATGGTTCCTCTTGCTGATGCGCAGTTGGCTCCCACGGGCGGCGAGGCACTGGTTCACCCAGGTGAGGATGTGGTGGGGCATATCCGAATCGGCCATCTCCTGAGGGGTGACCAGAATGGCCGGCGATCCCACATGCAGGGCCTCCAGGAGATCAGCCCACTGCTCCACAAGCCGTTGCTCCTCAACAGAGCGCAGACCATGCTCCCGCAGGACTCCACTGCAGCGATCATAATTCCAGAGCACGCTGCGGTTGGCATTCTGCTCGGGTCGTCTGTAGGCGTAGCCTCGATCAATGGCTTGGGGAAAGGGAAAACCATCCTTATCTCGCAGCCCGGCTCGGCTCAGATGATGCCCGCAATGGACAGCAGAGATGCCGAAGTGCCGGCCAAGCTCTGTCAAGGTGAGCCAGATGTGGTGGCTGTTTCGGCATGGAGGAGAGGATAGGGAGAAGCTGTGCATTGGAGTTTCAGTAAAATCGGGAGACAATGGCTTTGACTTGGCCAATGCTTGTTCCTCTCCTGGAAGCTGACAACATGAATGGGAAAAGTTTCAGATTCTTTCCAGAAGAACTTTGAAT
>JGI24795J26692_1000933_pt1 | contig 16221 bp, 16 predicted proteins | sample PinacodermBB_FD_26692 | JGI IMG/M metagenome (IMG submission 26692)
TTGCTGATGGGCTTCATGGGCTTCATTGGCGCTTGAGGACAAGGAGCATACCCGGCAGCATAAGCCGGGGTTGCTCCCTCGTCAAGCTTGCTTCCGGGGCTGCTGGAAAGTCCCGGACCCATGAACACCGGCACGAGACAGGGTTGAGACTGCTTGCTTGAGGGGACAAACGCCGTACGTTATTCCCTACAGCACCGGCAAACGCAGCAGTTGTGCCGTCACGGCGGCTCCTGCAGGCAGTTCCGTGCTGGAGGCGTCCACCTCCAACAACAGATCGGCTCCCTGGAGGGAGGCCAACCGAGCTGAACTCTGATTGCCGCAAGGTGTGGCAAGAGGGTTGCCCTGCCGATCCGTGCTCAGTCGGGCGCGAATCAACTCCGGACGGCCCGGTCGGCGTCGTAGCGGGGTGGTCAGGTGAACCCGCAAGCGAGGCCAGGGCTCCGGTGGCGCACCTTCCAGAACCTGGAGCGCAGGCCAGACCAGTTGCAGGAAGGTGACGGCAGCCGAGACCGGGTTGCCGGGGAGACCGAAGAACCGGGCGCCAGCCATGGTTCCCGTGGCAAACGGCCGGCCCGGCTTGAGAAACAGTCGCCAGAACTGCAACGCGCCCAGCCGCTCCAGCAGGGGCCGGACATGATCCCCGTCGCCAACGGACACTCCCCCTGTACTGATCAACACGTCACTACGGCCGGCCAACGTCAGCAGTGCCCTTTCCAATCGTCGGGGATCGTCGTCAACCCGTTCCTGACCCACAACGGCAACACCCAACTGTTCCAGCAGCAGCAGCAGCAGGGGTCCGTTGCTGTCGTAGACGGTTCCAGGGGCCAGCGGATCGCCTGCCGGGCGCAACTCCGATCCCGTGATCAACAGGGTCACCCGAGGGCGGACACGAACCTGGGCCATGCATAGGCCGCAACCCAGTGCCCGGGCCACGTCAACGCTGCTCAGCCGCTGCCCCGCGCTCGCCAGTTGCTGGCCCGCCGCAGCCTCCTCTTGCGGAGAGCGAATCCACTGACCAGGACGGANGGAGTCTTTCAGGGTGACGGTGGAGCCNGGCGGCTCCCCCTGCATCAGGTGGACGTCTTCCTGGGGCGCCACCGCATCNGCGCCGTCGGGCACCANGGCCCCCGTGAAGATCCGCACCACCTGCCCCGGTTGCAGGGAGCGGCCATGGGGCGCNCCGGCGGCTGAACATCCCACCACAGGNAAGGACCGGCCCGGCTGGCCGTCAACAGCGCGAAGGGCATAACCGTCCATGCNGGAGGCCCGGAAGCCGGGCACAGCGCTCGGCGCCACCAACGGCNCCGCCAACACCCGGCCACGGGCTTGCCGTAACGGGCAGACGTCACGGCCCGGTAAGGGGCTCAGGGCTGTCAACAACCGGGTGCGAGCTTGTTCCAGCGTCCACCCTTGCTTTGCCTCCTCCACAACAGCAACTCCCTCGGTGATCAGCCTGAGCAAACCGACCCTAACCAACGGCGCCCGTCCGACTCGATCACACCAGGGACCGGGACCAGGAGGTCTCCACTGCCTGGCGATGCCACAACTGTTGATACGGTCCGCTCTGGTGGAGGAGGGTCTGATGCCGGCCGGATTGGACAATACGCCCTGCCTCCATCACCAGCACGCGATCACAGGAGGCGGCAGCCGCCAGTTGATGGCTGATGAACAGCACGGTGCTCTGGCGATGCTGGCGGAGATTGTCCAGGATGCCGGATGCGGTGGCGTTGTCCACACTGGCAAGGGCGTCGTCCAGCACCAGAAGGGGCGCCTGCTGCAACAANGCCCTGGCCAGGGCGCTGCGCTGCCGCTGACCACCGCTGAGGGTGATGCCCCGTTCTCCCACCATGGTGTCCAGCCCGCGGGGAAAGCCTTCGATGTCCTGGCTGAGCTGGGCGGCGGCAGCGTAGTGGATCACCTGNTGCCGCTCCGTATCCGGCTGCCCGTAGCGCAGGTTGTCCTCCATGGTGGCGGTGAACAGATAGGCCTCCTGGGGAACCAGNGCAATGCGACTTCTCAAATCGTCCAACCGCAACTGCCGGATGTCTTGACCGTCCAGAAAAACACTCTTTTCCGGTGGATCAATTATGCGGCCCAGTAACCGGGCGACGGTGGACTTCCCACAGCCCACTGCGCCAACCAGGGCAACCAGCTCACCCGGTTGCAGGGTAAAGTTCACCCCCGCGAGCGCCTCTCTCCTGCTGTCGGGATACCGGTAGTGAAGGTTCTGCACCTGGAGCCGTCCCGCCGGCTGGGGCTCCAACGGCTCGGCCACTGCCGGGTCGGTGATCTGCGGCTGGCGCGCCAGCACCTCCTCCACCCGCTCCAGACTCACCTGACCCACTTGAAAGGTGTTGATGGTGAACCCGAACAACGCCGTGGGAAACACCAGCCGCTCGGCGTAGAGGAGCAGGGCCACAAAACCGCCAATGCTGAGGCCCTGGGGATCTCCCAGTGCAGCAGCTTCCAGCCGTCCTGCACCCAACGCCAGAAGCAGCAGCAGGCTGAGATTACTGATTTTCTCCAGGGCAGGGAAGAGTGTGGACCGGAGCTTGGCCAAAGACAGCGCCGCGTTCCGGTAGTGGCGATTCAGGACGCTGAACGCCTCGTGCTCGTTCGCCTCCTGACCGTAAATCTTGATGGCGCTGATCCCGGACAGATCCTCCTGAATCAGGTCGCTCAGTTCGGAGAGATGCTNCTGCTGGCGACGCTGCAGCCGCGCCATTCGCTTACCAAACANTTGCACCAGCAGCAGCATGGCGGGGTGAAGCGACAACGCGGCCACGGTGAGACCCGGATCAATGGACACCATGGCGGGCAACTGCGTGCCATAGACCATGACGACGTTGACCAGGTTCAAAACGGCAAAGCCCAGCATCCGACGGACGTTGTTCACGTCGTAGGTGGCGCGGGTGATGAGTTCTCCGGTGCGCATCCGGGACAACCAGCCGGGTTCCTGCACCAGCAGGTGATCGAAGAGTCGTTGCCGCAGACCCGTCTCTACGGAAATACCNACCTCGAACACCAGCAGGCGNGAGATCATGCGCACCACCGCCATGACAGTGGCCAGNACCAGCAGCCTGGCAGCTCCACCGGCCAACTCCTCCATGGTGAAACCTGGCGCCAGGCGGTCAATGGTGTCCTGCACCAGCAGGGGGAGCACCGCACCGATGAGGTTCAACACCATCAACGCCACGGCCCCCGCCGCCAGCCGCTTCCCATGGGGCGCAAGCTGACGCTGCAGACGCCTGAACTGCACACCGACCGGGGCCATGGCACTGTTGCACTGTGCGCAGCCTAGGGAACCAGGGGAGGCTAACCTGTACCCGGGTCAANGGCCNAAGGGGNGTCAAGTGGCAAGCGGGCAACAGCAGCATCCTCTCTACGGCAGGGATCGTCCAGTGGTGGATCGTCTTCTCCAGGTCCGATCACCCCGTGATCAAGACCTGGTGGAAACTGCCCGGCTGCTCCAGCGCTATCGCAACTTCCCTGGTGCGGAGGACGTTAAAAACGACCTGAAAACAGCCATCAAGACATGGGGTCTGAGCCAGGAGTCCCTTTACCAACGGACTCGCGCCGTCTGGGCCAACGGTTTTCGACCCGACATGGCGGCGGACGACGGTCTTGTGGGCAGCGGCTTTGATAGCACCAGCGAAANCCCTGCNCCTCCCTGACGAAANGCTGGACAACCGCAAATTGACACCGGGAGTCTGTGTTCAGCCTGGTCCCTGTCCCCCTCCCCTGGCAGCACCACGGCAGGTGGCCAGGGCCTGGCTGTAGCGGCTCACTTGTTGGTCAATGCCGGTAACGGCGGTGCCCACAACCACGGCGGTGGCCCCCAGGGCCATGGCTTGCCGGGCTTGCCGGGGCGAGGCAATGCCCCCTTCACACAGCACGGGGACGCTCAGTCGCCGACGTAGNGGCTTNAACAACTCCAGCCCCGGTGGTTGCTGATTGGCGGTGGCTTGTGTGTAGCCGTAGAGGGTGGTGCCGACCCAATCACAGCCCAGGGCCACTGCCCGCTCGGCATTGGCGAGGGTGTCGATATCGGCCATCAAGGTGGCTGCCAGCTCCGCTTTGGCNCGGGCAACCGTTGTCTCCAGACTTTCCCCCTCCGGGCGGGACCGGTCCGTGGCATCCAGGGCCACCACATCGGCCCCTGCCNACCGGATTGCAACCAGATCCTCGTAGCGGGGTGTGATGACGACGGGGCTATCGAGATGGAAGCGTTTCCAGAGACCGATAATGAGTGCCTCCGGACAACGGCGCCGCACGGCTGCCACGTGTTCCGGGGAATCCAGCCGCACACCGGCAGCACCGTTGGCCATGCTGGCTGCAGCCATGGCGGTGATCACCTCGGTGGCGCGGCATGGGGAGTCCCGTGGCGCCTGAACGGAAACAATCAACCCACCGTCCGGGCACTTCCTGCTGATCCGGCTCGTGCTCATGCCGCATCCTGCCGGGGGCACTGATGGGGAAGGCGACTGCGCGGCAGCCAACTGCGCAGGTGGAGAGAACGGTGCTGCCGATCCGGGGAGTCATTGGGGGACCGCTGCTTTCCGGTTGCCGGGGTGACGGTGGGGATGTCTCCGTTCTTACCCTGGAGGGGAACGGGCTTGGCGGACTGATCCATCTTCAGCCGCCGCTTGGTCACCTGGGCCGGTGTCGGCTTGACGTCGTCACGGATCTGGTCTACCGGCTCCGTCCGGCTTTCCGGATGCCCGTCAAGGGGTAGCCCCGCTTCAGGTCCGGGGTGTTGCCGAAGGCCGGGGGCCGGCTCCGCCTGGTCCGCCGCGCTCCGGGCGACGACCGGGAGCTTCTCTTCCGTCCTGTCGTCTTGACGCTCCTTGCCTGTCGGGATTGTCTTGCAGTGGGGTTGGAGCCGTGATGGTGGTTGAAGGTCGGGACGGAGCCGGCCGATCTGCTCTCCCCACCACAGACGATGGCTTGACCACTCGGGTTGGCTGAGGAGTTGTTGAAGAAGGGCATGGCCATGGCGATGAACCAACCATGTGGTGAGGGCAACGACGCCTGGACGATCCCTCTGCTCCAGACAGTGTTGCAAGCGCGGCTTGACCTGAGCAATCACCCGCTCCTGGGGCATTCCGGAGATATGCAGTTATGCGAGGATGGGAGGCTGGATGGTAGGCCGTCAAGGAAACTCTGTGCAGCTTTGAGGGTGTCACACTACGCTGGGGTCTGTCCCGTGTCGCACGACATCAACCGGACACCCGGGCAGGACACCACCTGACAAGCGGGAGGCGCGTAATCTCCCGATAACTCGAAACGTCCACGGGGCGGCAACCGTCCGGGAGATCACGCCGCTTGCATGTAGAAGAGGCGCGATCCGATCAAGGATCGCTGCGTGGGAGTATCTGCACCACGATCAGACGGTATTCAACGGGGAGTTGACCGCCTTTCCGTTCTGATCACCGGCAGGACCCTGACCGGCTACCGCATCGAAGCGAGGGAGGCGGACCCGGACTCGAACTTCAGCAGGACCGTCAACGTGAGCGGCGCGACGACCACGTCAGGCGAGGTCGCCGNGCNGACCAACGACACGACCTACCAGGGCCTGGCTGGAGTTCATTCCGAAGGCGTCGACCCGTCGGATCTCGTTCGCGCAGTCGAGCTATAGCGTGACCGAGGGCGGGAGCGAGACGGTGACGGTGACGATGAACGTCCGGCCTTGTCTGGTCCTGCGGTGGAATGTGTCAGGCAGACCGTGTGTTCTTTAACCGAGTTTGCGGCGCAGAAGGGGGCGGATGGATAGAAACAACAGACCAGCCAGGCCAGCCAGCACCAGCAGGCAGGCACCCATGGTAACGGAGCCGTAAGGGGCGTCCAGCACCACGGTGGACCAGTTGGGGGAACCGTTGTAGACTGCCCGGATCGGCTCAATGGCAAAGCTGAGGGGGTTGAGGGCCGCCAGCCAGGCCAGCCATGGGGGCATGAAGCTGAGGGGAGCCAGCGCTGTGCTGGCAAACAGCAGGGGCAGATTGGCCACAAAGATCACGGCAAGCAGCTCGATGTGTCCCGGCAGGGCAAAGGCCAGGCCAAGGCTGAGGNCTGTCACCGCCAGCACCAGCAGCAGCAGGACAATAGCCACCACCACCAGGCCGGATCCACCCGGCCAACCGTTGCCCATGACGGCTGCGGTGCCCATGATGGCCAGACTCTGCACCCCGCTCAGGCTGGTGATGTAGAGCACGGAGGCCAGAACAATGGAGTAGCGGGACCGCAACGGCGCCACCAGCAGCCGGTTGAGGAAGCCGAACTCCCGGTCGAACATCACCGGCAGGCCAGCGTTGAGGGCGCCGCTGAACGCTGTGAACACAATGATCCCGGCGCCGAGAAAGCGACCGTAGCTCAGCCCGCCTGGCAAAAGCCCCTCCGGCGCTCGCTGAAACAGGGCGCCAAACAGCACCAGCCAGACGAGAGGTTGCAGTACCCCTGCCACCAGGGTGGTGGGCCGCCGTTGCAGTTGCAGAAACAAACGCCCACTGAGGGCCAACGTTTCTTGCAGCACTTCCGCCCAGGCAAATACGCCGGAGTCCGCTGGGCGCNGAGCAGCCGAGGGGGAATGGGCAGGNAATCCGGTCATGGTTCTGGTCNTGGTGGGGTGTTAGCGCATGGCGGCCTTTTGCTCGGCCTTGGTGTCCCGTGTGGTGGCCATAGCCAGTTCTGCGTCCATCAGGGTGCGGCCTGTGGCCTGTAGATAGACGTCGTCCAGGCTGGGTTGGCTCTGGCTCAGGCAGAAGATGGGCAGGCCATGGTCTTGCAGTTGCTGGCGGAGCGCCTCCACCAGCCGGGCGTCACGGGCAAAAAAGCTGATGGCGTTGCCCTGGGAACGGTTCACCACCGGTTGGCTCACCCCGGCCTGCTGTTGGAGCAGCGCCAGAGCCTGGCTGGCTTCCCCGTCGCTGGCAAACTCCCGTAGTTTCAACGTAATCCGCTCACCCCCCAGGGCTGCTTTCAGTTGGCTGGGTTGTCCTGCTGCGATCAAGGCGCCCTGATCCAGAATGGCCAGTTCATCGGCCAGGGTGTTCACCTCTTCCAGGTCGTGGCTACTCAAGAGGACGGTTGTGCCCTCCGCCTTGAGTTGACGCAGCACCGCCCACAGAGCATAACGACTCTCCACGTCCAGGCCCGCTGTGGGTTCGTCCAACACCAGCAGGGGCGGGTGGTGGAGTAATCCGGTGGCCAGATCCAGGCGGCGGCGCATCCCGCCGGAGTAGGCGCCACAGGGGCGATCCAGCCAGGCAGCCATCTCCAACCGGGCGGCCAACTCCACGACGCGGCGNNGGGTGGTGTCNCGACGCAGGTGGTAGAGGGCGCCATGCAGGTGCAGCATCTCGCGCCCGCTCAGGATTTTGTCCAGGGCGGCATCCTGCGCCACATAGCCCAGGCGACGGCGCGCCAAACGGGGCTGGGCCAGCACGTCGATGTCATCCAGCCACACCCGGCCGGCATCAGGGGCCAGCAGGGTGCAGAGGATACGCAATGCCGTGGTTTTGCCGGCGCCGTTGGGTCCCAGCAGTCCGTAGATGCAGCCCGAGGGAACCTCCAGATCAAGGCCTGCCAAAGCCTGAACGGCGCCATAGGACTTCCGTACCCCCTCCAGCCTGATCACGATCTGCCCAGCGACTCAACTATGCATGAGTCTAGAAACCGTCACAGGCTGGCGAGGATCCCTGTGGACCAATGCTCCAGCAGGTGCTGCACTTGCTGGCCCAGCAGGGTGGCGGTCCCACTGCGGGACCACAGGATCAGTCCGCAGATGCCAAAGAGATAGAGGATGGAAAACCGAAACAGGTTGGTGGCCCGCTGCCGCTCCTCCGGTTGCTGCCGGAGTGCGGTGCTGAGTTGCAGGAGACGGCCGTTGAGGGGCAGCACCAGCAAGCCGTACAAGACCCCACCACTGGGCAACAGCGCGGTGCCCGCCAAGCTGGCCACAGCCGTCAGCCTGGCGTAGTGACCGATGGCCCGACTGGTCACCAGGGCCCCTTTCACCACGGGCAGCATGGGAATACCCACTGCGGCATAGTCATCCTTCAGAAGCAGGGCCAGGGCCCAGAAGTGGGCCGGAGTCCAGACCATCACCAGGCCGAACAACCACCAGCCCCCAAGGCCGATATGGCCAGCCGCCGCCGCAGCGCCCACCAGGGGCGGAATGGCTCCCGCCACCCCGCCAACGACAATGTTCCGGCTGGTGCGTGGCTTGAGAACAACGGTGTACAGCAGCACGTAGCTACACAGACCCAGCAGCGCGAGTCCGGCAGCCAGGCAATTCACGCCCGCCACCAGCAGCATGGCGGCGGCCATGGTGAGGCTGACGGCCAGGAGAAAGGCTGTCCGCACGGATAGGCGTCCTGACGGCAACGCCCGCCCCGCGGTTCGCGCCATGCGACCGTCCAGTTCCCGCTCCCAGAGACAGTTGAGCACCCCCGCCGCGGCCGCAGCCAGGGCGCCGCCCCCCATGGTGCAGGCCAATTGGGGGGTGGGCAGAGGCCAGGATTCCGACAGGGCCATCCCCCCCAACGTGGTGGCCAGCAGCAAGGGAATCAGCCGGGGCTTGGCAACCTCCAGCCAAGGGGGCAGACGCAAATGCCGGCGACTGGGCACAACGGCATCACGCCCGGAAAGGGTGAGGTTGGCCTGGGTCATGGGGATGAGGGCAGAGGACGGAGGAGGACAGCCAGACTGGTCAGCACGCTGAGTAGCAGGGCTGCCCCCAGTTGGTGGCCAATGGTCACCAAAGGCTGAGACAGGGATAAGTGCAGCGTTAGTGCCCCCAGACCTGCTTGCAGCAGCACCAGGAGACCGGCGGTAAAGGCCAGGCGCTGCAGGGGACCGGGCCAGGCCGCAACCACGGCTTGGATCGGCAACGCCACAACGGCCACCAGCGCGGCACCGGCCAGCAGGCGATGGGCCGTGAGCCAATGGCAGCCCTGCAGCAATTGCAGGCAGCGTCCTGTGGCCCACTGGCTGGCCAGCAAGCCGCCCAGGACACATTGGATATAGACCAACAGAGCCGCCAAAGCCGGCCACCAGCGCCAAGGTCCCGTCAAGGCTCCGTCCACGTCGGGCGGCAGGGGACGTAGTGTCGGACGTAGCTGTTGTCTGAGCAGGCTCAGCAAGGCCACCAGCAACAGGCCTGTGGCCAGATGAGCGGTGACGATGTCAAAGCGCAGCAACCGGGTCACTGTCAAGGCGCCGAGGGCAACTTGCACCACAACCAGCAACACGGCTGTGGTGGCCAGGGCGGGCACGGTGGCGGGGACGTACCGACGCTGCCCCCAACTGAGAACTGCCATCAGAAGCAGACCCAGGCTCACCAGCGCGGCATCCAGGCGGTGAAACCATTCCAGAAAGACCCGAACGGTCATCTCCGCTGCGGGCAGAACGCTGCCGTAGCAGAGGGGCCAGTCCGGACAGGACAACCCGGCTTCCATCACCCGTGTGGCGCCGCCAACCGTTACCAGGGCCACCAGGGCCACCAGCAGATGGGTACTCAGCACCAGCAGTCGCGACCTTTGGAAAGGCGGCAAAGCCAGGCCAGCAGCGGTGGACACGGTTGAGCTACGAATGGTTACAAGCTAGCCGGGTGCGTCGAATCGCCCATGCCNGGCACCGCTTTTTTAGATTCCCGTTAGAAATTCACGGGAAACCATCCATACGCTGAAGGCAAGTGACAGGCGCGTGCCGTGCCGATTCCCGGGTCCATTCTCACCTTGGTTGCTGGCGTCTTTCTGGCGTTGATCAGTCTTTGGGTGGGTCAAAACATCAACCTGATGCCCGTTGCCGCCGCAGATGACGCCAGCACTGTGGATGCACTGTTCAAGGTTCTCTTTTCCATTGGCGTTGGTCTGCTACTGGGCATTACCGCCATGCTGGTGGTGGCCCTGGTTCACTTCCGCCGCCGTTCCGGCGATCACCTGGACGGCCCTGCCGTGGAGGGCAACCTTCCCTTGGAAATCTTCTGGACAGCGGTTCCCGCCATTGTCATCTTGATCGTTGGCGTCTACAGCTACGACATCTATGCACGGATGGGTGGCATGGCCGACTTCAGCCACCACACATCCATGCCGCCACAAGAAAACGTGGAGACGGCCTCTTCGGGGCATCCGGCGGATCCGGAAACCGTCATCTGGGGGGGGATTGACCGTGCCGAGGGAGCCGCGTTTCCCGTGGAGGTGACGGCGATGCAATTTGCCTTCGTCTTTCACTATCCTCAGCAAAACTTTACCACCGGAGAGTTGCACTTGCCCCTGGGGCAACCCGTGGAGTTGCAGTTAAAATCCAACGACGTGATTCATGCCTTCTGGGTTCCCGAGTTTCGTCTCAAGCAGGATGTGATTCCCGGCCAACCCACGGTGCTCGGCTTCACCGCAAATCGCCAAGGCAATTACGANATTATCTGCGCCGAACTCTGCGGACCTTACCATGGGGGNATGCGCTCCAAGGTGGTGGTGGAGGATGCCGNAAATTTTGAGAAGTGGCTCATGCGCAACACACCGGCNACGGTCGCCACAGCTCCTGAATCCTCTCAAACCGCTTGACCACGCTTCCACGTTCCTGTAGACAAGACCCATGACAACAAACGCCCTCCCGGCCTCTCCACACCCTGTAGAGGTTCAACATCACACCCCTTGGCACGAGTACTTCGGGTTCAGTCTTGATCACAAGGTGATCGGTATTCAGTATTTGGTGACGGGATTTTTCTTCTATCTGGTTGGTGGCGCCCTGGCGGGCATGATCCGTGTTGAGCTGGTGACGCCTCTCTCGGATTTCATGGCCCGAGATACGTACAACCAGGTCTTGACCTTACACGGCACCATCATGATTTTTCTCTGGATCGTGCCAGTGGTCAATGGAGCGTTTGGAAATTATCTGGTGCCTTTCTATGTGGGAGCAAGGGATATGGCCTTCCCTCGGCTCAATGCAGTGGCCTTCTGGATGCTTCCTCCAGCAGGCTTCCTGTTGATGAGCAGTTATTTCGTTGGGGGCGCCGCCCAGTCCGGCTGGACGGCCTATCCGCCCCTGAGCATCACCACACCCGCGGTGGGGCAGGTCGTCTGGATTATCAGTGTGCTGCTGCTTGGCGGCAGCTCCATCTTCGGCGCAGTCAACTTCATTGCCACGATCCTCAAGTTACGTCAACCTGGATTGGACCTCTTTCAGTTGCCCATGTTTTGCTGGGCCATGTTGGGCACCAGTGTTCTGGTGGTGCTGGCCACACCCGTGCTTGCCGGCGCCCTCATCCTGCTGAGCATGGATATTGTTGCTGGCACCGGCTTTTTTAATCCGGCCCTGGGGGGGAACGCGGTGGTCTATCAGCATTTGTTCTGGTTCTACTCCCATCCCGCTGTTTACATTATGGTGTTGCCTGCTTTTGGTTTGGTCAGCGAAATTCTGCCTATCCATGCCCGCAAACCTTTGTTTGGTTATCGATCCATGATCTATTCTATTTTAGGCATTGTATTTTTAGGGTTAATTGTTTGGGCTCACCATATGTTTACCAGTGGAACACCTCCGTGGATGCGCTTATTTTTCACAATTGCGACGGCCATTATTGCTGTACCAACCGGCATCAAATTTTTTAACTGGCTGGCCACCCTCTGGCAAGGCAAGCTTGCCTTGAACAGTGCATTGTTGTTCTGTTGTGGATTCATTTTCAATTTTGTTTTTGGCGGAATCACAGGAGTCGCCTTGGCTCAGGTTCCTTTTGATGTTCATGTCCATGACACCTATTTTGTTGTGGCCCACTTCCATTATATTGTTTTTGGCGGCACTGTTTTTGTTATTTTTGCAGCAATCTACCACTGGTTCCCGAAAATCAGTGGCCGTCTCCTCAATGAACACCTGGGACGTCTTCACTGTTTGCTCTCGTTTATCGGCTTTAACGTCTGCTTTTTTCCACAGCACTGGTTGGGACTCAACGGGATGCCACGGCGAGTGGCGGAATATGACCCCCAGTTTCAGCTCATCAACCAGATTTCTTCCGTGGGTGCATTGATCCTGGCCATCAGCACCCTACCCTTTCTCGTCAACGTGTTTCTGAGCATGTGGAAGGGGGTACCGGCAGGTGATAATCCCTGGCGGGCTTGCACCGCGGAATGGCTCACCAGCTCACCCCCGCCTGTGGAAAATTGGCTCCACGAGGCTCCCCTCGTGACAGAACCTTATGATTACGGCAGCACAGAGGACGCCATGTCAGTTACCACCGTCCGGGGCCGTGATCTCTGGTCCGCAGGCCGTTGAAGCCTGCGGGGCCAGGGCCGGATTCGTTGTTCTTCGTTGTCCTCCTTGCCATTCCTCAGCATGACCACCCTGATCCAACGGCCCACCTCTCACCGCCTCGAGCAACAGCAGGAAGACCGGCAGAAGATCCCGGTCCACTCCCATCATCCGGATGTGCGCCTCTTTGGTCTGACCGTTTTTCTGGTGGCGGACGGAATGACCTTCGCTGGCTTCTTTGCCGCCTATCTCACCTATCGGGCGGTGAATCCCCTGCCCGTCAACGCAGAGTACGAACTGGAGTTGTTGTTGCCCGCCGTCAACACCCTCCTGCTGCTGGCCAGTAGCCTCACCTTCCACCGCGGAAGCAAGGTGCTCATGGCCGGCAGCATGTCTACCTGTCGTAGCTGGCTGCTGCTCACGGCTGCCCTGGGGGTGGCTTTTATGGCGGGCCAGATGTGGGAATACTTCCACCTCCCCTTTGGCTTAACCGACAATCTCTTTGCCAGCACCTTTTATGCCTTGACCGGCTTCCATGGGCTCCACGTCACCCTGGGCGCCATGATGATTCTAATTGTGTGGTGGCAAGCAGGCACCGAAGGACGCTTCACAGCAGAGAATCACTTTGGTTTTGCAGCGGCGGAACTGTACTGGCACTTTGTTGACGGGGTTTGGGTGGTACTATTTGCTTTGCTTTATCTCCTGTGAGTCTGGACTGGAACGCCAATGTCGAACAACGAGAAGATGTTGGAGGGGGAGACACTGCTGGCCAAAGTGAGAATCTTTGCAGATCGCCCCCTGGATCAGATCGCCAGGCTTTGTGGCTATGTCGGGCCGTCCGGCCGGCTACTGAAACAGCAGTTTTATTGTGCCCTGGTGCTGGCCAAGGGCTTTCGGATGCCGGATCAGAAAGGGGAACAACACAAAAAACGAGGTCGCCAGGCAGATTTTACCACCCGAGTTCATGGCAACGGCAATCTACTGGTCGGCCAGACGTACACNCATCGCGCCGGCATTGAGCCNGGCCAGGAGTTTTTTATCGAGATTCAGGAGAACACCGGATCCATCTTTCTCCTGCCTTGCAACGGGAAAGACCTACGTGTTTAACCCCATTCCCCAGGGCGGGGGAACCCGCGGTCTCCAGTTCTAGCTCCAACCCTGCTCCTGTAGCCAGGCTTTGTTGATGGACTGCTCCTGGTGGGAGATGGGTTGCGGTGGCTCCAGGCCCAACAGTCGCTCGCTGTATTTGGCCAACAGATCAGCCTCCAGGTTTACCCAATCCCCCACCTGCCTGTACTGCAAGGTCGTTTTCCCCCATGTCACGGGAATCACTGCCGCCGAGAAGCGCTCTCCTCCGGCGCTGCACCGAGCCACCGTGAGGCTGATGCCATCCACCGCTACACTGCCTTTGCTCACCGTATACTTCCCGAAAACCGGATCCTGCCAGCGGATGTCCACGTTCCAGGATCGGGGTTGCCGTTCAATGGCCGTGATTTCCCCCAATCCGTCCACATGACCGGACACCAAATGTCCCCCCAGTCGGTCCTGGAGCCTGAGAGCCGGCTCCAGATTCACCATGGCCCTGGCGGCTTTGGGGTGACCCATGGTGCTACGGGCCATGGTTTCGGGGCTCACATCCGCTTGGAATCCCCAGGGTTCCAGCCTGGCTACGGTGAGGCAGACACCATCCACCGCGATGCTATCTCCTTGCCGGGGGCCGACTGTTGCAAGGAAGTCCGGATTTCGGATGGCAACGCCTCCCAAGCCAATATTGACCTGACCCATGGCCTGAATCAGTCCGGTGAACATGGCAGTTCCGTAGAAAACAAGGCACCCCTACCCNCATAATCAAGGTAGGCCCGCGATTGGGGAATGCTGACATGGTGGAGATGGGAATTACCGGCATTGCTCTTGANGTCACAAGTCATCAGCCCATTGTGCTGCTGGGTGATCCCGATGGTCGCCGTCAAGTGCCCATCTGGGTGGACAAGGTGCAGGCCCATAGCATCATCTTCGGTTTGAAGGGTCTCCATCCGGAGCGTCCCATGACCCATGACCTGATGCTGAATCTGCTTCAGGTGGCTGAACTGGAATTCGACCGCATCATCATTAGCAGCATTCAAGACAGCACCTTCCATGCNGAACTGCGGCTGCGACGGCGAGACAAAACCGTGGTGAGCCTGGACTGCCGACCCAGTGACGCCATTGCTCTGGCAGTGCGCAGCAAGGCCAGCATCTGGATGGTGGAGGAGGTGGTCAGTGATGCCTCCATCCCGGTGGATGCAGAGGCGGATGCCGTGGACACCGAAGCCTTCCGCAAGGCCATTGCCGAGATCAGTCCCGCGGAATTGATCCGTCGCTCCGGAGTTCACCTGGATCCACCGGCGCCATCCTCCGACCGTCCACCCCGGCAGGCCACGGACAACGGCGACGACCCCAATCCCGAGGAGTCGGAGGAGTCATCCGATTCCGGGAACTGACGGCTGCCGGCGGTGACTGCTGCTGCCCCTCCCATGACGTGCCGGCCCTTCGGACCGGGGCCGAAGGTGAGTGTCTTTACCTTGGGGCTGATGCGGGCCCTGGCCAGTCCTCTGCAGTTGCAGCAGGTGGTTGCCAAGGCCCTGGCCATCGGCATCAACCACTTTGAAACAGCGCCCTCCTATGGCCCTTCCCGGATCTACCTGGGCCAGGCTCTGGCTGCGTTGGCCGTGCCCCGGCATCGCTATGTGATCACCAGCAAGCTTTTGCCGGGGATGGACGTGGCCAGCGGCCTGGCGGTGGTACGGGCCACCCTCCGGCATTTGAGACTGGATCGGTTGGATCGACTGGCTGTCCACGGCATCAATCGGCCTGAGCATCTCCACTGGGCCTTGGACGGTCCCGGCGCCGAGATCCTGGCAGNCTGCCAGGCGGAGGGTCTNGTGAGACAGGTGGGCTTTAGCAGCCACGGCAGCCCGGAGATTGTGGAGCAGGCCATGGNCAGCGGCCGCTTCGGCTTTTGCAGNTTGCATCTACACCTGCTGAATCCCGCCATGATGCCGTTGGCCCGTCAGGCCATGGCTGCCGGCATGGGGGTGATGGCCATTTCACCGGCAGACAAAGGGGGGCGGTTGTTTGATCCGCCGGACTTGCTGCGGCGGCAGTGCGTCCCTTTCGACCCCCTGGAACTGGCGTACCGCTGGTTGTTGGGTCACGGCATCAGCACCGTGACCGTTGGGGCGGCCCATCCTTCCGATCTGGTCTGGGCCCAGCGGCTTGCCCAGGTGGGAGACGGTATGCCCTCCAGCGTGGCCGCCGTTGCCGAACGGCTGGATCAAGCGCGGCAGCAGCGGCTCCAGGACACCTTCTGTGGTCAATGCCGCCGCTGCCTCCCCTGTCCGGAGGGAATCGACATCCCTGCCCTGTTGCGATTGCGCAATTTGCGGCTGGGCCACGGGATGGTTGCTTTCTGTGAGGAGCGTTACGGCCTCGTTGGTCAAGCGGGCCACTGGTTGCCCACGGTTCGTGGGGACGCCTGCACCCGTTGTGGCGACTGTTTGCCTCGCTGCCCACGGAACCTGGACATTCCCCGCCTCCTTCAGCACACCCATGGGCTGCTGCAAGGGCCGCCACGGCGCCGACTCTGGGGTTAGCGAAACAGCCAGCCGGCTGCCCGGGTGGTGTGGCGGCGCTCCCCCATGGCCTCGTCCCAGAACTGTTGGTATTGCTTCCGGTGCTCCGGGGTCAAGGGTTGCAGGGTTTCTGCCTGTGCCATGGGCTCATCCCCAGGGTGAAGCAGGGTGGCGGTGGGTTGCCGGGCCAGTTGGGGCTGGAGAGCTTTTATGGGCAGCGGTGGGCAGAAACCGTCCTGAAGCAGAGCATTGAGGACAGCCCCCTTTGTGCTGGCCTGTACCCACGGCTTGGGGATGGGACCAGCCCGGCGGGGCCGCACCAGCACCTGCCAACCGAGGAGAGGCGGGGACAGGGCGGGCCGCACTGCCA
>JGI24795J26692_1000937_pt1 | contig 16178 bp, 16 predicted proteins | sample PinacodermBB_FD_26692 | JGI IMG/M metagenome (IMG submission 26692)
ACAGACCAATACTTGGGTTCCTTTGACAGTGACCGCCACGACCGCAACGTCACCAACTTTCGCGATGCCGACAACGAACACTTAGGCCAAAACCCGGCAAGAATCCGCCGCAGAATTGCAGAACACGCAACACTAATCAGCAACAACCACCGAGAGCAATACAAGTTAATACGCCGTGAAGCGAACAAAAAGACACGACACCTACCGTTGCGGACATTGTTCGATCAAGCACCAGATGTGCTTACCGCAGTGCGTCCTTGTTGGGTCATGTCGCCCTTAGATGTGGCACAAACACTTCCGCCTAAACCCCTTTTTGATCTAGTCATTTTTGACGAAGCGAGCCAAGTGTTGCCTTGCGATGCGATGTCGGCTCTGATGCGAGCACGCCGCGCCATGGTTGCAGGAGATTCACGTCAGTTACCTCCGACCACATTTTTCGACGGTGCCGGCAAGGATGACGATGAAGAAGACGAAGGATCGCTTACAGTCTTCGAATCAATCCTTGATGTAGCGGATTCTTTGTTGGTTCGCCGCCCTATCACCTGGCATTACCGTTCACAAGACGAAAGGCTGATCGCGTTCTCAAACAAGAACATTTACCACGGTTCGCTTACTACTTTCCCCGGCGCTCACGATGCAAACTGCGTCACCTGCGAATTAGTAGAACCCAGACCCGGCAGTCCAACAGACACGAGAAGCAACCCTGACGAGGTCAAAAAAGTTGTTGACCTGATGGTGGAGCACGCCTATCAACGTCCTTACGAATCGCTAGGCGTAATCGCAATGGGGCAATACCATGCAGACCGCATTGAGGAGACATTGCGGCGCAGGGTAAGCGAAGAAAACTCCCCCGAACTCGAACGGTTCTTTGACGATACCGCCGAAGAACGCGCCTTTGTCAAAAACCTTGAGCGTGTGCAAGGAGACGAACGCGATGCCATCATTCTTAGCATCGGATACGGCAAAACATCCGACGGTCGCCTTTTGTACAGGTTCGGGCCGCTTAACGCCCAAGGAGGTGAACGGCGCCTCAACGTGGCTGTCACCCGAGCGCGTCGCCGCATGACCCTAGTTTCGTCCTTTTCGCACACCGAGATGGATCCGCAAAGATCCTCCGCTATCGGAGTCAAACAATTACGAAACTTCCTCAAATATGCCGAGTCCGGTGCCCGNGAACTCGGCGGCGACGATGACGCAACCCCGCTCAATCCATTTGAGCTTGATGTCTTGGACAAACTCACCCGTGCTGGGTTAGATGTCTTGCCGCAATACGGTTGCTCTGGTTACCGAATAGATTTTGCGGTACACCATCCAACGAAGGTCGGGCGGTTCGTGCTCGCAATCGAAGCAGACGGAGCGAGCTATCACTCTTCGGCAACTGCCCGTGACCGAGACCGACTGCGCCAAGACCATCTAGAACGTCTTGGTTGGAGGTTCTGTCGCATCTGGTCAACGGACTGGTTTGTTGACCACAAAAAAGAAGTTGACCGTATCATGGCCACGTATCAACGCGCTATTACCGATACTGACACAACCCAACCGTTGGTGGCCCCGAGTGCTCAGGGCGAGGGTGATATTGGTGATGCCGTGGAGGAAGCCCAACCCCAGAAGCGTGGTTTGCCACCGCCGCTTCCCAAGAACGTTCCCATTGACGAACACAGCGAAAGTTCGCTTGTGGGCTTGGCGCGCTGGGTCATGTCCGATGGTTTGCTACGCACCGATGACCAGATCTTTGAAGAGATGTTCGCTCGGATGGGTTATGGTCGCCGAGGAAACCGCATTCGCGACGCTTTACACCACGCCATCCAGCTTGCAAAATCCAGTTAGCGACTGGCGGAGGGAGGGGGATTCGAACCCCCGGGGCCGTGAAGCCCGCTGGTTTTCAAGACCAGTGCATTCGTCCGCTCTGCCATCCCTCCAGCCAACAAGCATAACCGCCGATGGGTTTAGGAAGCGGGTTCGGCTCGTATTCTCACCGAGTTGACGGTCACTGTCCGCGATGGACTACCACCAAGGCCGCTGTCGTCGGGTTCGTGCAAACCGATGATGTTTTGCATCACCGCGAGCCCCGCTTCGTTGGTGTTGCCAAACACAATATAGGTACCTTGGTTATCAAGGAACGAGGTTTTGTCGCCGGTGGTGAAGAAAAACTGTGCCCGTGAGGAGTCGGGGCCAGCACTTCTGGCCATCACCAACTGCCCTGGGGCGTATCGGTAGGGCCCGACTAACCCGATGGTGTCATCAGTGGTGAAGGTCGGTTCATCAGGGATGGTGTATCCAGGTCCGGGATCGCTCGCAGAGTTGGTATGGGGCGATCCACCTTGAATTATGTCGATGCTGGGGTCGGTGCGAAATAGTGTGGTGTTGTCGTAGTATCCCCAGCGGGCAAGAGTCACAAAGTTGTTGACTGTGTTAGGCGTGTTTTCGGTATCTAAGTCGATGACGATCTCGCCTTCGCTAGTGTCGAACACTGCGCTGTAATTGAGGGCAGGGTTGATGCACATCGGTTGCGGCCCGTCGAAATCAATGGTGCGGGGGCTGCTGTGGTCGGGTGCCGGGCAATTTGGATCGCTGGGCTCTTCGTCTCCGAACGGCAATGTGTTCTCAGGTGACGGTTCGGTTGTGCTGACATCAACCGGCGGGACGGTTGTGGCATCAACCGGGGGCAAGGTGTTGGTTTCAACCGGTTCAGTAGAGACCACCGATTCATCACCCCCGCGATTGATGAACCAGAATATGCCTAAGCCGACGATCAACAATACTAATAGACCGCCACCCAAGCGGTTCATGCGGCGACGGGCCGTCTGTCTTGCGTGGGCGGCTTGAGCGGCGGCGATGCGGTTGGCACGGTTGGCTTTTTGTCTGGCGCGTTTGTTAGTGCTCACGGCTGAAAAGGTTACCGACCTAGCGCACGAATCCGAAGTCTCAACAAGGCACTAACTCAGGATCGAAAACAGTATTCCTGCGGCGAGTGGCAAAATCATCGCCACAGCCAGACCGATCACCAAGAAGAGTTGCAGGCGACGCCGCCTACGATAACGAGACATGTCCGCAGTTTAACGAATTCTGAGCGTTCCGCTACGTGACATGTTGCCGAACGCCCAGATTTCGAGGGGGCGGGGAAGGGTTAGGGCTATGTAACCTCAAGATGTGCGAATTTTTTGGTGTTGTTTGGCCTTACTGATCTCGGCTTGTGTGTCTGACGGCAACACTGAGACACCCTCTACTAGCGAACCGCGCAACGGAGTTCAAACCAGTAACGAAACCACGATATTTGCCCCCTCGGTGGGTTTGGTTCGGATCGGCCCGTCTGCTTATGATCTAACTTTTAGCTGCGTAGACCAAGGAGCCAATGAAGTGCTCGCAGTTGGTGTAGGTACTGATGCCAACGGGAAGAACGTCCACGCCTTCGTTCAAGCATTCGTTGGCGAATCTTACGTTGGGGTTGAAGTTGGTGACGACAACTCCTCAATACTGTTTGAACCACGGTTGGAGGTACCGCTGGAATTCACCTTCCAACACGATATCTTGCGTTTCGACAAGGTCGAGTTCGTGACCGACCTTGATGTTGACACCGCCACCTACACGCCAGCGGGAACTGGGTCGGTGGTCATTGAATGCAACAGTTACGAAACCGAACTACCCCGAACCAACGCCTAAGCGTTCATCCGTAACCCGTCGACCATCCTTATTCGGTAACCCGCTACTCAATCCGCTCAGGCGCAGGGGTCGTCTTGGAGCACCATCGGCAAGCGGCCCGCTCTGAAGGTTGTGACTGCACCGTCTTCAATGGTGAACACGACCCTAAAGTCGGCATCACCCGCATCTGTCGGCACGAAAACCAAGTTTGTGGTATCGGAATCGATCACTTCACGCTCAAGTTTTTCGCCGAATGCTTCGACCAAACGTTCTTCGCTGGTGCCGATACCCATTCCCGAGCGTGTGGTGATGGGGCCGTCCACAATGTCTACCCGTTCAACCGTGGATGCGTGTACCAAGAAACTCACGCCGTCTGGCCCAGAAGCGGGTGAGATGTGGTAGCAGTCGCCCACTTGCCCGCAGGTGAGCATATTGATGCCGGCCTGTTCAGCAGCATTGGGCACCGTCAAACCGAAGGTCACCACACCCAGTCCTAAGGTGCTTACTTTGGAATCGCGGGTCAACTGGGTAGCGGCACCTGCGGACGCCTCCGCAACTACTTGAACACCCGCGGCATCACTTGTACACACGACCGGTACGTTTACCGGCACCGCCACTGCGATGGTTGTGGTGGTAGTTGTAGTGGTGTCGGGGGCAGCGGTTGTGTCGTCATTCGCTGAGAGCGCTTCGGTGGTGGTGGCTCGGATTGTGGTGGTCGTGGTGGAGGGTGAGGTTGCTTCGTTGCTATTGTCGCCTCTGCTTATTATCAACAAGGCGGCACCGACGATGAAGATTAGGGCAATAAGGGAAACTGCTATTTGGCGTGAACGCATGATTCAATCGACCTTTTCGGGTTTAGATAATCGGACTAATCGAAACATAGCACAACTTACGGGTTCTTCACCCGGGTTATTCACCTATCTTGGTCTAACGTGTGTTTGTAGGCCGCCCGGGGCTCGAACCCGGCACCTTGAGATTAAAAGTCTCCTGCTCTACCCGATGAGCTAGCGGCCCACTTCAAAGGCTACAGGCCGTGTCGCACGGGCGGCGCGATTGCTGGTTCGGTTTGTGCATTCATTCGCTTGTCTCCATGCGGCTTATGTGTGAGGCGATCTCGGCGGAAACAGCATCAAGAGCTTCACGGTTGGTCAGGTTGTCGATAACGATGACTTTGCCGATATGGATCTGCACGAGGGGTCTTTTTCTCAACGCAAACCGAGGGAAACGGCTATTGATCGGCCATACCAGGTCGGATCCGACAATCGCGGTTGGCAACACAACCGCGTCTGCCGCTCTGGCAATCTCCAAAAATCCACGGCGGACTTTACCTAAGCCGTTGTCGAAGCGTTTTTCGGGTGGCACGATTCTGCCTTCAAGCATGACACCAACCGGACGCCCGTTGCGCAGTGTGTCAACTGCGGTTTCGATCGTTGCCCGCCAACCTTTGCCTGCCCTGATGCATCCCGAGGAGCGCAGGAACCAGCCAACAAAGGGTATGTCAAAATATTTGTCTCGAACCAAGATCCGTGGCCGTAGCCCCACGTTTTCGAGAAGCGTGAACCCGACTGGCAAGTCAAAAAAACTTCGATGGTTTGCCACTACCACTATTGGCCTACCCATCGTGTTTAGCGGTTCGCTAAGCGTGTGTGATGTGCGGCAAAACAACCGGCTCGCTGTTTTCAAGGAAATCGCCCAACGCGAGAACCGACGCTCGCCAGGATCATTTATTGTTTTCATCGTTATGTTCTAGCGGGTCTGCGGTTGGATATGCTTAAGACTAATGCGTCTTGCAGAAACCTCCGACTCCTCTCAGCTTGCTGGCTCGCCCGACCGTTCCGACCTGCCCGACCATACCAACCTGCCCGACCGTTCCGACCTGCCCGACGTACCCACGCAGGCCGACACTCCCACGCAACACCCGCTCGACCTTGTAGACGAAGCATTGCGGGCTCTTGACGAAGACCGTCTTGAACGTGCAGAAGATTTGGCCGAACGACTGCTAGCCCAAGAACAAATTTCGTAAGGCTGCTATGGTCAAGAGAGCATTTTGGGTTTCGGTTGGGTTGATTGGCGCAACGGTTAGTTGGCAGCGCCTGCGACGAACCAACCGAAAAAGTGATTCACCCATTGCCGCACTGAGCCTCACTTCGCGCCGTGTTGAGATGGCTCGCTTAGTTATTCGCCGTGGGTTCGACCGCAGCATGACCAAAGCCCGTCTGAAACTTGCCGCAGACAGCGATCGCCGTCGTTTGCAAGCCGACCTTGAACGCCGTGAAGCGCAAGATGTAGTCGCAGCTCTCGGCGATATGAAGGGTGCGTTGATGAAACTTGGCCAGATGGCGAGTTACCTTGAAGACGCGCTACCACCAGCGATGAGCCAAGCGTTAGCGAGTTTGCGTAGCGATGCGCCACCAATGCCCGCCGATCTAGCCCTCACCGAAATTGAGCGTTCGTTGGGTTGCCCGTTGCATGAAACCTTCGCAGAAATCGACCCCGAACCGATAGCCGCAGCGTCTATTGGGCAAGTTCATCGGGCTGTCACCACCGAAGGAAAAACTGTTGCGGTAAAGGTGCAGTACCCGGGGATTGCTCAAGCCATCGCAGCCGACCTAGACAACAGCGAAACACTAGCGAAAATACTGGGTATCGTCTATCCTGGGCTACATCCCGATGATCTCGTGGCTGAGTTGCGAGCGCGCATCGGCGAAGAACTCGACTATCGTCAAGAAGCTGCCAACCAAACAATGTTTGCGGACTATTACCGTGGGCATCCCTACATTTGGGTACCGCAGGTAGATCCACAACGGTCAACTGATCGAGTGCTGACCACAGAGTTTGTTGAGGGCCGCCGTTTTGAAACGATCTATGAGGAGACAGAAGAAGTCAAAGCGCGAGTAGCGGAAGTTCTTTACCGTTTCGTGTTTCGCAGTTTGAACCGCCAGCATGTGTTTAACGGTGACCCGCACCCAGGAAACTATTTGCTAGCCGCCGATGGCCGCGTTGCCTTCATAGATTTCGGCCTCGTGAAACGTTTCGATGAAACTGAAGTGGAGCAGTTTGCGCGCCTGATTCGAGCAATGATTGAGCGTGACACCGAAGCTTTTCGCCGTACCGCGGAGGAGGTGCAACTGCTCAGCCCAAATGCACCGTTTACCGATCAGGAAATCTACGAATGGTTCTCTGCTTATTACGAGCTAATCCTTGATGACAAAGAAATAACTTTCACTGCCGATTACAGCGTGGGTTTACTGCGCCAAACCTTTGATGCGAAAACGAATGCCATCCTCAAACACGCGAACGTGCCACCCACATTCGCGCTTATACAACGCATCAACCTCGGGTTGTTTTCAATCTTGGGTAAACTTGGTGCCACTGCTAACTGGCGAAGGATTTCCGAAGAACTTTGGGAATGGACCGACGCACCTCCAGCCACACCAATGGGGCATGAAGAAGCCGCGTGGCTCGCAGCAAGACAAACTTCCGCATCTGCACAGCCGGAACTAACCAGCGCGCCGTAACTCGGTTTCGTCTGTGCAAGGCGATTCCGCTAAATCACCAAGCGATCCTAAATCAAGTCGGTGGCTGAGCGCCATCAGATAGCCAGTGGCCCGCTCGGTTAGTGGGTCTCGCTTAAGCAAATCGTAGAACGCTTTGGAATGGTTAGGAACAACCAGATGCGTGAGTTCGTGCAAGATCACATGGTCTAAAACCCAGCGGGGAACCTTCCCGAGCCGATTGGATATCCGAATATTTCGACTGCGTCTTGAACATGAGCCCCATCTTTTGTCTTGGTTGTTCACCCAGCGAATCGAATTTGGTAGGGGTAGATGGTATTTTTCTGCTAGCGCCTGCGCCCTTGCTTCGAGGTTGATGTTGCGGGAATGCATCTTTAGTTCAATGCGTTCAACAAAATCGGTAACCACCTCTTCCTCCCTCTGCGCGGAGAACCAAGCGGGGATTCGCACTTTGATCACCCCATTAACCAATCGCGCCTCGCTCGTTTTGGCGCGACGCTCGCTGCGGATCACTTCCACGGGATAGCGCTTAGGCGCAGGTGAGTTCGCAAACTCGTTCATAACATTAATTCCTGACTTTCAGATGAATTGTTTTGGGTGAGCGCTACCCGCTCTCCGAGGTTCCAACTTGTACCTTTGTGATGCAACCAACGCCCTTCAAGGTTGGAGATGCGTTGATAGCCCAGTCCGAAATGACGTTCAATAGCATAGATCACACCGCCGTGAGCTATCACCAGCACACTACCGTTACGGCATTGATGGCGCAACGTTTCCAAACCGCGCTGCACCCGCCCTAGCACTAGTTGGTCGTTTTCCCAGCCTTCCGGCAAGATACCAGCTTCAAGTTGCTGAGGATATTGCTCGTCGATCTCGGCGCGGGTCAACCCTTGGTAGGCACCAACGTCACGTTCTGAAAAGGCATCGTCTATCAGCACGGGCCCAACCCCAGTGGCCTCTGAGATGACTAAGGCGGTGTGGCTGGCTCGCAGCAAATTGCTGGAGACGATTGCATCGAAAGCCCCGCAATGCATCGCGGCAGCGGCTGCTTGACGTAACCCGAACTCTGAAAGTTCTGGGTCTGCGCGACCTTGCCAGCGGCCTAATTGGTTCCATTCGGATTGCCCGTGACGGGCGATTAGCACATTCAACATGATGGTCTTGACCGTATCTTAGTGGTGTGACAACCTCACGGACAACACGTGAATTAGGTGGCGAGGTGTTAGCGTTTGCTGATGGCCAAAATCAGGTTTTTTGCTTCAGTTAGGGAAGCGGCAGGGTGCCGTCAAGCTACTTTCTCGGGCGCTTCGGTGGGCGCGGTGCTTGATGCTGCGGTTGAGCATTACGGAGCGGATTTTGAAACGATATTGCAGACTTGCACGATTTGGTGCAACGGCGAACCAGCCGACAGACACCACAGTGTCAGCAGCACTGACGAAGTTGCGGTACTACCGCCCGTGTCGGGTGGCTAACCAAACTGCTCGGGTGGCTAACCAAACTACGGGGGTGGCTAACCAAACTGCTCGGGTCGCCGACCAAACTACGGGGGTGGCTAACCAAACTGCTCGGGTCGCCGACCAAACTAACCGCATAGTCTCCGCAAACGCTCGGTATCGTTAAGCTAATGGATTGCCACCTTTGTCGTGCGGGCAGGCCTAACGAGGTAGGCACATGAGTCGGGTGGCAGTGCTTTCGCTGCACACCTCGCCGTTGGTGCAGCCTGGTGGTGGCGATGCCGGTGGCATGAATGTTTATGTGCGCGAGTTGGTTTCTTCGCTGGCGCAAGCAGGAGCCGATGCCACCGTTTATGTGCGCCGTTGGGCCGAAGCGTTACCCGAAGTAATTGAGGTTGAGCCGGGTTTTCGGGTGGTGCATGTTGAGGCTGGCCCGCCGAACCTCGGCAAGGAAGATTTGCCGTGGATTGTTGACGAGTTCGCCGACCAGGTTCGGAGTTACCTAGCCAACGATCCGGTTGATGTGATCCACGCAAATTATTGGTTGTCTGGGGTTGCGGGGCATCGTTTGAAGCACGAGTTGGAGCTGCCGTTGGTGGCCACGTTTCACACGCTCGCTCGGGTCAAAGCCGAAACTGGCGATAGTGAACCACAGTTGCGTATTGATGCTGAGGCGCAGGTGGTGCGGTGCGCTGACGTGATCACCGCCAATTCGGTGACGGAACTGCATCAGTTGGTGTCGCATTATAGGGCTGATCCCGATCGTGTGGAGATCGTTCCACCCGGTGTCAATCATGCTTTCTTTTCGGCTGGTTCGCAGCGGGGAGCTCGTCAAGCTCTAGGTTTGGGGGACGGCCCGGTGTTGTTGTTTGTGGGTCGTATTCAGCCTCTTAAGGGTGCCGATGTTGCAGTTGAAGCGTTGGCGCAACTAAGTAATCCCGAGGCTCGGTTGTTGATTGTGGGTGGGTCAAGTGGCACGCACGGCGATTCCGAGGTACGCCGTTTGGAGAAGTTGATCGCTAACCACGGCTTGGTTGAACAGGTGCAGGTTTTTGAACCGCAACCGCATCATTTACTGTCGACATATTACCGCGCCGCCGATGTGTGTTTAGTACCGAGCCGTTCGGAGTCTTTTGGTTTGGTGGCGCTTGAAGCGGCAGCGTGTGGCACCGCGGTTGTTGCCGCTGATGTGGGCGGTTTGCGCACCTTGGTGGAACATGGGCGCACTGGATTTCGTATCGCTAGCCGCGACCCTGCCGAATTTGCACAGGCGGTTCAGATGATTCTTGGGTCACCTTCGCTTGCCACGGAATTGTCACGGCAGGCTGCTACAGCGGCGCGGGCTTACACTTGGTCTACGATGGCTGGACGGTTGCGCCGCGTCTACAATGATATTGGCGCTCGCGTGCTAGTTGATTGCTCATGACCACGAGCGGTTCCGAGGATGGCCAAGGCAACAAGTCTTCGCTGGCAACTGCGGACGAGCTAGCGGTATTGGAGCGCCGCATAGATGGTTGGTTGAAGGCGGCTCAAGCAGCAAATCCGCTTATCGCGGCGGTGGAACGTAGCGAGGATGATGCCGTTCGGTGGTTCGTGCGAGTGTTCGGTGAAGAGAAAGACGTGTGGACAGCGTGGCTGACTTTGGGGCAGCGCACATTGGCTTTTGAGACGTATGTTTTGCCGGCACCCGAGCGGAATCAGGCTCAGTTTTATCAGCATTTGTTGCGGCGCAATCATCAGTTGCGGGGTTTGGCGTTTGAGATTGGTGAAGAGGATGCGGTGTTTCTTGCTGGGTCACTGCCCGTGTCGTCGGTTAGTGAAGACGCTGTGGATTGGATTCTGGGGTCGTTGTGGGTTGCGGTTGAGTTGTGTTTTAGGCCGGCCTTGCGGATTGGGTTTATTTCTGCGCCTCGATAATAATTTAAAATATTTATTTTTGTTGAGGTTGTGTTTAGTTTTATTTCATGTATTGTAGTTGTTGACCAAGCGGGGCGGCGGAGGCTCGGGGAGGGTGCTTCGCTGCTCCCGCTGGTCAAACTAACACTGTTCAAACGAGGTTACGGAAGCGCACCGTTGAGTTGTTGGTTCATGGTGTCTAACGCATTTCGGGCGGCTTCAATAGGGTCGACTGTGTCTGCTTGGGAACGCCAAGCTCCCAGAATCGCTCTGCTTGAGTTGACGATGATGCCGTCACCTCGGTTGGTGCAGGCGGCCACGGCTTGGCTCGCGTCTGCTCCTTGAGCACCAAACCCTGGAACCAAAATCAGGGTGTGAGGCAACAAGGCTCGCAGCTCTTTTGCTTGTGCGGGCCAGGTGGCACCTATCACAGCTCCCAGGTCAGAAAACCCGCTTACTCCGCGGCGTTGCTGTCCCCATTCGTGGACTTTTCTGGCTACCACCGTTGAGAGCGACACGTCATCAACTAGTTGATCTTGGAAGTCTTCAGCGCCTTGGTTGGAGGTGCGCACCAACACAAAGATGCCTTTACCTTCGACCGGGTCACCAAGCAGGGGCTCTATCGAGTCTCCCCCCAAATATGGGTTGGCGGTTAACCAGTCTGCGTTCAACCCCGGCAGCGGTGCCGCGCCGAAGCTCGGGGCCGAGGTCAATAGCCCTTGACGGTAATGCACTGCTGTTGACCCGATGTCGGAGCGTTTGGCATCTATGATCACGGGAATATCCAAGTCGTGAGCGTGCATCGCCACTCTTTCGAGCACTTGCCAACCAAGCGACCCGTAAGCCTCGTAGCAGGCGGCTTGTATTTTGACGGCGGCGCAGTGGCCAACCACCGCATCAAGGATCGACTTGAGGTAAGTCTCAAAAGCGAAGGCAACTTGATGGCGTGGATCATGGTGTTCAACAACCGCAGTTGCCACAATTTTTTTGGGTATCAACTCGGGTCGTGGGTCTAACCCTACGCAAGCGATTGAACCGCTGTCGTCACTAGCCTTGATCAACAAGTCACCCGCATGCACATCTCCACACTACTACCTCAAACGGAGTGGTGGTTGATGTGGTGTTTCGGAGCTAGTCAGTTTGCGGCAAACGCAGAGGATGAGGGTACGTACAGACGCGTGGTGGTGAGTGTGACGATTGGCAGCTAGCCAGATAGCGGTCAACGACCAAAGTACGGGGTTGTGCGAGTTAGCGGTAGTTGACGTGATGTTTCGGAGTTAGTCAGGTAGCGGCAAACGTAGAGGGTGAGGGTACGTACAGATTAGCGGTGGTGAGTGTGACATTTCGGAGCTAGCCAGGTTGCGGCAAACGTAGAGGGTGCGGGTGCGGCAAGCTCTATCGGTGGTTGGTGTGACATTTCGGAGTTAGTCGGGTAGCGTGCAGATTGTGAAGTTGCAATTCATTGGCGGCGGCAAGATGGCTGAGGCGTTGTTGGGTGGACTTATTGAGTGCGACTGGGCACAGGCAACTGAGTTGCATGTGGTGGAACCGCTCACGCCACGGCGCAACGTGTTAGCGGAGCAACACCATAATATTTCTGTCGGTACGAAACCCCTCAAGGGCGTTGATGCAGTGTTAGCCGTGAAGCCGGATGTGGTGGCTTCGGTGTTGCCAGCTTTGGCTTATGTGCAAGTGCGGCGAGTGCTCTCAATCGCTGCTGGTGTTCCAACTGAAACTATTGAAAATCAGTTGCCAGCAGGGGTTGCGGTGGTGCGTGCGATGCCCAACACTTGTGCGCTGGTTGGGCAAGGTGCGGCAGCGGTCGCTAAGGGTGCTGCCGCTGGCACTGCCGACCTCGACTGGGCTGCGGGCATTCTCGGTGCGGTGGGGACGGTTGAAGTTGTTGACGAAACCGACCTCGATGCAGTAACCGGACTTTCTGGATCAGGCCCGGCGTATGTGTTTTTGTTGGCCGAAGCGTTAACCGCCGCGGGTGTCGCTGAAGGTTTATCTCCACAGGTTGCGGCTTCTCTGACCCGCCAAACTCTGCTGGGGGCAGCTACCTTGCTCACCGATTCGGAGGCAGACCCGGCGCTGTTGCGCGCCAACGTCACTTCGCCGGGTGGCACCACCGAGGCGGGGTTAGCGGTCTTCAACGAAGCTGATTTCGCGGGGATGGTTGCCGCAGCGGTGCAGGCTGCCACCGAGCGGTCTCGGGAACTCGGCACGCCAGCGGGTGTCAACACTACATCCCCAACCGTTGCACAGGCTGCCACCGCTAGGTCTTTCGAGCTTGGCGGCTAACGTTGGTGCGTTTTGATGTTCTGTCTGCCTAGATTGCTGTCATTTGCGAGGTCTCGACAGCTTGGCGGCTAACGTTGCTACCGTGTCTACACACCTAGAAACCGCACGTTTCAACACGGTTTCGTTTCTTTCCGACTATGGCCATGACGATGAGTTCGTGGGTGTGGTTCATTCAGTGATCCGTTCTATCGCGCCGCACGCAACGGTTATTGATGTCACTCACGGGATCGCCGCTCACGACATACGTGCTGGGGGTTTGGCGTTGGCTAGGGCTGCGAATTATTTGTGCCCGGGTGTGGTGGTTGCCGTTGTTGACCCTTCGGTGGGAACGGCGCGGCGGCCGGTGGTGATTGAGGTAGGTGATGGTGCTGCTTATTTGCTTGGCCCAGATAATGGTTTATTGGCGCCTGCGGTTGGCCTAGTGGGTGGTGCCACACGAGCGTTGGAACTCACCTCCCAGGAGCACCGTTTACCTTCGTTGGCGGGTGCGACTTTTGATGGCCGTGACGTTTTTGCGCCTGCTGCTGCACATCTTTGCAAGGGGGTGCCCATTGAAGTTCTTGGCCAGGTGATCGACCCGGCCACTTTGATGCCGGCGGTGTTGCCAGTGAGTGAAATGCAAGGTGATGAACTCGTGGCGGAAATATTGTGGGTTGATCGTTTCGGGAATTGTCAACTGAATGTCGATCCAGCAGATATCGAGCGGTTTGGTGAGGCAGTGCTTGTGGGTTTAGTCCAGGAACAAAAGACTGGGATACGAGTTGACGCTTACGACCAGATCCCTATAGGCCGTGTGGGCCTGATTGTTGACTCAAGTGGGTTAGTGTCTTTGGCAGTGGCGCGAGGGTCGGCGGCCGCCGAGTTAGGTCTTGCCGAGGGTGACGAGGTTCGCTTATCCGCTCCCGACCGCAACGCTGCGCCGTTCCAACCAGTAACGCTCACCAGAAAGGAGACCGATTCATGAGGAGCGGAACAACAATCGCCATAATCATCTTACTGATTCTGATACTCGGTGCCTCAGCCCTACAATTCCTCCTAGCCTAACCCGCCAGACGTTGTCAGAGCACTATGGAGTTCCAGCGGATGAACGAATCGCTGACGAAGAGTGGCTCAAATTGGCTAGTGATCGCGGTTGGGTAGTGTTCATGAAAGATAAGAGAATTCGCTACAAACCGGAAGAGCGGAAGGTAGTGTTGGCATATTCAGTCCGTTGTTTCTGCCTAGCGAGCCAAAATATCAACGCGCAAGAAATGGCCGATCACTTCTTGTAACTTCTTTGCTGAGAACCCATCGGACGCAGCTCCTCTTTCTAAGACCACCAACCGTGCCCGATGTAGCGTCAAAAACTCAGAATCTGTCGCGCCAAGTCAGACGCAACCCATTTGGGGTCTTTGGGGTGGAACACGTCGCGGACTTTCTCTTACGCATTCGGCAGCAACGGTCGATGGTTGGTGCAGTCACACGTTCGTTCAGCGTCGCCAGCGCTACACGGCTGCTATTGTGACAGCCATGGAATCGACTGGAGCGGTCACGCACACAACAGAACCAGCCGCGGCACCCAGCTTCGAGGTTGCGGCTCCCGGTGACACACCGTGGGATGTTCCGGTGTGCTGGACGCGTGGCGGGCTCACGGTCACGTCGCTGCGAGACGAGTTCAACGACCCCGTTTGGGAACCGAGAGGGCAGTTCCGTGCGCTGAAGCAGTTCGTGATGAACTGGAACAACTGGCCGTCACAGTCGGACCGGGCAGCGATGCTCGACGGTCCACCTCCAGACGACATGCCAATCGAGCAGCAGGCTCGGATAGCAGCGGTCGTTCATTGCCTGTGTGAACGCGATGGGTATCCGATCCCGGACTGGGTTGCCGGCAAGAACGCCACCCGTCGCGGTGGGGTGCTGCTCATTTCGGACAGGCATTATCGCAACAGGTACGGCTACGCCGACGGGTTCACGCGTCTCGTCAAACGAGCCACCCCCAGCACCGCCCGCGCTCACCGCGTGTTCTTTGAGGCGGCGCTGCTGGACTCTCGCTAATGGCGGGCTGGAGCGACCCCAGGCACAGGCTTGATGCTCAACGACTTGCAGAGTTGTTCAGGGAAGTGGATTGGCAACTAGCGGGACTTCACGCTGCGGGCACGCCGCCGCTGGCGATTGTTGTGTGCGGTGGGGCAGCGATGTGCTATCAGATAGCTTGGCGCGGAACCGGCGATGTAGACATTATGTATCCGCCGATGCCTCCCGAACTGAGCGAAGCGGTCAGAGCCGTGGCACGGCGCAGGCATCTAAGTGCTGGCTGGATGAACGACGGGCCTGCACAGTTCGCGCCGTATGGGCGCCATGTGGCATCGAGAACCCTCTACACGGGGGAGCATCTCACAGTGCGCTCACCAGACAACCGGTTTCTGCTAGGAATGAAAGTTCACGCGGCACGAGAAGATGACGCTGGGGACACGATATGGCTGATGAACGATACGGGATTGCATAGCCGGGCCGATTTGCACGACATGGCCCAGGTGGTGAGCGGATCTCTTGGTGAGGTATGGAAACCCAGCCGCGTTCAGAAAAGGTTCGTGCGGCGATGCAGGAGAGAACGACGACGCGACGCTCGGAAAGCCAGGAGAGTTCAACGAAAGACAGCCAGCACCGCTGACACGCCACAAACTGGCTAAAACAGACCCGTTCGACGGAGAACTCAGCGGCACGGCATCCTAATCCAACAACTTGAGGATGTTGTGCGTGTCGCATCCCGCCAAGCTGCCTGACCTTTTTCTCGACCGCAGTTTGGGCCGAATCAAATTCCCCAGTTTGCTGCGCGCCGCGTCAGTTGCCGATCTGTGTGCGCTAGCGTTGGTCCCGCCGAGCTTTCGCAAACCTGTATGCCGGTCTTTGTGAAACCCCTTGAACACACCCGACGTATTGGCGTAGACCGATGCTGCTTGAAACAATCCGAAGTTATCGCGCGATGTCAGACGTGACCCGCGGCAACGGGGAACCCAGCCGGCTTGCGGTAGCATAACTCGGTGGCAGAGCAGGTAAAGCAACGGCAAATTGAGTTGTGGACGATCGGTCATTCCAACCACGAAATGTCGCGCTTCATTGAACTGCTCAAGAAACACGAGATTGAAGTGGTTGCGGACGTTCGATCTAAGCCTTACGCCGGTTATGCCGTCCACTTCAAGAAGGCTAATCTGATCAAGCAACTAAAAAAAGCAGGCCTCAAGTATGTTTTCTTGGGTCGGGAACTCGGAGGTCGGCCCGAAGAGCCAGAATTCTACATTCAGGAGAAGGTGCCTAACCGGCGTGGCAAAGAGCGCTACGGAGAAAAAGTGTATTACGGACGTCTGGTAACGACACCGCGCTTCCGCGAAGGGAT